>Ga0129298_10000353_pt1 | contig 17789 bp, 20 predicted proteins | sample I19B2metaG_FD_94707 | JGI IMG/M metagenome (GOLD analysis project Ga0129298, IMG submission 94707) | Lake sediment bacterial and archeal communities from Gulf of Boni, Indonesia to study Microbial Dark Matter (Phase II) - ​I19B2 metaG | ecosystem: Environmental > Aquatic > Freshwater > Lake >... | reverse complement strand
TTCGAAATTGCATTTGGAAACGACACCGATGCAGACCGGCATGGTATCGTCACTCGTTCCCTGGGGCTTATGAATCCCAATCACTACCTTGCAGTAGCAATTCACTACTTACTCACTCATCGTCCTGAATGGCCAAAGACATCAGCGGTCGGTAAGACGCTCGTGAGCAGCGGCCTTATTGACCGTGTTGTGCAGGAACTGGGGCGCACTCTATCAGAAGTTCCGGTGGGCTTTAAATGGCTTGCACCAGGGTTATTTGATGGTTCGTATTGCTTCGGTGGAGAAGAAAGTGCAGGTGCCAGCTTTCTCCGCAAAAATGGTACGGTATGGACTACTGACAAAGACGGCATGATACTCGGCTTGCTCGCTGCGGAAATTACTGCTCGAACAGGGAAAGACCCGGGTCAGTATTACTATGAACTCATTTCAAGACTGGGAACGCCTTACTATATGCGAATTGATGCACCAGCTACACCCAAGCAAAAGAATGCTCTTAAAAAACTGACACCGGAAGTTGTAACAGCAACAGAATTAGCAGGTGAACCCGTCCTCGCAAAGCTGACGCGTGCACCTGGCAACAATGCACCTATAGAAGGTCTCAAGGTTGTGGCTCAAAGCGGGTGGTTTGCTGCGCGTCCATCAGGGACGGAGAACATCTACAAGCTTTACGCAGAGAGCTTCAAGAGCCAGACCCATCTCGAAGCCATCATTGAACAGGCACAGGAAATCATAAGATGCTTACTGGAGGGCAAATAATGTTTTGTTCCTTTCTGTATTATGACTATGAATCTTGCCCGTAGATGCTTAATCATGTCTGAATGAAGTCATAACTTTAAGTTCTCTTCCGATCTCCCTATTTTAATAAGTTAGTAATTGCCGTTTAATGACCTTTTTGGTTTCCTCGGTGTCTATGAGTACGTCTTACTGTATTTTATGATGGCTTTAATTTGTTTCCTTGCAGGGTATATTTTTATGTGACTTTGAGGCTAGGGCAGCATATTGGGTCTCAGACTTGTAAGATAAAGACCTACAAAAAAAAGGCAATTTCCTACAAAAAAATCAGATATTTACGGATGCCTTTCCCGCCTAAGATGCCTATATTTTACTCAACATTTTTAATCCTGACATAGTCATGTGAAACAAATATCTAAAAGGAGTTGTTCAAATGAGCAAGGGAAAAATCGGAACCTGTCCTGAGCTGAACATCAAGATTTTTCCACCGAAATTAATTAGGGGTCAGAATGACACGCGAAGGACTCAGAATGCCGGAAGGTGAAGCGAGAATACAAACAGGGGAAATAATCAATAAGGATGTCAGAAATGAAGAAGAGCAATGAGTTGTTGAGAAAGATGTGCATCGCGGTAGTCACTTTAACATTACTTTTTGGCGCCGGCTGTGCGACAAAAGGGCAGACAGGTGCCCTGACAGGAGCGGGAGCAGGCGCCCTCATCGGCGGACTTGCGAACATGCATGGATCCTGGGGAGCTACGGCACTGATCGGTGCAGGAGTCGGTGCAGGAGTCGGGTATCTCATCGGCAACGAAGAGGACAAGAAGGATGCAGCAAAACGCCAACGGGTAACTGAAGAGGAGTTGAGGCCTCTTGCTGGAACGACCTGGCAGGTGATCAGCATTGTGCCAAAGCCCGAGAAGGAATACAAATCAATCGTTGAGCACTTCAGGCCTGACGGTAACGTTATAATGACAAAGACGAATATGGATGGAAAGGTCGAGACAATGACAGAAGATACCGCATAGTTGGGTCGACGCTCATCATCAACAAGCCGGATTACATCGAGAACACGAAGTTCAAAATCGACGGGAACAAATTGATTATCGATTACGGCAACGGGAGTGTCGTGCTGCAACGCATCAGTTGAGAGGTCTCAAGACTGATAATGACATGAGCGGTTGGTTTGTCATCCTGAGTCCTGACGAAGGTCGGGACGAAGGATCTTCAAGCGACACAAAAAGGGGGGAAAAAGAACATGATTACTTCTTCCATCTGCAGAGATAGATCAACAATCAGGTTACACATCACCAGTGCAAAGTGGGGAGAGTGTTCTATGGTCGGTGCAGTATCCTCTCCAGCAGATGCAGTCGAAGCTGCACGGTTTATATATGAGCAGATTGCTCAGATCATGATTGAACGCCGGATAGAAATTGTCCATGAGAGAATCTTCGGCAGCCTGTCTGTCGAGTCCGCTGTACATCAGTTAGGAAGGATGTACTCCGGCAGCATGCAATCTCAAACGATACCCCGGTCACCTATATCCAAGGAACTCCGCCCCGGGGTGAAGGAATCTCAGGAGTCCTCATCCATGCGGTTTCATCAGCAGAGAATGGAAGACATATCCGGACAATCATGGACGGAGATATCCCCTGTGGCCGCGGCTGGGGAAAAAACGGCAGAACATATTTAGTGCTCCAGAATATTCAGGCACCCAACATCGGGTCGTTTGAGAGAGCATCCAAGTCTGCTCAGGCTCGTCTTATGATAGAGCGCGCTGAGCGGATTCTCAGAGAAAACGGCGCGTCATGCAAAGATGTTGTAAGAACATGGTTTTATCTTTCTGACATTCTTGACTGGTATGCAGGGTTCAATAAGGTGAGGAATGAGAAATATGGCGAGTTCGGCATCATGCCTGGACCGGGTGACAGACGCCTGCTCCTTCCAGCCAGCACCAGGATACAGGAGAAACGCCATCAGGTGCAGCATGCACAATGGACATACTTGCGGTTCTCAGGAGTGACGGTGCTGAACCGTCTGTAAGAAAGCTCTCGAACCACTCACAGCTTGATGCCTTCCGCTACGGCTCTGCCTTTGCCCGTGCTTCTGTTGTAAGAAATGGAAATACAGATCTCATTCAGGTTTCCGGCACTGCGGCAATTGATGAGCATGGTGTTAGCCTTTATCAGGAGACATCCGGGCACAGATCGATTGCACATTCGATAAGGTGGCGGCGCTTTTGAAACAGGAAGGCGCAGGTTTGGGGGATATCTGTTCTGCCACGGTGTTTATCAAGCATCCAAAACATGCGGAAATCTTTTATGAGATAGCTGCAGCCCGCGGACTTGAAAACTTCCCGTGCGTCTGCATCGTCGCAGATGTATGCCGGGAAGAATTGCTGTTTGAGATGGATGCCGAAGTTGTTGTGCAGAGGAGGTGATGCGGATTGACATTGATTGAAAAATCCCTCCTAACCTCCCTTTGCCAAAGGGAGGTTTTTCCCCTCTTTGGAAAAGAGGGGTGAGGGGAGATTTTCGGGTAAATATTTATTCAATTATGAAATCATCAATAACATTAAGAAAGGAGAAGCACATGAAGAACAGACTTATGATTTTCACATTCATCGTTGCTTTACTCATGTCTTTCAACGTGAATGCAGCAGAAAAGATGAAGACAAGTGGTTTTCTCAGCGATTATTCAGGAATGAAAAAAGGCCCGGAAGGAGGAGCCGACTGGGTCTATATCAAGGAAGGAGTCAACTTCGCAAACTACAACAAGGTCATGGTGGATCAGGTTACTTTCTGAAGGACGATGCGAAATACAAGGGGATAAAGCCTGAGGACATCAATGAACTGACCGAAGCCTTCAACAATGCAGTGAGAGAGAATATCGGGAAATATTATCCACTCGTTGATCAGCCCGGTCCTGATGTATTGAGGATTCAAACATTTTTCTGAAAGGTATTAATACGAAAAATATTGAAAAGGCAAACGGGGAATTTCTCGCCTCTATTATGGCAAGGCCTGATCAATGGACATCTCATTACAACATGGGTAACTACTATCTTAACCGCGGCGAACTTAAGCAGGCCGTTGCTTCATATGATAAGGCATTAAAGCTGGAACCGCGTACAGTAATGGCAATGGTGAACTCATCACTTGCTTATGCAGGGATGGGAGAAAATGATAAGGCAGACAAATCTCTCCGGAAAGCTTTGAAGATCGCACCGTATAATGCTGCTGCGAACTTTAACTTGGGGCTTCTGAAGGCCGAACAAAAAGATTTGAAAAGTGCTGAGAAATATCTCAAAGAAGCGCTGAAGTATGATCCCAGATGGCACAGGCAGCGTATAACCTCTGCATCATGCTCGCTAAAGATCGGATTGATGAGGCAATCGGATTCTGCCGGAAGGCAAGTGAAATACGTCCGGATGATCCGAAGTATGCATATACCCTTGCCTTTTTCCTGGATCGGAAGGGCGAAACAGACGAAGCAGTGAAGACGCTAAACGCTCTTCTGCTGAAGTATCCGGGGCACAGAGATGCACAAATCTCCTACGGGAGATTTCAGATAGAGGACATTACCCATTGCAAGAGAAAGGAGAAGTGAAATGAACAAGATCAAATGTCTGCAAAATATTTTTGCTATCCTACTCACCATCATGATTTTCTCTATTACAAGCATGGCAGCGGAGACTGGTGAAAAGGACACGCTCGACCGGACGATTCTTCCGATCCCAGAGCCCCAGTACCCTCATAGCACCGTGCTCGACGTCCGGAATGCCACGCCCCAGTTGCGATTCGAAGTCAAAGCACCGGCTGATGCTCCGAACGTACTCATTGGGTTGATCGATGACATGGGGTTCGGACAGTCCAGCGCATTTGGCGGGCCCATCAACATGCCGACAGTGGACCGCCTGGCCAACAACGGGCTCCGGTACAATGAGTTCCACACCACGGCGCTCTGTTCGCCCACCCGCATGGCGCTGCTCACCGGCCGTAATCATCATATGACGAACACGGGTTCGATCATGGAAACCTCTACCGCTTTCCCCGGGAATACCGGAAAGAGGCCCAATAGTGTCGCTCCGCTGGCGGAGATGCTGAGGCTGAACGGTTACAGCACTGCAGCCTTCGGCAAAAACCACGAGACTGCACCCTGGGAGGTGAGCCCCTCAGGCCCGACCGACCGCTGACCTGAACTATAAGGATACATGGCATTTGGCAGCAGGAGTCCAGTATAAGGCATCAGAGCCGCTACTTCTTTCGCTTGGTATTGCCTATGACAGCTCCATGATGGGCGACAGTGAGAGGACACCCGCGCTGCCGTTGGGTGCATCGTGGCGTTTCGGTACAGGGGCGCAGTACAAGGTGAACAAGAATGTTGATATCAGTCTTGCCTATGAGTTCGTCTGGAGCGGAGACCTTAAGATGGATGTCAACAGAGGTCCTCTGGCAGGCAGGGTGTCGGGAGAATATACAAATACCTCGATGAACTTTATCAATCTGGCATTGAACTGGAGGTTTTAGAGAGGTGGTAGTCAACAGGTAAACACAGAAAGGGGGTAAAAGGACTTGTAGGAGAAACACCTACAGAAAAATCAGATTTTTCCCGCTATTTCTTTATTGTATTCCATGATATGTTTTTATCGCAGAGAGATTTGACCTTATACTCGCAATCACAATTTTCATTGTGGGACTTGGGGAAATAAAACTTTAACAAAGGAGGTGGATATGAAGGAATTAAGAAGCAAAGGAAAACTTCAGAATAACGGTGAGGTCTTTCGGTTTTCTCGTCTCGATGTTAGCGTTGATGCTCATGCTTGCATGCGTCGCCGCTATACCTCTTGTAGTCAAGTACGCAAAAAGCGACAAGGGTTATGTTTCCACAGTTGAGGTTCCGGCCTCAGCCGATAAAGTCTATCAGACGCAATACGTGAGACTGAGGCGCGGCCTCATTTGAAGATTCTGAAGAGGGATGACGCGGAGCGGTTCTGCAGACTGCTTCTGCTATTGAAAAGGAGGTGGGAAAACATTTCTTTAAAAAAAGAATTTTCTGCACAGTGAAATGAAGATCGTTAGATTGTAAGCAAGAACAATAGCAAAAAGGAGGAAATGAAACAAGAATCTCAAGAGCACAATGAAGAATAAATCGATTGGATCTATTATGGTTAAAAAGTTATTATGACAATGATTAATCAACCTGAAATAAAATTCGGCAGGCTATCAAATGATACCCTGCTGGTGAGTCTTATCGGCGAGTGGACACTTCATAAAAAACTTCCTGTCTTTGAAGATTTCCAGAAGCAGATCGAATCAAGCCATAGTGTACAACGGATTCTCTTTAATACAGAAGCCCTTACTGCATGGGACAGCGGCCTTCTTATCTTCTTAACAAAAGCTATTGATTTTTGCTCACAAAAAAATATCGGGATTGAGAAAGAAAGTTTGCCTCTGGGCATACAGAAACTCCTGGATCTTGCATCGCCGGAATATCAGCGAAAAGGGATAACCCATGGAGTTTCGCATAAATCTTTTTTTGTTAAGGTGGCAGATGTAGCGTTTAATTTCATCCGTTCCTCAAAGGAAATGATTGCGTTTATCGGTGAGGCATTTCTTGCTTTTTTGAAGCTACTGCGCGGTAAGGCAAATTTCCGCCGCTCCGACCTTTTTACTATCATTCAGGACACAGGCGCTCAATCCCTTCCTATCGTTTCACTCATCAGCGCACTTGTAGGATTGATTCTCGCATTCGTTGCATCCATTCAATTGCAATTATTCGGTGCTCAGATTTATGTTGCTGATGTCGTAGGCATCGGTATGGTTCGGGTCATGGGTGCGATCATGACGGGAATCATCATGGCAGGACGAACAGGAGCTTCATTCGCTGCACAGCTCGGCACGATGCAGGTGAACGAGGAAATCGATGCGCTGAAAACATTGGGCATATCACCTATGGAATTCCTCGTTCTGCCTCGGATGCTGGCGCTTGTCCTTATGATGCCGCTGCTCTGTCTCTACGCGGATTTGATGGGAGTACTCGGCGGGATGTTTGTCGGTGTGACGATGCTTGATCTGAATGTCATGGAATATTACCATCAGACAAAAGCGGCAGTGACTTTGACGCATCTCTGGGTAGGACTATTTCACAGTGCTGTTTTTGGCATACTTGTAGCACTGTCAGGATGTCTCAGGGGAATGCAGTGCGGACGGAGTGCCTCAGCAGTCGGATATGCTACAACATCGGCTGTTGTGACCGGCATCGTAAGTATTGTTGTCTCAACAGCGATCATCACATTCAGCTGTCAGGTACTCGGGATATAGTGCAATGGAAGAGAAAAAAGATTTTCAGAAAGAAGTGAAAATAGAGGTTCGTGATCTTGATATGGGCTACGGGAGCTTCGTGTTGATGCGCAACCTGAATTTTACCATTAACAAAGGTGACGTCTTTATTATCATGGGTGGAAGCGGCTGCGGCAAAAGTACGCTCCTGAAAGTTATCGTGGGCCTTCTTCAGCCTTTGCGCGGACAAGTTTTCTATGATGGTGTAAATTTCTGGGCGGCTGAACCGCGGGACAGGGCTCGCATTATGCAAAGGTTTGGTATCCTTTACCAGAGTGGGGCACTGTGGAGTTCCATGACCCTGGCCGAAAATGTGACATTTCCGCTTGAGCAGTATACAACCCTGAGCAAAGATAAGATCGGTGAGCTGGTGTCGTTGAAACTCGCATTGGTAGGACTTGGCGGATTTGAAGAATTCTATCCCTCAGAGATCAGCGGAGGCATGAAAAAGAGGGCAGGTCTTGCGAGAGCAATGGCACTTGATCCCGATATTTTGTTTTTCGACGAGCCTTCAGCTGGTCTCGATCCTGTAAGTGCACGGTTGCTTGATGACCTAATCATTGAGCTGAGTGAGAGCCTCAGGACGACCATTGTGGTGGTAACCCATGAGCTGCAGAGCATCTTTGCGATAGGCACCAACTCTGTTTTCCTTGACACCGAGACAAAAACGATGATCGCGTCAGGGGACCCGAAAAGACTGCTTGCAGAATCAAAAGATCCGAAAGTGATTAGGTTCTTAACGAGAGGAGAGAAAACAGTGTATGGGCAGTAAATGCAGTGCTGCAGGCTGTCATCCTGAACAAAGTGAAGGATCTATAGTTCTCAGAGAAGCAATAAACGACGAGATTCTTCGCTGCGCTCAGAATGACAGTCATAAGTCGCCATGAACAGAGAGGAGACTCTACTGCGAGGTGTCATTCTGAACAGAGTGAAGAATCTAACAGGCTGTCCAAGATGAAAATGTTTTATCTTTATATCGTGTCAAACAGAAAACACGGCGTCCTCTATACAGGCATTACAAATGATTTAGAACGCCGCGTCTATGAACATAAGCAAAAACATATTCCGGGGTTTACCAGCAAATACAATCTCACAAAATTAGTATTCTTTGAAGAAACCCATGATGTGAATGCAGTAATTGCGAGAGAGAAGCAGATAAAAGGATGGATTAATAGAAAGAAGATAAGTCTCATTGAATCAATAAATCCTCACTGGAAAGACTTGAGTGAGAGTTGGTTTGGAAACGACGATATTCTTCGCAGCGCTCAGAATGACAAGGAGGGGAATTATGGGTAAAGAGGCAAATAAGACTCTTATAGGTGTTTTTGTGGTTGGAGCGATTGCTCTGATTGTCGCTGCCGTATTGATCTTTGGCGGCGGCAAGTTTTTCAGAAAAACATATAAGGTGGTGATGTTTTTCGAGCGATCGATAAAAGGCCTCAATATTGGTTCGCCCGTGATGTTCCATGGCGTAAAAATAGGATCAGTGACAGATATAAACCTGATTTTGAATGCCAAGGACCTGTCCCTCCAAACTCCTGTTATCGTCGAATTAGATCCTCAACGATGGACTCTTGTCGGCGGTGAACGCGGCGACGTGAGGAGAATAAAAGCTCTTATCGATCGTGGTCTGAGAGCACAGCTTCAGACGCAGAGTTTCGTTACCGGACAACTTTTAATAGCTTTTGATTTTGTTCCGGATAAGCCTGCACGATATGTTGGCCTCGTAAAAGAATACCCCGAGATTCCAACGGTACCGACTTCTCTGGAGGAGCTGTCAAAGACCCTCCAGGAGCTTCCGCTGAAGGAAATCGTAACGAAGCTGGAGCTCGCGATCGATGGCATTCAGAAGCTTGTCAATGCTCCCGAAACGAGGGCAAGTGTAGAGTCACTCAATCTTACTCTAAAAAATACTCAAAAACTTGTACAGCATATTGATGAACAGATAAGTCCATTGATGTCGAGTCTTACTAAAACTTCCGACGCTGCTCATGAGACTCTGAGTGAGGCTAAAAATACAATGTCTGTGTTCCGGGACGATGCAAAAGAAACCCTTGCAGATGTACGGGATACCTTAAAACAGGCTGAAAAAACTCTCGCTACTTTTTCAGATGATTCACGTCTTGTGTATGAAATGAATAAAACACTAAAGTCCTTGTCTGAAGCAACCCGCTCGCTCCATCTTTTATCTGATTATCTTGAACGACATCCCGAAACCTTGCTCAGAGGTAAGAACAGGAATAAAGGAGATTAAAATGAAGAACTTTTATGTTAACCGTTTGACAATAGTAAGTTTAAGTTTTCTCCTCATAGTAATAAGTGGATGCGGTAGTACTCCGCCATCAAAGTTTTACACACTTCACTCACTTGGAGATCTTGACACAAAACAGCAGTCCACTTCAGCAGTTCCCGGTATCTCAGTTGGTATCCGCCAAATTGAAATTCCCGACAATCTCGACAGACCACAGATTGTGACACGGAGCAGTCTCAATGAACTGAAGATTGCCGAGTTTGATAGGTGGGCAGGTTCTCTTAGGGAAAATATTGCATCTGTCCTGGCAGAAAACCTCTCACTGTTACTCGAATCAGACCGCGTTCTCTCCTATCCATGGGATTCCGCTGTTAAAATCGATTATTGGATTACTGTGAATGTACTTGGATTGGAAGGCATACCCGGTGATCATGTCTCATTAAAGGCACAATGGACAATCTCAAACAGCAAAGAGGATAAAGAAACCGTAATACGAATATCTGATCTTAGAGAAAAAATAAGTGAGAACAGTTATGAGGCAATGGTTGCAGCCATGAGTCGGACATTCGAGAGCCTAAGCCGCGAAATCGCTTCAGAGATCAATAAGAGAAAAGATCAACAAAGGCGGTAATAAAGAAAACCTAACAAGAGGGATCGCAAAATGAAGACTTCGGATTCCGGATTGTTTTCATCGTCTAAATAGAAAGGTTAAAACATGCTAAGGATAGTTTGCAAAAGGAGAATAACATTACCCTATCTTCTCTTAATCATCTGCACGTTCTTTTTTTCTTCATGTGCTACGACGACTGTAACCGATGTCTGGAAAGACAAGGACTATCAGGGGAAGGCACAGAAAATTGTTGTAATCATGGCTGCGAAAAGTCCGGATATGAGAAACATTTCGAAGACCGGTTTGTTGCCACACTCGGAATAACGCAATCCAGAGTTATAAAATCGTTACCATGGAGCAATTACCTGATAAGGAACTGGTGAAATCGAAAATAAAAAGCACAGGGGGCAGATACTGTTCTCGTTTCAAGGCTGGTCGACACAAAGACAATTGAGTCCTATATGCCCGGACAGATATATGTGGTTCCGAGTTTTTATTATGGCTGGGGATCATAACCGCGTACTGTTACCGTGACGGCAGATCTCCTGGTCATGTATTGATCTTCGACATCTCGACTGCTGCCAGAGCCTGCAATAATGTTTATTATGACTGCAAGGGAAAATGCATAGGATGTTGTCATGATTTTGACTATGTCGAGTATGTCTGTGTCGACACATCCGGTCGCACTTTTCTGCGCTGAAAAGCAATGATTATCGGATAAGGCGAATTGTATGAAAATACTGACCACTCTGTAGTGATGGCCAGACTAACAGCGATTTCCCTGGCCGCTGCGGCGGATCCCATAATCGAATTTGAAAAGATCGCCTTTCTCTCCCGCTGGGTTCATTCAAGGAAAGTAACGCTTACTGAAGGCGAGTACCGCGAGCCTGCCGCACCGGGTCCTGCTAAAGAGATTGTAGGGGTTCTCTACCGGGGATTGAAGAAGAAATAAGCCAACGGCTGAATAAAAATAAATATTCTACCTTTGTTTTTTATCACCCGGTATAATCGGCTGTATTAAATGAACGGGCGCCTTAAGGGTTTTCTCCAGAATTCCTAATATACCAGAACCAATGGCCGATGGAGAGAGGCTGCTTACCTCAGGGTTTTCTAAATCGCCTGAGACTTTGATGGGTATGGCAACAAGGTTGCGGCCTGTTATGTTCCTGACAAGAGGGATCTTTCGCAGGACGGAATCCACGGTCTTGAAGGGCGCTACCAGTACCTTAATATCCATTTTTTTCTTAACGAGATCGACATCACCTGATCCAACTAAGTCCATTGACGGAGCATCAATGATTGCTTCTTTTAGTATGATTTTCCCATCTTCTATATCTCCTTGAAATGTGAAAGAACGATAGCTAAATCCTTCTTTTGTGAGGTCAGGAATTCCTCCCTGTAAAATTCCAGTGACATTGATCAGGGAAAGTATCTTTGATAGTATTGTAGCTTTATAAATTCTGCCATCTTTCGCACTGAAATTTATCTTTCCTTGAAGTGATTGAAGGAGTTGATCACTTTTTCCTTGTGCCATTAGGGTAGCATCAAAATCAAATCTGCCTGTAACGATTCTCTTGTTCTCAGAGAGGCAGGCAAGGGTTGGTTTTAATTCCAGTCCATGAGCATTCGGATTAAAATCACATTGCAGATTATCATGTGAAATTTTTATACTTCCCGGTGTTGGTATACCGCAAACCAAAGCCTTGGTTATGGCAATAGTTGCTATATCAGGAGTGAATGAAATGTCAGCATGCAGGGGACTTACGGTTAATTTGTCAGATATGAAATTGTTCGATTTCAACCGCAGCATTCCATATACTGGCAAGTTCCATGGATAATCTTTCTTTTTGGCATCTTTTTCTTTGCTTTCACTCTTAATCATTTTTCTCACTTGTTCCCATGTGAGTTTGTCGGCAGTGATATCCATGTCGGTCGCTACGCCTTTTTCCGTAAAGTTCAAACTTCCCCGGAGAGAAACTTCATTGTCGTCTAATTTGATTGAAGCAGATTCAACGTTAATGCGATTTGTATCAGCATTCAGAGAAATATTCTCTATGTTTAAAGGGACTTTTTCTTTCCATGGGATGACGATCTTTGCCCCTGAGAGATTGCCCTGAGCTGTTGATCTCAGGGATTTTTCACGATCAATTTCTGTACGGAAGTTTCCCTGAATAAATCCTTCAGGGATGTGTGATAGAGTTGTCAGTTTTGCAAGGGTTAAACTGTTCAGTTTTCCAACAAATGAAAGTCCTAATGTTTTCTCCCGGAGATTGAACGTTAATGTTGCACGGGATATTCCATCGTCGACAAACAATTTATTGATTGCCAATCCCTGGGGATTTTTGATTACATCAATAGAAACATCCGCTCCATTCTGTGTTTTTATATTTCCCTGGAAAAAAACATTCCCGCTTTTTTCCCATTGCAGATGAGACTGTGAAAATGAAAATCTCTGGTCAACTCTCAATGCAGGCAGCTTTATAGTATCTCTGAACCACTGTGCTGTCTGAGGCCCCATTGTACCGTTGAAGGTAATGTCTGCATTTTGAAGACCTTTCAGTGGATTTTTGAAAACACCCGATATGCTATAGGAAGAATCTAACATACTCGTCTGAGCATCAGTGAGAACCAACTGCTCTGGAGTTACTTCAAACTTTTTTGCTGTTATTGTAAGCAAGCTGGGCAGCAGGGATGAATCTATTGCAATATTCTCTGCAGAACCTATCGCTCTGAATCGCCAGTCTTGAGAATTCCGAAAAGGACCAGTAAAGTTTACTAAAGACAGTTTGACGTCACCTTTGAGAGTGGTGATGTCTTTGAGAGAGGTTTGCAGCTTGTTATATGATAAAAGCCAGCGATGAATTTCTTCAAGTGAAACAGAAGACTTTTTAGAGGTGATTTCCAGATAAGGAACATTCCCAAAAATCAGTCCAGCAGTGAGCCCGGAAAAAGTGGACCTTCCCACAGTGCCGCTCAGGTTTTTTACCTGAACTCTTTTCCCATCATACAAAAATTGTCCTCCCTTTATCTCGATAGAATAGGGGATTCGCTGATAGAGGGCTGACAGATTAAATTCTGACACTTCAACCTTCGGCTTAATCGATGCTAAACTTTCACCAAGTACCAATTTGCCCTGAGCATAACCGTTAATCTTCTGAATGCTATCCAGTTCTCTTATAAAGGCTTCATCTTTCACTACATGCTTCAGGAGATGAGACAGTTCTTCAAGATTTACCTTTGTGACTGTTTCGAGATGAAGGGGTGCATCTGCTCCTTTCAAGCCAACTTGCAATTTTCCTTTTTGCAATTGTGCATTATCGAGTTTCGCTTCTATTTTTTCTCCTTTAAGAATACCCTTTGAAATAACACATTCACTTTTGACATTCTTGAAATTGAATTGTGGTTTGGGAATGAAGATTTCACCCTGAAGCATCTGGCCTTTGATGGATATATTTTCAGTATTTCCTAAATCAGCAATCGAGCCTCCCTGGCTATGGAAAGTCATGAGTGGGACAGTTCCTCCTTTGATGTAAGTAAAAATCTCTTGCACTACGGGGGCATCAGCCAGAGAAAAAGCAGCATCCCGTGTTAAAGGGATATCAACTTCCCCGGCTTCAAGATCAAGATCGATGTCTTTAAAGGAAAGACCCTTTTGATGTAAGTGCCCTATGATCTTTATGCTTTTGGAGAAATTGGAGCTGCAGTTTACAGTAAGCTTTAATTCTTCAGGAGGGAAGACTATACGAGAGTCAATGTTCTCTAATGAGAGAAGTTTCCGATTGTTTCTGGAAAGGTTAACCTTGCCCTTTTTTATAAGGATGACAAGGTCTGGTGCATTCGATGACAGATTATTAAGTATGGCGGAGATTTTTTTCTCAACCTCTGCTATCGAGGGAGCCTCTTCTTTTTTGGGAATAGTGAATGAAAAATCAGGTGATTCAAACTGGACCTTTTCAATCCTCAACTTACCAGAAAGCAGAGGGATCAATTGAGGAAAAATCTTCAACGATTTAATAGTACCTTCAGCTTTCTCCCGGAAGGATAGTCTTGCCTGCTGGATTATGACACGAGGTCTGGGAAAGACAGATAAGTCAACTTTCTGAAACTCAATCTGACCTCCGAGTTTCTGGGACAGAATGGTAACAATTGTATCCTTAACATACTCTGTCTTGATAAATCTCGGAGCAATGATACCAAGTGTCAAAATAAGAATAATGAGAATACTCAGTATTCCCGTGAACCACAAGAGTATCTTTTTTCGCCTGCTCATGAAGTCAATACTCCCTATATTGAGTCTGATTTATATCTGATTTATAAATGTATATAGTATAAGATTATCGATAATTATTGGTGCAGATAAATATCCTTGGTGTTGTTCAACGGTTACGTATGAACTCGAAATTCCCTATAGTCTTGTTACAGGGTTACCATATTCTTGTCATTCTGGCTTGTCCAGAATCTTTCTTAAAAAGGATTCCCGACAAGCGGGAATGACAACAACTACTTTCCCGTATAAAGCTGGATCACAATGTTTCAGTACCCTGAGGTCTTGTCACAGGGTTCTTTATTTTTATCTTAATAAAGAAGGACAGAGCAGGGCAGTTCTAAGGAATCTTTAAAAAATCGAGGATGCTGAAAACTGACTTCACTGCTTCGGAATCATCAGGAAGCTGAAATATCGGTTTTCCACGAAGGTCATAATCGAATACCATGTTGTCCTGAGGCACAGTTCCTGCAACGGAAAGCCCTAAGTTCTCTGCGAGACTCTTCAGTTCCTCCCCCTCGTCTCCAGATACTCTGTTGATAATGAGAACTCGCCTGTTAATCTCAAGACCGAGTTCATCAATCAAACCATTAATCTTTTTAGCTGTCTGGATACCTCTTACTGTTGGATCACTCACAACTAAAAGTACATCAACCTTATGAGTTGTCTTTCTGCTCAGGTGCTCCATACCAGCTTCATTATCTATAACAACATACGGGTATGTTTCAGAGAGCTTGTCTGTATATTTCCTCAGGATATTGTTTGCAGCGCAATAACATCCTGGCCCTTCGGGTCTTCCCATAACGATCAAATCAAATCCCTTTGACTCAATGATTGACTGCTGAACCTGATACTCTAAGAGCTGCTCCATTGACATGCCTCCAAGTCTCTCAAGCCCACTTCTTACTGCCTGGAGTGACTCTTCTCTCAATCTCCCTATCGTTGTAGGGACATCAATTCCAAGGGTTTCATTGAGGCAGCTATTGGAGTCCGCATCTACTGCAAGGATAGGTCCCTTTTTTCTCTCAATAAGATAACGCACCGTAAGTCCGGCGATACTTGTTTTTCCCGTGCCACCTTTACCAGCCAATGCGATGACAAATGCCATATATTTATTATAAACATTATTGAATTTTTTCATGTAATGAAGGAAAATAAAAGAGATGCAAGAAACGGTGAATTGGAGGTTTTCCCAATAGAAAATTTATTTAGTTTTTTCATGAAGCATTTGTTATACACTCTCACCATCCTTCTTGTGCCCTCTCTCATAAGTCCAAGTCTGAGTTTGGCTGAAGCGAAAAATAAAACACCCGGATATGTCGGCTCATTGGCCTGTAAAAGCTGTCATGAAGAGGAGTATAAGAGTTTTATAACCTATGCAAGAAAAAGCAACTCCTTTAAGAGCATTGAGAGGGTGAAAAAGGAATTAACCGAGGAGGAGATTAAAGGTTGCTATCACTGCCATACTACCGGCTATGGCAAGCCCGGAGGTTTCGTCAGTCCTGAAAAGACACCTCATCTGAAGAATGCTGGCTGTGAGGTGTGTCATGGACCTGGTGAGTTCCATGTTAAGACAAAGGATTCCCGGGATATCAAGAGGCGAATGACCAAAGAAGACTGCGAGTCCTGTCACACTGAGGAAAGGGTCAAGGCCTTCAGATACAAACCCATGATTCATGGCGGGGCTCATTAAAAGTGACAAGTGGAAAGATAAAAAGAAGAATGATCAAAGAGGGTTTAGTCGTTTTTTATCAGATAGGTTTTTTTCAGTGTTGATAACTAATCACTATTCACTGTTCACTGTTCACTAAAAAAGGAGATAGGGTGTTTGGTTTTATAAGAAAGCGGTTGGGCTATAAGATAATGGCTGCTATGCTCATTATTATATTGCTGGTTCTGGTGGCTGAAATCTATATGAGGATATACTTCGGGACCAAAGATAGGTTAGAGATAGCGTCCACGATTAGCAGGGAGCTAGCTGATTCAGTCTATGCAGGTATAAAATATCCCATGGAAAGGGGAGACAGTGAGGCTATTAAAAGAGAATTATTAGACATCAGGAAAAAGGCAAAAGATGTTGAGGTATTTATCTGTGATTTTGATCAGGAGATAGTCTATTCCACACATGAGGATAAGGTAAAGACCATTGTAGCAGATTCTATTCAAAATAAAGCCGCTTTGCAGACCTTAACCGAGACTTTAAAGACAGGGGTTGAACCACGCTTTGATCCACGGAAGCCTCGTGAGGATGTTGTAGCCGGGAGAAGATATCTTGTGGTCATCCTGCCCATCCTGAACCAAAAGGACTGCTATCACTGTCATGGTTCTTCCAGAAAGGTTATCGGAGGTTTGGTGATAAGGTATGATGCTGAGCGAACCTATGCTCAAGTTGTTGCCCAACGAAACCGAACTTTAGTGATAGCTATATCCCTCCTGCCTATCGCAGTTGTCCTCATCTATATCATGGTGACTCGATTGGTAAGGCATCCTGTGGAGAGTTTAGCTGAGAAGGCAAAGAAGTTTGCAGAGGGAGATATGTCTGTATCCGTGGCTGTAAAGACAGAGGATGAGATTGGTGTTCTCGGCAATACCTTCAACTATATGGTCGAAAGTGTCTCTTCCTACAGTAAAAGATTAGAGGAAGAGATTGAGAGAAAAACAGTCCTCTTGAATGAAAGGACCCGTCTCTTAGGTCTCTTGGAAAGGGCTAACAGAGAACTGAGGGAGCTGGATAGGCTGAAATCCACTTTCTTGGCAAACATGTCTCACGAACTCCGCACGCCCATGAATGCCATAATCGGTTACACAGAACTCTTAATAGACAGGATTGATGGTCCTGTCAATGAAGAACAGGAGAAAAGCCTCACAAGGGTTGCTACGAATGCCAGACATCTCCTGCAATTGATTAATGACGTCCTCGATATATCCAAGATAGAAGCAGGAAAGGTAGAATTAGCAATAAAGGAGATCGACCTGAAATGGCTCATCGATTCTGTCATCCCGACCTTTGAACCTTTAATAAAACAGAAGGGTCTTACCCTTACCATTAACATTGATGAGGGCTTGCCTTTAATCTATGGAGATGAGGACAGGATTAAACAGATTTTGATAAACCTCATATCCAATGCGATTAAGTTCACCCATCAGGGAGCGGTTACCATAGGCGCTAAACTTTCTGATCGGGGTATAAAACCTGGAGAGCTTCCGCTCTTTGCGGAGATCTGTGTGGAGGACACAGGGATAGGGATAAAGGAGGAGGATATCGGGAGGATCTTTGATAAGTTCGTCCAGGTTGATCTTACTACGATACGTCAGTATGAAGGTACCGGTCTCGGCCTCAGTATTACAAGGGGATTAGTGTCATTGCATAAAGGTATGATATGGGTGACGAGTAAATATGGTGAGGGCAGTAAATTCTGTTTTACCCTTCCTTTGAAGAAAGAGATACTGGAGAAGCCTGCTAAGCGAGTAATAGAACCAAAAATGGCTGAAGCCCTGGCTGAGTATTTTGGAATGCCTGCTGAGACCTTTTTGAAAGAGCCTGAATATGCTGGACAACCAATAAGATGCTGGGAATATGTGCGTTGTGGTCA
>Ga0129298_10000352_pt1 | contig 17816 bp, 17 predicted proteins | sample I19B2metaG_FD_94707 | JGI IMG/M metagenome (GOLD analysis project Ga0129298, IMG submission 94707) | Lake sediment bacterial and archeal communities from Gulf of Boni, Indonesia to study Microbial Dark Matter (Phase II) - ​I19B2 metaG | ecosystem: Environmental > Aquatic > Freshwater > Lake >... | reverse complement strand
GTGATCCACGACGACCAGTACGAGAGCGATCTCCTGGCGGCCCAGTACTGCGACGCCCACTACGGCCCGGAGCATTTCGGCGTGGCCAATTTCCCGGTGGCCATTTCCGGCATCTGCGCCGAGCTGATGGCAGAGAGGAGGATGGGGCATGCCCTGGACATCGGCTGCGCCGTGGGGCGGGCCGCCTTCGAGCTTGCCAAAGCGGGCTTCGAGCAGGTCACCGGCCTGGATTTCTCCACCCGCTTCTTCCGCCTGGCGGCACGGATGCAGGAGGAGGGTTTCCTGCGCTACTCCCTCCCCGAGGAGGGGGAGGTGGTCTCCTTCCACGAAACATCCCTGGCCGAACTGGGGCTGGTGGGGGCGAGGGAACGGGTGCGGTTCTTCCAGGCCGATGCCTGCAACATCCCGGAGAAGTTCGGCGGCTTCGACCTTGTGCTGGCCGCCAACCTCATCGACCGGCTCTATTCGCCGCGCAGATTCCTCACCACCATCCCAGGGCACATGAGCCCCGGCGGGGTGCTGGTGATCGCCTCACCCTACTCCTGGTCGGAAGAGTTCACCAAGAGGGAGGAGTGGCTCGGCGGCTACCGGGAGGCGGGGGAGCCGGTCTGGACTCTGGAGGGGCTGAAGCGGGAGCTCTCACCACGATTCAGGATGATCGGCGAGCCGCGGGACGTCCCTTTCGTCATCCGCGAGACACGGCGCAAGTTCCAGCACTCCCTGGCCGAAGTAACCGTGTGGGAGCTGAAGGGATGAGCATGGTGGATCAATGCGAAATCTCCCCGTCAGGGAAGCTGCTGCAGGCGCTGGGGGAGTTCAACCGCCGCGACTGGTTCGAATGCCACGAGACCCTGGAGGATCTCTGGGTGGGGAGCAAGGGGGAGATCCGCTCCTTCTACCAGGGGGTGCTGCAGATTGCCGTCGCCCTGCACCACTGGAGGAACGGCAACTTCGGCGGCGCACTCTCCCTCCTCGCCAGCGGGGCCGATTACCTGGAGAGGGTACGGCCAGTCTGCCAGAGGATAGAGGTCGCCTCCCTGGCCAGGGAGGCGCTCCGCTGCCGCGAGGAGCTGCAGCGCCTCGGCAGCGGCAGGATGGGGGAGCTGGACCCCATCCTCATCCCCCTCATGCGCCTGACGCCGGCAGAGCCGCAAGGGTAGCCACGCCTCCCCATCTCAAGCGGGACGGCGACCCACCTGCTGCCGCACCATCCGGCTATTTATTGTTTCTTCCCACCCAAAACTCTGCTATCCTCCCTCTCCATGATTAATTACGTAAACGTCAATAAACTGCAGGAGGATCAACAGTGGTGAAGGAAAGAACCGGCAGCGGGGCACTCACCCCCTGCCCGAGCGTGGACCTTTCCGGCGAGGCCGACTGGGTCGAATTCAATGCCCCCTCCCTGGTGGGGGAGTCGCTCCGCTTCGTCTCCGGCGAGCCGGAGGGTAACCGCTTCCGGGTGAAGTACTATCGCGACGGGGAGAAGCATCTCCATGCCCGCTTCTGGTTCGGCCCGGAGACCGAGGGGCCTCCCGGCCATGCCCACGGCGGCTCGGTGGCGGCGGTGATGGACGAGGCCCTGGGGCTGGCGGCCTGGGCGGCAGGCTACCCCATCGTGGTGGGGAACCTCAACGTCAGCTTCCGCAACATGCTCCCGCTGCAGAAGGTGGTGACCCTGGAGAGCAGGGTGGTATCTGCCGAGGGGCGCAAGGTTATGGTACACGGCAGGCTATTCTGCGGGGAGACCCTCTATGCCGAGGGTGAGTGCCTCTGCATAACGATCCCCGGACGCTAGGGGGGGGTAGAAAGAGGTAAAAGGGCCGGGAGCGTGCAGTTCCCGGCCCTTTACCGTTTCAGACGGGGCGTTTACTAGAGAGGCGGACGGGAACATCCCCTGCGAAAAATCTGCAAGGCTTCAACTGCTTCGCTCCGGCTGAACTTGGTGGCCTGGCAACAGGTCAGTTCTCGTCAGTTCAGTGTTGCCGCACATTTTTCTCCGGGAATACCCCCGCCTCTTGAGGCTGGCCTGCTCAGATTCACTCAGAGAATATGCCGGGCGGCCACGTCCGCCAGGACCGATTCGGCGGAAGACTTTACCAGGTCGATCTTCTCCGTGTCGTCGGCACTGATCTTGGAGACGTGGTCGGTGATGGCGGAGAAAGCCTCGGCGGTGCGCACCGGGATGCGGATGAAGGGGACGCCGCTATCCCGCAGGATCTGGTCGGTGATCCCGGAGATCGGCGCGTGCCCCGGGATAACCAGGCCGGCGATCTTCTCCCGGAAGTCCGGGATGTGGTAGAGGGAGGAGACGGTGACGATCAGCTCGTCACGGGAGCTGGTGGTCACCAGCAGGGTCGACTCAAGCAGGCCGTCGATCACCTTCTGTGAGGAGGCTGCCCCCAACTGGATATGGTGAACGATGCGGTTGATCTGGGAGAGGTCCCCCTGGAGGGGCTGGCCGAGGACCCTGGAGATATGGGCCAGGGTCGGGTTGGCCAGGACAGGGGAGTAGTCGAAGGCCCCGGCCACGGCCAGGCCGCTGGGGGCAAAGGCGCGGCTCAGGTAGCCGAGGGTCTCACCCCTCTTCTCCGCCAGGAGCTTGTTGATTAGGAGGAGTCGCAGATCCACCCCCTCCCGCTGGTAGAGGGGGAGGTTCAACTCCACCGAGTCGATGACGCTGCCGATCCCCCCCCCTGCCACCATGACTGCAGACGCCCCGAGGAGGGAGGCGATCCGGGCGTTGTTCAGGCCGATAACCGACCCCACCCCGCCGTGCCCTGAACCCTCGATGACCAGGAAATCGCACTTTTTCTCCAGCTCGCGGCAGGCGGAGAGAATCGTCTCCTCCGCCTCCTGCCTGCACCTCGCCCCGTCGAGGAACTCCTTGGTCGAGCCGCGGCTCAGCACCAGGGGGGACATGAAGCGGATATCCTCCTCAAGGCCGAAGATGCGAGCCATAAGGGCGGCATCCTTGTCCACGATGATCCCTGCGAACTCCTGGCACTTGGGGCCGATCGGCTTGATGAAGCCCACCCGGCGATATTTCTGCCTGGCGAGGTGCACCAGCGACAGGCTGATGGTGGTCTTGCCGGTATGCTGGCCGGTGGCGGCGACAAATATCTTGCGGCACATGCATTGCTCCTGTGAAGGGATTTTTCCTTTTCAGCAGATTGCATCTGCAAGTATATTTAAGCCACTTGCACCGGGGCAACGATGTATACCAAAAGCGGCGTATACGTAACTGACGGTCATACCGTTACTTTTCACGGGGAGAGATCGAATGGCAGCATCTTTGGAGGATTTTCTCGCCAGGGCCCAGTCCCTGGCGAGGGTGGCGGGGGATCTGCAGAGGGAGAGCCTCTGCAAGCCGCTGAGCATTGAGTACAAGGGGGAGATCGACCTGGTCACGGAGGTGGACCGGGGGTGCGAGGAGCTGCTGGTGAAGGGGCTGAAGGGCTCTTTCCCCGAGCACGACTTCCTCGCCGAGGAGAACCTCTACGAAAGCCTGGGCTCAAGCCACAAGTGGATCATCGACCCGCTGGACGGCACCACCAACTTCGCCCACGGCTTCCCCTGGTTCGCCGTCTCCATCGCCCTGGAGGTCAACGGCGAGGTGGTCCTGGGGGTGGTCTACCACACCATGATGGACGAGATGTTCACCGCGGTGAAGGGGGGGGGAGCATTTGTCAACGGCCGCAGGATTTCCGTCTCCAGGCGCTCCCCCCTGCGGGGCTCACTACTGGCCAGCGGCTTCCCCTACGACAGCGCCACCGACCGGGAGAACAACTTCGCCCACTTCGTCAACTTCCAGATGCATGCCCGGGGGATCAGGCGGGCCGGGGCGGCCGCCCTGGACCTGGCCTACGTGGCTGCCGGACGCCTGGACGGCTACTGGGAGGCCAAGCTCAAGCCCTGGGACGTGGCCGCCGGGCAGCTGCTGGTGAAGGAGGCCGGCGGGGTGGTGACCGGCTTTAGCGGGGAGGATTACTCGGTCTACAACCACCGCATCCTGGCGAGCAACGGCCTGATCCACGACGAGATGCTCGCCGTGCTGGCCAAGCCGGCGCCGCTGCACGCCCTGTGAGCCCCCCCTAGCGGCGCTTCCCCCGGGGGATGGCACCCTCGCATGGCACCCTGGTCTGGCAAAGGCCGCAGCCGGTATAGGGGACGCCGTACTTCTCCCCAACCGCCGCCGGCACATTGCCGTAGACATAGGCGCAGCAGCGGCTCTTGTCGTGCCCGGCAAAGGAGATGGCCCCCACCGGGCAGCGGCCGATGCAGGCGCCGCAGCTCCCCTCCCGGTAGTAGAGGCAGTTGTCGGCATACCCCCCTTCCCCCCGCTGGGATGGCTCCAGCACCAGGTCGGTGATGACGCTGCCGCAGCGGTGGGCTATCCCCCCGGCGGTGATCAGGGCATCGCTCAGGCTGAAGGTGCCGAGTCCGGCGGCATAGGCGGCGTGGCGCTCGGACCATGTGGAGGCCCTGCCAACCGGCGTCTCCTCCAGCTCCCTCCAGAGGGGTGAGAGCTGGGGTGCCAGGGCCGCCTGCCCCCTCCCCTTCAGCCAGGCCACCAGGTGGCGGCGCAGCTCGCCGTTCAGGGCCTCGCCGTGGGTGCGGGTGAGTGACCACCCCCTGGATGGGAACTCCCCCTGGGTGCGATTGCTTTTGCGTACCCCCTCGGTGATGGGGAGGACCCAGCAGATGACCGTGCCGCCGGCAGGGGAGAGCCCCAGCTCCCCTGCCAGAAGCTCACGGGGGGTGAGGTGGAAGTCGCCGATGATCCTCTTGTATTCGCCGAAGAGCTGGTCATCCAGGGGGGCGAAGCCGACGATGGGGGTGTCGAAGTAGGGGCCGGTGGGGTACCTGGCCATATCCCCCTGGCTAGAGGCGATGAACTCCTTGATGGCAGCGATGACCTCTTCCTTCATGTTACCCTCCGTTTTTGACGCAGGTGACGAACTTCAGGTAGCGACCCTCCGGGAATGTGACCGGGTAGGGGAAGTCCTCGGGCTGGCCGGCCATGGAGATCACCTGCAGGCCGCTCCCGGCCTGGAGAGCACCCTGGCGCAGCTCCTTCAGGTAGTCGGCGATCTCCACCTTCTGGTGGTTGGAGGAGCAGAGCATCACCCCCCCCTCCTCCAGTAGGGGCAGGGAGGCGGCCACCAGCTCGGCGGTCCCCCCCCTGGTGGTGAAGCGGCTCTTAGCAGTGGTGGAGAAGGATGGGGGATCCATGATGACGATGTCGAAACGGCGCTTCTCCCGGCGCAGGCTCTCCAGGACGGGGAAGCAGTCGCCGACGATGAAGTCGTGGCGGGCCGGGTTGAGACGGTTGGCGCCGAAGTTGGCCCTGGCCCAGTCGGTGTAGGCAGGGGAGACATCCACGCTGGTGACCCTGCTCGCCCCGGCTGCGGCCGCGGCCACGGAGAAGGCACCTGTGTAGGCGAAGAGGTTGAGCACCCTCTTGCCTGCGGCCCTGGCCATGAGTTCGCGCCGGTTGCGGCGCTGGTCGAAGAAGAGCCCGGTGTCCAGACCCTTCTCCAGGTTCACCAGGAAGTTGAGTCCGTTCTCCTTCACCTCCAGCCTGGCGCCAGCCGGTTTCCCCCTGAGGAGCCTGGTGGAGCGGGCCCCGTCTCCGGCGGCTTCCAGCTCCCGGGTCTTCTGCGGCCTGGTCTTTTCGTAGATCCCAGCGGGTGAGAGGAGCCTCTCCAGGGCGGTGGTCAGCAGGGGGAGGTGGGGGCGCCAGCATGAGCCGTAGAGCTGGACCATCAGGTATCCGGCGTAGACATCCACCGTCACCCCCGGGAGGCCGTCCCCCTCGCCGTTCACCAGGCGGTAGGCGTTCGTCTCCCCCAGTTCGCCGTGGTCCCTGCGCAGGGCCATGGCCCGCTGCAGGCGCTCCGTCAGCCAGGGGGGGGCGAGGCGCATCCGCGAGCGGGAGAGGATGCGGGCGACGATCCGCTCCCCCGGATCGAGGAGGGCCGTGGCAAGGAACTCCCCCCGGGGCCCCACCAGCTCAACCAGCTCTCCCTCCACACCCCGGGGCCATTTTTTCGTGTAGTTGTCGGCGATGATCCACGGGTGGCCAAGTTCCACCATCCGCACCGATTCAGGCCCTACCACCCTTGTTGCAGCAGGCATGCACTCTCCCTTGCGCAGATTTTTCCAGTCATATTCCATCTTTTCCCCGGCGGAGTCAACCTGCGGCAGCACGGAAAAGCAAAGATTCTTGCCGTATACGGCCAAAAAGGCTATTCTCTGCCACGCCGCACACATACCAGCCCCATGGAGGGAACGCCGATGCTCAACAAGGGTCGCATCATCCAACTGGCAGCAGCAATCATGCTCTTTTCGCTGCCAGCTCACGCCGATTCCAGCCAGGAAGCCAAGGCCCAGCCCATCCCCACCCAGAGCACGGCAGCAGCCGCAACCCTGCGGGTCGGCTACGTCGATATCCTGCAGATCGCCGAGAAGTCCGACCCGGGCAAGGCCGCCAGGAGCCAGTTCGAGGCCAAGGCCGACAAGCTCAAGGCCCAGATCGAGAGCAAGCAGAAGCTGCTGGAGAAGCAGAAGACGGCACTTGAGGCCAAGCTACCGACCTATTCGCCGGAGCAGCGGGCGGTGAAGATAAAGGAGTACGAGAAGAAGGTCGGGGAGCTGCGCAAGCTGCTGGAGAAGGCCGACAAGGAGCTGAAGCCTTTGCAGGAGGAGTTGCAGAAGGAGATCTACGCCAAGATAGAAAAGGCGGCAACCGAATACGGTGCCGCCAACGGTTTCTCCGTCATCGTAACGAAAAACGAACTGCTTTACATGGGGAAGAGCGTGGACGTGCAGGATGTTACCGAGGCCATCATAAAGTTCCTGGCCCGAAAGTAACCCCAGGCTTCTCCACTGCGGCAGCCGCTGCAGAGACGATGGAGTCGCTGACAAACGCTTCTATCTCCTGGCGATGCTGGTCGGAGAGATTGATGAAGCGGATGCCGTATTGGACCTTGCCGTCCGGCTGGGTGGCGACTCGGGCCAGCTCTCCGTCGGCAACGATGTGGGCGGCGCTCGGCAGGTAGAAGGAGCAGCTGATGATGTCGCCGAGCTTCAGTTCCCTGTCGGTTTCGATGAGTATCCCGGAGACGCTCAGGTTCTGGGAGGTGCAGAAGAAGACCCCGTTGTCCGTCGCCCCCTTGACCCTGGCGCGCAGCAGCACCCGGTAGCCACGCCTGACGCATATGGCCAGGAGCCTTTCCACGTGCTCCATGAGCGTGCGGGGTGTGAAAGGCTTCTTCATGACGATATTGGCCCCGCAGCGGATCGCCTTCTCCCGGTCATCGGGGGAATCGTTGCAGATAAGGATGGTGGATACCTCCCGCACATCCGGCTCCTGGCGAATCTGGCTGCAGAGGATATCCCCGCCGATCTCAGGCAGGTGAAGATCGGTCACCACCAGATTGACCCTCTCCCTGCGGTGGATCTGCAGGGCCTGCATGACCGATGGGGCCATGAAGACCTGGAAATCCTTGCGGTCCAGCAGGCTGGTGCCGTTGTCGATGAAGTAGCGGGATGCATTGACGAGCAGGATTTTTCTCATGTTTGCCCAGTTCCCCGAATTTATGATTGACTGCCGCAAGTTGCGGTTCAGTGAAGGAGGATAAGATGCTCAATAATATCGGTACAGAAGTTTACGCAACCTGGAGCGAGGAACAGAAGAGGTCCGAGATTCAGAAGCTGGTGCAGACCTACCGCAGCGGCCTCCCCGCCTCCATCCTCTGCATGACGGCAGAGGCGATCGCCGGCAGCCGGGGGGACGCCAAAAGACACCTTGCTACGTTAATGAACCTGGCGGATCGCCTGGAGGCCATCTCCTCGGCTGAGCAGGAAAAGAAGGAGATTCGCCGTCTTGTCCGTGCCGTGCTGAACTGAAGCTGAGCCGGGAGATGATTTACCGCAACAAGTTGCAAGAAAGGGGCCATTCAAGCCACCTCCTGGCCGGCGCCTAACTCGGGGACAACCACCCCGCCGGAGACGACGAACCTGACCGCCTCCTCCACGCTCATGCCGCTCTCCAGCACCTCATCCTCGCGGAAGAAGAGGGCGAAGCCCGAGGTGGGGTTGGGCATGGTCGGCAGATAGACAACAACGAAGCGCTCACCCCCCCGCTCCACCTCCGCCGTGACGAAACCTACCGCCCTGACCCCGGGGCGGGGCCACTCGACGAAAACCGCCCGCCGGTAGGATGTCTTACCCTCTTGGAAAACCTTGGTCAGCTGCTTGCTGGAGGTGTAGATCGACTTCACCAGGGGGATGCGCGACAACAGAAGATCCCCCCAATGCAGCAGCCTCTTCCCAAGCACGTTGGTTGCCAGCACCCCGGTAACGTAGACGATGATCGCGCCGGTGAGCATCCCCAGTCCGGGGAAGTGCTCCTCCCTGCCGGTGAATGCGGTCAGAAGCGCGTCCAGCCATGAGCCGAGGATGCCGTCGGCGAAGTTGAAGAGGAACTTGAGAATGAAGATGGTGATGCCGAAGGGGACCACCACGAAGAGGCCGGCGATGAAGCGGCGGCGCAGATGGTTGAAGAGTGCTCGCATCCCCCCCCCTACTTCACCGGCAGGGCGGGAATCCGCTCCAGCCCCCAGATGTCGCTGTTGTACTCCTCTATGGTCCTGTCGGTGGAGAAGCGTCCGCTCCTGCCGCTGTTCACTATGCTCATCCTGGTCCATCTCTCCCGGTCCAGGTAGGCCTCTGCCGCCCTCCGCTGGGCCGCCACCAGGGAGTGGAAGTCGGCGGCGGTCAGCCAGGGGTCGTGGGGGCTGAGGATGGAGGCGACTACCGGGTCGAAAAGCCCGGGTTCGAACATGCTGAAGTGGCCGCTCTGCAGAAGGCGCATCACCCTGGCCAGCTCTTCGTTGCCTGCCACGATGGCTGCCGGGTCGTAGCAGCACCTGGTGGCCTCCACCTCTTCGGCGCTCAGGCCGAACATGAAGAAGTTTTCGTCCCCCACCTCGGCGCGGATCTCTATGTTCGCCCCGTCCAGGGTGCCGATGGTCACGGCGCCGTTCATCATGAACTTCATGTTCCCCGTGCCGGAGGCCTCCTTGCCTGCGGTGGAGATCTGCTCGGAGAGGTCAGTGCCTGGACAGATGACCTCCATGGCTGTGACCCGGTAGTTGGGGAGGAAGGCCACCCTGAGGCGCCCCCCCACCTCGGGGTCGGAGTTGACCACCTGGGCGACGTTGTTTATCAGCTTGATGATCAGCTTGGCCATCTGGTATCCGGGGGCCGCCTTGCCGCCGAAGAGGACGCAGCGATCCGTCCACCCCCGGGTGTCACCCCGCTTGATCCGGTCGTAGAGATGGATGACGTGGAGGACGTTGAGAAGCTGCCGCTTGTACTCGTGGATCCTCTTCACCTGCACGTCGAACATCGCTTCGGGATCGAAGATTACGCCGCACTCCTCCAGGACCAGGGCGGCCAGCCTCTCCTTGTTTTGCCGCTTCACCACGTGCCACTTCTCTCGGAAGTACGGGTCGTCGGCATGGGGAACGATGGCGGCGATCCGCTGCAGGTCGGCCACCCAGCCGTCGCCGATGGTCTCGATTAAAAGCCGGCGCAGCCCCGGGTTGCACCAGGAGAGCCAGCGGCGGGGGGTGACGCCGTTGGTCTTGTTGTTGAACCTGCTTGGCCAGAGCTCGTAGAAGTCGCGGAAGAGCCCCTCGGTGAGGAGCCTGGAGTGGAGGGCGGCCACGCCGTTGACGGAGAAGCTCCCCACTATTGCCAGGTAGGCCATGCGCACCTGGGGGACCTCCCCCTCCTCGATGATGGACATGCGCCTCTGGCGCTCCATCTCCCCGGGCCAGTGGGCGGCCACCTGGGCGAGGAATCGGGCGTTTATCTCCAGGATAATATCCAGGAGGCGGGGGAGGAGGCGGCGAAAGAGATGGAGCGGCCACTTCTCCAGGGCCTCAGGCAGGAGGGTATGGTTGGTGTAGGCCATTGTCCGGGAGGTTATCTCCCAGGCTGCGTCCCACCCCAGGTCGTGCTCGTCCATGAGGAGGCGCATCAGCTCGGCCACCGCGCAGCTGGGGTGGGTGTCGTTCAGCTGGAAGCAGTTTTTGGCGGCAAAGTCGCTGAAGTCCCCCTTGTGCAGCAGCTGCCAGCGGGCCAGCACATCCTGCAGGCTTGCCGAAGCGAGGAAGTACTGCTGCCGCAGGCGGAGCTCCTTGCCGTTCTCGCTGGCGTCGTTGGGGTAGAGCACCATGGTGATGTTCTCCGCCTCGTTCTTGCGCGCCACCGACTCCGGGTAGCTGCCGGCGTTGAACTCGTCCAGATCGAACTCGGCGGTTGCCGCCGCCTTCCAGAGGCGCAGGGTGTTGACCGTGCCATTATTGTACCCCGGCACCGGGATGTCGAAGGGTATGGCCAGCACGTCATGGGTATCCACCCATCTGACCCTGAGCTCGCCGCCGTTGTCACGGTAGAACTCGCTCCGGCCTCCGTAGCGGATCCGCTGGGTGTACTCGGGACGCTCCATCTCCCAGGGGTTCCCCCCCCTGAGCCACTGGTCCGGCTCCTCCACCTGGCGGCCGTTCTCGATGAGTTGGCGGAACATGCCGTATTCGTAGCGGATGCCGTAGCCGGTTACCGGCAGCTGCAGGGTGGCGCAGCTGTCGAGGAAACAGGCCGCCAGCCTCCCCAGGCCGCCATTCCCCAGGCCGGCGTCATGCTCCGCCTCCGCCAGATCCTCCATCTGCAGGCCTATGGAGCCTAGGGCCTCTGCCATGGTCCTGTCCAGCCCAAGGTTGAGGGCGGCATTCCCCAGTGTGCGCCCCATGAGGAACTCCAGGGAGAGGTAGTAGCCACGCTTGCACTCCGTCTCCTCATAGGCGTAGCGGGTATTCTTCCATCTCTCCATGAGCCGCTCGCGGATGGTGAGTACAAGGGCGATGTAGTGGTAGTGGACCGATCGGCAGTAGCGGTCCCTCCCCAGGGAGTGGGTGTAGTAGTGGCGGAAGCTGCGCACGATGCCTGCCGGCTCCATGGAAAGTGGGGATGCGTTGGTAAGTACCGGGCTGTGGATCTTCTTCCGTGAGTTGCCTGTCATCTGCGTCGATACCGATTCCTTCCTGTTTTTCTGCTCCATGGTTTACTCTCCAGGGCGGTTTTTCATTTTACATGATTTGCCGGTTTGGGGTAATTTTACTTTATGGAGGAAAAGAAATAGTCATGACCAATCTGATAACTGCCGAGGGCCTGAAGCGCCTTCAGGATGAATACGACCACCTCTGGAAGGTTGAGCGGCCAAAGGTAGTCCAGGGTGTTGCCGATGCCGCCGCGGAAGGTGACCGATCGGAAAACGCCGAATACATCTACGGCAAGAAGAGGCTGCGGGAGATCGACCGCAAGCTGAAGCACCTGGGGGGGAGACTGAAGGTGCTCAAGGTTGCACCCCCCCCCAATACCCCGCAGAGCGTCTCCTTCGGCTGCTGGGTCACCTACGAGGACGAGGATGGCAACGAGCGCTGCTACCAGCTGGTCGGGGCCGACGAGTTTGACGTGAACCAGGGGAGGATCAGCATCGACTCCCCGGTAGGCCAGGCCCTGCTGCGCAAGAGAATCGACGATGAAGTGACCATCCGCCGCCCTTCCGGGGAGCTGACCGTGGTTATCACCGACATCAGCTCCCGTCGCCCCTAGCTGCTTCAGGAAGCGCCGAACTCCCCGTGGAAATCGATGACTATGGCTGTGCAGTCGTCATCGGGGGGGTCGCTCACCCCGAAGCTCTGCAACCTGGCAAAGATCGCGTCGAGAAACTCCAGGTGGTCGTCGCAGCCTCCCCTTAGCGTCTCCCCCAGCCTCTCCTCTCCGAAAAGCTCCCCCTCGCGGTTTACCCCCTCGACGATCCCGTCGGTGTAGAGGAGCAGCCGGTCCCCCCTGGCGAAGCGGAACCTCCCCAGTTCGATGTCGTACTCTTTGAAAAAACCGACGGGCTGAGCGGTCGGCTCCAGCACCATCAGCCGGTCTCCTCGCCTGACCATGGGGGGGACATGGCCGGCATTGACGTAGAGCATCTCCAGGCTCCGGGGTTGGATGATGCCGAAGAAGAGGGTGGAGGAGAAGTAGTGATCCAGGGACTGGCTCCTCTCGGCGAAGGAGAAGAGGAAGGAGTTAACCCTGCGTGCCAGGTCCACCGGGTTGCACTCGTCCCCTGAGGCCCGGTGCAGGTAGCCGTAGATCAGGGCCATGACGATGGAGGCGTGCAGGCCGTGGCCGGTCACGTCGCCGATGAACAGGGACTGGCAGCCGTCGGCCATGGAGATGAAGTCGAAGTAGTCCCCCCCCAGCTCTCCGGTCATCATGTTCTTCACCCCGATGCAGCACCAGCTGCAGAGCGGAGAGCTCTTGGGGAAGAGGAGCTGCTGGATCTGCCTGGCCAGGTCCAGCTCGCTGCTGGGGCAGTTTTCGTGGTCGAAAGCCATGGCTCCTCCATATTAGCCCGGATTCATTGCCGTGGCATCAAGTGTAGCACCGTGGCGGCAGCTGGCAACCGCTATCTACCTGGTGCCTGACAGGGTGAGCCGGTGGTGTTATAATCCTGCAATCAAGGAGTGGGAGGGGAATCCATGGAGAAGCGGCTGAGCGGCGGGGAGTGGCGCACGGAGAGGGACAGCATGGGGGATATCAGCGTCCCGGCGGACAGGTACTGGGGGGCCCAGACCCAGAGGGCCCTGGAGAACTTCCCCTTCGCCGGGGAGGGGATGCCAGCCGAGGTGATCCGGGCACTGGCGCTGCTGAAGAAGGGGGCTGCCCTGGTCAACATGCGCCTCGGACTCCTCCCCGAAGAGCAGGGGGGCCTGATCGTCGCCGCCGCCGAAGAGGTGATCGACGGCGGTCTGCAGGGGCATTTCCCCCTCCCCGTGTGGCAGACCGGCAGCGGCACCCAGAGCAACATGAATGTCAACGAGGTGATCGCCAATCGGGCCATTCAGCTTGCCGGCGGGGTGATGGGGAGCAGGAGTCCGGTTCACCCCAACGACCACGTCAACCTCTCCCAGTCATCCAACGACGCCTTCCCCACGGCCATGCAGATGGCTGCGGCGCAGATGCTGCGCAGCCACCTGCTGCCGGCACTCTCCAGGGTGGAACGGCTCATCTCCGCCAAGGCAGAGGAGTTCGCCGGGGTGGTGAAGATCGGCCGCACCCATCTGCAGGACGCGGTGCCCCTCACAGTGGGGCAGGAGATGTCCGGCTGGTCAAGCCTGCTGCAGCGGGACATGGCCAGGCTGGAGCAGGCTTTGGGCGGCCTCTACGACCTGGCCATCGGCGGCACCGCCGTCGGCACCGGCCTGAACGCCCCCATCGGCTTCGCGGAGCTGGCAACGGCAGAGATCGCCCGGCTGACCGGCCTCCCCTTCCGCTCCCACCCCAACAAGTTCGCCGCCCTCTCCGCCCACGACGAACTGGTCTTCGCCCATGGCGCCCTCGCCACCCTGGCCGGGTCGCTGATGAAGATCGCCAACGACATCCGCTGGCTCGCCTCAGGCCCCCGCTGCGGCCTGGGGGAGCTGGTCATCCCCGAGAACGAGCCCGGCTCTTCCATCATGCCGGGGAAGATCAACCCGACCCAGTGCGAGGCAATGACCATGGTCGCAGTGCAGGTGCTCGGCAACAACGCGGCTGTGGCCTTTGCCGGCTCCCAGGGGAACCTGGAGCTGAACGTCTACAAGCCGGTCATCATCCATAACTTCCTCCGCTCGGCCCGCCTCCTTGGGGACGCCTGCCACGGCTTCAGCAAGCACCTCCTGGAGGGGATGACCATCGACAGGCAGAGGATCCGGGCCCACCTGGAGAACTCCCTCATGCTTGTGACCGCCCTCTCCCCCCGCCTGGGTTACGACAGGGCGGCGGAGATCGCCCACCTCGCCCACCGGGAGGGGGTCACCCTGCGCCAGGCATGCCTCAAGCTGGGGGCACTGAGCGGTGAGGAGTTCGACTCCCTGGTGAGGCCGGAGGAGATGACCGGGAGCCAGGTGCGGTAAGCAGTGGCATGAAACGCAAAGAAGGGGCGCGCCATGAGGCATGCCCCTTCCCGATTGCGGCTATCTCTACTCCCCCCCGTCTACTGGATGATCAGGTTGCTTATCTCGGCCATGCCGTAGGAGATGGTCAGGCTCCCCTCCAGGGTGGTGTACCCCACCTGGGTCAGGTACATATCCCCCTTACCCATGGCCAGGATGACCCGCATATCGCTGCCGAAGAAAAGATCCTCGTGAAAGGTGTGGACATGGGCCGCGATCGTGCTGCCATCCCTGGCGGCGTAATAGGCGCCCTGCAGGGTAGCGTATTCGGTCAGGTAGTGCCCCAGGACCGTTGCCTGGTAGTTGGGGGTGAAGGTGGCCGTGACCCCCGTGTCCCCCGTCATTGTGAGGTCACAGTTCCCCGTGCCGGAGCAGGGTAGTCCCCAGCCGCTGAAAAGGGATTTCCAGTCCGGGGTGGCATAGAGGGTCAGCGGCACCGAGAAACCTGCCGTGCAGCCGTAAGGGGACCCCGTAAAGCAGCTGATGCCTACGGGGCTGCTGGTCACCGTACCTGAGCCGCTGCCGCTCACGGTCACCGTCAGGGTATGGTAGGGGGTGACGTTGAAGAGGGCGCTCCCCGTGCCGGACTGGCCCGAGGCGGTCACCGTGACGTCGCGGCTGCCGGGGGTCGCTGCCGGATCGACGCTCACCGGCACGGTGATCTCGGTGGAGCTGACGAAGGTCGGCGTGCCGGCGGTGATGCCGCTGCCGCTGAAAGTTACCCCGAGGCCGGAGGCGGTGAAGCCGGCACCGTTGATGGTCAGGGTGGTGGGGCCTTCCCCCTGGAGCATGGTACTCGGCGAGACGCCGATAACCGCCGGGATCACCGTCAGGGTCAGGGGCTGGGCGACGTTGCTCTTCGAGTTGGAGGCGGTGCCGTCGTGGCCCACTCCGTAGACGTAGACGCTGTAGGTGCCGGGTACGGCCGTAGCCGGCACGCTTATGGTGGCATCGCTCCCCATGGTCTGCAGGGTCGCGTCCGCATCCCCGGCCGACTGGTCGTCTAGTGCCTCGTTGGTCGTGCCGTTGTCCCAGGTGGAGATGTCGAAATCTATCGAGTAGCCGGTCGTGCCTGAGGGGAGGGCGGCATCGGTGAAGCTGCTGTTCCAGTGGCCGTTGCTCCCGGAGGCGGGTGGAGTGGCCACGTTCCCCGAGCCTAGATCCCACTGGGTTTTCCAGGCAGGGGTTACGAAGGCCGGAGAATTCAGCGTGCCGTTGCCCACCCCCCACCCAGTGGGGACGGCGAGCAGCGGCCCGCTCGACCTGTATATGCCGATGGGGTTGCCGCCGTTCACCATGTTGGTGTAGACCCAGTCCAACTCGAACGATTCGCCGGCCCTTACGGTGGCGGATGTTCTAACCGTGCCGTTTATGGCGGTGTAGATGGCGCCGCTTGCGCTGGCAGTGGCATGGCAGCCGGTGGTCAGGCATGATTTGGTGGGAGAGGTCTTGGTGATGTTCGCCTCCACCTCGCATAGAAAGAGGAGGGGGAGGAGCAGGGCGAAGCAGAGGGGGGCGGCAAATCGCCGGCGCAGCAGCTCTGCAGGGGATCGCTTTTCTCTCATGCCGTAACTCCCGAGGCAGCCCGTTAAAGGGGCGCAGGTTGTACATGCAGTGATCAGGTGGAACCCGGACAGTGGCAGTTCAGCTCATGGTTAATTAACTATATGTGATCCTGCGGAAATGTTGCAACAAACTTTTCAAACCAGTTTATCCCATCCACAGCCGACATATTCCCAAAACCTTCGTTCTGAATGCAGGTAATCGCTCCGCCTGATCCTCTCAGAGCGGCAGCCACCCTCCCCGGCGGTTGGGGGGCTACTGACGGGTTGGCAGAGGCAAGCTGATGCGTTATAGTACGCAGCAACCGCGCCGCGGCTGCATGCCTATGAATTTCAGGAGCGATGCGTCGGGTTCACTACTGGGGGGGAGATGAATAATACTGCCGGGAACAGCGCCACGGAAAGACGCCGCAAGGCGATAATCGCCGCAGCCTATGAACTCTTCGTCTCCAGAGGTTACGGCTCGGTATCCATCGACGACATCATCAGGGTTTCCGGCGGATCCAAGTCCACCCTCTACAAACTGTTCGGCTCCAAGGAAGGGGTCATGAAGCTGGTCATCGAGTCGTTGGCCAGCGAGATGCTGCGTCAGATTCGCCTTGATGCCCCTCCGGGCAAGAGCGTTAGGGAGGTGCTAATCGCCGTGGGGGAAGTCCTGGTTGAGCTTGCCCTGTCGGACAATGCCATAAATCAGTTTCGCTTGGCGGTTGCCAATTCAGGCCCATTCCCGGATGTTGCCGCGCTCTGGTACCACTCGGGACCCAAGACAACAATGGACGGCATCGCCGAGCTCCTCGCCAGGGAGGCCGCCGAGGGTAGGCTCAAGATCTCCGACCCGGTACAGGCCTCATGGTTCTTTGCCGGCATGTTACTGTTCCGCGACAACATGACTCGCCTCGTAGGGTTGCCGTCAGGGGGGAAATCCGACAAGAAGGCACTGGTGGAGAGTGCCGTGGACGCCTTCCTGAAAATTTACTCTCCCTGATCCTCTCCACCGTGCGCCACTGCCGCACCACTTGAACTTATACCCCATTGGACAACAGAATATCCCTTGACAAAGTGTACTGGTTGGTACTTAAATAAGATATGTACTGTAACGTACAGTACTGTACAGCGGAAAGGAGAGCGAGTCATGGCAACAGCAGAAACATCAGCAGCATTGGGGCAGATGATGATCGGAGCCTGGATAACCCAGGCAATCTCCGTGGCTGCAGAGCTTGGTGTAGCCGATCTCCTTGACGGGGGGGCGGCCACGGCGGCTGAACTGGCAAGGGAACTGGGGGTCGAGGAGGAGAGGCTGCGCCGGCTTCTGCGTGCCCTCTGCTCCGTGGGGATTTTTACCCTCAATGACGGGGAGCGCTACGAGCTGACCCCGCTGGGAGAGCTGCTCCGATCGGATGTTGAGGGGTCGCAGCGGGCCTTTGCCAGGATGGCAGGTGCCGAATTTTACGGGGCCTGGCACGGTTTGCACGAATCGGTTGTCAGCGGTATCCCCGGCTTCGACTCTCGCTACGGCAAGAGTTTCTTTGCCTACATGACCGACAATCCGGAACGCTGGAGCATCTACGACAGGGCAATGCACGGCGTTCATGGCCCTGAGACCCTGCCGATGCTGGATGCCTACGATTTCGGCAGATTCTCCCGGGTGGTCGACGTCGGGGGGGGGGACGGCTCTACCCTGGCGGTAATGCTGCAACGCTACCCACATATGCAAGGCACCCTTTACGAACTGCCGGACGTCAGCGCACGGGGTGAGGAGACCTTCCTCTCTCATGGTCTGGCGGAGCGGGCAGTTGCCGTTGGCGGTGATTTCTTCACGGAGGTCCCCGGTGGTGGAGACATATACCTGCTGCGCCATGTGATTCACGACTGGGATGATGAAGCGTCAACCAAGATCCTGGAGAACTGCCGCAAAAGCATGAAGTCGGAGGGGAGAGTGCTCCTGGTGGAGTCGATCATCAGGGAGGGGAACGATTTCGGTTTCGTCAAGTGGGTCGACCTGATGATGATGGTCATTGGTGGAAGGGAACGCACGGTTGCGGAGTATGCACGGTTGATGGAGGGGGCGGGGCTACGCCTGGAAAGGGTGATTGAAACGGCCTGCGAGGTGAGTATTCTGGAGGGGGTAGCCGCTGCTTAATGGGGCATCGCCCTGCAGGTAAGAAAAAAGGCGGCCAATTGGCCGCCT
>Ga0129298_10000351_pt1 | contig 17841 bp, 16 predicted proteins | sample I19B2metaG_FD_94707 | JGI IMG/M metagenome (GOLD analysis project Ga0129298, IMG submission 94707) | Lake sediment bacterial and archeal communities from Gulf of Boni, Indonesia to study Microbial Dark Matter (Phase II) - ​I19B2 metaG | ecosystem: Environmental > Aquatic > Freshwater > Lake >... | reverse complement strand
TCCACTCTGCGATCCGCCTTACCGTAAAAAGGATCGGAAAGCTCTCTGTAGACGAACAACCCGATAGTCATCAAGCTTATCGCCAACTGACCGATAGCCAGTGCGTCAGCATACCCCTGAATCCGGCTAGTTCCCAGCACTGTCGTCCCCAGTACTGTAGTCCCTAACACAGTAGTTCCTAAGACGGTGGTTCCAAGAATGGTCGAGAGCCCGTTGAACGCAGGCTTAACGGCTAACAAACTGCAGAGAGAAGCCAGCGTGACATAAACGGCCATTATCAGTAGCAAGATCCTTGCGCGGCTCAATCAAACATCGCTCTTTGTTATAAGCTAGATTATTATCTTATATTATCCTATATTTATAGGTTTAGTCGCGATTACGACAACCATTTCAGACTGAAAATGCGGAAATACGGTGAGAGCAGACCCGAGTAGCTGAAGTCGATCTGAACATTAGTAGGCGACCCATCAAGTCTTCAAGCTACTCCGCTTCACAGCCCTCTCAACCGGTCCCGGCTTCAAAGCCAACTTGAAGCATGAGAACTTTCTAACGAGCGCTGCAACAGCTAGAACCCCTGTAAGAAGCGAGAGTGATAAGAAGATCGGGTCAAGCCTGATCCCCCAAGGAGTGTAGTTAAGTAGTAGACCCACCAAGGGTACCAAGGCCAAGCTGAGACCTATCGATAACGCCACTCTCTCCAGAGAATCTAAGCCGTCCTTAATCGGAAATAGAGCTTCTATCAGAGAGTATCCTGGGAGATAGAGTACAAACAAGGATCCTAGAAGGTACCGCGTGTATATGTAGGGTGGATATTGCGGAAGTGTGTAAACCGTGCTCGCCGCTAAAACCACAAGAGCAAGCAGACACCAAAACCATAGGCTGTAGGATGACTTCGCATACTGGAGAATAGTTCTTGCAGGAGAGGGATCTTCCAGTTCAACCTTTCCATCCTTCAGAAGCCTGTAAAGGGATTTGGCAACATGCTCTTTCCTTGTCCGCAGCTTTTCGGATAAGCATTCAATCAAGCCTTCAGCCGTTATCTCTCGATCCGCTTCAATAACTTCTATGATGGCTCTAGATACGGTATCATCCAATTCTTGTCGCATACCTTGATCAAGCTATGGTGGTGGTCTCGGAGCTGTAACATTTAACCAAAGCTGGTTCCATCTACCATGATACTTGAACCCTTGAAGGGCCTCATCAAAGATCCACATCTCGAAGACCAGCCTCAAGTTCACTCCAGGCTTATTGATGCTCAAAACGGTCGGGTGGATCCATGTCTCATTATCCATCAAGATTTTCTCGTATGTGGCTATTATTGGAGCGTCCATGGGAACGGTTTCATTTATGAAATTTGATCTATTCCCCAACTTGACCAAGATCGAGTAGTAAGTAACCCTTCCTTCACGATTTCCAACGTACAGGTATAGGGTGAAGCTTTCGTTGACACGCAACTCTCTTGGGTAATCGGCTATCTTCATGCTCGCGCCTAAGATGGCCAGTTCTGAAAAAGGCTCCGTAGTCCTTTCAGGGAAGAAGCCTTGGTAGGCTGTTGCTGCCGCTATTACCAATATGGGCAGCAGTATTATCGCTCTCACTTCATCGTCCGTCAACCGCTTTCACTCTCCATTTCCCTTTGACTTTGATCCAGATTTTCCAGAAGGCTTGAGGAGCATAGATGTAAGCGATTAAAGCTAGGGAGACCTCAATGCCTAAAGCTACTATTGTGTTGATCTGTTTCCATCGGGAGGCGGCTATCCCTTGCTGGCCAACCTTCGGAGCCTTCTCGATAACCTCATCGAGTCCAATCAACGCTTCTTTCATCAGGGCTTCATCCTTGGTGAATTCAGCTTCTCGGATGAGATCGAGGGCCGAATTCAATTCGATAACTAGGGGAATAACGTCGCCGCCCTTTTCTTCCGCGTCAGCGACCGCTTTAAAGGCTTCGATAATCTTGCCTCTAGCTTCCTCGTTTTCTATCGTGGCGACAGATGAAGAGGTAGCTCTTGAGGGCGCCGAGAGGGCGTAAGCGGCCGCTTCCGAGATCATGGTGTTAGTTCGGTCGATGAAGGTCGTTGAGGAAGAAACAACCATTATTGAAATCATGATCAAGCCTAAAATCAAGAGCGGTAAAATCTCTTCATCCATTTTTCTTCTTTTCAAGTTGTCGTTACGCCTTTCTGAGCTTCTTTAACAACAAGCGAGGGCTTAAGCAAACGCTGTCTCAAATCCAGCACGTGAGATTCATAGATTAGAATCGGTTTTGCGACGAAGTTGACTATTTTGATTCCGTTCAATATTTGAGATAGGTTCGTTACATCCTGTTTTTTTATCGCCTCAATCAAGGCTGCTACTGTTAAGTAAGCAAGTAAATAGAGGGCGCTCCCGACACCCATTTTGATTAAGGCCGGGAGATCGGTCGTCGAAATTATCGCTAACGTGGGCGCCACGGCTATGCCCGCGGCCAAATAAATCCTTGATTCGCTGAGAGCATCAATTTTCAATCGATATTTTCTCCAAGCTTGGAGCAGTCCGTAGATTAAGCCTAATAGGGTCGAAGCGATTAAGGCAATGATTAAGCCTACCACGTCGAATATTTTCGTCATGAGCGGTGCGCTTGGTAGGAAGGTGAGCACTGTGATTAGCGCCATATTCATTGTTTCTTTTGTTTCGCCTACGCCGCTGAATAGATTTCCTAGGATAAGGTATCCTAACCCAGTTAATAGGAAGATTCCCATGTAGACAGATAGATAAAGCGGGGCTGAAGTGTATCTTCCTCCATAAGTTACGGATATGAATTCTTTGGAGAGGAGCGCCACAAGTACAGATGACGGAACCAATAGGAAGGAAGCGTATTTCACGGTGAGCGTGAACATCCTCTTGAGGCTGTCATTGTCGCGGTTAGGATCGGTTTTGGAGAAAGCTGGAAACAGGACGGTTGATATGGGGAAAGCGATCAAGCTGATTAATGCTGAAAAATTGATCGAGGCATTGAAATTGCCTATCTCTTTATTGGAGGCGAAGTGCGCTAAAACCAAATTTTGATATTGAGCCAAAAACGTTGTTAGTAAAACGGCTAAGTAAACCGGAAAACCATAGTTAATCATTGCTGGCAGAGAGTTCTCCAGTTCCACGTCTGCTTCTTCAAGATTTTTCCTTAACCCTCTGTAATGCTTAAAGAAGAGAAAGATCGTCCCGAGGAGTGCGGCGACGGCGACGCTTGACACATGCCCGAGAAGCGCGCCTGAAACACTTAATCCCACCAAGATGAGGAGGGGCGAAATTAAGGTTTTAATAATCGATTGAGTTACCATCATGAAGCTTACGTCTCCCATTTCGTCCATTCCGATCAAGGCTGAATTGGCGGCGGAGAAAACTGCTTGAAACAGGATTAGGGCGGACGCAAAAGTTAAGTAGGCTATTACTTCCGGTCGATTCAGCAGCCACGAGGCTAGATCGCTTGAGAACGTCAATGTGATTATCAGTAGTAGACAGCCTATCGTTGATTTGATTAGGAAGCCTGACTTCAGCATAGAGGCGAGTTGAAGCGGTTTATTTTCAACTCTTAACTTCGCTGAATACCTTGTCAAAGCTGGACCTACTCCAAAATCGGCTATCGCAGCCATTAAAAACGGTATGGTTAAAGAGAGCGAGTATAGCCCATAGTTGGCTGGGCCTAAGAGCCGAGCGATTACGATCGCGCCGAGGGCGCTTATGAAAGTACCCGACGTATTCCCTAAAAAAAGCGAGAAACCTCCTTCAGCCGATTCCTCAGCTATCTTAACAAGCTTATTGGACAAAGTCCACCAGTCTAAGTGAATTTGACTTTAAACAGCGATGTGCTTGAAGTTTTCCTAGAAAAATTATGATTGTTGGCGTTCACGTCGTTTACGAGTTCAGGGTTCTGTAGGCAAATGTCGTGGTCTGTGATCGCTGCCAGATGGATGACCGAGTCAATATTTGGGATCGGCTCGCCTACGAGTTGGCGTTTTCTCACGTCGCCTCTAACGAGCTTGATCGTACTCTTCCTCACACGGGCTTCAAGATTATCTAATGTTCCGCTCGATAGGTCGTCGAGAACCCAGACCTTTCGACCTTCGTGCACAAGATGATCTACGATATGGCTTCCAATGAATCCCGCTCCGCCAGTGTACAGGCGACTCCCTCTTCAACCGAATTAATTGCGCGGGCACTCGCCACCACTCTCCCTTCAACCGGAATCCAATGCTTTCGATTAAAACCGACATTTGTTGGACCTAGGCTTAGCTCCTGCGCCTAGCATGTTGGTCTTGGACCACAGTAGCGGATTATCTAGATGTGTCTCCGCATATGCGATGGCTTCACGGCATAGTCTGTTGGCTGTCTCCTTTGGGACCTTCGATGCTACAAAGCCTAGGATTTGAGAGGCTTTAGGAATCAATCTTGTGAGGATTCTTTCCAAGCGTGTACCACAAGCGACATAATAACAGCTAACTTGAAGAGCATGCGTCAACGCGAGAAACTTGAGACAATACTCATCCCAGACGGTTACGTGAGTTGAGTGTCTTGTTGCTAGCGGTTGTCTTCCTCGAAAAAACCGATATAAAAGTTCCAAAGAGCAATGCTCCAAGCATTGGGTACCGTTCCTATCAACTTTCCTCCAGTTTTCAATGTTCGTGCACATTCATCTAAAACAGACCGGGAAGATCAAGGTGTTCCGATAGATCACACGCCACAACATAGTCAAATGACTCGCTTTTGAAAGGCAGACAGTGGGCGGTCGCTAGAACCAAGTGATCATAATTCACAATGCGATCTTGCACATTGCTTGATTTGATTCGGGTTGCTGACATAACTGTTGTAGCCTCCCTAAACATTTTTTCGACTCAAAGCATTCTCCAAGTTTTCCGCAACATAGTAGATTTCGTCTTCTGTGATTTTAGGGCCGCTAGGGAGGTTTAGTCCTCTAGCCGATAATTCTTCTGCCGTAGGTAGTTTCAGACCACGACTATACGGCGGGAGGGAGTGGATGGGATAGAAGAACGGCCTTGTCTCAATGCCTTGTTGACCCAAGAATTCAATCGCTTTATCTCTACGATTCTTGTGAACTAGTATAGAGTAAAACCAGTAGACGTTCTTGGCCCATGGCATCTCTGGTGCATGAACAAGGTTATTTGCTTCGCGAAGAAGTTCTTTATATGTCCGAGCTATCCACGTCTTCTTTTCTATGAGTTTATCTATTCTGTCCAGTTGGGGAATTCCTAGGGCGGCTTGTAGGTTCGTCATTCTATAATTGAATCCTATCACGTCATGCCAGTAACGTTTGTTTGGATTCATCCCATGATCCTTAAGAATCCTCATCTTCACGGCGAGTTCTTCGTTGCGCGTTAGACACATGCCTCCTTCCCCGGTTGTGATTATCTTGTTTCCGTAGAAAGAGAAGCAACTGATATCGCCAAAGGAGCCAACCTTCCTACCCTTATATGCGGCACCATGGGCTTCGGCACAGTCCTCTACGACGTAAAGCCCCCTGCTATGGGCAATTTCCATAATCGGGTCGATGTCGCATGGATGCCCGTACAAATGAACAAGTACTATAGCTTTGGTCTTGTCTGTAATGTTCTTTTTCACAAGTTCTGGATCGATGCACCAATAGTCTGGCTGAGAATCCACGAAGACTGGGGCGGCGCCAGTGTAAGTCACTGCGTTGGCCGCCGCTATGAATGTGAGCGACGGGACAAGAACCTCGTGACCTTGACCGACACCAAGCACTGTCAGGGCCAGATGAAGCGCAGCCGTCCCATTAGATACCGCTATGGCATGCTTTACACCGATGTAGCTTGAGAATCGTTTTTCAAACTCCTCTATGAATGAGCCCTTGGAGCTGACCCACCCACTCCTAACAGCCTCCATTACATTCTTGACTTCCTCTTCGCCTATGTCAGGTTTGGCGACGGGGATACTGTACTTCAAAGGATCACATCTTTAGAGCACGTGTCAAGATTCGCGCCTCGCTCGGATAGTTCTGGGCGTCCCACGGAAATCGCTCTCCAGCAAGCCACCTCTCCCACCTTTTCAGATCTTCCTTCACCATTATCTCCACAAGCTTGTTGAAGTCGGTCTTAGGGAACCAACCTAGATCTGCCTTAGCCTTGGACGAATCTCCTATCAAGCATTCGATATCTAGAGGTCTCAGAAACCTTTTGTCAGTATTTACGTAATTCTGCCAGTCTAGCCCAGCGACTTCAAAGGCTTTCTCAGCGAACTCTTTGACCGAATGAGCTTCACCCGTCGCCACCACATAATCTTTGGGCTTTTCCTGCTGAAGCATGAGCCACATGGCTTCAACATACTCGGGAGCGTATCCCCAGTCTCTTTTCGCATCTAGCTTGCCAAGGATAAGTTCTTTCTCAAGGCCCAATTTGATTTTTGCCACCGCATTTGAAATCTTCCTAGTCACGAATTCTAGGCCGCGGATAGGCGACTCATGGTTGAAGCATATGCCGCTACAGGCAAATATGCTGTAGGCATCTCTATAGATATTAGTGATCCAGTGCGCATAGAGCTTAGCTGCTGCATATGGACTCAAAGGGGTAAGAGCATCTCTTTCGGTTAAGGGTCTAGCGCTGTTCCCAATCGCTCCAAACATTTCGCTACTACAAGCCTGATAGAACTTGGTATCTGGTTTGATATGTCTAATCGCTTCTAGGAATCTTGTTACGGATACCCCAGAGACATTGGCTGTGGCGATTGGTTGCTCGAATGATGCTTCCACGAAGCTCTGTGCGGCAAGATTGTAGATCTCATGAGGGTTTGCGATTTGAATAGCTTCTATGATCGAGCTCATGTCGGCAAGGTCGATTGGAATGAGATTGACTTTCTCGAAAGTTCCTAGGGACTGCAACCTCCAGAAATTAGGTGTAGAGAGCCTTCTGTAGGTGCCGTATACTTCATAGCTCTTCTCTAAGAGAACCTTGGCCAGATATGCTCCGTCTTGCCCGGTTATCCCAGTTATCAATGCTCTTTTCGTCATTCGCATCCCTACTTTTTGAGTTTCATCTAGCTATGTGGACCATCTTCTTTCTACTCGACCATGGGAAAGAACTGATCTGGCAACTTGCAGTCAATATCTAATACTCTACCCTAGGCAACCCAAACCTAGTCTCATCATATGCTGTTTTAGAGAACGGAGGGCGAAAATCCTCCCATCCCGATAACAGAGATCATTGCTAGTCTGAGAAAACACCTAGGTGAACCTGTTCTTCATTATCTTACAGGGCGTACCTGAGGCTATGCAGTTAGGCGGGACATCCTCGATAACATAGGAACATACGCCTATCCAGCTGTTTCTACCTATGGTTACTCCAGGCAGTACTACCGAGTTCAAGCCAAGGGCATTATTCCCCTCAAAGACAACAGGGCCCTCGATAAGGCTTTGCTCTTCGGGCGGAGCTTGTGGGGTGAACTTGTAGATAACCTTCCTGTCTTCCGGTCCTTTGTAGTGATGTGAAAGACTATAGACTCTGCTACCAGAGGCGATGCCGGTGAAATCACCGATGTAAACTCCACCGATAGCTTGGATGAGTACGTGAGGTGCGATGTGACAACCCTTTCCAATTATGAGTTCCCCGCCATTAAATTTGAAGTTAGGATTCGACCTCACCTTCAGATGCCCTACGTAACCCCTTCCGCCATCCTTCCAAGCAATGAGAAGCACGTATGCATCTATCCATGCTCCATCTCCAATGCTTATGTTATGGGAATTACTGAAGCGGGCGCCAACGTCTATCCTGACGTTCTTACCCATATGCTTTAGACGTGCCTTCCAATAGGCCGCTCTGAGCGCAATTCCCAGCCTATTGTCCATGGAATATGTAAGCAAGAATTCAATTGCGGGTAAGCGAAACCGAGAGGCGTGCCATGTGAGGCCTACGGCCAAGTACATGGCCAAGCGAAATGGCGCAAACCGTAGCAGCTTCGATTTAGACATATATTCGCGCGAAAAAATTTGCAACTTTCTTCCCTTCCACGTAGCAAACATGCCGATGACGACTAAGGCAAGGAATGCAATAGTGCTTAAGAGAAAAGAATTCGCTATTGCCATATCCAAACTCATCTGCAACATGTCAGAGTTCGGTTGCACGATCTTCTCAAAGTCGCATACCTTACGTCATTCTAACATGTCCAATCCATAATATTATGGAACTCCATCCTACGTCTCTGAGGTTCTCCTTCGGGTACGTCTGTAAAATAGAATAAGACTACCTGACACTACTCCTATTATGACCGCTAGACCTAAGGATGAAGAAAGGAAATCCTCAGGCCTTTGCGAGTCCTGAACTAACAGAAATTCCACTCGATGATCTCCTGGCGGAATGTCAAATGTAATTCTCCCTAGGCTATCGACCTTGTAGTTCTCGACTTCTTGCGAGTCAAGTCTGATCCGAAGGATGGTTGTTGGCCAACTTTTCTCCATAGTTATCTTGCCGATTACACCATTTGCGGCATGTACTACACTTATAGAATGGTGCTGTTCAAATGAGGATTTTGAGACTTCCCAAGATTGAATCTGTGCCTTCCCGGTTAGCCAGAAGTAGAAGTCCTTGCTCACAAATATGCCGTGATACGGTTTGAACTTTGTCTCTTTGTCAAGTCGTATTTCTACTATATTGTTTTGTACAGGCAAATTATGAAGAATACTTCCGTTTTCAAGTTCTATCCAATTGTATGTGTCGGTCCAAGGAACATACATCTTGATGTTGTTTGCGCTCGAATAGGTCAAGTCGGAGACTAGTTCTATAGGAGTCTCCTGTAGCATTTTCACTTCTGTGTAGCCCTCATACATCTCAGCAATCAAGAAGACTCCAAGCTTCTGATCGTATTGAACACGGCCGTATCTCATTACGCAAACCACTTCGCAAGTTATCGTCACTTCTACGATTCCGTTACCTCCGACGAAAAACTTGGCGGCAAGATGAATCGGGTTTCCAAGACGCAGAAGGTTATGCGCATTCGCTGAACCTTGATAGATGAAAGTCTCATTGTTCACTTTCACCTGTAAGTCGCGCGTTTCTGAGTCTCCTTCGAAAAAGACGGGGACGGCAAAATCCGGCTCGTCAATTCCCTTTACGAGTACAGCTCCGTCTACAGTGAAGATTCCAGTGTGTGCGCCAGTGGAGAACGATATGGCATCAGCTTGCAATCGAAGTTCGACTGCATCATCGGGCATCCTGCAGATAAGGTCGACCACATCAAATCTGTCACGCAGCACTGCAATCGTCGAATAAAAACTTGTGCGCTGGGGGGTAGTATTAAGAAGGAAAAGAATTCCTATGCGAGCTTTCACAACGTCACGTACATTCTTGATATACATGCTAAGAAACACACAGTCCCCCGGTGAGAGACCCGCGGCCTTGACGGGCATGGTCTGGCCAATTCCTCGCTGACTAAATCCATATGTGCTGTTCACAGATACCATGACCGAGTACGTCCCGAAGAGAGCATCTTCAGATTGTTCCAGGCCTATTGTTCCTTCCGGGTGCAGCTTTGACCAACCAACAGGTGCACTATTTGACCAGTTCTCAAAGCTGGGATTAAAGATGAGATTCCGTAGCGTAAGCCCTCCCAGTCGCATTTCAACACCCCGTACAGTAACTTGATCAAAACTCATATTGAATTGTTGATTGTCACGAGCTATAAACGAAAAACTCCATTCAGGACCTCGCCCTATCGCGGCCTCCCGCCACTTTTGATATCCATGGATGAAGGTTACAGGCATGAGCAAGTTTTGGCTGAATTTTTGTCTGATGTAATCCGCCACCATTCGAAGGTCAACTTGACTCCGGTTTACCTTCCCACTTTTGTCGGTTGTATGAAAGAAGAAAATGGTCCACCCGCCTGCCAGAATGGTCTGATCAATCAGCTTAATGATCCAGTTCGTTGTTCTATTTTCCATCGTGAACGGAGAAAGGTTGAAGTACAACGGCGAGAAATCCCGAGGCGTATAGATAGTACCGTTATAGAAAGCCAATCTACCTGCGACATAGATCTTGCTTGCCTCCGCAGTTACTGTTTCGTTTGTCTCGCCATTCGGATACGCAAGTGTCTGAACTACAATACCGTTTCGTACAAGCCATTCTTTGCTCCCCTGCAACTCATTTTGCAAGGTCCCTTTGTCAAGCGAGGTCATATGAAGATGACTGAGGCCGTGGCTACCGATCTCCCAGCCACTATCCTGAAGGACATGCAACTCCTGCAATGACAGCTGAGACTGACCAATAGTAACGAACAATGTTGCTGGAATCCCGGCTTCTCTCAGAATCGGATAAACATTCTCATACTGCTCCCGCCATCCGTCATCCATCGTTATCGTGACCATACCGATCCACTTGTCACCAGTCGTGACTTGATGTCCCACACCAGCCTGAAGAATAGAGGAAATGATCATGAGACCCAAGAGACAGACTATGCGCGTCGCAGCACTCACCTTTCCCATGACAGGTCACCAGCATTGACTAGGCGCGCGTGAGTATTGCTTGAGACTGCAAGCCATCTCTCGCGAAAGGCGTGTAAGCAGCGAGTGACCCCTACGCATGAGATAGCCCTTAACGACGGCATGGACCGGCATGCTTTACAGCGACCTATAAAGCGTAACTAGTCTTTCGCCAACTCTGGCGAGGGAGAATTCTTCGGCGACCTTCCTATACCCTGCTTCTCCAAGTATCCGCCCATACCTATTATCTGTTAAGAGCCTGTAGATTGCGTGTGCAATACCCTCAATGTCTCCGAACCTCACCAATAGCCCTCCTTCCTTAGTACCAAGAGATAAAATCGTAGGTAATTCGGAAACGATTACTGGCTTGTGAAGACTCCATGCCTCAAGCACGGCCAGCGGGATTGTTTCATCAAGCGAAGGAAGAGTAAGGACATGAGATGCTGCGATGACAGCGTACTTCTGAATCTCGGAAACTTTCTCAAATGAACTGAATAGTCCTTTCCGCAAGAGCTTGGCCTCCAAATTTGTTATCTTGTTGTACATAGCTGCATCGTGCTCAGGGGTTCGCGTTCCCACGGCCAAGAGCCTAACTATCTCGCCAGATGTGAGAAGGCTCTCAACTGCCTTCAGAAGGTGATAATATCCTTTGCGATAGCAACGTGCCCCAACAAAGGCAACCGTGCCAGTCTGTCCGCTCTTGCAGAGCGGCATCGCCCGCCGAACAATGTGATCCTTGTTGTTTTCTACGTATTCGAGGTCAATTCCCTCTCCTATGAAATGGACCGACCGAAGCCAAATCCGTCTCATAACTAGGTACTCGTAAGGAGTGGATACCGTTGTCGCGTCAAACTCGGAAAGAGTTGCCCTCATACACGCACTACTCAGAACATCCAGCACTTTTCTTGCAACCGATGGCCCCAGATGCTTTCTCAATGGTCCACCGGCAGGCGGCAAAGGTGTTGAATGATACAGTGCGTGGCAAACGTACTTAGTCCCGGCTGGGAAAGCCCCGCTTCTCTTGCCAATTGAAATAGCACTGGAATAGGCTGCATGCCAAGCTCCTGCGTGCACAATATCATTCTCCTGGGATATACGTCGCACAAGCAACCGGATTTGTTGAGGATCAGCATCGCACGTATCGTAACTCAATGAGGCTAAAGTTGAAAGCATGCTGTTTGGTGTCACACACCCGTACAACGCACTATTGACTATTGTTGACCTCAGAAGGCGGGACCTCTTAAGGCTCATCGGAACGACGACTGGTGTAATCATCCCACAACTAGACAGTAACGGGCTGTGTGTACAGTCTTCAACGGAGTAAACTCTGACCGTCCACCCCGGTTCCTTCCTAGCAATTGCACGAGCGAAGTTAACCATTAGCCTAGGTCCTCCTCTGAACTTTGACAGATGAGCAGATACAAGTGCAATGTTCAATGCTTGGATCAGATTAGCCTAGGTCCTTGAGGGCCGCTCCAGACGTGACAATAAGCCTTGAATCATGCAGCGGGAGAAGTTATCCCAATTGTGTTGCTTTGCAAACTTTACTGCATCCTCGGCTCGAGCCAAAGGTTCTTGGGATGCTCGCATCAATATCGTTGCCAGAAAGTCGATCGCTCCCAGCGGTGCAGCCTCTAAGTAGTCTTGGAGTCCGGCGTAGGAGGGCAACCAATATGTTATTACCGGAAGACCGATGTACATTGCCTCGTAGAACACTATGGGGATACCTTCCTCGTAGCTCGGCAATACGAACGCTTTGCTTGACTTGAGAACCGAGAACTTCGATATCTCGTCAAGGAAACCTAAAAAAGTGACGTTCTCCTGCAGCCCCAGTCTTTTCACCAAGCGTATCAGATTTGCCCAAGTCATTGGATTTCCTCCTCCTACAATAGCGAGTTTTGCGGATCTTTCTCTTTGACAAACAATCTTCCAAGCATTAAGGAGATCAAAGATCCCCTTCCGTCGGTCGAGAGTTCCAATAAAGCAGGCAGAGAATCTCTTCTGACCGTTCCAAGGTGCAGCATCTGCGCACTCTGTGTCGACTCCTCCAGAGCAGACAATGATCTTCTTAGAGTCGATTCTCAATTTGGAGGCTAAGAAGCCCTTCATGACATCTTGTTCAGTGATCACCATGTCTGCTAATTTCGATATGATCAACAGTGCGATCCGTTGAAAGAGGAAGTTCAGAATTGATGGGATATCGAACTTAAGGCGCGTCAAATGATAGACACACGCGCACCACTTTGCTCTTGGATTCGCTATGGAAAGAATTAGCGCAGGAAGGATGTCGGGCATATGATCAGAGACACTGATAATGATGTCAGTTTGTCTAAGCACTTGGCGATCAATTCTCAGAAATGCAAGAATCCTCTCCGCATAGTTTAGCAGTAGGTTCTTGAATCGATCCTTGTTGGTGGTAAGTATGGTCCTCGCCACCCTGTAGCGCTTGCAGACCTCGGCACCAGAAGATGACGTCACGACGAAGGTTCGACTTGGGTCAAGTCTACTTGCAACCTCGATGAAATACCTGTCCGCACCGGAAATGTTTCTGACGTAGGAGTTGAAAACAAAGAGGCAGATGGGATTTTCTTTCAGTCTAGGTAAGCGAACACACCCCCAGTGTCGTAGACCCTATTCGATCTGGAGCTGAGAGAGGCCAGTGTGTCTGCGGAGAGCAGAGGGGAAGCCCAATGCGATTCGTGAAGCCTAAAGTTCAGGTCAGAGAGGGCGGTGAGTGCCGTCTTTGTCTTCTTTGACGGATTCTCTATATAGAAGTTCACCATGTCTTGCCCTGCAATACTCTGTGCTGATATTGCATTGTAAGCTCCCCATACTGAAACCGGTAGGACAGATCTGTTTCGTACAAACATTCCGAAGCTGTGCCATTGGTGAGGATAGGCTATAGGCTCATCGCTCCTAACTGGATAGGAACGGTAGAATACGTATGTGGGGACAGCGGCTACGGATGAATAGGTCACCAACGTGATAAGGATAATTCCCAAAGCTACTGACCTGCGCCGTTCAAGTTTCTTGCCGACGGATTCGAAGACGCTCAAGAACCCCCTAGAAGTCATGACAATAGCCAACAGGTTCATGTAAAAAATGAACCTAAGTGAATAGTCCGTGAGCTTCATGGAACCCCACGCCACTGCAAAAGTGTATCCTGCAAATGACAACTCAGCCGGAAGCAACCATGCAAGATTGATCTTGTCTCTCTTCCGCACTAGAGCAAGGAAGCCAAGAGTGGTCAACCCCATGAGGACGATTTGACCAGCATATAATGGAATTTTGAGTTCTCCGTACGGGTCCGAGAAAGTGGTGTATCTACTCTCGGGAATCGATATCGGTAGAGAGATATTCCTGATTAAAAGAGCATAGACATTTCGGATTCCAGGGATGCTATAACTCATTACAAACACGAGCCAAGAGGCTGCCAAGGACGCGGTCAGCGCGACCATTACGCTAGCACTACCCACATTCGATTGTTTTGCATACGAGTAGGTCAGGTATGAGAGGGCAAACAACACCAGCGCGTAGGATGGAATAGGATGGGTCATCGCGAGAGCTGCCACGCTAACAACGAAGAGAATAGCGTCTGATCTTGTTCGACGATGGAAACAATTTAATGCCATTGCGAATAGGATAAGCGAAATGGTCCCGTAGCCCATAAACAGAGAGTTATGCGCATTGTAGATCGAGTTTACGCAGACAATGCCCAAGATAGACAATCGGGCGTCTAGAAGAAGCGTTCTTCTGAAGAACGTGAAAAGCAATGGCAGAACCACCAAGGAGAAAATCACAGGACCCAACCAGCTGTGGAGAACCATTGGGTCAGCTTGGGAAATCAATGTATGAGCTGCACCCTGAATGAGGGCCAATGGGAAATCCGCGTAGTTTCCAAACAATTTAGAGGTCGCCACCCTGTCGAATGAACCTCGGCTGAGGACATCCAGAACTGAAGTTCTTTGAAACTCATTGTACCCAAAGTAGCTTAGAGAGCCCTCTGTTACTGAGGATATTACAGATGATTTGATTGCGATAGAAAATAGGATGCTCGAATATAACGCACTTCTTTCGTCGTACTTGATCAGAGACACTATGATGACAGTTGCATATGACATGCACGAGAGTAATGTGATCGTGAAGCCGACGAAAAAGGGCGCTAGAAGCCCCTGTCTCACAAGAATAGCATAGATTGGCATGACAACACACAACAAGCCTTGAGAGCCCAAGAAGTATCTTGGATTCATTTGAACCTAAGATCCCACCGCGTCGACATACGCATCAACCAGTCTCTTTCCCACCTGTTCAACGGAGAAATGATGACATAAAGCATCTCGTGCAGCAGCCGCAATCAATCTTGCCTCTGGTTTTCTCAGCACCAGCAAGACTTGTTTGGCCAGTGACACGTGGTCGTTGAATCTCGCAAGAAAAGGCATGCGGAGTGTAGAGGATCTAACGCCTAGAATTGGCGTCGCGACGACGGGTGTCCCAGAGGCCACAGCTTCGAGCAGTAGCAACGGGGGAACCGTATGGACGTAATCATTCCTGAATGGAAGTACGATTGCATCTGACATATTGTACACCTCATTCAAGTCCTCTCGTCCAGCAACCAGTACGCGGCCTTCCAAACTCTTTTCCTTGATTGCCCTGAGAAAATCCCCAACCAAGTTGCTATCCTCCTTTCGGTATCGTATCTCTGGGTGTGTGACATATAGCACTACGTCAGGCATCTCACGAAGAATTATGTGCATAGCGTCAAGCAGAGTGTAAACCCCTCGCTCCGGCACGAGGGAACCCGCATACGCTATCAGAGGAGAGTCAACAGGACAGTCGCGGATTTGTCTCGCAAGACTCTTGTTTCCATTGTGCCTTTTCTGACGAGGTACGGGAATAGGTACGTAACACAGTTTTCTTGCTTCAGTTCCACTTTCGATTAAGCGTTCACGCAACACGTCACTTGTCAGAAACAACCGGTCGAATACCAACGTTCTTCCGACAAGCACTCTCGTCCGTGCAGGCATGTCCGAGCCGTAGAAGTGAAGTATCGTACGTATCCTCGGAGATAGTGCCTTAATCACTGACGCGAAAACTGCAGCCCTCAGAGGAGATAATGAGCCTAGAAAGTGCACAACTTGAGGACGTAATGAACTGGCTACGGCGCCAATCTCGAATGCTTCGGATAAATCGCTCGCGATACGGCCGTTTAGCAGGTCGCTCTCATACGGAAGACTGATGGCATGCACGTTATGCGATTCAGCCTCAGAATTGAAACCTTCGATTGTGATGACTTGGGTATCGATGCCAAGGTCCTGTGCGCATCTAACTATCCTTTTCGAACCTTCACGTTGACCTTCCGGGACTTCCCGCAAGTAGTCTCTCGTAACAAAGCATACACGCAAACTCATCGGTTCGTTCCGCCTAAAGCTTTCGCAGGCTGCTTTGTCTCTCCGCCCTCGAGTTGACTTCAAGAGATCGAGATAAGCATTGGAATGAAAGGTTGATGCGGGTACCCGCCAATTCTTGTAACATCACTTAGCCGTCTGAAGGCCGCATATACTCAAGATGTCCACATTATCACCAGCTTTTCTGATGAAGCACAGCTTCATAGACATCGCACGTCCTCTTCGCGACCTCTTTCCAAGAATATCTTGTCGCTGCGATCTCCCTAGCTCCTGACGACAGTTTCTTTCTCAGGTCTCTGTCCTGCCAAATAGAATAAAGAAGTCGTGCAAGAGTTTGATGGTCGCGCGGCGCAAATGAAAACCCATTTCTCCCATCTTCTATTATCTCTTGCAGTCCGCCTACTTTCGATCCTAGAACTGGGCATCCGCATGCCATCGCCTCCAAGGCGACCATTCCAAAAGCCTCCCACTCGGAGGGAAGGACGAACAATGAAGACAGATTTAGGAACGCGATCTTGGTATCGAGACTCACACTGCCCAAGAAGTGCACGAGATCCTGCAGATGAAGGCGACGTACAGTTTCCACAAGCGACAAGTAGTAGCTGGACGCGTCTTCCCTTTCAAAGGATCCGCTGAGTGGTCCCATCAAAATCAGTTTGAACTTGGAGACGCCAAGACGACGCAGGAAGTCCGCTGCCAGTAGAAGCGTCTCTACACCCTTTTGTGGTGCGAGCCGTCCGACGTACGTTATGGTGAACTCCTCATCTATGATGTCTCCGTATCGGGCTTTGGCGTATTCTAGCTCTTGATAGGACATGGGCCGATAGATCGACGCGTCAACCCCTAAAGGAACAACATGAACTTTTCGACCAACTTGTGGAGCAATACGTTTGATCTCAGCAGCAACGAACCTTGTAGTTGCTATTGTTGCGTCCACACCGCGCGCCACCAGTCTTTCCAAGACAGGATGAACTAGGGACGCGTACGCACTCAGCGAACCAGCTAAGGAACTCGGGAGGTACGTGTGTACGGTGTAAACTTTCTTTCCTTGCGCTTTCCGGAGAAGTGGTATCGAAGAAATCGGAAGGTTAAGATGTACTATGTCGTTCTTTGCGAGAAACAATTCAGAACGGGAAACGGCCCTTCCCCACAAGTAATCTCCAGCGATATCACACACGTTGCCTAAGTGTCGAAGCTTTCGAAAAAGACTCAAGCGTGGCAAGGAGGGCGAGGCGATTCGAATAATACGTGTTCCTTCAATTTCTTTGCTCCGGCCGTGTCGAGAACTGTCGAGAACACAGATGTCATGGCCGAGACTTGCGATTTCTTTCGAGAGATTGAAAATGTACTCTTCAATACCGCCCCCGGTTTGTGAAGGAATAGCAACTCTCCCTGTAGAAACCATGAGAATCTTCAAGTTCCCTCGACTCGTCTTTTCAGAGCAAAAGAAAAGAATCCTACGGATTTCCCTCTTCGACGAAGCTCACTTTCTCAAGAATGGCGAAGATTCTCATCATCTCAGTAGGTTTCTCTCCGGAGATAGGAGACTAACTGACTCAAGACTTTGGCCGAGAAACGAAAGCTAGTGTGCGAAATAGCTTGGGCCACAATGCTCCGCCTAGCAACTCTCTCTTTTGCCAGTTCTTCGAGGAGCGCCTCCAAAACAGTGAGAGGGTGAAACTTGTGCGGGGTCCAAAACTGGTTCACAGCCAGGCGGCGCTTCTCAAAGGAATTCCCAGGTAGCGAATGAACTACACTCACCAGCCTGTCAGGGACTATTCCGAATGCTGACTTGTGTAAGAATAGAGACAACACCATATGCGCTGCTGCGGCTCTCTTCAAGCCGCTTCTACCGACAATGTCTTGAAACGCTTCCATTTGCCGCTTGTCCATAGCCACAAGGTAGAAAAGAGTCGAATAGAACTCTGATAGAGTGTACATCTGCTCCTTGATCACTGAATGTGC
>Ga0129298_10000350_pt1 | contig 17842 bp, 13 predicted proteins | sample I19B2metaG_FD_94707 | JGI IMG/M metagenome (GOLD analysis project Ga0129298, IMG submission 94707) | Lake sediment bacterial and archeal communities from Gulf of Boni, Indonesia to study Microbial Dark Matter (Phase II) - ​I19B2 metaG | ecosystem: Environmental > Aquatic > Freshwater > Lake >... | reverse complement strand
CGATCAAAGCGTTTCTTAGCATTAATGCCAGACTGAAGCACAGAAAAGTCCTTTGGCTTGCTGAACCTTTCCACTTCGCCGCCAAGCCGTTTTCTCACAACCTTCATGCAGTCATCAACAATACAGCTTAAAACGCAAGCGCCACAGTAGATGCAAAGCTCCTCAGTTATTCCGACTTCGCCAATCTTCCAATATAACGCGTTGGTTGGACATGCCTTTATGCACAGTTTGCACTCCACGCCTCGGCATGTTTTCTTGTTGATTATTATGTTTCCATCTGAGAAAAACTCTTTAACGTCAAGCGGCGCCAGAAGCTCTTCTCTTCGCTTCTTTTTCTCTTTTTCTTCAGTTTCCGCTAGTAATTGAAATATATCAACGCTTGAAGAACCACTTTTTCTAGGCATTCACTTCATCTTTTAACCATATGCACGATTAAAAACCCTATAATAATCATGAATTATAATTACTTATCTCAAATAGACAAGCGAAAGCGAAATTTATAGCCAACTAGGCACTCAATAATAGCCTGTGGGATTAAGAAATATGTGCGAATTCAACGTTATTTTCAATAAAAAAACTGCCTTCAAAGACGTAATCTACGCAAAGACTGAAGGAAAAAACGTAATCGTTCGGAGTGTCCTCGGAGAAACAAAAGAGTTCAAAAATTGCAGAATCGCAGAAATCGATGTAAACGCCACACGCTTAGTCTTGTCAAACATTTAAAATGATTTACCAAGGTCAAAGAACCGTCTGCTAAACCAAAAAATATTGGAAAAGGCAAACCTGAAAACATGCGCGCGCTTCTAAACATCATAGGGGCAAGAAAACATCCTACCAAAAAAGCAAGGGTAGAAGCTAGACAAAATAATAAGCTAAATTAAAAAACTAGGCATATATACTTGTCCGCCTACAAATCCTACTCTTACAACTGCGACACCAGCTTTGTCTGGCTTCAAATTCATCTTTTTATCTTGAAAACTGTAGGTTGTTGTTCATGTTTTATTATTCAAGCTTTTTCTCGTTGTTTCCCTAGGAAGTTAAGTGTTTTCCTGCTGAAACCTTTTAAGACAAACCTTATTGACGGCCAATTAAAATTTCCTAAAAAAGCAGGTATGATTATGAAATACTGAGTCCAGCGTAGGTAGCTTGCTCAAAGAAGCTAGCACATGAAGAGAGGGTTTCCATTATGGGTTCAATAGCTCTTCACCTGTATTCCTTAGGCCGCAATCCGGATAAACTAAGGCAATTCTGTCTTGTCCTATCTTATCTACTATGGTTTTCAGCCTTTCAATCACTGCATCGTTTTTTTACGTCCTCTTTTTTATTAGCTTGAACCGAAACACAATCTATTCCAAGTTTTTCCTGACATTTAACGCGCTGAAAGCTGGATTCAAAATAGGCGTATAGAGCGCGCGCTCTAATTTAATCGACGCGTAAGACAAACACGCTCAAACAAAATGACAAACAATTGTTTGGATTCAAGCTTGCAATACTTTTTTATATTAAGAAAGATATCCGAATATCTTCAACAAAAGTAATAGAAGATGAGGATGAGAACTTGTTCTCGCCTAAAAAACGAGTTTTGGCTGCGCTGTTAGGAGGAAAAATCGATAGGGTGCCAGTGACGTCTCTTGCCGGATGCGGCGGAACAGTGTGTGTCGACATGCAGAAGGCCACTGGAATCTACTTTCCAGAGGCTCTCAAAGATTCAAAGAAGATGGCTAACCTTGCCATAGCAAGCTACAAACTAACCGGACTCGAATGTGCGAGAGTTCCTTTTGACTTTGTTGAAGAGCCTGAAGCTCTGGGATGCGAGATCAAGTGGTGGCCTGAACCGAAAGATCTTCCAGCGGTTTCAGGACACCCCTATACAAGGCCTGAAGATCTGAAGACGCCGGAGAAACTGCTTGAATTGGGCAGAATCCCAGTTGTACTAGAGGCTATTAGAATTCTAAAGGAAGAAGTGGGTGATTTCCTGCCAATTTCAAGTCTCACGCTTGGACCTTTCTCTCTCGCTGCGGAGTTGGCAGGAATAGAAAACTTCATGTTATGGATTCTAAGAAAGCCAGACTACGTCAGAGAATTTGTTGACTTTGCCACCGATGTGATCATAGAGTATGCTAAGGCACAGTACAGAGCAGGCTCCGACATAGTGCAAATCGCAGATCCCACGGCTTCACTTGAATTGATAAGTCCAGACATGTTCAGGAATTTGGCTAAACCAGCATTGACTAGGGTCGCCGATAGTCTAGGAGGAATGAAGGTTTTACATATCTGCGGACGCACGGAAGAGATCATACCCGACATGGTTGAAACAGGCTTTGACGGTATAAGCATAGAAGAAGCCGATATTGCCTCTGTCAAACCTCGTGTCAGAGACGTCAAGATCTTAGGCAATGTGTCTTCGAAGAAGACGCTACCTTTTGGTTCCCCAAATGAGGTAAAGGCCGAAGCCAAAAAAGCGTTGAAGGCTGGTGTTGATCTGCTTGAACCGAGCTGTGGAATTCCAACAATAACGCCGCTTGAAAACGTGAAGGCTTTGGTTGAAGCAGTTGAAGAAGATTGAATAAGAAGAGCAACTCTAACTACTCAACATTCCAATTTTCGGTACAGTTTGTCCGAAGCCTCTGGTGTTCAGATCTGTAAATGCTAATATGTATGTATGTGCATCTTAAAAATCAAGCTACTTTGGGAAAGCCATGACACCATATGATAGATTAATAGCCATCTTAAGTGGCAGAAAAGAGGAAATCGATCGGCTACCAGCCATGAGCTCTGTTGGCACTTCAACCTTAGAAGCCATGAAAACCTTTGATGCCTACTGGCCAGACGCCCATAGGGATCCAGAAAAAATGGCTAGGTTGGCTGCAGGGCTCCACAAGCTCGCAGGTCTCGATAACGTAACATTACCGTTTGAACTGACCTTTGAAGCCGAGATTTTTGGCGCTCAATTGGAGTTTTTCGAAGGACAAGTTAAGTGGCCTTCGATTAAGAGATTTATTGCGAGAGATGTTTCTGACCTCAAGTTTCCCGAGGATATATCTTCGACAGGCAGAGTTCCAGTTGTTGCAACGGCTATCAAGATCCTGAGGAAAGAATTTGAAGGAAGAGTACCGATAATCGCGTACATAAATTGCCCATTCACCAGCATTGGCAGCTACATAGTTGAGTCGATAGAGTTCTTGAAATCTCTGAGAAGCAACCCAGACATGATCCATGAGTTCTACAAACAGACGTATCCTCATTATGCCAAGATCGCAAACGCCTTCAAGGAGGCAGGCGCTGACATAATCACCTACAGGGAAGAGGCGGCGTCATTTGACAATATTTCACCAATCCATTTTGACCAGTTCGTTAAGCCATACCTCACTAAAATGATCAGCCTCACAAAACCGCCGAGGATTCTCCATATCTGCGGACAATGCGTAAGGCCGGATGGAAAAACTGAGATAGTTGGAAAAATGATAGAGTGCGGTGCTGAGGCTATCACCGTGGATGAACGAACACCTATGAAATTAGCTAGAGAAATAGCAGATCGAGTTAAGCTAGGCTATCCAATAGGCGGAAACATCAGTCCCTACACGGTTATACATCAAGGGTCAATTGAAAGAATAAGAGGAGCAGTCAAGAGAGTTATCGATGAAGGCACAGATATAGTAGCTCCGGGATGCGACTTCTGGCTGGAAACCCCAACCGAAAAAGTAAAGGCATTTGTGCAAGCTGTCGCCGAATTCGGAACACCTCCACCATGGGATAAGCGAAAATAAGCACTCCAACCATTCAATTAAGAGGCATAAGAGAACTTGAGAAGGAAACTCACGAAGAAAAGCCGAAAGCACACCAAGGAAGCGAAAAACGATGGGGGACAAAGGAAAGAAGGCACCACCGCAATCCAGAGTAAAGTCTAGGAAAATTCTTAAAGCCACTTTTGATCTTCCCGCTGTGGAATATCCTGGGCAAATTGTAGAAGTGAAGCTTGGAGGCACGAAGAGCGAAGGAGGCACTCGCGGAAAGTCAATAGTGATAGGAGGCGAAAAGGCTCCCACTTTTTACTCCTTTGGAAACGCTCCAACGCATCCTCCGATAGTTGCCTGCGACGTTTTTGACACCAAGATACCAGCACCCAAGGCGGTGAAGATGTACGTTGAGGATGTTATGGAGGATCCTGCTGAGTGGGCTAAACGCTGCGTCGATAAGTTTGGAGCAGACATGATTACGCTGCAGCTGATTAGCATTGACCCAAAAATAAAGGATACCTCGCCGAAGGAGGCAGTGAAAACCGTTGAAGAAGTGCTACAAGCAACAGACGTGCCCCTCGCTGTTGGAGGCTGCGGAGACCCTTTAAAAGACCTAGCAGTTTTCAAGGAGGTCACCGAAGTGGCTGAAGGCGAACGGTTGTTAATCAGCTCAGTAAGCATATGGACGGATGTCAAGGAAGCAGCCGAGACCATAAAAAAATACGGTCATGTAGCACTGGCGCTTTCTGGTATGGACATGAACGAAGCACGGGAGTTAAATCGGATGCTTTACGGCACGCTTCCAAGAGAGCAGATAGTCATGGACCCCTCCACGGCTTCGCTAGGTTCAGGACTGGAATTCACATACACACTAATGACACGCATACGCCTGGCTGCATTAATGGGCGACTATGAACTTCAGCATCCTATGTCTTCAGGTGTAACCAACGCCTGGTTTGCCAGAGAATCCCGGAAGAAGATGGCACCTCAGTGGGAGCCCCGTGAGCTCCGAGGCCCACTCTGGGAAACAGTGACAGCCCTAACCAGTCTTGTTGCCGGCGTTGACTATTTTATGATGATGCATCCTGCAGCTATCAAAACAGTTAAAGATGTAATTCAAAAGCTGACGCAAGAAAGTGTTAGAAACCCAGTGGATATTGCCGATTGGATTTCCATAAGAATTTGAAGAGGAAACTAGCTTGTTAAACAACGAAATCAAAAGAATAGGCAAAAGAAAAACCCCAAGCCCAGTCGACGTATATAAATTACTTCCAAGAACGATCTGCCAGAAATGTGGACAAAGGAATTGCTTGGCCTTTGCCGCCAAGCTAGTTAACAAGGAGGTCTCTCTAGAAGATTGCCCCCTACTTCTTGAAAAGGAATATGAAGAGGCATACAAGAAACTTTGGAAATTACTTAGGCCTCCAGTTAAGGAAGTCACGATCGGCACAGACAAAAACGCCGTAAAGATTGGCGGCGAATTCGTTATGTATCGTCACGAACTCGCCTACATTAACCCAACGGCAATCGCTATTGACGCTGCAGACGAGTTGCCTTATGATGAACTTTTAAAGCGGATCAAAGAAATTGAAGACTTCTCGTACACTTATCTTGGTCAAGAATTGAAGCTTAATTTAATAGCGATCCGATCTACATCCAATGATCCTACGAAGTTTGCGTCAACTGTGAAGAAAGTTGTAGAAAACACAAACTTACCATTGGTTTTGTGCTCATTCAATCCGAGCTTGCTTGCGGCTGGTTTAAAAATTATTCCGGAACGGAGACCCCTACTCTACGCTGCTACAAAGGGCAATTGGGTGGGCATGGCGCAGTTAGCATTGACATATAAATGTCCCCTAACTGTCTTTGCCCCAAACGACCTTAAACTCCTTAAATCCATGACAAAGACTCTAATGAAATATGGCGTTGAGGAACTTGTTCTCGATCCAGGCACCTTTCCCTATGAGGGAGTTCAAGATACTGTTAAAAACTTCAATATGACCCGCTGGATTTCATGCAGAGAAGGTGACGACCTTCTCGGTTTTCCACTGATTGGCACTCCGATCTCCGCCTGGGCGGAGCAAGAGGGAACGCCTGAGGCTGCTATGTGGTGCGAGGCGTCTATTGCCTCACTTTTGATCACCCAGTACGCCAACCTTCTGATAATGCATACCCTTGATGGGTGGGCTCTGCTGCCTATAGTAATACTTCGTCACAACCTATACTCAGATCCGAGGAAGCCAGCGGCTGTTGAACCCGGACTAAGAATCTTTGGAGAACCAAATGAAAACTCGCCAGTAATGTTCACAACAAACTTCTCCTTAACGTATTTCGCGGTGTCAGGAGACATCGAATTTTCTCCAATCACCAATAAATGTTATTTGTTGGTAATAGACAGCGAGGGTCTAGGCGTTCGAAGCGCCGCAGCACGTTCAAGTGCCCGTAAAGGTGGACTAACCGCCGATATGGTGGCTAAAGCAATCAAAGAATCAGGAATAGAACAAAAAGTGAAGCATAGGACACTTATTATACCCGGTTTGGTGGCAAACCTCAGTGATGACATCACGAAACTAACCGGATGGAAAGTTCTCGTTGGACCATCCAACTCTTCAGAATTACCCAAGTTCTTACAAGAGAATTGGTATAAAAGCCTCAAAACACCCAATTGACGCATGTTAAATGGTAGCCTTAAATGTCAAATGAATAGACAAAACAAACAGTGGGGTTTGTCTATATTCTTTTGCCGTATTGAGGACAGACGTATCTTACCTCCCCTTCTCTTCAATAGTATTCAGGAGTCGTCAGAACTTGCATAGTTCTCTTATAATGAGGGCAATAGCTTTTATATTTACTCCGACATCCTTTCAGCGGTATGGAAAATTCCTACTTAAATTATTATCTCTTTGTAGGGAGAGTACTACATTTAAAATGGAAGTTAAGTGTACCGTGGACCGTCTGAAAAAGGTGGTTCATTAGCAAAACGTGATTTTGTCCTCTCTACTACTTTTCGATAGTTGATATTGCGCAGGAGTATTTGAATCTCTTGGGCATTGCTGAATCTTTCCATTCCACCGTCGGGGCGAATTCTGCTCACCTGAATGCAGTTGTCAACCATGCAAACCTCAACACAAGACGTGCAATAGATGCATAACTCTCTAGCAATGCCAACCATTCCTTCTTTCCAATAGAGGGCATTAGTAGGGCAAGCTTGGATGCAAAGCCTACAATCCACTCCTCGACAGGTTTTCCAGTTGATCTCTACTCTTCCTCTATCAAAGATTTCTTTTACTCCGATTGATTTTAGGAGCTGAGTTCTTTGTTTTCCTTCCAGCTTCTTTGAGGCTTCAGAGAAGCCTTGGAAGATGTCTACTCTGTCTTGGTTTTTGGACACTTTCCACTCTCTCTTTCGAAGGCTTTCGTTTGTTTTTTGTGAGATATAAAGAATGCCTTCACATGCATTTCTAGGTTTCTCTTCAACTTTTCAACTATTGTTTGAAATCGGAGCAAATGCCAACGTCAAAAAGTATTTAAATACAATCCCAATGTTGCATGTGATCAAAATGTTGCCTTATGATAGGTTTATGGCTGTTTTGAACGGCAAGCAAGAAGACATTGACAGAATTCCGTGCATAAACTCCGTCAGTGTCTCCACGATTGAATTCATGAAGGCCTATGACGCTTATTGGCCAGCGGCTCACAAGGATCCAGTGAAGATGGCTAAGCTTGGTTCAGCAGCTCACAGACTATGCGGTCTCGACAATGTTTCGGTTCCATTTTGTATGACCATCGAAGCAGAGGCTCTTGGAGCCATGATGGACTTTCACGAAGACACAATTAAGTGGCCGTCAATTAGAGAATTCAAAGTGAAAGATCCGTCTGAGCTTAAAATCCCAGAAGATGTTTCAAAAACTGGAAGGGTCGCAGTTGTCGTGGAAGCAATTAAAATGTTAAAGAAGGAATTCGGAGGCAGGGTTCCAGTGAACGCCTATGTGGTTCCTCCGTTCACAAGCATCAGCAGCTACCTTGTAGACAGTATCACGTTCCTGAAGTGGTTGAGGACGGCACCTGAAAAGGTTCATCAGCTCTGTGAGGGTACTCTTGATTTGTATATTGAAATAGCCAATTCATACAGAGATGCAGGGGCTGATGTGATAACATTCCATGAGATGGGCGCATCCACCGACAACATTTCACCAAAGCACTTCGACGAATTCGTTAAGCCATATCTGAGTGAGATAATTCAACGGGTAAAGGCGCCCACTATACTAAATGTATGTGGCTCGGCTTTGCAAATCGTGGATAAAATGATAGAATGCGGCGCAAGCGGTATAGCAATAGACGAAAGAACGCCGATCAATAAAGCTAGGGAGATTGCGGACAAAATAGAGCCGAAATATCTTATAATCGGAAATGTACCAGCCTATGGAGTGATACATCTAGGTCCCATCGAAAAAATTAAGGAATTCGTTAAGAAAAACATCGAAGATGGCGTAGATATGGTGGCACCCGGGTGCGATTTTTGGCTGGAAACACCGATACACCACATAAAAGCATTCGTTGACGCCGTCATCGAATTAGGAACACCACCGTCATGGAAAAGAATATAAACCCTTTCACAACATTATTGTTCTTTTCAAACAAATAAGATCATTGGAGAGATATGAAAACGACCAATAAGGAGGCAATACTAAAAAAGCTTGCTGAAGCAGTCGTTGCTGGTGACACAAAGACGGCTGAGGAGGCCGCTAAAGAGGCGCTTGCCGTGGGAATTCCAGCATACGATGCGATCATGAATGGATTGGCAGAGGGCATGAAGGTAGTCGGCGACAAATATGAAAAAAAGGAATATTTTCTGCCAGACATGCTATTGTCAGCGGACGCAATGTATGCAGGGTTAAACATTTTGACCCCACACATTTCCAAGTCGGAGTCAAAATCGAGGGGAAAAGTGGTCCTTGGCGTGGTTGAAGGAGATATTCACGATATAGGAAAAAACATAGTTAAAATCATGCTGACGGCTTCTGGGTATGAAATTGTTGATTTAGGCAGGGATGTGCCGGCTGCAGATTTCATTGAGAAGGCCAAAAGCGAGGGAGCCCAAGTAATAGCAATGTCGACGCTGCTGACACCAACACTTATGTCTATGAAGACCGTGGAAGATAAATTAAAGGAAGAAGGATTAAAAGATAAAGTTAAAACAGTGATCGGCGGCGGCGCGGTCAGTGAAGACTGGAGATCGAAAATAGGTTCAGATGCGTATGGCAAAGACGCCTCTGAAGCTGTTGATAGGATTAAGTTGCTGATAGATTCCATCATGTCTGCCGTAGAAATGATGAAAAAGGAAAACAAAAAGGAGTAGGTTTAATACGACATCCACCGAAATCGAGGTTATTTTTCAGCCTTATGGGAAACGAGCGACATTTCCAGTAGGAATCAATATTATGGAGGCAGCTAAAGGCTTAGGTGTTGACATATCCTCGGTTTGTGGTGGAAAAGGCGCCTGTGGAAAATGCAAAGTCAAGGTCCAGAAGGGTACGGAGGGACTAAATCCCCTCACAGATAAGGAACAAAAATTCTTGTCTGGAGAGGACATGAACGCAAACTTCAGGTTGGCATGCCGAACTCAATTGACAGCCTCAGCCATAATTTTTGTCCCAGAGAGAAGCAGAGTGGGAAAACAGAGACTTCAAACTGAAGGACTCGAGGTACCAGTGACGCCTAACCCACTTGTAAGAAAATACCACACGTTGTTGCCGAAGCCGAGTCTTCAAGATGTTAGATCAGACGAGGACAGACTTTTAGACGTTCTGAGAGAAAAACATGGCCTCGCTAGTTTAGAAATTGATTACGAAACAGCCAAAACTTTCCCAATTGATCTTAGAAAGAAAAACTGGGCCGTTACCGCGGTTATATGGAAGAACAAAATCATAGCCATTGAGCCCGGAGACACTACGGATAGGTGTTTCGGCTTCGCTGTTGACATTGGGAGCACAAAGTTGGCTGGTTTTTTGATGGATCTCAATTCGGGCAAGGTTATTTCGGTTGCTGCGAGAATGAATCCTCAGATTCCATTGGGGGAAGATATTCTGACAAGGATAACCTATGCCATGATGCAGGGTCCAAAAGGGCAAGACGAACTTCAAAATGCAGTTGTTTCAGGAATTAATGAGATGATAGCTGAATGCTGCAAGAAAGCTGAAGTGAAACCTGAGGAAATATATGAGCTTAACTTTGTTGGAAACACTGCTATGCAGATGCTTTTTCTAAAGTTGTGGCCTCAGTATGTAGCGTTTTCACCCTATCCGCCTGCAATACGACGAGGGATAGATGTTGATGCCGCAAAGTTAGACCTTAGGTCCCATCCGCGTGCGAATGCTCATACTGTACCTGTTATTGGCGGCTTTGTTGGGGCTGACAGCGTAGCAGATCTCATGGCTGTACACATGCTTGAATCGGAAGAAATTGTGATGGACATTGACATAGGCACAAACACTGAGATAGCCTTGGGAAACAAAGATTTGATACTGATCTGTTCATGCGCGTCTGGACCAGCCTTTGAAGGCATGGAGATTAAACACGGCATGAGGGCTGCAACCGGAGCCATTGAGAAAATTAGCATAGACGTTGACTCATTGGAAATAAACTATCGAACCATAGATGATGCTGCGCCTGTTGGAATCTGTGGCTCTGGACTCGTAGATGCACTCGCAGAGATGCTGAAATCAGGCTTCATAGATACAAAGGGTAAAATCAATAATGATTTATCGAATCAAACAGATAGGCTGAGGAAGACACCCGACGGTTGGTATGAACTCGTTATAGCGCCGAAAAGTGAAACTGGCACTGATACTGACATCACAGTAACACAAGCAGATATAAGAGAACTCCAGAAAGCTAAAGCCGCAATGCGCACCGGTGCTGAAACTCTACTAAAAAAGATGAAATTTACAAAAGATGACATAACCACACTTTATGTTGCTGGGGCATTTGGAAATTACATAGACCCGGAGAATGCTAGAGCCGTCGGCATGTATCCTGAGGTGTCTCTAGAGAGGATTAAATTTGTGGGAAATACCGCAGGGACAGGTTCAAGAATGTGCCTGATTTCCAAAGAAATGAGAGAATATGCTGAGGCAATCTCCACCAAAGTACACTACTATGAGCTGGCGTGCGATACTGACTTCCAAGGCGAATATATGAAAGCAATGTTTCTTCCACACCAAGAGCTAAGCAGGCAACCAATCTTGACGGAAATGTTACGAAGACTTGGACGCATAAAGTGAAAATATGAGCTTGTCAGCGTTGATGTTCAAACTTGAAAGCTATTGTGTTAGCACGCGCTAAACACACTTTCTCTAGCGCGCGCAAGCAGTGATAATTCGTAGCGCGCGTTCCGGTGAAACCATAGGGGCTCATGCTTGAAGTGGGCAACAGAAAAGCGCTAGAGTATCAACTTTTCTGGCTCAATACTTCTGTTTTTCAACCCCAGATCGCTGACCTTAAACTTTCTATCTCCATAGAGTATTGCATACTCTTCATTCCGATAAAGCGCGGCTGCAATTCTACCCATGGCATCAGCTTTTAGTATTCCGCTTCCACTAGCACCGCCAACAACTATCAAATCGTTTTCTTCAAAAATCAATGGTTGCCCATCTATACTGTTCACTTCGTATAACCCAGCAAAAGCCGAAGAAGGTTGACATCCTATGAACTGAGGGAAATATTTCACCAAGACTTGATATATTCCATATTTGTAGAAGTTCTCTTCAGCCTCGGGGTAATCCTCGAGCTTAAAAGCTCTTGGAAAATCATCAGCGTATCCCATCCAAAAAGAATCTTCTTCAGGTGTTGGCCGAATATAGACAGATGGTTTCGGAAGAATTATCATAGGCATACACCCAGCACTTGTAAATTCTGTTGTATAAAGTAGTTCTTTGAGAGCCTCAGTTTTTGCTTTAATCGAGAAAACTTGTCTTTTTTTAGGCTTAACGAAACAATCGATTCCGATAGGGTCTAAGATCTGTGAAGTCCAAGCTCCAGCCGCAATTATTGTCTTTTTTGCCTTCAATAACCCCCTGCTAGTCCTGACTCCAACAGCCATAGCCTCTTGCCAGAAGTACGGTTCGCCAGGCATACCCAAAGGCATGCGAGGTTCCACAACAATTTCGGTAACTTCAGTGTTATACTGAATCTTGCCTCCAAGCTTCAGAAATCTCGACTCATAAAACTTTACAAGAGAATCAACATCAATTATACCAGCTTTTGGAATTAACATCCCCTTGTAAATATTGCTCAAACCCATTAACCGCGATTCTTCATCGTCTAAGTTCGTGTTTAGGTGAAGTTTTCTGCTCAAATCACCTTTATCGTACTCGACATATTTAAGACCCCTGGCAGCCAATTCTTCAAAAACTGGGATCATTTTGTCATATCGATTCTTATCTAAAAGAAATAAGTAGCCTGCCCACTTCAGTTTCAAATCAAAACGTAAATCGTCCTGTATACTCTTATAGAATTCGGATGAGGAGTTAGCTAGGGCAAAGTTTGTACTAGAAGAAAACAGGCAGCGGAATGCAGCAGCACTCTTCGCTGTACTTCCTTGACCAGCAGCACCAAACTTGTCCACGATTACAACATTTAATTCAGGGTTCTTATCCTTGATATGATATGCGGTTGACAAACCCAAAATTCCGGCTCCCACTATGACGACGTCGCAATCTGACATGCAGTCAGGCTCCTCAGAATCTAAAGGAATTGTTGGTTTAGAAATTTAAACCTATCGTCTTGCTAATCTACTTTTAATCGCGAGAGAAATGTCGAGCGAGCCATGGTTCTTTAGCAATCATTAAGTAAATCTTACCTAAAAACCTTCATAATATAGTTGGGAAGCTCGTCAAAATCATCTATGAAAATGTACTCTCCGTGACCTATCTTGGCAAGGTCTTTTGCAAGGTCCTCGCTTTCTTGCTTGCCCCCACCGATTCCAACCTGTAGAACATTCAGCTTGGGAAAAAGACCTGCGACTTCTCTAGGGTCCCCGCCAGTTGTGACCCACCCATCAGTTACGATAATTCCCATGAGTTCTCCAATTTGTCCCGCCGTTTTAACAGACTCTAACTCGTCGGCTCCTTTCTTTAAGCCTTCCTTGATGTTGGTAAGTCCGCCAGTCTTTAATTCCAGAATCTTCATGACAAGCTCTTCCATAGTTAGCGGTTCTTTTGTTGATTTAAGTATATGAGCTTCATCTCTGAAAGCTATGACGGAATAATAATCTCTCTCTAGCTTATGAGCCAGTACAGCTACAGCGATGGCTGCTGTGATAATCTTTGATCTCTGCATGGAATTGCTTGTATCTAACATCAGAGAAACCGCGAGTCTCTTCGGCTGTCTATGTATAGCAGCAATCTGTTCATAATTTGAAAGCGGTTTCCCTAAGGTTTCTTCTAGGGTTAACTCTAAATCAAAATCTTCTGCTCCTGGCAAGTATGAATCGATCTTTCTATAGTGCTTCCTAGTCCCCTTCTCACCTAAGCTTGCAGCAATCAAAGCTACTATTCTACTCACAATCCGTTCGATGCGATATCTTTCAGCGTCTGCCAAGTTTTCGTCTAGGCTCATGTATGCCTCAAGTATCGGCCACCTCAAACCCACATCAGCAACTTCCCCTAGCGTCTGTGAAGGACTTTTGTAGCTGATTGCACGATCGTGGGGTGCGAGAAGATTCATCATGTGTTTAAGGACACTTTCATCACTAGCTTTCTTGAATTTCGTTCCATCAGTCACCGCAGCAAAAACTCCACTCGTGTTTTCGGAGCTAGCTTTTCCTTCATATTCACTTCTCAGTTCGCTGGGTCGTCTCTCTTTCGTCTCTTTTAAAGCGCAAAATACAATTTCTTTTATTATGTCTTCCTTACTTTTCTTAGCTCTAGCTTGGATTTCTATCTTGTTATGTAGAGCTGTGATCGCGGCGTTCACGTACACTGACTCCTGTGGCGTTGACACTGCAGATTGATCTTTAAGCAGATCTATGAAGTCTATGGCTCCACGGATTGATGATCCCCGTCTTATCTCTTGGTGCCCTCGCGTTCTCCTCACTATTTTTACGGCAAGCTTAATCAATTCCATGTCACAACAGCTGGTCTCCTTCATGACTATAGCTTCTTCCTCGTCTTCTTGCTGGTAGTGTAATCCAACCCAGACAAAACGATCTTTAAGAGCTTCACTTAATCGGTTTGTTCCGACAAACTCTTCTGGGTTTTGTGTTGCTATTACAACAAAACTTGGCTTAGCTTCAACTACACCTATCTTTGGGATAATTATCTTTCTCTCGTCCATGGCGGGTAGTAGGACGTTCTGTGCACCTTCAGGCATCCTATTCAACTCGTTAATGAAAAGCACGCCGCCATCCAGCATGCTTTGTGTCAATGGACCCTGAATGAAAGCTTCCCAAGTGTACCCTTCTGACAGGACTCGTGGTGGGTCAAACCACCCTGTAAGTTTGTGTTCTGTGTATCTCTCATCACCATCGACGCGGTACACAGATCTATTGAGAAAGTTCGCCACAGCCAAAGCCAACGTGGTCTTTCCAACTCCCACTGGCCCTTCAAGCAAAACATGCTTGTTCTTGCTCACTGCGACCAGAATTTGGCATAGCTCTTGATCACGGCCCACTATGCTGAATCGTTTCTTCATGACGTCCACATTTTTTTCAACGTCTCTTTCAACCATTCCAACCAACGTTTGGAACCTCCAACTACTGGCTACGTAATTAGCAACATCATGACTAGACTCGCGCTATTATTATCATCCTTTCCAACTGGAAAGTCTAAAGCTAATCCGACATTTTTCAGAGTCCCAACAAGGTTTACACCCACAGCTTCAGGAGCAAAGCGAAGCATTTCTGGGTGGACACATGGCTTAGTGATGTCGCATTTAGAGCAAAGAGTGCAAGCTCCAGCCCTCAAACCTAAAGCGAACGTAAATCCCTTGTTGAAGGCAAACTTTTCAAGTTCTAGGAGAGCCACAGTTGCCTTACGCTTGTCTTCGTTCCAAGTCCCGTAAAAATCGTCTAATTCTCTTATAGCATCTCCATGCGTTCCGACGGCTGTCCCACTAACCTTGGCTGAAGATTGAAACTTGGCTACCATAGCGTATTTGTATTCTTTCATTATGGAACGAAACTCCTCGACTGAGGGCACAAAAGGCGGGCAGGACCAGTTCATTCCATACTCGCGGCACCTATACTTACACTTCAAGACCACTCTATTTTCGATCATGACATCGGCAGTAGGTATTATCTTGGCATCAGTTGCCCCCAATTTCATGGCATAGTTCAGGATGTCATCCTTCATAGGCTCGCCTTCATTATGAGCATTAAGAACTGAGAATAGGTAGAAGCATTAAATAAAGTTTGAGTGAAACAATTTCCACCAGCGATTTCCTAGCTGGACTGTTGGTATAGTCTCAATTCCCATATATAGACTGCCAATTTGACAATACGAGATTAGACTTATACGCTGACCTGCGATCGAGGAACAAGCGCGCCCTGGTCTTTACATCAAGTTTGTTGCAGGTACCGTTGGTGAACAGATCGTTGAAAAAAGACAAAAATAGGAGTAATATATGCTGGAGTAGATGAACCTACCCAATTGCAATCGCGGGCATTGAAAACGATGAAGAATTTCGGGCCTCAATAAGAGAACCTCGAGATCTTCCTAATTGGAAGTTCAGTGGAAAATTCGAGAAGGCAGAAAAGGAGGTTTTGGAAATGACTGAAAAACTCTTGAGAGAAAACGCCGACTTGATAGCAACCGTCTGCGAATGCAAGGAACTGCGCGCGTCCACAGCCATGCAATAAAGGAAAAAATGGTCTTCAAGTCTTTGACGCAGCCACTTAAATGTTCACGACGTCGTAGCAAAAACTTCCCCCCATCCAATGAAACAGTTCAGAGGCAAAAAACTGGATTACCAATCGACTACAGCGCGTGTGCGGTTCATATCCTTAAGAATTGATTCAAGCCTAAAAAAGAGGAATATGGTGCGTTGGTTTCAAAGAACTTTCTTCTCGAGCTCTTCCACGATTTTCCTTAGTCCCTTTGAAGTCTCGTTTGGTAGAGGAAGTGGTTTATGTTCGCCCAATATCTTGAGTGCCTTATCCTTTGCTCTCTGATGTAATCCCGCTGAACCGCTTCGAATCCAAGCGTCTGAGAATTGCCTGTCCAAAATTTTAGGAGACCAGTGTTCTGATTCAGCGAACTGCAGTGTATGCTTCTTGGCTAAGTAGTTGCCCTCTGTGCCTACACTCTTTATCAGGTCGATGGCTAAAGTCTGATCTCGAAAATCTATGCCGCGCAACACTCTTTTCACCATACCTGCGATTTCGTTGTCTATGACAAGTTGCTCGTAACTCATTGTTGTCTCAGAAGCAACTAGTCCCATCCCAGTGAGCAGATTGAGACCGCCTAATGCCGGTATTACCGCTGTCAACATTTTTTCGCAGCCAGCTTGTTCATCATAAGTTTTTGAATCGCATAATACCGCGCCACCGCCCGAAGGGAGATTATAGTACTGCGCTAATTGGGCAGTACATAGACGCAGTAGAGCAAATTCTGGACCACCTAGGACGACGCTTCCGAGCTTCATATCGATGGATCTACTCCAGCTTCCATAAATGAAAGGCGAACGTGGGTCAACTAGCCTACTGAGCACGAGAGCGCCTAAGACTTCGGCATTGGTAAGCACCGCGGTACCAGCCAAAGTGACTGGAGAGTTCGCACCAGCCATTGGTCCCGATTCAACATAAACGGGCACTCCGAGTCTGACTGCTTCAATCATGCCCTCCAGTTCAAAAGCTCCGTAGAACATCGGGCTATTTAGGCATATCATGAACGACATAATTGGAGACTTTCGCAATCCTTCTTCATCACCAGCTATGAGTAAGCCCATCTCAATTGCGGCTTGGGCTGTGTTCTTACTGAGAACTTGACATACGATATGTTTTCGGGTATTTTCAAATGCAATGAGCCATTGATATAGATCAACAACCTCTGCTGGGGCATCTACAGGTTGACCCATAACTAACTGGAAATCAATGTTTTCCAAAGCGTCTGCCAATCTAATTCCATCCGCTAAATCCTTTTTGTAAAGCGAGCGGTACTGCCCAGTATCTATGTCCACCATCCTCGTTGCAAATCCAACTGTTCCAAAATAGCGCTTGTCTTCACCGAGGATGAGATTGTGTTGTTTGTCCCTGCTGTACAGCGTGATTTTGCGGGGCGTTTTCCTAATACACTCTTCGACCAAGTATTGCGGTATCTTGGCAATTTGCTTCGCGAAATCGACCTCTGCTCCAGCGCTGTCGTAAAGTTCCAAGGCCCTCTTTGAGGGTGCTTTAACCCCAACATGTTCTAGGAGCTCTAAGGATGCTAAGTGTAGTCTGTATAATTCATCTTTTGATAGGACTTCAAACGGAGCCATCTTCATAAACATCACCAGTTCCATGAATCAGGTCTTTTTTTCACCCAGCCTCTTTGCGACTTTAACCGCTTCAACTGCATCTTCAGCGTAGCTGTCTGCGCCTATTTCTTCCGCCCATTCAGCTGTCGCCGGGGCCCCACCAACTATGACCTTGACTTTATCCCTGAGGTCATTTTTCTTCAGAACTTCAATGACTTCTTTCTGCACTGGTAGGGTCGTGCTTAGCAAGGCGGACATTGCAACTATATTCGGGTTGCGTTCTTTTACAGCCTTAATAAACTCGTCCGCGGGAACATCTTTTCCTAAATCTATTACGTCAAACCCTGCTGAGAAGAGCATTGAGGCTACTATACTTTTGCCTATATCGTGGATGTCTCCGGCCACCGTCCCTATGACGACTCGTCCAGCGGTCTTCCTCTCAGCCCCAGTCGCCTTAAGTAATGGTTCCAATCGATTTAATATTACACTCTTTACAGCTTCACCAGCCATGACCAAGTGCGGCAAGAAAAGCTCGCCTTTCTGAAAAAGTTCACCTACCTCTATCAAAGCGGCGGTGATTGCATTAACAATCTCCAAGGGGTTTCCGCCGGACTGCAGCCGTTTTACAACGGTCTCCTCAATTTTTTCCT
>Ga0129298_10000346_pt1 | contig 17907 bp, 19 predicted proteins | sample I19B2metaG_FD_94707 | JGI IMG/M metagenome (GOLD analysis project Ga0129298, IMG submission 94707) | Lake sediment bacterial and archeal communities from Gulf of Boni, Indonesia to study Microbial Dark Matter (Phase II) - ​I19B2 metaG | ecosystem: Environmental > Aquatic > Freshwater > Lake >... | reverse complement strand
GAATGGAAGGAGGGGGTGGGGTGATATCACCCTCGCTTCTTTTCGTTTCAATCGCTTCACAGTGGAATTGGAGGGTTACCCTCCTGCGGCCATATTGCCGGAACTCACGCTGAAGAAAGGCTCCGTTGGGAGTGGAGGGCTTGGTTCTTCAAGGTTGGAACCGGAGCCTATCCGGTTGTATGCCTGCCCGATCTGCTCTATTCGCCTGTGAGAGCCTCGCTGGATCAAAGCTATCTTCCCTGTACTCTCTCCCTCTACTCGACTATTCAACGGGTCTTCGGCTGGTTCAACGCAATCACAGACCGTCCAAGCCAGGCGGTGAAATTACTCCGGGAAACGAAAACGAGAGCCGAACCATTGAAACTCTAGAGGCAGAGCAGACAACTCATCTGCAGACACGAAGCAGAGTTGAGACTATTCTTCTGGAAGCGTGCCCGCTCCCGTATGGACTTTTCAGCTTTGCCAGTTTTCTTCTTGCATCCTTGTTCGCAAGCACTCTTGTAGCCTCTTTGAGTATTTTGGATGGGTCCGTTCCGACAAGTCTGTTTGCTCCTGTGGCTATGGTCTCTTGCCATTCCGTTTCCTCTCGGAGTGTTAGGCAAGGCACTCTTAGAAGAAAGGCTTCTTTTTGCATGCCGCCAGAGTCAGTTAGAAGCAGTCTGGAGCTCTTTACAAGGCTGAGCATGTCTATGTAATCTAAGGGATCTATGGGCAAGATGATGTTGCTTCGCTTCATCTTTGACCAAAGGTTGAAGTTGATGAGGTTCTTTCTCGTGCGTGGGTGCATAGGAAAAACTGTCAATGTCCTAGTTCTACTGACTGCAGATAGGATTGCCTTCAGCTTGCTTCGATCATCGACATTCTCAGCTCGATGTGTTGTGAGAACAGTGTATTCTTCGGGCCTCAGGCCCAACCTGTCCAAAATTCCTGATGCCCCTATCGCTCTTCTCCACTGTACTAGCGTGTCTACCATTGTATCCCCGACATGAAAGATTGAGTCTTTGTCAATTCCTTCGTTCAGGAGGTTCCTTACCGCCAGCCTGGTTGGTGCAAACAGTATGTCGGAGCAATGGTCGACAACGGTGCGATTTACCTCTTCAGGCATAGCGAGATTGCCGGATCTGAGGCCTGACTCCACATGTGCCGTGGGCACGCGAAGTTTGACTGCTGCCAAGGCTCCAGCCAGCGCCGTGTTCGCATCCCCGAACACGATTACCACATCTGGTCTGTAGTGAAGTATTGCTTTCTCGATTCTGATCATCATTGTTGCGGTCTGTTGTGCGTGAGTTCCGCTTCCTACTCCAAGGTTGGTCTTTGGTGCGGGCAGGTTGAAGTCTTTGAAGAAGACTCTTGACATTTCAATATCATAGTGTTGGCCCGTGTGGACAAGCTGAAGGTGGACATTTCTGTTCTCATTCAGGAGTTTGATCAAAGGGGCCGCTTTGACAATTTGGGGCCGCACGCCGATCACTGGCATTGTTTTCAGGCGTTTCAATCAATCGGCCTCTTCAATCGTCTTTGAAGGTTGCGGCATAGCCAATGGTGATCTCATCTCTTAACTGTGTCCTATACCATCGATTTTTCGAGTTCTGCGTAGGCTTCCAGCAGAATTCGCTCCGATTTCTCCCAAGTGAAGTCTCTCGGCCTATCAAGAGTAACACGATTTCGGAGGGCTTTTTTGATCTCAATTGGGAAGTCCTTCAGTGGCGCAGTTGTTATGGGAAGATCGGATTGGCGAAATTCTCCGACTGGCGTAGCGATGATGGGTTTTCCTAGCGCGAGGTATTCTCCGACTTTCCTGACTGAGTGTGGTGAATAGAATCTCGCTGAAGCTGCATCTTCGCGTCGTGGGAGAACGCAAACGTCTGCAATTGAGATCCAGTTCGGGACGTGACTGTGGGGGACCCATCCTGTGATCAGAATCTTGTTCGACATTCCTTGCAGCTTGACGTAACTTTCTATCTTTGGCCTCTCAGGGCCATCTCCCACCATGACCAGAACCATGTCTTCTTCCTTTTTCAACAGATCAGCCATGGCGGTGACCATCTCGAGAGTACACTCGACCGCAGAGAACTTACCTACAAACAGGACTACGTGTTTATCTGACAGTCCCTGTTGCTTCTTGAAGATTTCCGGGCTCATCGTAGGTCGGAAATCCATAGAAGGATAGTTCGGCACCACGAAGACCTTCTTGGCCCCCCATTCTTTGGCTCGCATTCCTAAGACCTCGTTCACGACCAGAACGATGTCAGCATGCCGAGTCACATACTTCTCTATGCGTCGTGCGAGTTTGGAGGTGATTCCTGACCCTTGGAAAACTTCGATTTCGTCCGCCCATGGACTTCGCACATCGAAGACTAGCTTTGCTCGCTTGATTATCGGGGCAAGTCCCAGAACGTCAGGAATGCTTTCCACGTGATAAACATCCGGACGCTCAAAGAATTCTTGAATCATCAGTCCTCCGTATCTGAGCCCAGCGGAGAGAGACCTTGGCCTGAATCTCGATCTCAGCCTGGGCGACAGGATGTACGTGTCATAGCCTGCCTTCTTCAGGCTCTGATGCTCCAGTTGGATTCGAGGCAGCCTCTCTGGCTCAGAGTGGATAAGGCAGATTCTCATATATCGTTCACTCATCTTAGAGCAATATAAGCCCGCGCTGAACCTGGTTTTCCGGCAATCCGAACACAATGAACATCAACCCACGAGCGGGGCCATCCACTCGCCCAACCGGTATGGTCAGGTGGTATGGCATTATGGGTACATCACAGCGAGGAGCGCAACGACATAGCCGACAGCAGGCTTCAAAGCCGGTTGATTGTGCATGCCATGATCGAGAGAGACTAGGCAGAGGGGCGGATGAATGTTCTACGACAGCTGTGACAATGAAAGTGGTCTACACGATAGTCGTTACTGGCGTGCTGTCGCCGGCGCATCACCATCCTCACATTCTCAGAGCCACAGTAAGGACACTTCAAACTGACCCCCTCACCACCATTGTAGCAGTCGAGGCAATAAAACCTGACGCCAAGGACCGTCCTGCGGGAGCGGCCGCCTCCTACTCTTTGCCTGTGCTGGACGGCTGAACTACCGGACGGCTGCCGCTTACTTGGGGCGTGCCATCTCTCAAAGCCTCAATGACCAAATCAAGGCTGTTCGACATCAACTGCCTTTCGCTCACGCATGTGTGTCTGCGAATGACAGACAATGGTACAAGAATGTGCTGCACATTCTGCATACGTAGCATATTGCAGGGATAGAACGTGCAAGACGTTACATCGCTCAGGGTCAGCAGGGAGACCAGAAACAGGCTATCAATGATAGGAAGCAAAGACGACACTTTCGACAAGATCATTCAACGTCTCATAGACTTCTACGAGAAGAGCGAAGAAGTGCCGCTGCTGGTTTCGTGTAGAAGAGCAGGAAAACGATCGACCTTGACGTTGCCGAAAAGGCAGGAGGAGAGTTAGCTTTCCCCAGCACGATCTTGGTCGCTGATGACGAGGCCGACATAGTCAGCCTGACTAAGGCAATACTCGAGCGTGAAGGATATCGAGTTGTGACTGCGTCGAATGGCGTTGAGGCTCTCCAGATGGTGGAAGCTCAGAGGCCCGACCTTGTCTTGTTGGATGTAGTTATGCCTGCAAAAAGCGGCCTAGAAGTCTGCAGGACTCTGAAGTCTCAAGCGAAGACAAAGCACATTCCAATTGTGATGTTCACTGTTGTCTCCTCTCTTCTCAAAACAAGAGCTGATCCACTTCTGAAGACGGACTCTGGGTGCGATGGATACTTCGCCAAGCCCTTCACTCGTCTTCAACTCCTGACTGAAATCAGGAAGCATCTTCGCCAACAACGTGACACAGAAAGCGCACACGCTACCACCGCTGTGCTAGAAGCAGCGGAGGACACGCGCATGATCCAAGAGATCGCTAGAGACGCTACAGACCGCATTCGGGCAGAAGAGAACCTACGCGAATCTGAGGAGAAGTATAGGCGCATCTACACCTCTTCGTTTGACGCAATCTACACAACTAGCCTTGACGGAAGAATACTCGATATGAATCCGGCCGGTGTCTCAATGCTGGGATTTGAGAGTTTTGATGAACTGAAGAAAGTGCGTGTTGACAGCCTCTATGTTGACCCAGATGACCGCAAGAGGTTGATTCAGCTTGCGGATAAAGGCTTCGTCCGAGGTTTTGAGACACGCTTCAAGCGAAGAGACGGGAGAATACTGGATGTCATGGTAAACGTCTGCCCCATCAAGGATGAGAAGGGTCGGGTCACGGGTCTACAAGGAGCAATAGTAGACATTACCGAACGCAAACAGGTAGAGAACATGAAAGACCGGTTCATATCCGCTGTTACACACGAGCTAAGGACACCTTTGGTTTCGATTAAAGGCTACTTGGATCTGATTCTTGCAGAGAAGCTGGGACCAGTGCCGAAGCAGATCGGGTCAAGTTTGGAGGTGGTCAAACGAAATGCGGAGAGGCTTTCGCAACTGACAGATGATCTGCTGGATCTGCGCCGTCTGGAGTCAGGAAGCTTCCAATTGAATCCAGAACCTGTGAGCTTACGTACGATTCTGAGCGATTGCATTTCGGAGATCGTACCCTTCCTGAACGAGAAAAGGCAAAGTCTTCACGTGGATTTGGTGACGGGACCTATTTGGGTTCACGCAGACCCTCTGAGGCTCAGCCAAGCCCTAGCGAACCTCCTTAGCAATGCCTGCAAGTTTACTCCTGAACATGGAGAGATCAAGATTAGAGTCAGCGAAGAAGCTGAGAACATTAAGGTTCAGATATCCGACAACGGAATCGGAATTAGAAAGGGGGATCTTGAAAGAGTCTTCCAACCGTTTGCTGCGATTCAGAAACCAAACCACGTCAAGGGCACTGGCCTAGGCCTCGTATTGACGAAGGGACTTGTGGAGGCCCACGGCGGCAGGATCTGGGCTGAATCTGCTGGTGAAGGAAAAGGCTCGACGTTCACCTTCACTCTGCCGAGGAAGGTGGAGGCGATGTATCTTGGCGGAATGCATTCTCGTAGTTGATGATGAGCCCGATATTCTCAACCTCGCAAAGTTGATGCTGGAGAAGGAAGGTTATGTGGTGAGTACTGCTTCAGATGGCGAGGAAGCACTTCAGAAGGTGGAGGCTGAGATGCCTGACATTATTCTGTTGGACATTGTGATGCCGGGCAAGACCGGCCTGGAAGTCTGCAAGATTCTGAAAGCCAAACCAGAGACTAGGCATATTCCTGTCGTGATGTTTACTGTTCTTGGCCAAGACGTTGACAGAAAGCTGGCGAAGGAAGCTGGTTCCGACGGCTACTTCGCGAAACCCTTCACGCTTGAAAGCCTTCTAGCAGAGGTAGGGCGCGCAATTTTGTTCGGTAAGAGAAGGCAAACCTAACAGTGTTGACCTAAATGCACATCGAAGACCCTGGCCAGTCATTGACGCTTCATGGGTGACTCTTACTTTCCACTGTTTAGCGCTCGCCTTTCAGAAATTCGCGTTGAAGGATATTACCTCGCTATTATTGCGGCTGTTATCCTGGAGAGGTTATCCAGTAATGTCAACCAGTGTGCGCGCTAGACTTGATCACGCGTAGATTGCTGACCTATGGTGGGTAACGGTAAGATTCTCATTTCTCTTCCCCGAGGATCAGTCGCGCAGCCTTCTCCGTCCCTCTCTCCATTGAAGGTACGTTGATCCGTGAAGCTCTCAGGATAGACTCTTCGAGCTTTTCCGGCGTCAGCCCCTCGAGCGGCAGATACACTCCATATCCTTTCTCTTGTATGAAAAGTGCGACTCGCTCCAGCTCGTGAACTGCACTTCTCCTCCATCTGGGATTCGGGACTATTACTACTGGAACCCTGTAGTTCAGCGCCTCCCAAATCGTGTATCCAAGATGAGTCACAACGACTCTTGCCGACGCTAGGACTTGGTCCAGGCCAGTCAACCTGTTTACGACGAGCCATCCGGGTTTCCGGTAATGTGATACGTTTAAGTCGCCGATGGTCATCGTAACATCTTTCAGATCAGTCTTTAGTGCAATGTCGTAGAGTTCCTTGAAGCCGAAACTCCCTGGGCTTATTACTATTGCTCCATCTCGCGTGGACGGGGTCACGTCTGGAAGCAGGAGACCCACGTACCTGCCCTTGCGTGCATGAAGCGCTGACTGCTCCGGCCACTGCAGCAATGTGAGATCGGAGATTAGATCTAGGTACCTTGAGGTCTTGCTTGATGAGAAGATTCGAACTGAATCCTCAATGTTTGCCACTCTCGACCCGAAGACCTTTCCTACTATGGAGATGGGGATGGCGATGTTGGAGCCTGTCGAGACTACTACGTCTGGTCTGTCTCTCATCAAGATCCAGAACGACTGGAGAGTGCACAAGATGAATCTGTATATGAACTTCAGGAATGGGGTCCCAGGTTGTCGAGGTTTCTTCACTTTCAGAACTCTGCCGAGAGAGGAGAGGCGGTTGCTTGAAAGTTCGTCGGCCTCGTCAACTAGAAAGGTGAGAGAGGCCCTAGGCTTCAGTGCCTGCCCCAAGGCCAAGGCATATCCGGTGTGTCCTCCGCCTCCGGCGGTCAGCAGAACCTTCATTCAGCTCAATCCTGGGATGATGAGATTTCGAGATCGGCTCTATTAGGACGGCCGGTATTTAAGCGACAGTTGCGAACTTCAGATGCCTCTGAATGAATCTTTCATTGATGACCCTGCCCTTATCGGGGTTCAGCCCCTTGCAGGGAAGCAGCGACACCTCGTAGTGGCTAGCTTTTCTGATGATTCGGATGGGATATGCCCTGCAGACATCTGGGCGAAGTTCATATTCCGAGCAAACGCCCTTCCCTCTTCCTTCTCTTAGGAACAGTATGCACTCGCCATTCGGTTTCTCGACAAGCACTCTGACTGAATCCCCTCCTCTTGCGATGGTTTTGGTTAGGCGGTCAATGTTCGGAATAGAGCTTTGCAGGCGTTCCAGATCCTTTTCAGTGACGACTGGTCCGCCCAAACGACAACAGAATGTACCACAGCGCAGACAGATGAATCTGATACCAACACCTTCTATCGTGCCTGGCTTCAAGCGGTCGCGGCTTACTGAAAATGCGCCCAGTTCTGACAGTCAACTGCACCTTCTGCAGGTCGCGTGTCTATGCCTGTGCAGGGTGGAGGAACATGGCCGGACTCACATAAAAGGGCGATCTTCTCCCGTCATTGGTCTCGATGTTCGGGTCAGAATGATATGGGATTCTTCACAAAGATACGTTAAATCCGTGACTTTTCGGAACGCAGGCTGTCCAGAAAACAGGAAACGAATCATATTAATTTACCACTCAAGTGTGAGAACGAGCTGAATGGTATGATGGTTGAGCAGATGGATGCTAAATATTCGATTGAGATCAGGATGCCCGACAAGCCTATTCCGGTTTCAAAGGAGCTTGTTCAGGATTTGAAGGGTGCTGCGGGCGGCAAACTTCTTGCGCGAATGAAGAAAGAGGCATTGGATTGCCCTGTGAAGAAGAAGACGGTATCTTTCGTTGAATGCTTTGGCTGCAAGAATTTCCTCCGCAGAGTGAAAGGAACAGTGGGCTGCAAGGGAGACCAATAGTTCACGCGCCGTCATATCTGATGTGCATGCCAACAGTTATATGCTTGATTCGGCGCGCTAGGTGAAAGGAAAGAAGGTTTGATGACACTCAAATCGAGGCAGGTGGACGCCTTTTCTGTTAAGCCGGGCCCAACCAAAAGCGGAGCGGTTGGTCGTCCTGATTCCGTTGGAGGAGTCGTGCTGCCTGCCATGAACTACTTGGTCCTAGGCATTTTGGCGCTTTTTGTTGTCTTAATAGGGTTCTTCCTCTTCAGGAAACGAAACGCCGTGATCAGGTTCTTCGCTCCAATGCTACTGAGGTTCATGCGCACCTGAACGCTGTGTTGAATCAGTAATCGTTCACAAGAAGCGCAGACTGTACCCAGTGCCTGAGTCGAATCTCATCGCAATGCGCGCTAAGCCCAACTAGGGACCTGAAAAAGCGGTTAGTAAGATACGTTGTCTCCTCCATACGGCGATTCAAGGTCTACGTAACTACTTCGCCTGTTGCGAACCTGTTCGCTAAGCGTGTTACCTTGATTTTCACGTGATCGCCGGGTTTAGTGTTGGGCACAAAGATGACGAAGCCTTCAATTCTGGCTATTCCCTCTCCTCGTCGGCTCGTTTCCTTGATGTCCACCTCGTATTCCTTGCCTTCCTCGACTGGCTTGGCGAACATTCTCGGCCTTCCTTCAGAGCTCATCTTTTTCACCTCTTTTCGGTTTCAAATGCCTATGAAGTTCAGCCTATCTCAAAGGTTCTCTAACTCTTCTGCTCCACAATGGATGCGGTGGCGAAGCCGCCCATGACTCCTGTTATACGTATCCTGACTCTCTCTCCCGCTTTTGCGCCGCGCACGTAGGTTCTGAAGCCCTTGATGTTGCATATTCCATCGCCCTCGCTCCCTATGTCCTCGATGAGAGCCTCATACTCTTCTCCTTCTTTGACAGGAGAAGGGCGCACCATCCGCTCGAGTTGCACTGGTCGTCCGTAGCGTCCGTAGCCCCGAGACCGTTTCTCTTCTTGCTTTGATCTTTGTGGCAACCTTCTAGGCATTATGCTGCTTTCTCCAGCTAAGAGCTAGCTACAGGAAAAACAGCCTGCCTTTCTGGCGACTAGCTCTTCTCCTGCGGATCTAACTCGGCGATATTGGGACGCCGATCCGAATTTAAAGCTTGCTGGCGCAAACAGCGCATATCTCGACGAGAGAGCAGGATGACCGGGCGGCAAGAGGCAAGACCGCACCTGTGAAGAGCAGGATCGATCTGGATTCTCTCGACTCGTAGTCTACTTCCAGTTCTTGACGACGAGCATCTATGTGAGGGTTATGTCAAGCACTACCTGATACCAGTTCGGTCCAATAGTCCGAACAATTCCTCCATAATCTATGACGAAGGGCCTATCCTGAGCGCTGAGCTTCACGGCAACCTTTCTGGTGATCTTCTCGACCGGATCCTCATCGCCGTGGGCATGCGTGAAGTCGTAGTAGTGTATGGTTCCTCCATTTGGAGTCAAAGCGGCCAGGGCCGAGTCAAGATAGGCATATGCTCTCTCGGGTAATGGCATCAAGATTCTCTGCATAGAGTCTCTGAAGAGCGACTCAGCAATCTGCTTCGCGTCACCGAACACAACCGTGACACTGCTCTTCACGTGATTCAACCTTATGTTTCTGAGCTGACAAGTGATGGCGTGAGGATTGAGATCCACGGAATACACGTGTCTCTTCCCTCTCTCTTTTGCTATCCGGATTGAGAAACATCCTACACCTGAGAACATGTTCAACACGCTCTCGTAGTCCCTTGCGTTACTGCAGAGTCCTACGATTCGCGCTCTCTCTCGGATTAGTCGAGGAGAAAAATAGGTGGTTGCAAGGTCAACTTCGAAGATGCAGCCGTGCTCTTTGTGTGAAACGATTGTCTTCTTTTCTCCCCAAAGCCACTCGAGCTTGCGTGTTCGAAACTCTCCCATGATTGCGCCGACCTGTCTGAGGATGGTCTTGACGTAGGGCAGGTGGTTGTGAAGGGCTTCAGCAATCAGGAAGCGCTCATTCTCGAGTGATTCAGGGATCCTGATGATCGCAGCATCTCCTACGATATCGAACCCTTTTGTCGCTAGTCTGACCTTGTCTTCGGGAAGAATCTCCTTCAGCGACTCCGCTACAATTCGATGTCTACGGGTCACGCTTCTTCTGTGCTCCCGGCAGATAGAGTGAGGCAAGGATTTCGCGCGGCATCATCTATCGGATATTGATGGCCACAGCGCAATAAATGTGGATGATTGCATCAACGCAGTTGAGGAAGGCCGTGGAAGTGTTTATTATTCCGATTTGCCAGTTACGGGCGCTGTTCAAGGCGGCAACCAAACCGTAGGGCAATGTAACCATGAGTGCAGAAGAGATCTCTCGAGAAGAGAACTCGAAGGAGGCAGGCGGAATCCAGTATGAGTGTATCAGCTGTGGCACAAGAGTGACGGCCGACCAGCTGGCAGTCACTCCTGAGATAAAGTGCCCCATTTGCGGATATCGCATCTTGAAAAAAGTCAGACCCCCTATAGTTCGACACCTCAAGGCCCGGTAGAACGCAACAGCATAACCTGGTCGGTGTGGCCGAGAGGGTTAGCAAATCCTGATGCGAATGGTCATGGATGCTGTTTGATGATCAGCTCTTCCTAACTCGATGCGTCCCGCGGACCGTATTGAATGTTGTTCCTTGATTCAATCTGTTGAAACGGCGATCGGAAACGATGAGCAGTCCTGCAAGATCCTTCAGACTCAACGAAGACAGCTCGAAGGCTCATGCGGACAAACCCCTCCGAAATGCCCGTGGCCGAGAAATGTTCCATCATTTCGAAGTCCGCGTGAACTATCCTGCTAATATCCGCTGGCGATGTGTCCAGTGTGCGATGTGCTGCAAAGACACTTCAAAGCATGAACGTTGCATCAGGGTCTTGCCTCAGGAAGCCTCAAGGATCTCCCTCAAGACCGGGCTCAAGCTAGAGGAGTTCCTGATTCCGTTTACTGACTGTTCCCCGTACACTCACGTAATGCGGAAACTCGACGGCAGATGTCATTTCCTTCAAGAGGGAGCCTGTTTGATCTACGATTTGAGACCGATAACATGTGTGTTCTACCCGTTCTTTCTTAACCGAACAAATAGTAGATGTTTCAGGTTTGAACTTACTCCGGAGAGATGCAGAGGTCTCGGCTTGGGGCCAACCCTCTCAAAAGAGCATTTCCGCTTCTTGTTTACGCTTGCTACGCAGAGGCTCAGGTTGGGCGGCGAGGACTTGACTTTATAACTCGAAAGCGAAGTCATAGTTTTTCGTGAATAAGTGACAGTCTTTGGCGCAGCCAGATAAGTACGAGCTTCTCGCTGAGACTGCGAGACGGAGAGGTTTCTTTTGGCCCTCCTTTGAGATCTATGGAGGCGTTGGCGGCTTCATAGACTACGGGCCGCTCGGCATCGGTCTGCGCCGCAAGATTGAACAGAAATGGAGAGACTTCTTCATCAGGCGAGAAGGCCTCCTGGAGCTTGACACGCCAATCATAGTTCCCGAAAAAGTCTTTCAGGCATCTGGCCATGTCGACCATTTCAAAGACCCAGTGATCGAATGCCTCTCATGCAAGCGATCTTACCGAACAGATCATCTTCTCAAGGAGAAGGCTGATGTCGACGCTGAGGCTATGTCTCTTGCTGAGATGGATGAAGCTGTCCGAAAGAATCTCGTGAGATGCCCAGAATGCGGAGGAGAACTCTCGAAGCCGAAACAGCTGGGCACTATGTTCAAGACCACCATTGGTCCGTACATAGAGTCGACGGCATACGGCAGGCCAGAAACGGCCCAAGGCATGTTCATCGATTTCAAGCGTTTGTATGAGATTGGAAGAGAAAGGCTTCCTCTCGGAATTGCTCAAATCGGGCGAAGCCTAAGAAACGAAATATCACCTAGACAGGGCCCTCTTAGACTCAGAGAGCTAAACATGATGGAGTTCGAGTTCTTCTTTGACCCAGAAGACCTTCAATCTAACAAGATCAAGGAAGTGGAGAACGAGGTTCTCAGACTCGTGCCTGCGGAGAGCAGGCTGCAAGGCAGCGAGGAACCGATCCCAGTTACGGTCGCAGAGGCCCTGGAACGAAGACACATTCTCAATCCTTGGTCTGCATATTTCATGGTTCAATCAAAGCGATTTGTCGATATGATCGGGATTCCACCAGAGAAACAGAGATTTCACGAGAAGCTTCCCAATGAGCGAGCCCACTACTCAGCTCAGACATACGATCACGAAGTTCTTCTTGACCGCTGGGGCTGGGTTGAGCTGGCTGGCCACGCATACAGAACCGACTTTGATCTCAAGGCGCACATGTTGAGCGCCGGAGTCGACATGAGGGTGTTCAAGCCCTACGACCGGCCGGTGAGGAAGAGCGTGAGAAGGCTAGTTCCACAGCTCCACGTTCTCGGCAAGAAGTTTGGTGAGAAAACAAAAAAGATTGCTGGGGAGATCGCTCGCCAAGATATAGCGACAGTGGAAGAGGCGTTCAGCAGGACAGGTTGGTTCGAAATTGGAGATAGCCGAATCGCGCCAGACGACGTGAAGATCGTCGAGGAGGTTGTTGAAGAGACTGGTAGAAGGTTCATCCCTCACGTGGTTGAGCCGAGTTTCGGCTCCGATCGACTTCTATACGCTGTTCTGGAATATGCCTACACTCGAGAGAAGGACAGAGTCGTGCTTCGCATCCCGCGGGGCTTGGCACCGGTGCAGGCAGTGGTCTTGCCGCTTATGGCGAAGGATGGCATGGCAGAGAAAGCGTTTCAGGTGCACAAGACACTTTTGGATGAAGGTTTTGATGCTGAATACGACGAGACTGGTTCGATCGGGCGGAGATACGCGCGAACGGATGAAGCCGGAGTCCCAGTCGCGATCACTATTGACTATGACACTTTCAAAGATGAATGCGCAACGCTAAGAGACAGAGACACTTGGAAGCAGGTCAGAACCAACATACGCAGAATACCGGAGCTTTTGCGCGCGTACCTGAATGGCAAGATAGAGTTCGATCAAATGGGCAGACCTGTTCAGATAAACGTACGGAACTAGATCGATCAGATACTTTTTTAGTCCCGCGTCGATTAAAGATCACACATGTCTCTCGGTGCTTAGCCGTTGACGTTCCCTATAGAAACTGAGGCCACAATTAGGAGAAGAATGCTCACCATCAGCAATGACCACGGAAGAAAAGTAGTCGATATAACTCGCGAACTCGCCCAGATGATGGACTCTTTGGCAGCAGGGAAGGAGAAGGAAGCGAAATCTCACTACAACCAGATGCTCAAGATGATGGAGGAGATCGAAAAACTCAAAACAACTTTGTTGACAGAGGTCGCCTCAGTAGGTAGCCTTCTGATAAACCGTGAAGATTTCCTCAGACTGATTTTTCAAGTCTCCGACATCGCCGACAATGCAGAAGCACTTGCCTTTCTGCTTGATGGCTTGATGAGCAAGAAAATGAAAGTGGAGACCAAGCAGATGAAGGCTATCGCGTCTCTGATGGGATTGGTTCTGGAGGAGATGGTGAGACTGCGTGACGCAGTGACCTCGCTAAGCCTCAACCCTGAGAAAGCTATTCAACTCTCGAAATCAGTTGAGGCTGTTGAGAGAAAAATCGACCTTGAACATAGAAATCTAGATCTTGAGATTCTCAGCAGCAGATCTTCGTTTCAATCCGTGCTTATTCTAAGGGAGATAGTGCAGCACCTTGAAAGGATCGCCGACATAGGAATAGACGTTGTGGATCTGGTAAGAGTCATAGCTGTTATTGGCTAGGAACAGACCACTATGTCAGAACCAATCAAAGCTGAGCTCGTAGGTGCTCGGTTGATCATCTGGCGGCCAGAAGACGGCATGTCCATATACCGGTCAGGGTTCTTCGGCAAACCCGTAGGCTTGCCTAAACCGAAGCCCGATCAAGACTTCGACGCCCCTCTAATGCTTGACCTAATGGAGGGCCTCTACCTGCTGGAGAAGAGAAGGCTACGGGTAGTGCACTCTGAGACGAGGCGGACGGTCAGCAGGCAACGTCTGTTGAAACTGGCGGGGAGGATCTATCAGGGATTCAGTCCAGCATACAGGGTCTACAAGCATTTACGAGAAAAAGGACTTGTCGTCACGCCCGGGATAAGATTCGGCGCAGATTTCGCGGTCTACGAAAGAGGACCGGGAATCGACCATGCTCCCTTCCTAGTATCAGTGAAACAGAGACAGGAGACCATGGGCACTTTTGAAATCGTGAGAGCAGGCAGACTTGCCACCACTGTAAGGAAACAGTTCACGATAGCTGTTCCCGATACGAAAAGAGATGAGGTTGACTATCTTGTCTTCACATGGTTCCGAGCCTAGAATCAAGACGAACCTACGCCTCTAGAAGACGACCACTTCATAAGCGATGGATCGGGAACTCGCTGTACGTCTACAGGCAAATCGACAATCTTCAAAACACTTTTAAGCGCTGAACTGCTACGAGCGAGAAAAGTGATTCTGGCACTGCAAGTCAGGGTATTCGTCTGGGTGAAGATGTTTGGCTGATGCGAAGGTTGGGATACTAGGGTACGGCGTATACATTCCCTGGCAAAGAATCCAAACCGAGACAATCGTGAGAGCAAGAGAAAGAGGGAGAAAGGACCTCGGGGAGGTCGTGGATAAGGTTAGGAATGGCCTACTTCTGAGGTACAAGTCAATTGCGGGCCATTTCGAGGACACCATCACCATGGCCACCGAGGCGGCGGAGAACGCCCTCAGAATGTGCGGACTTGACCCTAGGAAGATAGGAACTGTGGTGGCTGGATCCGAGTCGAAGCCGTACACGGTTGGTCAGATCGCCAGACATGTGGCATCTTTCGTTGGCGCAGGCAATAATGTCTTCACAGCAGATGTGGAAGGTGCGTGCAACGCGGGGATGCAGGCTGTCAGCTTCATCGAGTCAGAGATAAAGGCGGCCAAGATAGAGTACGGCTTGGCCGTCGGGTCCGATATTGCCCAAGCCCCGAGAGGAGACCCACTGGAATATGCTGCTGGGGCAGGCGCCGGCGCATTCGTTCTAGGAAGAGATGAGGATTCCGTTGCCACGATTGAAGATATCGCACCTTACTCCAGTCTTACGATGGATTTCTGGAGGAGGGAAGAGGTCCCTGTCCCCTCTCACCTTGGCAGAACAACCGTTGAAGCATATATCGAACACGTGATCGGCGCCATAGCTCAACTGCTTCGAAGACACAAGGATCTGCGGATCAGAGACTTCGATTATGTAACTTTTCACCAGCCATCAGGCTACATGCCTCTGAAAGCATGCAAATCCCTGCTACAGCCGTCTATGAACCCTCAAGGAGACGATTTGGCGGAGAGGATGAGAATGACACAGGAGGACATTGAGCGGAAGGTCAAGCCCTGGCTTCGAGTCTTGGATACAGGCAACACCTATGCAGCTTCAACTCCGATCTCTGTCTCATCAATACTGGACAAAGCGAAGCCCGGCGACAACATTCTCGCTGTCTCATATGGCTCAGGAGCATATGCGAATGCGACCTGGCTCAAGGTTCAGGAGGCGATCAAGAGAAAGGTCGGATCGGCTCCGACAGTAGAAGACTACGTGAACAGAAAGGTCGAGATACACCTCCAGACATATCACGACCACATACTTGAGAGACTCAGAAGAATGAGAAAGTACTTTGAATCCTACAGATTGATCGGAGACATCGAGCCAATGGGCTCCGATACGGTGGAGATCCTTCTCTGTGACGGATGCAAGAGAGTCTATTACCCTGCCCGAGATGCATGCCTTTCATACGACTGCAAAGGTCAACTGGAGAAGAGAAAACTGCCAACACACGCCAGACTCAAGTCGTTCGGGCAGCTCTCGCTCAGGGAGAGATGGATCACGAATTTCGATGTCATCAAAGGCGGCCAGGAAATCCTAGTCGACTGCGCAATGAGTGACCTCAAGCTCGGGATGCCGCTTGAGACTGTGACGAGAAGATTGGACTACGAAGGAAAAAGCGGCCTAATCATCTACGGCCCCGCCTACAGACCCATGTTCCGAGATAAGGTCGCCGCTTCCAGCTAACTAGATCGGAGCAAATGCTCTGAAAAGAACTCGCCCACGTATTCGCGGTTGTCTGAGACAGTGGGATCGATTGAGCGCAGCAGATCAGTCAGCGGCCGCCAGAGCCTGACTTGACTCCCCTCCGACGAGAAGCAAGGACGGCAATTGTCGCGAACAAGAAAAGGAAAGAGGCCGCAAAGAAGCCTGTGAATGACTCGTCTATCATCCGAGACTTAGATTGCACTAGCCTTATCAGAGAATCGTTGTAGATCAACAGTGCAAGCGCCGTCGTCTCTGTGTTCGAACTGCCAATCGGCCTCCCCACGGCGTCTGACAAGGCCGCGACCCCCCCATCACGTTGCTGCATGGCCCAGAGATGACGTTCCATATCACCGAAAGCTGCGGGATTCATCATCAGAACTCTTGAGGTATAGAGGAGCAGGGCGAGCTTCTGATTGCTGTAGAATCCATCAACCATCGTGAAGGACCAGTCATTCAATCCCTTCTCGCTCCAGAGCGCGATCGCCTGTCGAAACAGACGATGCGCCTCATGGATTTTCCCATACAGAAAAAACTGCAGAGCACGATAGCACATCAGATCTGCGTAGAGACCATAGGAGACTATCGAAGAGTCATGCCTTCGCGCCATTATGACATAGTCCGTTGAAGGCTCGACCACGTAATCGACCGCGTTTCTTATGGTCGGAATATGGCCTCCTATCACGACCTCGAAGAGACCAGAAGGCGGAATCGGATATCTATGCAGTGCGGATTTGATTCGATCCGATATGTCTCGTCTAAATGGTTCGAGGGCATAGGCTGCGAAGAGATTGTCTGAATACAGCCAATAGGTCTGTCGGTATCTCCACTTGAAATCTGCGAATTCATCTGTCAGCCAGTGCTTTCCCGGGTCGTCACTCTCGTAGATGAGATTGAGCGATGGATTGAACTGCTTCGTCAGGTAGCCCACAGCTCGGTCAATTCGAGCTTGAAGATCAGGCATGCTCTGTGATGAGCTTGTCGGACACATGCTGAAAGATAGGACAAGGAGAAGAGATGCAGCGGCAAGATATCCTCTCTTCAGACAGTTTCTGCCCAACGTCAAGGTTCTTGCCTCCATAAGAGAATGCGAGTTTTGTCAGTCATTTATGCCGTAGAGCCCCAAGTATTCCAGAATCGTACTCAGAGGAGCGCTTTCTTCGAATTCCAGCTTTCCTGAGCCGAAAAGCCAGCTCAGCCAACCAGTCTCATACATCACGTGTCCTCTGAAGGTGACGCGAGTCTCCGAGGAGTATCTGGCTGTGAGAACTCTCAGAGGTTCAGCGAGTTTGACGTTGATCCTCAGAGTTGACTGCTGACCTGGAGATATCTCGACAGGTTCCAGTATGTCAGCGTACGCGACACGGATCCCTTTTGGGTCAACTATGTCCATGTGGCCTCCTGAGATGCGTACCGTTGTGAGATAGCCGTTTCTGAGCTGGTAGCTGATCACATAGGTTGTCTGATCGATCTTTGTTGTTCCCTGGTAGGACAGAGCAAGTCCCAGCATGGACATGAGTATGAGTATCTTCCAGAGAGGAGTAATCGTCTTGGGCATGCCTCCTGATCCGAAGGAGATCTCTAAGCTCTGCCAAACCTAGTAAAGAAAACGTGATAAAACTTCTCTTTGTCAGGAACTGCCAGAAAGGTGCTTGTGAACGGCGTCGACTGATCACATGTGGCGCCCGCCGTAGCATCCTGGCATGGACTGGATCTATTTCTGCGCTAAGCCTCTTTCCGAAGCGAGTCTGTCAATAAGCCTTCTTGCTGTTTTCGTCATCTGATATGAGGGCAGATCTGAGAACCGCACCCACCTGACATCAGATGCATCCGAGTTCGGCCTAGTCACGGTTGTAACCGCGCGTCCAACGAACTCCACCAAGACATAATGGAACCGGATCTTCCCACGATCGTCATAGACTACGTTGTCAACCACATCGAACAGTCGCTCAATCTGGACATCTATTCCTGTCTCTTCCATCACTTCCCTTCGAGCGGCGGCTTCAGCTGTCTCTCCCAGTTCAATCAGTCCACCCGGAATCGACCATAGTCCTCGTGCAGGCTCGTGCCGCCTCTTTACCAAGAGAACGGTTGAATCATCTGCGACTAAAGCTCCGACGCCGACCAGAGGAATCACAGGATACTCCCTTCTTGGAGCTGCCGGCAGGTCATTGATTT
>Ga0129298_10000343_pt1 | contig 17984 bp, 17 predicted proteins | sample I19B2metaG_FD_94707 | JGI IMG/M metagenome (GOLD analysis project Ga0129298, IMG submission 94707) | Lake sediment bacterial and archeal communities from Gulf of Boni, Indonesia to study Microbial Dark Matter (Phase II) - ​I19B2 metaG | ecosystem: Environmental > Aquatic > Freshwater > Lake >... | reverse complement strand
TTTATATGGAAACGCTAATGCTATTGGGGTCAAAATTCCGGGGCACTGGTCAAGAATGGCTAAGAAAGTCTATGAGGAGCTCCGCCCGCCTGAAAGGCTGCTTCTGGGAGCTGGACCAAGCAATGTTGATCCCAGGGTCCTGAAGGCTTTAACCTCGCCCATAGTGGAGCACTTGGACCCATACTTCATGGAGGTCATGGATGACACCGTAGAGCTGCTGAGGTATACTTTCAAGACAAAGAACCACATAACCTTGCCCATCTCTGGAACCGGAAGCGCTGGGATGGAAAGCGCAATCTGCAACCTCGTCGAGAAAGGCGACGATGTGATCGTATGCATCAACGGCTTCTTCGGCGGGCGCATGAAGGAGATGGTCCAAAGATGCGGCGGAAACGCGATCGCTGTCGAAGCAGAATGGGGCAAGATCATCAGAAAAGAGGATGTTGTGAAGGCTCTCGCAGAATCGAACGCCGAAGTCGTGGCCATAGTTCACTGTGAAACCTCGACCGGCATACTCCAACCTTTGAAGGAGATCTCAAAACTAGTCCACGAGTACAGCGCCCTACTGCTCGTCGATGCTGTCACTTCCTTGGGCGGATGCGAACTGAACGTGGACGACTATGGCATAGACCTATGCTACAGTGCGTCCCAGAAATGTTTGAGTTGCCCCCCGGGGTTGGCTCCGATAACGGCCAACGAGAAGGTTATGGAGCGGATAAGGAACAGGGAAGCCAAGGTTCAGAGCTGGTACCTTGACCTCTCAACAATCGAGGAATACTGGGTCGAAAACAATCGTGCATACCACCATACTGCCCCCATCCTGTTGGTGTATGCCCTCAGAGAATCATTGAGGCTGCTGTATGAAGAAGGGCTTGAGGAGAGGTGGAGAAGACACAAGAAGAGCTGTTCGGCGCTCATGAAGGGGCTTGAAGCCATGGGCCTGAAGATGCATGCCCAGGAGGGACACAGATGCCCCGCCCTCACAGCTGTCAAGGTGCCCGAAAACATCGAAGACCAAAACGTAAGAAGAACGCTTCGCGAGGAGTTCGGCATCACTGTGAGCGGAGGACTCGGCGAACTCAAGGGCAAGATCTGGCGAATAGGACTCATGGGCATAAACTCAAACAAGAGGAGCGTCATCCTCGTCTTAGAGGCTCTTGAACAAGCCCTGAAGAAGGAGGGATACCCTCTCAAGTCCGGCTCAGGGGTGGCAACTGCAAAGAAGATTCTTTCATGAGCAAGCGAGGAATATCCATCTGTTTTCCGCTCTTCTTCTCATGGGCAGTCTGTTGACACGAGAGGTTATTCTTATATCCTGAAGGTCTAATGATACACTCTACTGTCTACCGAAGGATTGAGTTGTGTATGAAGACCGAAGGCATCCTAATATCGAAGGGTCTAGCCAAGACCGTTGAGATAGACGTAGCCAAACCCGGTAGAAATGAGGTTTTGATAGAGACCGAAGCCTGCGGCATATGTATGGGAGACGTCTACGCTTTTCAAGGCAAGATAGATGGTGGCAGGGTCATGGGGCACGAGGGTGTGGGAGTCGTCGCCCAAGTTGGCGAAGGCGTCAAAAACGTCGAGGCCGGAGATAGAGTAACTGCACTAGGAGGACCTGCCTTCGCGCGGTACTACAAAGCTGATTGCCAAAACGTAGCTGAGATTCCGAGTGATGTCGAAGACATGGCCTACTGGATTTCGGAGCCCTTGGCATGTGTGGTCAACGGAATCCGAGGCTCAGAAATCCAGATAGGCGACGATGTCTGTCTCATAGGCTGCGGCTACATGGGTCTCCTCCTTATCCAAGCCATGCCCAAGAATACCATGCGCAACCTTGTCGCCATAGACGTCCAGAACACACGGTTGAAGCTAGCCAAGCAGTTCGGAGCAGACTATGTGCTCAACCCGAATGAGGCTGATGTGGTCGGAGAAGTCCGCGATCTCCTAGGCGGTGAAGCGGACATCGCGATTGAGGCTTCGGGTGCTCCTGGAACTCTGCATCTGGCTACTGAACTGGTTCGGGGCGGATGGGCAAGGGAGACTGGCCGAGTGGTTCAAGGAGGCAAGATTGTGATCTTTGGGAGACATGTGCTAGACGAGTTGGTCCCGACTGAGAAATGGCATACCAAGGGGCTGACCGTGTTGAACACAGCGCCATCCTCCTCAGCAGACTTCAACAGAGACTTCCGCGACGCAGTGAGGCTTCTTCGAAAAGGAGTCTTCGACCAAGAGCTTCTCATAACTCACAGATTCCCCTACAGAGACGCCCAGACAGCCTTCGAAACTGCCTCAGAGAAGCCAGTAGACTACATCAAGGGAGTCATAACCTTCTAATGCCGATTGCAGAGCAGTTTACTGGCAGCGCTTGGTGTTCCATCCGAATCTCTGGGCTGTCTCGTAGAGGGCTAGAATGTTCTCAACTGGCACATCTGGCTGCATGGCGTGTGTCGGTCCCAGGATCAGACCTGTGGGGCCAACCGTTGCTATGCGTTCCTTGACTTCGTTGGCTACGTCTTCCGATGTCCCAAAGGGCAAAGTGCTCTGTACGCCGATCGTTCCGTCAAAGCACAAGTGATCTCCATAGAGGCTCTTTATTCTCACCGGGTCCATGCACTCAGGCTGAACTGGGTTCAGAATGTCCACCCCGATCTCGATAAGGTCGGGTATGATTGGTTCGATCCATCCATCGCTGTGGAAGTGGAAGAAGACGCCTTTCCTGTGGCAGAGGTCTATCAGCTCAGCATACTTGGGCTTAAGGAAACGTCTCCACATCTGGGGCGACATCATCATATGCTTCTGGGTTCCAACATCGTCGCCGTCATAGATGATGTCGACACCGGCTTCGCATAGGAGATCGGCCTCCTTGATCCTTATCTTGTGCAACCCGTCCAGGACACGGTCAACATAGTCTGGCGTTGTGTACATCAACCTGACAATTTCAGGGAATCCCATCAACTGCCAAGATATCTCCCAAAGGTGTGTGACGCCGCCGCGAATGCAGTAATCCTCGCGTTCTTTGCGGAGCTTCCTGACCGGATGGGCAGATGTTTCGTCAACCTCAGGCCACACATATTCATCCAGATCGACGTAGCTCAGCGGATGGGCGACATAGGTGAAGGTATAGGTGTGTTCGGGCGCCCAGATGCTGTCGATGCCCCAGAGGTCCTTTCTTACTTCGAAGCCGTCCCTGAAACCTACCGTGTACGCGGGCCCGTATGGCCCTTCCTTTATCTCGGCATCGGTTGGCAGGTAGCCTCCTCTAAGTTTGAGTCCGGAACCTATTATGTCTACGCCGAGAAACTTGAGAACCTTATAGTCGGCATCTTCTGCCTCCTCTGTGATGCCTAAAGCGGCTTTCAACCGTTCGTAGGGTTCGGGGCGGATGTTCAAAGAAAGCGGAACCCTATCCGGCTCCTCGAGCAGTATGCTTCGGATACAACGTTCTCTGGACGCAAGCAGATGACTCCTTCCTCCTAAGCGTGGTTTCCCTCCTTGGCTTCATCTAGACCAACTGCTTTGGACAAGGGGTAAGCCCCGTGCTTCTGCAAGATGTCGGTGACTGCTGTAAGTCCTGTCCAGCGGCATTCCAGGGGTATGTCTTCCGTGATCATGATCAGGAAATTGTCGCCCGGTGCCGCCTCTCTCAAGAATCCCAGAGTATGCTTTCTAACGCATCCGTGCCTTCGAGGAAGACGGACTCTGGAAAGTTGAGGCCAATGATCTTCCCTTTCCATGCGGATCTCGCCTCGGCGAGGGTTAGATCTCCCATCGGCGGCGGGGTGAAAGCCTCGATCGCGTCCAAGTCCATTTTGGAGATCAAGTCCTTGAGGCGGTTTAGCCTGCCATCCATGTGGTCCTCTAGGATTTTGTCCTTCTTGTGAAGGAGTTGTGCCACCTTGTCAGAGAAAGGCACCACGTATCTCTCAAAGAGTCCGGGGCTCACTATCTCGCTGTTTATGTTGTTCGTCCCATTTACGATCTCAGCCGGAGACTCGGCTATGATTTGATAGCGCTCCTTTGCCTTCTTCTCCAAGACCCTGAGAAGCCTGCGGAATTCCTTCGGATACCTGTAAAGCGTGATGGCGAAGGCTCTGTATCCCATAAGCCTAATCTGCATCTCCTGCAATGGCGACTTTCCAGCCCAGACGAAGACTATTCCATCGTGGCCGAGGTTTTGTTCAGCTCTCAGGAACGGTTCATAATCTGGCAGATAGACAGTGTCTTCCGCCATGAACTCGGCTATCTCAAAGTCTGAAACCTGCTTGACAGGGTGTTCTACGGTCCAAGAGGAGCCCGCTCCGTCGCGTAAACCTATTCTTTCCTTCGCCGTCAAGTCTCCGAGAGGTGTATGGTAAGCCTTGTAAACAATATCGCCAAGAGTCTTGGCTTCAACACGAACATGAGGCATCTCCTCTCTGAATACGGGCGCTGAGACCTTCAAGCCTAGGCCCTTGTTCCTAAGCTGACGATCCATAGAGCCTCTGGGACACAAACCGTCATAAATCAGCCAAGGAATCCTGTCAGGCTCCTCGCCACGATAAACAGATATGGCCCTTTCCCTAGTGTTCAAGACTCGAACCTTCTTGCATGATACCGGCTCAACATAGCATCATGAAGGATTTAAGCTAGCTAGCCGACAAAACAACTTCAGAAATATGGTGGGCCGGGCCGGACTTGAACCGGCGACCTTCTGCGCGTCAGGCAGATGTCCTAACCAAGCTAGACGACCGGCCCGTCTCAAGCAAGGCTCCCAATGAGGTTTAGCTGCTTGGCATCTTAGAGTTGACAGTTTCCTCATATAAGATTTCTGACTAGATGAGTCTGAATCCCGGCTTCGCCTTTGGGTAGAGGTCATACAGCGACGTGGAGGTTGAGTAGTACTGCTTCTCCCTTACGCCAAGAGCAATGTCTACGAACTCGGGGAGAACGTTGTCAACCATCTTCACCGGCGACTTCCCCCACCTTATCTCGGGACAAATAGGGTCCACGTAGATGTAGAAGCTTCGCCCCCTGTGGTTGAAGATGGCTTCCTGGGCTCTGCCGAACTTCGGCTCATCTAGGATTTTGAAGGGCCAGAGTTTGCAGGCTAGGGGCTTCATGTTCTGGAGTCCACAGAACCATACGCCGTTGGACATGTAGAGGAAGAGGCATGATCCGTCAGGTTTTTTCTCTAGGTAGAACTTGTCTAGTCCCGCCTTTGTGACGCCAACTCCGTAGGTTCGAACCAGACTAAGCCACTCGTTGAACTTCAGAACCACTTCGTATTCTCTGCAGCAGAGGCCGCAGCCAGTGCACCGCCAAGAATGTACATAACTCCAGGGGGCAGGCACCATTGAGGTCCAACCGTGAAGCCAGGTGTGCAGTCAGAGTAGAAATCTCCGAGGTCCGCCTAATAAATGTGACTAAGCGTCCCCAAAGGTGCCTTCCCAGGACAATAGTCGCGTTTTTGATGGCATCATCTCTTGTATAGATATAGTGTGTGTCTCGGGAACCCTAGGCCGGGGTTTTCGCAGAACTGTTCAACTGCAGATGGTTTCCAGCTCGTTACCTCGTAGTCATGAGATACGACTCTTGCGCCTCTCCTCAGTTCAGCTTCCAGCTTCGGCCTGACCTTCTCGTTTGCGCTGGTAGTCAGATATAAATAAATGACATCAGCCTCCCTGAGGTTGACATTGAAGAGATCTTCGTTTACCATCTTCACCTTGGCTTGGAGTCCAAGATCATAGATCTTCTTCATGGTTCGCTTTGCCAAGTCTTCCCTCAGCTCGATCCCGATTGCTCTTGCCCCAAACTCTTGAGCCGCCATAATGATCGGACCACCGTCTCCAGCTCCGAGATCATATAGGACCTCGTCAGGTCTTAGCTGGGCAAGGGTCAGCAGACGTCGAACAACCGCATTCGGTGAAGCGACAAAAGGAGAAATAAACATCTAAACCGCTCCGTTTCCTTCTTCTAATCACCATACCATTATATCAGTTTTGCGCCCTTCCTCTCAGAGAAATCTTCTTTTCAGAGCCTTTCGTTCTGCTTCGATTACCGCTTCGTAGAACTCATCTGAGAGGCTGCCTTCCTTTGCGAGGATCTCTTTCACGTCGCCCACTCTGAGGCGTCTACCAGATAGGCCGATGGCTGCCGTTTTGCCGTACCTCTCGATTAACTCCGCAGTCTCCTCTGCTCTCTTCTTGAGCTTCTGTTCGTATTTGGTCATCCTCTCGCCCTTCTTCTCGGTTAGTGGGTAGGCGTCTTCCTCTTCAATCCCAAGTATGCCGAGCTTCGGCGAGCCACATTTCGGGCAAGATGGCTTCTCCGGCAGGTCCTTCATACTCAGCATTTCGATGTAGTCCCAGCAGTTTGTGCAGACAAAAGTCCGCGCCTCGTCCAAGAGCCTCGCCTTCGCAGACTCCACAAGTATGTATCTCATCTTCTCCGGAGGGATGAGGTCCGTCTTCATGCTGACCCTTTCTATCCCAACCCGGGCAACCGGCGTAGGTCCCATTGGCGATTCTACCTTCACAACCTCGACCTCGCCCTTCTTCATCCTCTCGAAAATCTTGATAAGATTGCTCAGGTCGAGGTCTTTGGTGAAGACTTCTTTGAGCGCTTCGTCAAAGATGATCGTGCCCTCAAAGCTCTTCATGAGGCTTCGGAGGCTCACATTGCTGAAGTCTACCCATTTCTTTAGTGCTCCGAAACGTCTAGCCACGTGGATCATGCGTCTCTTGAAGATTCCGGTTTTCACACGAGCCTCTGCAAGCGTCTTTCTAACGTATTCCTCAGACCCGTCCTTGAGGCCAAGAAGTATCCCTCTAAGCGTCTCCGCATTCACCCCTGCAGTCGTGTGGATGAAGATTCTGTACGGGTCATGCTGCACCCCAACCGAGGTTCCCGTCCGTTCTGAGATAATGTGGCCCAAGAGCTGAGCTAAAGCCCGGTTTGTCATCGAGCCGAAGTTGGCCTGCAAGATGACGAAATCCTCCCATTCCTCCAAGGTCATCCGCCTATCAGTCGGAACGGGGCAGCCTTTCTCTACGCTTTCCACAGTCTCTGATATGGCTGCCAGAATCGTCTTTTCGTCGGACGGATACTTGGCGGCCAGCTCTCTAGAGACGTCGCTAGGCTTCACACCATTCTTGATCCGTTGTTCCACGAAGCCGCGGATAGTCCCCACCTCTTGAGCCACCTCGAAGGGGACAGGTATCTCCTCTCCGACCCAGCTTGGGATCGAGCCGGTCGGGTCGTCAACAGAACTGACGTAGATCTTGTCTGAGGTTACGTTCATGATCTTCCAGGGGCTGCCGCGTATTATGAATTTGACTCCGGGCTTTCCGTACTCCGCTACGAAGGCTTCGTCCAAAAGGCCTATGGCCGTGTCTGTCTGGCGGTCCACAACGAGATAATGTTTCTCATCTGGAATCATGGAAAGGTTTTCGAAGAAATACTCGAAAAGCGGTTGGCTTCTACGAGGCTTGATGACCAGCCTATCCTCCGAGGAGACCCATGCCAACCGTGGGAATCGGCTGTGCATGTACTCCAAGACCCGTTGAACATCGTCCAGAGTGAGGTTTTGATAGGGGAAAGCCCTTCTGAACATCTCGTAGAGCTCTTGGAAGTAGAGGCGTCTCCTCTTCATCAGGCGCCCCGCAATCTGATGCGCCAATGCGTCGTAGGGTTTTTCAGGGATGTCCACGGGTTCCAGCTCCTCGCTGTAGGTTCTTCGACCAATGACTAAGGCTTCCAATGTGTCGTCTGAGTCCATGGTTACGATGATGCCATTTGCCATCCGACCTATCCTGTGTCCGCTTCTTCCCACGCGCTGTATGAGGCGCGTCACCTGCCTAGGGCTCATGTATTGAATGACCAAGTCGATTCTGCCAACATCGATTCCTAGCTCAAGAGAGCTCGTGCATATCAGCCCTTGAAGCTCGCCTTGCTTCAATCCCCTTTCAGCTGCGACCCGCGAAGGCTTAGCCAAAGACCCGTGGTGAATCGAGACCGGAAAGTTGATGTCCCAAACCTTGAACCTGCTGGCTAAGACTTCAGAGATGGTCCTCGTGTTCGTGAAGAGGAGTACCGAGTTGTGCCCTTCGATTAGCTTGCGGATGACTCTCAGCCGCGCTGCAACCTCCGGATGGGTGAAGAGAGCTGAAGCCAAAGAGAGGTCTTCAGGTCCAGGTTCCGGGAAGATTATGTGCAGTTTCATCAGACGTGCAACTGGCACCCGCACAATCTCAACTGGACGGTTGTTTCCCACGAGGAACTGGGCAACCTTCTCCGGAGTGCCGATCGTGGCGGATAAGCCGATCATTTGGAAGTCTCTGCCCGTTGTCTCGCGGAGCCTTTCTAGGGCCAGCGCCAGCTGGCTTCCACGTTTGTTGTCAGCCATCTCGTGGACTTCGTCGATGATGACCCATCTGACCGATTGAAGGTGGCGGCTTATCACATACCCAAACAGAAGCGCTTGAAGCGTTTCAGGAGTTGTTATCAGCATGTCAGGTGGGCTTCTGGCCTGCCTTGATCTTTCCCGGGCATCGGTGTCGCCGTGTCTAACAGCCAACTTGATGTCGAGGTTATTGCACCACCACTCCAAACGCTCCAACAGGTCACGGTTCAATGCCCTTAGAGGCGTGATGTACAGAACCTTGATTCCTGGCAGTCTATCAGCAGCTTGAACAAGCATGCTGAAGATGGGAAGCATTGCGGCTTCGGTCTTCCCGGTTGCGGTTGGCGAGATGAGGAGAACATTCTTTCCCTCAAGAATCTTCGGGATGACTTTCTGTTGAGGTTCGGTTGGAAGCTGAAAGTCTCTCTCCTCTACCAATCTGCGTACTGGACGAACAAGCAGATCGAAGACGTTCTCTTGCTGCGCCGCCAAAACCTTCGCCAACCGTTACGGAACAGGAAAGATAAGAACAACCTCTGCGCTAAAAGTGTTTTGCAGGACATGAAGGATTTATATAACCATAACTATAGCTACTTCCACGGTGGTACCCATGCCGACTACAGTTCAGGTATCGGAAAGGACCCTTCAGGTACTCAACAAGCTAAAGGAAGAGTTGGGGGCAAGGAGTCATGACGAGGTCATAAGGACGCTGATCTCTGAAAGGAAGAAGATTCCAGACTCAATGTTTGGGTCCAACCCGAAATTGAGACCTTTCCGCAGTGAGGACGAGGCTGAGTTTCATGATTTATAGGTATGTCATTGACGCCTACGCTTGGATAGAGTACTTTAGAGCCTCCGAAGCCGGCGACACTGCAAGACAGTACATAGAGAGTGAAGAGTCAGCAACCCCCACAATAGCTGTCGCAGAGGTCAGTAGAAAGCTGATGCGCGAGATTGACTCGGGGAACGAAACTTCGGAAGGAAGATCAAAGCGGCTCGAGTTTATCAGAGCCTCAACCAAGATAGTTGACTTGGATTTTGAGATCGCCGCCAAAGCTGGCGAGATCGATTCTGAAATGAGAAGCAGAAGAAGAGGCTGGGGGCTCGCTGACTCAATTATCCTTTGCACAGCGAGAGCCATCAGTGGAAAGGTTGTGACGGGCGACGAACATTTCACGGGACTGAAAGAAGCGATCTTCATAGGGAATCAGTCTAGTCCTTGAGATGGCGGAGGAGGACTTAGCAAGTTGGACAGTAGGTTGGGAATTCTAAGAGAAGCCAGTCGACGCGCATGTGAACGCATCCTTGGAAAGAGGTCTGACGTCATTGCCGTTTACATCATAGGTTCAGTCGCCAGGGGAAATATCCACGAGAAGTCGGATGTGGACATGATGGTTGTGGCTGAGCAGGGAGACGATTTTAGAGAGGAAAGGTCTGAGGAGCTCGGCTGCAACGTCGACATCGTCTATTCTCCTCTGATCCTCTGGAAAGAGGAGATATACCATAGCTGGGGAAGCGACTGGGAGGTTGAAGTCTCGAGCCTCGTAGACTCTCTTGTTCTCTATGACCCCCGTGGGCTCGTCCAAAAAGCCAAGAAGGACTTTGAGGTCTACCCTGAGGAAAACAGGAGCAGGGGCATTCGGAACATCCATCAGAAGATGCGGGGCTTCAGTGAGTCTGTCTGGTACCACTGGTTGAACAGGAACTACGACGTTGAATCTGTCTTCAGCAAACTCTATGCCATGGAAGCCCTTAGAATACTGTTTCCCCTAAACCGAGTCTACCTCAAAGGCGACAAACACGTCTTCCATCAAGTGGAGGAGCTAAGCGAAAAGCCTCTTGGCTATCTGGAGAAATGCCTGAGCCTGTTGTGGTTCAAGAGTCAGGACGTGAACAGTGATGAGGCAGCATGGGTCATCAACACCGTCTCTGAGACAAAGAAAGCCATAGAAGACACGATACACCAACTACGCCTAGCGTCGCATCTCAGGTCTTGAATTGTAGATGGGTAAAGCACATGTGGCAGGCAAGGGAGTTCATGCCATACTTGGGGGAGTTGCGTAACCCGAAACCACTAAGTAGGCACCGAACGCTGTTAAGAATATGGCGCTTCCGAAGAGTATGATCTTCACCGCCCTCTCGTCAAGGAAGGATTTCCCCTTATCAACCGAGAAACTGATGAAGCTGAACCATAGAAGGTCTGCAGCGGCGTGACCTAGAAGAAAGGCGACAAATCCAATGGCGCCAGCAGACGCCAGAGAAAGCGCCATAACAGGAACACCTGTTGTGAGCCACCAAAGGAAGAAGTGAGGGTTTGAACCGCTGCTGAGAAACCCGGCTGCCACTAATCCGCGCGAAGCGAAACGAGCCTCAGAGCTTGAAATGGTGTAAGCTCTGTACTGCTTCGCGGTCCTTGCCAGGTATAGTCCCATGACGACAAGGATTGAGCCGCCTGCGTAGCTGACCAACCTGGTGGCTTGGCCAGATCCAAGCAGGGCGTCTAAGCCTAGGAAGACGGTCAGAATTATGAAGGCTTCGATGGCAAGGTGACCCAGCACGACTAGGGGTCCAGCTTTCTTGCCTTTCTTCAACGCTTCGGAGACGACGATCACGAAGACTGGGCCCGGAACAATTGCCCCCGAAAGTGCAGCTATGAAGGAGAGCGATGCAAGCCCAAGGAGGTCTAGCACTGTCTGTTTGCCTCTTCACTAGACATTTCAGTATACGGAGACTTTGGCGACGCCCTTCACCTTCAAGAGCCGAGGAATAAGCTCACCGGGTATCTTCTTTTCGGCGATCAGTGTCAATCTCGGTTCAGGCGTGAGCTCCGGATCGTCCACTATGGCCTGACGTATGCTTATGTTCTCCTCGGCAATCAGCGAAGCCGAACGGGCGAGAATTCCAGGCGTCTTTGCGTCCACAGGTGTGATTTCCACAACGCCCAGGTTCAGGTACCTCGCAATCTCACGGAGAGAGGTTCCAGCTGGTCTGATGCCCTCAAATATTACGCGTAGCTCAGGGTCCTTCTCAATCATCCTTACGGTCTGCGTGACGGTTCTTCTGTCCACACCTGCTGCACGGCTTACCCTCAACGCTGGGATCATGATTTCGTCGCAGTAAATCCTGCCTTCTCTCACGCTCAAGCCGTTCTTGATCAGAGTTTTGGCCACAGCAAGCCTTTCAGGATAACCTTCCAGGCATTCTGCTACTTTGTCCCACATTGCAACCGCCTACGATGGCGTGAACCCAAGTCTAGAGTAAGAGGCATCAACCTATAAACCTATTTTGGAGCCGGCCGGCAAATACGACGCTTCCAACGCCAATGAAAGCAATCAGAGCCATATGCATCTTCCTTGCGCATCATACCAGAACCTCTGGACTTGGACGTTCTTATTATTGGATGTAAGCTACTTTCGGAGCGGCAGATGTAGTCCAATGTATCCTGTCCCTCCGTCACTCTTCCACCTCTTAGGGCGTCAACCTCGTAGAACCTCGACAGCATGTCAAAAATCCGGAGAGTAAGCGCCTTTTCTCTCCCCTCATCATCTACGCCAGGAAGGATAAAAACGCTATCGGTATTGACGCCGATATAGTTTATATCACGGCTATCCCTTAGTTAGCGCAGTGAGTGAAAAGATGAGCATCCCCCTGGAAAGAGTGGACAAGTACATCTGGCGGATTCCCCAGAGCTTCAAGCCTGGCATGCGAGTTCCAGGCCTCGTCTTGGCTGATGACGACCTTCTCGCGAAGATGAGGACCGACCGAACCTTGGAACAATGTGTAAACGTTGCGCATCTACCCGGCATATACAAGCACTCGATAACTTTGCCCGATGGTCATGAGGGGTACGGGTTTCCCATAGGAGGAGTCGCAGCTACAGACTACGAGGAGGGCGTCATAAGCCCAGGCGGCGTAGGCTACGACATAAACTGCGGCGTACGCCTCCTAACCACAAACATGTCTGAGAAGGAGATTCGTCCCAAGCTGGCTGAGCTCACCGGCATGCTTTTTGAGAATATTCCATCCGGGCTCGGGAGCCGCCGGAAAGACCTTCACATATCAGCTCACGAACTCGACCGCATCGTCATGGAAGGAGTGCCGCGCGTAGTCGAACAGGGATTTGGGTGGCCCGAAGACATCGAGCACTGCGAAGAGGGAGGACATATGAAACTGGCCGACCCAGACAAGGTTTCCAGTACGGCAAAGAACCGTGGGCTAACGCAGATAGGCACGCTTGGCTCTGGAAACCACTTCCTCGAGGTTCAGAAAGTCGACAAAATCCATAACCGCAAAGTGGCTGAAGCCCTAGGCATACATAGCGAGGGCCAGGTGACCGCCATGGTTCACTGCGGTTCACGTGGATACGGTCATCAGATCTGCTCAGACTACCTGCGCGTGGCAGAGAGGGCTGTTCACAAGTATAAGATAGCCTTGCCGGACCGTGAGTTGGCATGTGCTCCCGGAATAAGCAATGAGGGACAGGACTACTTCAAAGCCATGTCATCCGCGGTGAACTATGCCTTCGTGAACCGCCAGATGATTACACACTGGGTCCGCCAGAGCTTCGAAAGGGCTTTCAAGACCCCAGCGGAGAAGCTAGGTCTAGACCTTGTTTACGATGTTGCTCACAACATAGCCAAGATCGAAGAGCACGATGTCGGCTTGAAACAGGCAAAGGTCTGGATTCACAGGAAAGGCGCAACAAGAGCCTTCCCGCCTGGACACCCCGCCGTACCCCCAGACTACCGAGACATTGGACAGCCCGTCCTGATACCTGGTTCTATGGGAACAAGCTCTTGGCTGCTGGTGGGCACGCCCAAGGCGATGGAAATTTCCTTCGGCTCAACCGCCCACGGAGCGGGCAGAATGATGAGCCGTGCAGCTGCGAAGAGACGCTTCTGGGGTGGGGAAATCAAGAAAGAGCTGGAAAGCCGTGGCATGGTAATCCGCTCTGCAAGTGCGGTGGTCCTTGCTGAGGAGGCTGACCCGGCCTACAAGAATGTCGACCAGGTCGCAATGGTCAGTGACGCTGCGGGGATCGCCACGCGTGTCGCCCGGTTGGTTCCGTTAGCCGTCGTAAAAGGCTAGGGCAAGACTGCGCAGTGCCCAACCGTTTTCCTCTACGACTTCCCTCTTTCATCTGTTTTCCGCCTCCGAATGTGGTGTGTGCAGAACCTCGCCGACCTTCTCCGTGATCTTTGGGCCTAGACCATACACGTCCTTTGGCCATCGGTCCAAGTTGACTAAGGCGTTAAAAGGCGTGTCATAAGTTTTCAGTATGCTTAGCGCTTTCTCTCTCCCAATGCTCGGCAGGCTGGCCAGAAAGAATATTTGCGCGTCAGCCAAGGTTTCAGTCTTCTTCACTGGGTGGACCGCCGGCACCCGCTTTTCAACAATCTGCTCCTGTCTAGCCGAAGTATACAGAAAATCCACCGTCTCCCTTCGGTTGGTAGTCTGGATCATGTTTATGCCCTGTTTGGCAAGGGCGAACATGGCACCCCAGACTGCAGAGGGATTTATTCTGCTGAACCTGTAGATTACTGGGAAATACCCCTCGATCAGGATGAAGGGCTTGGGATAGGCCTCCTTCAAGAGGAAGAGCTGATCGAAAAGGTACCGCCGAGTAAGCGTGTAAACGAAATCCTGAACAGTCTTCCTCTCAAAGGCGCATTCATCGGAGACTACGTAATCCCCCTTGTCAAGGAATTCAACCCTGACATTGGCTCCCTGCTCCTTCAAGCCTTTGACGATCTTGGGCGCCGCACTCGCCTCTCTGCTGTCAACTATGACCGTCGGTTGCTTCGCCCCCTCATTCTCCTTGAGAAATGGCATCAAAGTCTCAGATCCAGACATGTTGACTAGACTCCTTTGATCGCTAACCGAGGAATCTCTTGTCTACCGTTTTATTTAAAGACTCCATGAAAGGAATGCCGACTCTTCGAATGCGGAAGCCCCTTTCAGCTGCAGGAAGCCTCTCCCGTAGGCTCCTCACTCAGATGTTCAGTCTCCTCAAGACGCTTCTAAGTCCGGAGCAAGTTTCCCTCGTGCTCTTTTTGCCATCACCCTGGATGAGGTAATGGGTTTCTATGGACACGCATCCGCTGTAGCCGTCCTCAATCAAGGCCCTGAACTGCCCCGAGTAGTCTATCTCCCCACTGCCGACAGCCACAAACCTGACCTTGCCAGTACCCTTGTCCCAGACAGCGTCCTTCAGATGCATATGAACCATGTGCCCGCGGGCCTGAAGATACCCGTCTGGGTAGGGAACCTCGCCGGCGCAGAAGGCGTTTCCGGGGTCCCAAACAAGCTTCAGACCCCTAGAGCCTACTTTCTCAAGGACGCTTGTCGCTTCTCTTCCCGTTCCGACGAAGGTTGCAGGTTCATTCTCCAAGGCAAGAATCACGCCCTCGCTTTGGCAAATCTCAGTCGTCTTCCGTAGATTCTCGACTACCTTGTTCCAGTATTGGGTCGGGTTTTCAGTTGCCCAGAAGGCGAAACCTCTGAGAATCTCAGCGTCGAAGAGTTTGGTGATCGAAATCAGTCTGGGAAGAAACCCAAGGTGTTCGTCGACCTCTCTCTTGTCGGTGATTTTGCACTTGAAGAGGGGCGAGGCTATGCACACAACCTCCAAACCTGCAGCTCGAGCTGTCGCTCGTATCCTTCGAATCTCGGGGTCTGTCAGATCCTTGACATTCTTGTTCCAGCATCCCCGAAGCTCTATACAGTCCAAACCCAGCTCTTTAGCAACTCCCAAAGCCTTCTTCACATCTTGGGTAATCTCGTCCGTAATCACGCCTAACTTGAACATGCCCCATCGCCATTAACTCATCAAGAGCCACGTCGCTTTTAAGGCTAGCATGGACATTGGCTCAATCTGAGGTGATCGGTGTCAAGCCCTTAAGCGTCACCCGGTCTCCAGCTCTCGCGTTGAAGGTTTGGGATGCATCTCCTTGGTTCACCGCAACCTCCAGGAAACCGCTGCTTCCAATTATTGCGAGCGGCATAGTCGGCTCAGCTTCGCCGTAGGCTGTGCAAAGCTTCAGCCTTCGATCTCGGTTCCCAAACCTAATGAAGAAGTTTTCCCCCTCTGCGATGCCGATTTTCCCTAGATCCTTCAAGGTTATATTTGTGATCATGTTGCCGAAGCTGTCCACATGGATCACCTCGCCATGCATTTCACCTTTATGGACAACTGGGTTCGTGAAACTCGGGGTCACCGGATCGCTTATCTTAGGCCCAAAATCCGATGGAACGACGCCTTTGGCCAAGTAGGCGGCTGCGGGGCTGAATACATCGCGTCCATGGAAGGTCCATGAGACCTTCTCAAGCATATACTTTGGGTTGGCAATCTCGTAGACGTCGCTTATCCTTCCCCTTTGTGCCGAAACCATGAGGAGCCCGTTGTCCGGTCCCACGTAGAGGTTGCTTTCGGTTTCCACTATGATGGGTCTCCGCTTCGTTCCGACTCCGGGGTCCACAACAGCAACATGGATCGTTCCTTCCGGAAAGAAGGGCGCAGCCTGAGCCAGGAAGAAGGCTCCCATCCGTACGTCGAACTTTCTGACCTCGTGGCTTATGTCTACAATCGTCGTGTTTGGGCATATGGAGAGGATGACCGCCTTCATCTCTGCCACGTAAGGGTCTCTCAACCCGAAGTCTGAGAGCAGTGTGATGACCCTTGCCTTGTACATTCGATTGCACCGTCAAAGAACAACCGAGAAGGCTAGAGGATATTGACTGGAGAATGGCAGATATAAGAATTGAGGTTTGCCTTGTGTAGACCGTCACTGCCCAGTGGACAGATATACCATACATACCTTCTATTCATAAAACAGATTTACTTACTCATCTCTACCGTACTTAGGAAAGGGAATGGAATGGCCGGATTCACCGCGAAACTAGAGCTGCCTACGTTCATTCCTAAAGAGGAGATACTGGGGAAACATGTTTTCGACTCTGGACTAGTTTACCTGGGACTCGCGAAGGACTGGACCTACACCTCAGACGGGCAGATAAGGGTCGTAGTCTCAAGCGACCATGCAAGCAAGAAGAACTCAGTCGCCCTGATCCCCTTCTCCCACATTGACAGGGTTGGCCAATTCATCCTGTTAAGGACGAGCGAAGAGGAATTCATCGAGGAAAGGGAGGAACCCGAGGAAAAGGAGGAAAGGGCAAGCGAGAAACCGAGAAAGGAGGAGGCGCCAAAAGACCAGAGACTGAAGTACGCCGACGAGATTGATGAGGAAAAGCTGAATGCGATCATAAAGCTGAGGAAGTTGCCAACTCCTTAGGACAAGCCCTCTCTCCCTCAACATCACTCCATCTTATTCATTGTTCCCGGAATGATGCTGACTCCCACAGCAAACGTTTAATACGATGTGGGGCAGATTCTTCGCTTGCTTTCACTGATCTGAGGGCGGATGATTTGACAGCCGGGAAGCTGATAATGGTTCCAGGACCGACGAATGTTCCAGACCGTGTTATGAAAGCTATGCTCAAGCCGATGATAGACCACAGGAGCCCAGAGTTCAAAGCCCTATATGCGTCTGTGACTGAGAATCTGAGGTATCTATTCCAGACTGAAAGCGATGTCTTCGTTTTGACAGTTTCAGGCACAGGCGGAGTCGAATGCATGGTTGGCAACACGGTGAATCCCGGCGACAAAATCGTCGTTCCAGTCTTTGGACTCTTCAGCGAAAGGCTGAAAGAGGCGATTTCACGAAAAGGCGGCAGACCAGTTGAGCTGCCCTCGAGATGGGGAGCCGCTCCAACCGCCGACCGGATAAAGAAAACTGTGGAAGAAGAAAGGGATACGAAAGCGATAGCAATCGTCTACAATGAAACCTCTACAGGTGTTTCCGTGCGAGACTTGCCAGAGATCGGCGACATAGCCAAGGAAAACAACCTACTCCTCCTCGTGGATGCGGTCTCGATTCTCGGCGGGGACGAACTGCCCGTTGACAAATGGGGCGTCGACATCTGTGTCACGGCGAGCCAGAAGTGCGTAGCCTGCCCGCCGGGCTTGGCGTTGCTCTCCGTCAGCGACAGGGCTTGGGAAGTCATAGGGGAGACTGAGCGTCCCTACTACTTTGATATGGTTGAGATGCGGCGATACGCTGAAAGGAAGGAGACACCTTTCACGCCGGCTTTGCCGCTCTTCTTCGCCCTTGACGAGGCTCTAGAGATGATAAGCCGGGAAGGCCTCGAAAACCGTTTTGAGCGCCACAAAGGCTGCAGTAACGCATTCTATGATGCCTTGGAGGCTATGGGGCTCGCGCCCTTCCCTGACAGAGAAGTCCGGTCTAACACAGTCATTGCCTTCAACAAGCCCAGTGGGATAGATAATGCCGAAGTCCGAAGGGTTATGAGCGACCGCTATAATGTCGTGATCGCTGGAGGCGCAGGCAAACTCAAGGACGCCATCTTCCGCATAGGCTGCATGGGCATAGTATCGGAAACCGAGACCCTTTTGACTGTCAACGCATTAGAGAACACCTTGACACAGCTAGGACACCAGGTTGATAGAGGCGCTGCGATGGAAGCCGCGCGTCGAAGATTCCGCACATAACGGTTTCGTTATACAAGATAAGGAGTCTATGAT
>Ga0129298_10000340_pt1 | contig 18074 bp, 11 predicted proteins | sample I19B2metaG_FD_94707 | JGI IMG/M metagenome (GOLD analysis project Ga0129298, IMG submission 94707) | Lake sediment bacterial and archeal communities from Gulf of Boni, Indonesia to study Microbial Dark Matter (Phase II) - ​I19B2 metaG | ecosystem: Environmental > Aquatic > Freshwater > Lake >... | reverse complement strand
TCAACTGCATATGCAGGCATAAAGATTGGCCTTCAGTATGATAAGCCATTTCACTTTGCCGGCATCCGTTTTATTATTTCAGGACTTTTAATTCTTCCTTTCACTGTAAAACCTTCAGTATATATTCAGATGATCAGGGATTACTGGAAGGTTGTGCTTATGGTCACGGTTCTGCAGACACTTATAAATTACTCATTGTTCTATCATGGTCTGGCACTTGTACCCGGTGCATTGGGTGCAGTAATTGTAGGTTCCCAGCCACTTGTTACTTCAATAGTTGCATCAATGATGCATTCGGAAGATAAGCTTACAAGGAACAAGATACTTACAATAATTGCCGGCCTGTCAGGTGTAATTCTTATCAGTGCCGGGCGTCAGGCATTCCACTTTGGCACTTCAATAGAGTTACTGGGAATAGCCATGCTGCTTGGTGCCAATGCAGCACTCTCGGTAAGTAATGTCATAGTTTCAGTGAAGAGCAAAGGGTTGAATCCATTGGTATTAAGTTCCTCCTCACTGTTTATTGGAGGAGTTATACTCTACCTTGTTTCATTACCCACAGAAGGGGTCCCAGTGAAACCACTTCCAATTGATTACTGGCTTTCTCTGGCCTGGCTGAGCGTAATGGCATCTGTTGCATTCTCAGTCTGGTTCAGGCTCCTGCAGCGCCCGGGTGTAAAGGTTTCTGAATTGAATCTCTGGAAATTCATTGTCCCCGTTGTTGGTGCAATTCTCAGCTGGCTTATTGTTCCTGATGAAAAACCTGAATGGATTACTGTTTCAGGAATGTTCATCATTATAATTTCATTGATACTTTTTCATACCAATACTCATAAACCCGTAACAAAAAATACAGGTTCTGAGCCATGAAGAAAAGATTAATAGCACTTGGCATTTATTCACTGTTCTGGCTGATGGTTTTTTTCACCGGCAGACTCTTCTTCATTTTATTTCAGTATAAATCATCTTTTGGTAACAGCTTTGGAGAACTCCTGGCAACGTTCCTGAACGGTGTAAAACTCGATATATCAACAACAGGATATTATCTGGCTATTCCAATGTTATTGATGATGCCTGATATTTTGTTTCCCGGAAAATGGTACCGAATGATTATAAGATGGTATACGTTTTTTCTGATTCTTCTTTCAAGTGTAATTATAGTTGCCGATTCGATCCTTTATTCATACTGGGGATTCAGGATGGACTATACTCCCTTTATGTACCTGAAAACACCTGAGGAAGCAATGGCATCCGTAAGTACTTTTAAAGCTGTAATGGTATTCCTGGCAATTGCATTACTGACCGGGTTTTTTATTGTGATGTACAGGAAAACAACGGACGGATTTATGGGAGAACATGGAACAGTAAAGTCAAAGGCAGTGGCTCTTCCTGTATTCATTATCCTGTTTGCATCACTGATAATCCCTATCAGAGGAGGGTTCGGAATTGCTCCCATAAATGCAGGAAGTGTATATTTCAGTCCGAAAATGTTCCTTAACCACACGGCAGTAAACGCTGTCTGGAATGTAGGTACCTCAGCTTTCACTCAGAAACCGGTTACAAATCCATATCAGTTTGGCGACATTAATTCTGCAAAACAGCTGATAGACTCCCTTAAAAGCAATAAAGGAGTAACCGAACCGGTTCTTACAACTGACAAGCCGAATATTCTGATACTTGTACTTGAAAGTTTCAGCGGATATGTTGTTGGAGCAGTTGGCGGAGATTCGCTTGTGACACCAAACATAAACAGGTATGCCCGGGAAGGAATACTCTTCACGGAGTTTTTTGCCTCAGGTACCAGGACAGACAAGGCCATGCCGGCAATTCTAAATGGCTATCCGGCACAACCTGCACAATCGATCATCAAAGAACCTAAGAAAAGCCAGTCGCTTCCGAGCCTTGTCAGAATTCTTTCTGAAAAAGGCTATAATAGCTCATTCTGGTACGGGGGCGAAATAAATTTTGCAAACTTCAAATCATTTGTAATAGGTTCAGGTTTCAGGTCAGTCATTACCAAAGAATATTTTGATCCGGAAAGTTACAATTCGAAATGGGGTGTCCATGATCATATACTGTTTGAAGCCCTTAAAGACTCAATGAAAAAGGTGAAGGAACCATTCCTGAATGTTGTTCTTACACTTTCGAGTCACGAACCATTTGATGTACCGATGGAAACGGTTATTAAAGGGGATGATAATATTTCAAAATACAAGAATTCAGTTTATTATGCAGATAAAATCATGGGTGAGTTTATCGAATGGGCAAAAACCACTGCCTGGTGGAAAAATACACTTGTGATAATGGTCACCGACCACTGCGGCCGGGTATCGGAATCCCAGGGGGTATATACAACAGAGCTCTTTAAAATTCCAATGGTCTGGACCGGTGGGGCAGTTAAAGAAGGCAGCAGGATAATTGATAAACACGGCGATCAGACCGATATTCCCATAACCCTGTTTAATCAGCTTGGTATCAATGTGGTTTTTCCGTTTGGCAAAGACCTGTTTTCAGATGGAAGCAATTCCTATTCATTCTATACCTATAATGAAGGATTTGGATTTGTTACTGACAGCTCAATTTATGTTTATGATCACAAGCTTAAGGATCAGGTTATCAAGGAAGGAAAAGGTGCTGATTTTGCTGAGAAAGCAGGGAAAGCCTATCTTCAGGTTTTATTCGATGACTATCTGAAACGATAGTTCACATTTATGAGTACATCACATAAAAAATGCCGCGGGTAGGGAAGGGGATAAGGACAGCTCCAAGGGATGCACTAATTGCTTCTTCTGTTGATGAATCAATAATCGGAGGAACAGTTTCATTCGGGTTTGAAGCTACATTGGCTTTGATATCAATTATACTGCTCACACTAAAACGTAAAAGAACCTCCGGGGAGGTCCTTTTGACATTATATCTACCTGTACTTTTTCTTCTTATTCTTTTTTCCTGATTTCTTATCCCATTTGAGGACTTTTCCCGCATGACCTTTTTTATCTCCTTTTCTTTTTTCAGGTCTTCTGTCTGACCATTTTGCACTTCTTTTTCCTGATCTGTCAGCCTCCCTGTGTCCTTCAGGTTTTTCCTGTGCTATTTCAACTGCTACCCTGCGGTCATTAAACTTCGCATTATTCAATGCATTAATAAGGTAATCAGCAAATTCTGACTCAACTTCAAAGAATGAGAATGTTTTTAACAGGTCTATTTTTCCAAGCGGTATTTTCCTTCCACTTGTGTTTCTATTGACAAGTTCAATCAGCTGTTCGGGATAGAATCCATCAGTCTTTCCAAGGTTAATAAATAGCCTTTTATAATTACCTGAATATTCCTTACGGGATCCTTTTTTGTCTGAACCTCTAAAGTTATCATCTCTGTCCCGGGGTGAGATTATCTCTTCACCGGACCGGTAATCATCAAGGAAACGGTCGAATTCAAGTGATACAACTCTCCGGAGAAGTTCTTCCCTGTCAAGATTTGAAAGTTTAGCGGTTATTTCCGGAAGGAATTTTTCAATTTCCTGATGTTCGGTAACAACGGTTTCCAGTTTTTTCACCCAGTGAAACAACTGTTTTCCGCATATCTCACTTCCGCTCGGGATCTGAATGGCCTTGAACGGTTTCTTTACAATCCGTTCTATCTGTTTGATGTTATTCTTATCCCTGGGGCTTATAAGGGAAATTGAAATACCCTTTTTACCTGCCCGTCCGGTACGGCCGCTCCTGTGTGTATAAACCTCATTGTCATCAGGAAGATTATAATTGATCACATGTGTCAGGTCGTCGACATCAAGTCCGCGGGCAGCTACATCGGTAGCTATCAGAAGCTGCAGATTTCTTACCCTGAACTTCTGCATTACAGTATCTCTCTGTGCCTGCGAAAGGTCTCCGTGAAGGGCATCAGCATTGTATCCGTCTTCAATAAGGCTTGAAGCAACCTCCTGGGTTTCCTTCCTGGTACGGCAGAAAACGATACCATAGATATCAGGCTCTGAATCTGCAATTCTTTTCAGGACTTTATATTTATCTTTTGAGTGTACAAGATAATACCCATGAGTAACATTCTCAGCTGAAGCATTTTTTGTCCCGATTGTAATTTCTTTGGGATCATTCATATATTTTTTTGCAATCCCGGCTATTTCAGATGACATGGTAGCCGAAAACAGAAGAGTTCTTCTGCCTCCAGGTACCTCCTCAAGGATCTCATTTATACTATCGAGAAAACCCATATTGAGCATTTCATCCGCTTCATCAAGTATCACTGTTGAAACCGATGAAAGCCGGGCAGCTTTTCTGCCTATCAGATCTATCAGCCTTCCGGGTGTTGCAACTATTATATGAACTCCTTTTTTCAGTTCCCTGATCTGATTCTCAATGCTGGCTCCACCGTATACCGCCAGTATCCTTAATTTACCTGTGTATCTGGCATAATCGGTGAGATCACCTGTAATCTGCATACACAACTCCCTTGTAGGGCATAGTATCAGAGCCTGTGTTGCATTATTTTCTGTATCAGTCATCTGTACAAGTGGAAGACCAAATGCTGCTGTTTTTCCTGTTCCGGTTTGAGCAAGAGCAATAATATCCTCATCCTCTCCAAGCATAAGAGGAATTACTTTCTCCTGAACAGGCATAGGTTGTTCAAACCCCAGCTCCTGAACAGCTTTCAGGATTCCGGGAGTAAATCCCATCTCTTCAAAATTCATCATTATTATTTCTGTTGACGTGCTTCCGGCGAGCGGTGGAAATCACCTTGTTAATAAAGCTGCAAAGATAATTAAAAAATCGTGTAAATTGTTTTAATTGGTTAAATATTATAACTTTATGGTAAGCAATTGATACCTTTTATTATATGGATACCAGGCCGGTTAGAATATATGCTGCAGAGGATGTACCAAGGCTTAGATATACAGCAGGCATAATTCTTGGCGATATTCTCGGATTGAGCTGGGAAATAATTACTGATAAACGCAAACTCGGAAAACATCATGTTATAAACTATTCGGATGAAAATGTAAAGGATTCATTCATCATTCATCCGGCACCATTGTTATTTGAAAAAGGAATAAGCAAGCATGAGTTTAAGGTTGAAAAATGGAGGGATCTTCCCGTCTTTTTTCAGACTTCAACCGGCTCTGATTTACCTTTTGACATTTTTGCTGCATCATTTTATCTGGTCTCAAGGTATGAGGAATATAATGAATATGATCCGGATGAATATGGCAGGTTTAAAGCTGCATCCTCATTAGCTTTCAGGAATGGGTTTCTCGGAATTCCAGTGGTAGATCTGTGGGTAAAGGAATTTGCCAGGAGTCTGCTAAGAAAATTTCAGACACTTGCTTTCCGGAGAAATGAATTCAGGAAGATGGTCACCTTTGATGCAGATGAACCTTTTGAGTATCTCGGGAAAGGTATTATCAGATCAATTGGGGGACTGATCCGTGACCTGACGGTTTCTGACCGACATGCATCCGAACGGTATAAAACTGTTACAAAAGGCAAACCTGATCCCTTTGAGGTATTTGGATACATCACTGAATCGGTCGATAAATATCATTCTGATGTCCGGTTTTTCTTTCCTGTCGGAGACAGAAGCAGTTATGATCATAATCCATCCTGGAAAAATGAGGATTACCGATCGCTTATCCGCAGACTCGCCGGTAAATATAAACACGGTCTTCATCCATCATATGATGCTTCGGAGAATTATTCCAAACTTAGCGATGAAGCAAAGCGATACAGTATTATTCTTGGAAATTCAGGTTCTTTCAGCAGGTTTCATTTTCTGAGACTTAAATTGCCTGTTTCATACAGGAATCTTCTAAGGGCAGGAATAAAAGAGGATTATTCCATGGGATATCCGGATGAACCCGGATTCAGGGCAGGTATAGCACGCCCGTTTTATTTCTATGATGTTGTCAGGGATACTGTTACCAATCTGAAAATTGTACCCTTCCAGGTTATGGATGCCACTCTTTACAAATATAAAAAGCTTGACCACAAAGCCTCAGTTGAAATCATACTTCAGCTGATAAATGAAACCAGGCGTGCAGGTGGCTTGTTTGTATCAATCTGGCATAATACATCGTTGCTTGATAATCCCCAATGCAAGCCCTGGAGAGGAGTATTTGAAACTATGCTTGATGCACAGAGATGATTGTTTATCTTACAAATAGTGAAATTGACAGGGAACAGTGGGATACCTGCATTCAGAATTCACATACTCTGAAACCATACGGTTATTCATGGTTTCTTGACTGCATGGCTCCGGGTTGGCAGGCACTGGTTGATGACGAATATGATTCTGTATTTCCTCTTCCAGGTTTTTCAAGGTTTGGCATAAGGTATCTTGCAACTCCTGTGTTTCTGCAACAGCTGGGTGCTTTTTCACCTGATAAGCCCTCTCCGGATATGCTCAGCGAATTCCTTGAATACCTTCCTTCATTTTACAGGCTGGTGGATCTGTGTGTTGGTCAGAAAGTTGAATATGAAGGTTTCAGGATAACTGAAAAGACCAATTTTGAGCTGAATCTTTCAAAAACTTACGAAAAACTCCGGGAGAATTTTTCCACGCACTGCAAAAGGAACATTGAATCAGCTTCAAAGAAGCGCCCTCACCTGGTGGATGATGTAAAACCAGATAAGTTGATTGAGCTTTTTATCCGTAATAAAGGGAAGGAGGTAAAAGGAATCAAATCAAGAGATTATCAACGGCTGAATAACCTTATGAATTATTGCCTTGCAAATAAGAAAGGAAGGATTATCGGTGTTCGAAGCGGGAGAAAGGAATTATTATACGGGTTGTTCATAGTTGAAACAAAAGGCAATAAGACTATGCTCCTGGTTGTAAATACACCTCAGAGCAGGGAACGAAGAATTGGCTATTATGTTGTAAATGAAGTTATTAAGGAATTTTCATCAACTCATACAACGCTTGATTTTGCCGGGTCTTCAATACCTTCGATTGCCTCATTTATGGAATCATTCGGAAGCATAAAGGTCCCGTTTTACAGGATATGTCAGAACAGACTTTTCTGGCCGGCAAGAATATTTGGCTGATATTGGTTACTTTTGTAAACTTATATTTAGTCTTTTCGTGCAGAAATCCGTAATATATTCTTTGTTGTTATTATTGAGATTGTATCCACTCTCTGTTTATGGAAATTGTGCCGATACCGTTGTGCAGCAGAAGAATATTGTCCTGAGCGGATATGTCAGAGATGCAGAGAACGGAGACAGACTTGCCGGTGTGACCGTAATCGAAACAAACCTTAAAACCGGCGTTTCAACCGATGAGTATGGATTTTTTACACTGAATCTCCCTTCAGGCAAATGGGATCTGCAGCTCACATATATAGGGTATAAAACAATTGTTCACAGCGGACAATCGGTAAGGAATACAAACCGTGATTTTACCATGGAAAAAAGTGAAACCCAGCTTGGTGAGGTGATCATTGAAGCTAAGCGGACAGATGAAAATGTAAGGGCACCTGCCATGGGAATTGTTAAACTGGATGTAAAAACCATTAAATCAATCCCTTCCCTTCTGGGCGAAATAGATGTTGTGAGGGTACTTCAGCTATTACCCGGGGTACAGTCAACCAGTGAAGGTTCGACGGGATTCAGCGTCAGGGGCGGAGGCTCAGATCAGAACCTTATCCTTCTGGATGATGCCAGTGTTTATAATTCCGGCCACATGCTTGGTTTCTTTTCGATATTCAACAATGATGCAGTTAAAAATGTAACTCTATACAAGGGTGATATCCCTGCCGCTTACGGAGGAAGACTCTCTTCACTTCTCGATGTGGAAATGAAAGAAGGTAATCCGGGTAAGATTGGTGTTAACGGAAGTATCGGAACAATTTCGAGCAAGCTGACCATTGACGGTCCGGTAATAAAAGACAGGACGACATTTCTTATGGGAGGACGACGGACTTATGCTGATATTTTCCTTCCTTTTGCCAAAGAGGAGGATTTGCGGGACAACAAACTTTATTTCTGGGACCTGAACCTGAAAATTTCGCATGTACTCAATGAAAAGAACAGACTCTTTCTTACTGGTTATTCGGGCAAAGATGTGTTTAAGGATGATTTTGCAAGAGTAGGTTTCGGTAATACGACCGGAACATTAAGATGGAACCATATATTTTCGGGAAACCTGTTTATGAACCTTAGTATGATATATTCAAGGTACAATTATGATTTAGGAACTCCTGACAGCGGGACCGGATCCTTTTCATTCCTCTGGAAATCATACATTTCTGATTATCAGCCAAGACTCGATTTTACACATATCCTTTCCGATAAGCATAAGCTCAGGTATGGGTTATCTCTTAATTATCATGAATTTTTTCCGGGTGAGGTAAGCGGAATAGGCAGCACCACCGGAAATACATATTTCAGATTGCCTTCTGCTCATGCTCTCGAAAGCGGATTATATCTGAGTGATGAGTATAAGGTTGCCGGTAACCTGACTCTGAAATATGGGCTGAGGTTCTCGATGTTTCAGAATATCGGACCGGGAACATCCTATGAATACGATGCTGATTATATTCCTGTTGACAGTATCAGTTACCCTTCAGGGAAGATTTTCAAAACTTACACTGCACTTGAACCCCGGTTTGCATTCACTTATCTTCTAAATGAATTATCATCAGTTAAGGGAAGCTATTCTCATACAGCTCAGTTTATTACACTGGCACAGAATTCATCCTCAGGCACACCTCTTAATATTTGGTTTCCTGCTTCGCCAAATGTTGAACCGCAATTGTGCGACCAGTTCTCCATAGGTTATTTCAGGAATTTCATAAATGACTTGTATGAAGTCTCAGGTGAAATTTACTACAAGAATTTCAGACGATTAATAGATTTCAGGGATCATGCGGAGCTGTTCCTAAACCAGTATCTTGAAGGAGAACTCCGGAGAGGGAATGGATATTCATATGGTATAGAAGCACTGATACGAAAGAATGAAGGCTTTTTTACCGGATGGCTCAGCTATACCTATTCAAGATCATTCAGGATTGTCCCTGAGATCAACAATGGCAATAAGTATCCCTCACTTTATGACAAGCCACATTCAGTCAACCTTGTTACATCTTTTGCTCTGACTAAGAGAATTGCAGCTTCAACCACGTGGACATACGCCACAGGCCTGCCTCTTACTCTGCCAACAGGACGTGCAATACTCGGAAATTCAATAATTCCGGTATATTCCGACAGAAATTCATACCGGATGGATGATTATCACAGGCTGGATCTGTCAGTTACATTCAAGGGAAAAGAGAAAGCCGGTAAGAAGTGGCACAGTGACCTCAATTTATCTGTGTACAATGTTTATAACAGGCATAATGCCTGGGCTATAAACATAGTTCCTGACGAAAAAGATCCGTATGTGACTTATGCGGAGAAAACATACCTGTTTGCCGTGATCCCTGCAATTACATGGAATATCAGATTCTGAAATGAGAAGAAGAATTAATAAGATATTACCCGTTTTATTTGCCCTCGCATTTATCCTTTCATGTACAGAGCGAATAGATCTGCCACTTGATGAAAGCGAAGTGAGGCTTGTTGTTGAAGGATCAATTACAACAAACACCTCCGTTCATACAGTTTATCTTACAGAGACCACCAACTATTACTATAATCAGAAACCACCTGCCGTAACAGGTGCCGAAATTTCAATAAATGATGGTGAAACCATTACCCGCCTAAGTGAGAATTCTCCCGGTGTATATCAGACTTCGGCTGATTTTAAAGGAGAAGTGGGAATGACCTATACACTTAATATCCGGCTCTTAAAACCAATAGGCGGATTTTCTGAATTCAGCGCAAGTTCGGTGATGAAACCTGTTACAAGTCTTGATTCGGTTGCCACAAAGTTCTATGAGGATTTCGGAGAGCAGGGATTATGGGAAGTAACCTGCTGGTTTCAGGACGAGCCAAAAACTGATTTTTACCGTTTCGATTTATACCGGAATAATAAGCTTATAACATATAAACTGGAAAAGTGGCTGGTAACCGATGATAAATTTTTCAACGGTGATTATGTCAAGGGTGGCGTTGTGACCTACCTGGATCAGAATTCTGATAATGAAAAGCTTAATTCGGGTGATACTCTTGTTGCGGAAATGAGTGCTATAACCAGGGAATATTATAATTATATACAGGATGCCCAGGCTGAGTTGAGGGGATCAAATCCACTCTTCAGCGGTCCCGGAGCAAATATTCGTGGAAACATAAGCAATGGCGCAATAGGATTTTTTGCAGCTTACCCGGTAAGCAGTTTTAAGATAATGGTACCTTAATCCTGAAAATTTTATATATTCGTTTCTGAACTTAAGAACGCTGTATCTGAATTAATTAAGAAACTCTTTGCCCTATGAAAATCAGAATCAAATTAACCGTCATTCTATTTTTTATTATTTCATTAATATCATACGGACAGAGTAAAGATGATATAATGAAATATCTTAAATCTCTTGGTAATGGTAAGTATATGTTCGGACAAATGGCCACCTGGGTGCATAATGAAAATCCTGATATGGATCATCCTTCGAACTGGTTGAAGAAGGTGACTGACCATACCGGCATCGTACCAAGGTATGCTTGCATTACATATGATTATGATGATGATCCGTTTACTGATGCAGAATGGAACGAAGGTGTTAAAAAGTTATGGGACAAGGGTCTGATTACCGGAGTTTACAATTTCTATGCAAATCCATGCGGTGGCAGGTGGAATTCTCCTGTGACTTTAGATCCGATATTTGAAACTGGTGACAATCCGATAAAGACCCATTTCTATAAACAGATGGACAGGATGGCTGCTAATATGCAGTGGCTCAAGGATAGGGGTATTGTTGTAATTTATACGCCCTTTGTAGAACTTGATGATAAAAATAAATGGCATGCCAAGGAGGGAAGTAAGAACGGGATAAGGTTGTACCGGCTTGTTCATGATTATTTTACAGCCAAAGGCCTTGATAATATTATCTGGGCATTTCATACAACACAGAGAGCCGGTGCATTGCAGGAGTACTATCCGGGTGATGAATACGTTGATATTATAGGCAAGTCCGGTTACGGTACCGGGTTGATTTTCAACGAGTATGAATGGGCTGTCGAAAAAAAGAAAAATGCAGGAAAAATAATATGGTGGGCAGAACTCGGAATACGTGGTGAGAAAGATGCTCCCAGGGATTGCTTTGATGTACTCAAGAAGCTTGAGAGCGACTTCCCTGAGCTTATCGGGTTCAGTTTCTGGAGTGATTCCGGCTTTTATAATGTTGTCGGAAACCTGAATGGTCCTGAATTCATGGCAGATCCGAAGATCATTACTATGAACTCCATCGTTAAAGAAAAGGATCAGAAAAAGAAGGGTACAAAACAGAAAACGAAAAAATCAAAGAACTAACTAAAACATCCCCCTGGCCTCCTTCAAAGGGGGAAAATGCCAGTATCCTGAAGCTGTAATATAGTTGGCAGTTAGCAGTTGGCAGTTGGCAAAATGGAACCTGGAACCTGGAACATTGAACTAAATCAACTCAATCTCCTCATCCTCCCTGGCCGGAATAAGCTTCCCGTCTTCACATTTTATTGTTCTGGCATTGAATTTTTTGAGGAGCGTATAGTTATGGGTGGCAACTATTACTGCCCTTCCTGTCCTGCTTATATCGGTAAGAAGCCTGATAATTCCTTCAGAAGTTTCCGGATCGAGGTTTCCGGTTGGTTCATCGGCAAGGATTATATCCGGATCGTTAAGAAGTGCCCTGCCTATTACAACCCTTTGTTGTTCACCCCCTGAAAGCTGATGTGGCATTTTATAACCTTTAAGGTTAAGTCCTACTTTTTCAAGTACTTCGCCTATGCGGGTATCAATCTCCGATTTGTTTTTCCACCCTGTTGACCTGAGTACAAATTCAAGATTATCATTTACGGACCTGTCAGTCAGCAACTGAAAATCCTGAAAGACAATACCTATCTTCCTTCTCAGATACGGAATCTCCCTTCGTTTGATCCTGTCCAGGTTGTAACCGGCAACAAGTGCAGTTCCGCTTTTAAGTGGAATCTGAGCATTCAGTGTTTTTATAAGGCTCGATTTTCCGCTTCCTACCTTGCCTACCAGGTATAGAAATTCACCCTTCCCGACTGAAAGATTAACATCGGTAAGAACAAGGTGATCCTGCTGCCATATAGAACAGTCAGTCAGCTCAATTATAACATCAAGGGGTAAGGTTTCCTGCATAAATTGACAATGTTAATATTAGGCCTTATAAAAAAGCAACATATATCATTGATTTTCTTCGTTGACCCCGGCCCCAAGGGGAGCGAAGAAAATCAATTTACTCCCCCTGGGGATGGGGTAAAGAAATTGATTTTCGAGCCCAGGTAAGTATATGTTCAATTCAATACAAAATAAAGAAAGAATTGATAACTAACATTTATATGTTAATAAATTCAATAATAAAGACCGGAAGCCGCCGTTTAATAGTTGTAATTTTACGCTTGATTTAAAAATGACTTAGTGTTATATATGGCTAACCATTAGATTATTAGGAAACCGGGTTTCAATTTTTATATTTCCCGCTTAACTTTTACGGGTTGCCAAAAAAAATAAGTTATGAACAGAAGAAAACTGATTTTAATTTCCGGCTTCCTGCTGATCTTCTTCCTTCAGCTCTCAGCTCAGGTACCTTTTACCAATGAAGAGCTTGGTTCTGAATTCAACAGGGGAATGGAATTATTCTATAAGGAAAAGTATGCAGGCGCCATCAGGCTTCTTGATTCATATGTAGAAACTGAAAGAGACAAAAGCAGTATTAATGTGGCAGACGCTCAGTATTACAGCGCAATTTCAGCTATGAACCTCTTTAATCCTGATGCTGAATACAGGATGATGACTTTTATTGCCAGCTATCCTGAAAATCCAAGACTTAATGAAGCACGGCTTGAGCTGGGTGACTATTTCTACCAGAATAAAAATTACAGGAAGGCAGCATCTTATTATGAAAGCGTTAATCGCCAGTACCTTGAAAAAGAAAAACTTCCGGAATATTTTTTCAGGTATGGTTATTCGCTTTATTCGAAAGGTGATCAGAGCAAGGCTCTTCTTATGTTCTCGGAGATAAAGGATATTGATACTGAATACACTCCTCCTGCAATTTACTACTTTTCTCAGATAGCATATGAACAGAAAATGTACCAGACTGCCATGGAGGGTTTCATGAAGCTGAAAGATGATGAGACCTTCGGGGCTATAGTACCATTCTATATTGTTCAGATTTTATATATTCATAAAGATTATGACGGCATACTGGAGGTTGCTCCGGCACTTCTTAAATCAGCAGGTAAGGAAAGGAGCATAGAACTTTACAGATTTATCGGGGATGCTTACTATAACAAGGAAAACTACAGCGAAGCACTTACTTATCTCGAAAAATATTCTGAAGGGGCAAAGGCAAGTGAAAGGGCTGACAAATACCAGTTGGGTTACTGCTACTATAAAACCGGTGATATTGACAAAGCCATTAAGATCTTCCTTGAAATCGGGGTCAGGAATGATTTGCTGACTCAGAATATCTGGAATCTGCTTGGGGACTGTTATCTTCAGAAAAGTGACAAGAACAGGGCACGCCTTGCATTTGGTGAAGCTTCAAAAATGTCTTTCGATAAAGCAATCCAGGAAGAGTCGCTTTTTAACTATGCAAAACTTACTTACGAGACATCATACTCCCCATTCGGGGAATCAATTGCAGCATTCACTGAATATATACAGTTATATCCGGGATCTGAAAGGATACAGGAAGCTTATGACTATCTGGTTGCAACCTATCTGCAGGTAAAAAACTATAAATCAGCCCTTGCTTCCCTTGATAAGATTGTAAACAAGGACAAAAAGCTGGAGGAAGCCTATCAGCGTGTTGCTTTCTACCGTGGACTCGAGCTCTTCAGAAACCTTGAAATCGAAGCATCTATTGCAATGTTCGATAAGTCGCTTAAGTATGAAAAATACAATCGTTCCTTAAGGGCCAGGGCTGTTTTCTGGAGAGGAGAGGCCTGGTACAGACTTGCACATTATGATAAGGCAAGAATTGATTACGAGATGTTTATGGGCATCCCCGGTTCAATGAGTGTTGAGGAATATCAGATGGTAAGGTACAGCCTTGGTTCTGCACTCTTCAATCTCAAGGATTACACAAATGCACTCAACCATCTTAAGACATTTGAATCATCTGCTGTCAATGTTAAGCCTGAGGTAATGGCCGATGCCCTCAACCGTATTGCCGATTGTTATTTCATCACAATGGATTACCCGACATCTGTTCAGTATTATGACAAGGTAATTGCATTCGGAAACCTTGATGCAGATTATGCAATGTACCAGAAAGGTTTTTCACTCGGACTCATGAATGATAACAGGGGAAAGGTTGATGTTCTGACCGCCCTTACAGTTAAATATCCGCAGTCAGCCCTGGTCCCAACCGCAGTATTTGAAAGGGGAAGAGCCTATCAGGTGCTTGAGGATTTTATCAGGGCTGAATCAGACTTCAATTCAGTAATTAATGATTATCAGAACAGTGCACTGGTGCCAAGGGCAATACTGCAGCTGGGGCTTCTTTATTACAACCTGAATCAGAATGACAAGGCTATAGCTCAGTATAAAAAGGTAATCGAGAACTACAAATCATCGCCTGAAGCAAGGTATGCTCTTACCGGGTTGAAGAATACGTATACTGACATCAATGATGTGGAGGGCTATTTCTCGTATATAAAAACTCTTGACGGATATGGTGATGTGGATTTGTCACAGAAAGATTCGCTTCTTTACACATCAGGAGAAAATCTCTATATAGCTGCAAAGTACCAAAGGGCAACAGAGGTCTTTACAAGTTATCTGAACGAGTTTCCTGAAGGCATTTTCAGAATCAATGCAAAGTTTTACCTGGCAGAATGTCTGAATCTGTCAGGGAAAGCAACCGAGGCTCTGAAATATTACAAAGAGGTTGCTGCAGAACCAAATAACCAGTTCCTGGAACAATCATTACTTGCATCATCCGAAATTCTTTTTGAACAGGAAGAATTTGAGGAAGCTTTTGAATATTTCAAAAAGCTAGAAATGGTTGCCGTAAATGATGTAAACAAACTTGTTGCACTGAAAGGGCAGCTTCAGACAGCTTCTTTCATAGGTGATGCGCCGAATACGATTGCCGCAGCCGATAAAATCACTTCATTGCCCAATGTCCCTGAGGAGCTTCTGAGAGAGGCCGTGTTTATGCGAGCCAAGGCTAATTACAGTCTTGATAAGTTCGATTTTGCCCTTATTGATTTCAGGAAAGTGGGTACCGAAGTAACCAGCATGGAAGGTGCTGAATCGAAATACAGGATAGCAGAACTGCTTCTGAAACAGAATAAGACAGCTGAATCGGAAAGGGTCATAACTGAGTTTATCGATCAGAAAACACCACATCAGTACTGGATGGCCAGAGTATTCCTGCTTCTGGCAGATATAAGTCAGCAAAAGGGAGATATGCTTCAGACAAGGGTCACTCTCCAGAGTCTTAACGATTACTATGAGGTTGATAATGATGGTATCAGAGATGAAGTAAAGTCCAGATTATCAGCTCTTGATGAGAAAAAGCAACCGCAACAGTGATTTTCTGTAAGTATCATGATATATCCGGTAAAGTGAACAAGAAACAGAATAAAAAATGATCAGAAGAACCATTAATATAGCAGTGCTGACAATATTCACCCTGTTTTCCGCAAATGCTCAGGAAAAGAAGGAGTCATCACTGCAACGCGAGGTAACCCTTTATAATCCCTACAAACCCTCACTTAATGTTGTGAGAAAAAGGAGTTTCCTGCCGGAGCTGAAGGACACAATGCAGATTAGGCCTGAATTCAGGTATGAAGTAAATGCAGAACCGTTCATGCCGGAGTATACTGTCAGCCCTATCAAAGCTGCAGCTCTTCTGCCTGATCCTCTTCCCAAGCTCTACAAGAGCTATATCACTGCCGGACTAGGTACACATCTGTCTCCCTTTGGGGAACTCAGCATTACCAATGAGCGGTCAAAGAAGGGAGCAGTGGGCCTTTATGTCCGCCATTTCTCATCAAACGGAAAGGTAAAACTGGAAAATGATGATAAGGTTTTTGCCGGTTACCTGGATAATGATGCCTCGCTGTTTGGTAAAAAATTCATAAAAAAAAGTCTGCTGGATGGATCGGTTGATTTTACACAGAAAACAAGGTATGCCTTTGGCTATGATCCTGATATTACCGGATATGCACCAGACAAGGACAGTGTCAGAATGAAGTATAACAATATCGGTGCAAAGGCCTCTTTTTCATCAGCTACTCTGGATTCAAATAACCTTGCATATGATGTGAATCTTTCATACGACTATTTTCATCATCTGGAAAATATGTCGCAGCAACTTTTAATAATTGATGGCTTATTTGCCAAATCAGTAAAGGGGTTTTATGTCGGATCGGGAATCAATATGGATTTTTACATGCCCTCTGACTCTATTTCCACTTCTGATGAGTACATTCTGGCAATCAGTCCTTTTATCAAAAAATCAAATGAGCAATGGAATTTTAAACTCGGGTTTGAAGCTCTGCGTGACAGATCAGACGAATTCCATGTTTATCCGGATGTTGATTTCGGCTTCAATGTTATACCGTCATATTTAAGTTTTTTCGCAAGATTGTCAGGTTATCTTGAGAGAAATGATCCTCTGAAAATCCTTTCAGTGAATCCTTTCCTTGCCGACAGGAAATTCTTTTCCACCCAGCCAGAGGCCATTCTCTTCAGTTTGCCGGATACCGATCATGAACTTGTAATATCAGCCGGGGTGAAAGGAAATACCGGCATAGGCGGGAATTATCTTATTTCGGCTTCATATTCCATGATCCAGGATATGTTGTTCTATACGAACCTCGTTTCTCCCGATACTGTGATTCCACGGTCGGTGGGTAATTATTTCATGTTTATTAAGGATCCGGGATCATTATTAAATATTCATGGAGAAATGACAGGTCAGATTTCAGATAAGCTGACATTTTCCGGTGCAGCTAATTTCTATAATTACAGCTTTGGTATCACACCATGGAATAAACCAAACTGGGATGCGGTTGCCGGGCTTGACTACAACCTCAGGGATAAAATTATAGCTGGAGTTGAACTTACAGCCATTGGGAAGCGGAAAAACGTTATTAACGGTGATTATTTCAGCAAAACCAGTAATTATGGCCAGACAGAAATTGAGATGCCTTCCCATTTCAATCTGAATCTGACAGCTGAATATCGTTATTCAAAGATTCTTTCATTCTGGGCCAGGTTTAATAATATCTCTTTCAGGGATTATTATGAGTGGGCTTATTATCCCTCTCAACGATTCCTGTTCATGGCAGGGTTTACGTATAGCCTGTAAGCCGATCCGGAGCATTTTGTAAGTTGTATTTACCCCATCCTGTCCTTCACCCGGGGGGGAAGGTATTATAATCCTTTCGAAGGTGACTCAAAAGTCGGTTTTCACCCCCAAACCCCATAGCCGTCAACCTAAGACTTTTTTTAGTTGAAGTTGAGGGATAGTAAAAGTTTCCCCTCCTTTTGAAGGAGGGGTGGCCGGGACAATTGATTATCTGATTATTACAAGGTTCATTTCCCGGCCGGGGTGGTTGATTATTTGATTATTTTACATTCATTTCTATGATAACAAAAACCAATTCACATAAAAGTTTTAAATTATCTGGATCATCTTTTGAATAAGATGTTACTCTGCTACTGTTCTAAGATTCGAAAACAGATTGGCTTTTAAAGACTTTTAATATTTAGAATGGAGATAATGAAAGATTTCAGAAAAACAAAGAACATAATTATTAAAATCAACCACCCCGGCCGCAAAGAAGCATTGCAACAATTTAATAAACATTGTGTTGCGGCCACCCCTCCTTTTGAAGCTAATCTTTCATCACATCTGTAAATAAGCTAAATGAAGAATGAAGAAGGAGATCCCTCGCTTCGCTTCGGGATGACACGTAATTAGCTTAGAAACAGAGGGAAAGAAG
>Ga0129298_10000339_pt1 | contig 18101 bp, 14 predicted proteins | sample I19B2metaG_FD_94707 | JGI IMG/M metagenome (GOLD analysis project Ga0129298, IMG submission 94707) | Lake sediment bacterial and archeal communities from Gulf of Boni, Indonesia to study Microbial Dark Matter (Phase II) - ​I19B2 metaG | ecosystem: Environmental > Aquatic > Freshwater > Lake >... | reverse complement strand
ATAAAATAAAAAATAAAATAAAAAATAAAATAAAAAATAAAATAAAAAATAAAATAAAAAATAAAATAAAAAATAAAATAAAAAATAAAATAAAAAATAAAGTAAAAAATTTAACCAGCAAACAAATAAAGCTATGAAGAAAGAACTCATCAAAAAAACATATGATCTGGCAAAACAGCAATATGCTGAATTAGGAGTTGATACAGACTTGGTTATCAAGGACATGTCTAAGGTTAATATTAGCCTTCACTGCTGGCAGACAGATGATGTCGGCGGATTTGAAAAACCAGGGGCAGAACTGGGAGGTGGCGGTATCCAGGTTACCGGCAACTTCCCGGGAAAAGCAAAAACCATTGAGCAGATGAGAGCTGACCTTGACAAGGTAATGTCATTATTGCCAGGTAAACAAAGACTCAATCTTCATGCTATCTATGGAGAATTTGGCGGTAAGTTAGTAGACAGGGATAAAATTGAAGTAAAGCATTACCAGGGATGGATAAACTGGGCTAAAAAAAGAGGCATAGGGCTTGATTTCAATTGCACATGTTTTTCTCATAAGCTGGCTGATGATGGTTATACACTTTCGAGCAAGAATGAGAAGATAAGAAAGTTCTGGGTAGAACACACTAAAAGATGCAGGGCAATTGCTGCTGAAATGGGAAAACAACTCGGAACGGCATCAGTACATAACATATGGATTCCTGACGGATCAAAGGACACTCCGGTTGACAGAAATACACTGCGAAAGCAGCTTAAAAAATCTCTTGATGAGATATTCGCAGTAAAGTATCCAAAGAAACACCTGAAGGATGCAGTTGAGAGCAAACTGTTCGGGATTGGCTCAGAATCAATGGTTGTTGGATCACATGATTTTTATGTTGGGTATGCCATTAAGAATAATATTATGATTACTCTCGATAATGGTCATTTCCATCCGACTGAACAGGTTGGAGATAAAATTTCATCAATTCTGCATTTTGTTGATGATATCCTGCTTCATCTGACAAGGGGAATAAGATGGGACAGTGACCATGTTCTTACATTCAATGAGGAACTGGTCCTTATTGCACAGGAAATAGTTCGCTGTAAAGCACTCGGTAGAGTTAATATAGGCCTTGACTTCTTCGATGCCAGTCTTAACCGTATAGGTGCCTATGTTATCGGAACCAGGGCAGCTCAGATGGCATTCATGTATGCCATGCTCGAACCGCATAAAACACTCGTGAAACTGGAAGAACAGGGTAAGGGTTTTGAAAGACTGGCAATGCTTGAACTACTGAAAGCCAAACCATTCGGGGCAGTCTGGGATTATTATTGCATGGAAAACAAAGTACCTGTTGCTGAAGAGTTTATTGCCGAGGTTGAAAAATATGAGAAGGAAGTTCTTCTAAAGAGGTAAAAGCATGTTTGTATGAAAGAGAGGGTGATTGCTGTTTTTGATATTGGAAAGACCAATAAGAAGATCATTCTTTTTAATGATAGAATGAAGGTCATTCATGAAGAAGAACAGAAATTTGCTGAAGTTAAAGATGATGACGGTTTTGAATGCGATGATCTTGAAAGGATAGAAAAATGGCTTCTTTCGACAATTAATAAATTTGTAACATCCGATAAATATGATCTTACAGATATTAATATTACAACCTATGGAGCCACAGTTGTATGCCTGGATAAAAATGGTAAAAGACTGACACCTGCCTATAACTATCTGAAACCTCTTGATGAAATAATTCCTGAGAGCATTTACAAACGAAACGGAGGACGTGATGAATTCTGCAGAAGAACCGCATCTCCTGATCTGGGAATGCTGAATTCAGGCATGCAACTATTATGGCTTAAAAGAACCAAACCTGAAGTATTTTCAAAGATCAGGCACGTTTTGCATTTTCCACAATACTTATCATACACTCTAACCGGGAAAATCTATTCCGAACATACATCGATAGGGTGCCACACAGCTTTGTGGGATTTTGATAATATGAAATATCATCAGTGGATCAGTACTTTAGGCATTGAATTACCTGATCCTGTTCCGGTTGACACAAATTCAGCAGTTACATTTGGGGGTAAAAAAGTAAAAGTGGGGATAGGTATTCACGACAGTTCAGCTTCTCTAGCACCATATTTCTCTGAAAGCAAGGGCAAATTCATACTTCTTTCCACCGGAACATGGTGCATAAATATGAATCCTTTCAATTCTGAAATTCTAACTACCGAACAGCTGGATAAAGATTGTCTCTGCTATATGAGTATAAACAGACAACCTGTAAAATCATCCAGACTCTTTCTGGGGCATATGCTTGAGACAGGAGTAGGTTTACTGAATGATCATTTTAATAAACCTGCAGATTATTTCAGAAATGTAAAATACGACAAAAATGCATCACTGGCATTAAGGAATAAATATCAGGAAGAAAAAATCTTTTTCCAGAAAGAGCCGTTTGAACGTGAATTCAGGGAACGGATCGATCTATATCAGTTCAAAAATTTCGAAATTGCATATCATCAGTTAATGAACGAGTTATGCCACTTAACAATGGAATCTGTCAATCTTATCCTTCCTGAAAACAATGATATTTCGAATATTTACATCACAGGAGGATTTTCAAAGAATGAGCACTTCCTTAACCTGATTAAGGAGTATTTTCCTGATAAAAAAGTATACAGATCAGAAATCAGTAATGCTTCTGCCCTCGGGGCAGCCCTCGTATTGTCAGGACTAAAGCCTGAAGTTAACCTTGGATTGATTGAATGTACAGGTTAATCCTTTTTAAGCTGTTTGAGCAGGTCAGTTCTCTTCACCCTGTTTACAGAGAAGTAAAGTATAGCCATACCTGAAAAAAACACAGCCAGAACCATTATTAAAATCAAAGTTACTGAAGTCACATTACTGCTCTTCAGTGATGGGAAAGTGGCTAAAATAGCTGATAATGTTCCAGTTAATATTCCCCAAGCCAGTATTATAACCTGGTCGAAAAGGATATACTTCGATACCTTTTTAACATTAAATCCTGTAGCCATAAGCAATGCAAACTCTTTTCTCCGTATGTCATAATTTCGAATAAGCATGAATCCAAGGCCAAATACACCAAGTATCAATCCAAGTATTCCAAGTATTGTAAATACGTTCAGATATGTATTGGTGACTATAAAAAAGGATGCAAGCTTATCAGAGGCGGACTCGACTGACAGACCGTAATTTGAAAAACGATCGGAGAGTAGTGTTTTCATTTGTTCTGTCTCCTCATTTTCTCCATCAATTAGAAATACTGAACTTCCTGCTACAGAAGGATAATACTCTCTGAAATATTTTTCACCAATTATCAAATGTCCCTGGAAAACCGATGATTTAAGGCCACCGCTAATTACTATCCTGAGCAATTTCCCTTTTTCAGACCTGAAAACCAGAGTGTCGCCGGTTTTAACTTTCAGACCCCACTGCAAAACTGTCTGATCAGCTATTCCGTAAATTATGTCAGTTCCTGCTTTATCACTTAGCAGCATCCATGGATTTTTATTTTCTGAATCCTCTTTCACAGCAGCAAAAGAGAATGAACCTCTCCTTATTATTTCTGCAGGATCAACTCCAAGCAACGGAGGTGCTTTGATATGATTGAGATTGAGACAGCTGGCATCATCCCCCTGAAGCTTCAGACACTGAAGAACCTCAATATTTTTAAATTCAGGATCATACAATCCGAATTCTTTTTTCCCTGTTTCAGAATTCAGATTCTGTTTCACCGGGATGGCAGACTCAGACCACAGCAGATAACCTCCTGTGCCGCCTTCATTCCTGAGCATATCTTCAGAAAGAGTTAGCCTGTTGGAACTTGTAATTATTATGGCAAAAATGCCTGCACCAATAAAAATAACAGGAGTTACAGCATGGGAAGGATTGAACGAATAGAATCGTTTGGATAATCTGTAAAATCTTTCTGAACCGGTTAATGTTTTTTTAAGCCCTGTGAGGTAATACTGTTTTATTGAAAGTATTAGAGCAATAAACACGAGTGTACCGCCGGTAAAGGAGAGCAGTACAGAACTATCATCTGATAATACTGAAACAACTGAAAGTATTATGGCAGGAATGGAAACCAGTATTAGTGAAAGTAAATTCCTCTTTGATGAATGGATGACAAATCTTTCTTTTGAGTCACTGCCTAATCTTTTAAGGAAATTTCTTAGTCGTATCATTACAAGCACCTGAGCAATCAGAATTGTGGAGATGAAACCGATAATTACGGTGACAAAATCGAATCCTGGAGTTATAGTATTGGTTTGAACTGCTCCGGTCCATACCGTATTCAGAGCATGAATAATTAATACGTTAACTCCGTATCCTGTAAAAACTCCGGAAAAAGCACCTGCAACAGATATTATCGCAGTTTCATTAAACAGCATTCTTCCGATCAGACTGTGTCTGAATCCAAGAGCATAATATGTTTTTACCTGTTCCTTTTTTGAATCGAAGAATATTGAAACAGAAAATGAAAGCAGTATGATGCAGGACAGAATAATAAAGAATCCAAGACTCAGAAAAAGAGTCCCGAAATCTACACCCTGGGATGCAGCATCTTCACCCGAAATACGTACATTACGTATGGAAATTCCTGCATCTGAAGGTTCAATCTTCCCTTTTAGTGTGTTTATAATAATTTCATTTTCAATATCTCCGGAAAATCTGATTGCAGTGGCAAGTCCGAAAAGATTGCCCCATAGCTTTTTCGCATTTTCATAGCTTATAAAGGCTTTTGGGGTACCTTTGTACGTGTCCCAGTATTTCTCATCCTTTTCCCTGATCCTGTCCATAAGTATAGGAATACCTGCATCCCATGATGAGCATGAAGTACTGCCGGAAATTCCGGGAAATTCAGGCATCAGAGAGGGATCAGAGTAAATGACATTATTCCCGGTAATACTTTTTATTATAAATTTTTTTTCTCGCTCTTCAAGAAGGTTTCCGACCTGATGGTACCATTTCAGAGATATTTCATCACCAGGTCCCGATCTGAGGTCATCTGCCAGCCATTTACTAATAATTATTTCATCCTCAGTCGTTTCAGATATCACATCAGGAGGAAGTCCTGCTATGAAAGAGTAGGGATTTTCACCATTTTTTGTTTTCAGACTATTGGCAAGGTAGGTGAGTACAGGATACCCTTTTTTTAATTCATTTAAAATTCTTCCGACGAGTAAACTGTCGATAAAAATTCTGTCTGATATTATCTCTTTCTCGCCAGTAACCTCCGATTTTCGGATAGAAAGTCCGATATCATTTATTGTAAGTATTTCCTTTAGCAAATTATAAATTGAAGATTCGGAAATCTTACCAGGATTGGCTATCAACAGTCTGTTGACCCTGGATTTCTGATTATCAGCGTCCTGTAAATCATCCAGATTCATAAAGATATTACGTGGTAATACCTGGCTGATACCAAGGGAGAAGTTTCCTGCACAGCAAGTGCCCAGAATTCTGGCTACTTTGAGGACTTTGGAGTTTTCGCCATTTTCTTCCGGTGCAAATGGAGCATTCTCAGGTATAGGATCAGTATCCCTGAACCTTACTATTATTTCTTCTCCTTCCTGAATTCCTAATTGCTCTGCCAGTACAGAATTAATTGCCGCAGTTCCTTCTGGTATGTCGATGCTGTCTATTCCATGGAACGAAAAAAAGTCTTTTCTGATCCCATAGATACTGATTTCAAGAGCAGTAGCTCCGGTGGCAAAATTCTGGCAGTAACCATCTGTTTCCAGGATGGGGGTAGTAATGATCCTCTGTAACGAAGTCAGTCTGTCAGCGATTGATGGATCAAAATATCTGAGACCGGAACTTATTAATATATCGGTTTTGCCAAGTTTTTCGCCGGATTGCCTCTTCAAACTCTGCCTTACTGATTCTCCTGTCAGTAAGGAACCGGTTATTATTGCTGCCAGAATAGCAATAATGATTGTCTGATTAAGATAGTCTCTTTTATAGAACAGAAGGGAACGTAAAGTAAACCTGAGGAGTTGATTTTTCATTTTAAGATAATGAAAGGTTATACTTTCAGTTTGCCTTCATCAAGCTTCATATGCAAAGCCATCCTTGAAGCCATATCAACAGAATGAGTTGCAACTATCAGAGTTATCCTGAATTCCCTGTTAAGCTCTACAAGCAAGCTGCCAAGATTTTCAGCATTTTTGGCATCAAGCGATCCTGTGGGTTCATCGGCAAGAAGCAAAGATGGTTTACCTGTCAGAGCCCTGACAATGGTAGCTCTCTGAGCTTCTCCACCCGATATCTGGAAGGGAAATTTATCCATCAACCCTGTTATGCCTACTCTTTCTGCCAGCAGGTCACAATAACTCAATTTTTCAGTGTATTCATTGCTGCTGATCTTTTCTGCAAAAAGTGGGAGCAGAATGTTTTCTCTGATAGTCAGGTGATTGAGGAGCAGATGATCCTGAAATACAAAACCTATGTTTCTGTTACGGTATCCTGACAACTCATTATTAGACAGGTTCAGAATAGAATTTCCGCGGAATTTCACATCTCCTGAATCAGGCCTGTCAAGTGCACCAATAATATTCATAAGAGTTGATTTTCCTGATCCTGATGGTCCTGTAATTGCAATGGAATCACCTTCACCGGCTTCAAGAACCAGATTATCAAGTACAATGCCTCTCTGTGGAAATGATTTTGATATATTTTCAAGTTTGAGCATATCACAATTCTTAGAGTTTTGTTTCTCCCTGCATAGTTGTATTATAAAGGCTGGCAAGGCCTTCTGACATTTTTCCAAGAGATAATTTTGATCTTACACCTGCATAACCGTTTCTGCCTTTTTCCTCTCTGAGTGTACTGTCTGTCAGCATTCGGGTAAGCGTTTCAGCAAGAGCATCAGAATTATCCGGGCTATAGGTAATGCCTCCTCCGGTTGTCTCAATAATCTCCGGGAAAGCACCGGTAGATGGCTGTACAACAGGTACTCCTTCCAGATTTGCTTCCAGTATATACATACCATAGCCATCATATTTGCGTACCGGAACACTTAAAACATCTACAGATTTAAAGAACTCAGCCTTCTTATTGCCCTGGAATTCAGGGTAAATCCTGACACTTTTCTGAAATCCATGTTCCCGTATCTTTTTTATCTGGGATGATACAAAAGGTTTATCATCTCCCGTGTAACCTCCGCAAACATTTAAAGTGAGGTCAGGAATAGTATTCTGATGCTTCATTTTGATAAAGGCATCCACGATCTTGTCGAAGCCATTATGAGCATTTACCCTGCAGAAATATCCTACTGACGGAGCCCTGTTAATAATCTTCTCTGCGTTAAATCCATCAGAATCGAATCCCAGAGGAACTATATCAATATTATCTCCTTTAACACCTGTTTTTGAAATGAACAAATCTTTATAGTAGCGACTTGGAGTCACAAACCTGTCAACATATACTGCTTCCTTGCCAATAAGCTCCCATGCTCTGCTTTTAAAAGGTTCCTTCATCTCGTCTATCCAGTCATCCTCATTCAGCAGCGAGCAGACAACCCTTATTTTCATATGTTTCTTCAATTGACGTGCAAGTCCCAGAATAAGTGCATTTGACAGATGAACTATATCCGGTTTGCCTGTCGATTCCAGGTAATTCACCAGCCTTCTGACTTCGGCTGGTTTAAATGCATTGTCTCCTTCGATCATATTCAGGGTAAGCTCTTCAAGGCCGTCAGTCCTGGTTGTTCCTGCCTGCTTTGCGGCTATTTTAAGGAAAGGTGCAGAATCAAAGAATTTATCCATGAATGACGGCATATTTCTGAGAAACGGAGCCTTTTCTCTCAGGTACATGGAAATTGCTCCGAAGAAAACATGCTTATCGAAACCTGTTTCAGTATTCGATTTATCAGGTGGGAGATACAGAGGGATAGCTGATGCTGTAATCCCCGGAACCTTCCTGATTGCACGAAGGAATAGCATATCGCGGTAGCAGTTACCGCAATAGAATGATCCTCCTGATCCTGTAATCAAATAGACTATTTTCATTTTTTATTTCTTTGATCCAAATGCCAGAAGTCTTCCGTCTTCTGTAAGAAAATAAAACCTGTCTTTTATAACTACAGGTGAACTTCCAATGGATGCACCTGCATTAAAATTCCAGATTTTCTTACCGTCAGATAAATTAAGCAGATAAATATTCCCGTCAGTGCTCCCAAAAAGAACCCTGGTTGGGGTCATAACTGCTGAACCAATTATTTGTCCGTTGGTTCTGAATTTCCATATCTGTTTCCCTGTATTAATATTGAAACAATACATGTACTTATCGTCATTGCCGATAATTACGAAGTTATTGCCGGCGGCAGGTATTGCTATCACAGGTCCCGCATTTTCAGTTGCAGTTACCTGCCATTCAACCTTTCTTTGCTTAAGATCGACACAATATAATTCTCCGTCGTAATCCCCAAAATATGCCATTCCGGCTGATATTGCAGGAGAGGAGGCTATATATACACCTATATTTATCGTATCTGTCTCTCTGCCTGAAACACAATCCGCAATCCTGATAATTCCATCACAGCCTCCGAATACAACACTGGATCCGAAAATTGAAGGAGCTCCGTTTACATAATTCTGAGTTTCAAGTTTCCATAAAAGTTTGCCGGTAGCGGGGTCTGTACAATGCAGAAAATAATCGTAGCTCCCGAATACAAGCCCTGATTTAGATCCTGATTCCCAAATATTTGCCGAACCTGCAATTTTATTATCTGTTTTGTAGGTCCATATCAGTTTCCCGGTTGACTTATCGATTGCCCTCATGTTTCCATCAGATGAACCCGAGAACAATAATTTTTCATAAATCAAAGGTGGAGCCTCTGTTGGACTTCCTGTTTCAAATCTCCATTTAATCTTTCCATTAGTCGATACAGCAATAATGGTACCTTTATCATTGCCAAAGAAGAGAGTACCATCACTCAGAACAGGAGACGATTTTGTTCTTGCTCCTGTTGATACACTCCAGAGTAAAGCAGGTTTCTGCACTATCTCATAGTCGGAAATACCTGAAAGAGATCTCTTTCCCCTGAATACGGGCCAGTCATTTATTTGTCCGTGCGTTATGCTGGCAGTAATAATAAAGATTAATATCATGAAAAGATCCTTCATCAAGGAGATTGTTAATTATTTAATATCAGTTCCTGTTGATGGACAAACAAACAATATACTATAAAAGTTTTTTCTGTCCGGGTTCTGTCATTTCGATGAAATGCAGTATAAATTCTGTTTCCCGCGGATATATATTTTCCCTTCAGAAAATGCAGGACTTGCATCAGTATGCTCACCAACAGGTGATTTCGAAATAATCTTTAGCTTGCCTTCTGCCTCAGCAATATACATAATTCCTGATCTGTCAAGCATCCATAATTTATTGTCACAGATAACCGGTGATGCGTAAAACGGATTGTCAAAATAGGTTGTCCACAGAGTATCTCCTGTCTGTGCATTATAACAAACAGCATCTCCATTCCCTGTTGTCATGAAAAGGAAATTGTCGTTTGCAACCGGGCTTGAAACATCAGCTGTAAAACTATTATCTTCCCATGCTGCAGATCCGGTTTTCCCTGGTTTAAGTGCAACCAGTTTAAAGTAATCTGCCACTACATAAACAAGGCTGCTGTTTACAGCTGCCGATGCTGCAACATCACCTGAAACACCCGGCAGAGTCCACAATTCCTTTCCATTTACCGGATCATAGGCTGAAACTCCCGGGTTACCATTTACAATCAACTGAGGTACACCATTGAATGAAGCCAGGACAGGAGAGGAGTTTACCGGACGACCGGGCCTGGGTGTTTCCCATTTCATTTCTCCGCTCTTGAGATCAAATCCTGAAAGGGAAAGTTTATCCTGGCTGTCATACTGTACAAGTAAAAGCTTTTCATAAATTACCAGTGATGCAGAATATCCGTAAGAACTCTGAGGAACACCAAGGTGCTTTCCCCACTGAAACTTACCATCGTGATCATAGCAGACTAAATTTCCATTGCCAAACATGGCAAAGACATAGTCCTCATTCAATGCCGGAGTAGGAACTGCCATTCCTGCCTCGGCATCTGATTCAGGTTCCTCGGATGAGGCTTCCGGAAAATCCTTTCCTGATCCTTTCCATAAGAGTTCTCCTGTATTTTTATCAATACAATAGACTGCTATTTCCCCGTCACCGGCACCGGTTATGAATAACTTATCACCCCAGATAACAGGTGAGCTCTGGCCAGGTTTGGGATTTGCAATCTTCCATTTAATATTTCTGCCCTCCTGTCCGTCCCATTCAACAGGAAATCCTTCTCCGGCTGAAATTCCACTGCTTCCTTCACCTCTGAAAAATGGATAATTGACTTCATCAGGCATATTAATACCGGATGTAGCTACTTTTTTTCCGGCTGAGTCAGATTTGGCTTCTGAACTACCTGGAGAAGGAAGTTCAGACCTGAGTACAAATGAAGATATAACTGCCAGAAGGGTAACTGCACCTGCTGAGATTAACAAAAAACGTCTGTTTTTTACCCTGTCTGCATCAATGTCAGGTTTATCCGGACGAAAAGACTTTGCAGGTTTTTCACTTCCTGCTACAAGCCTTTGCAGTACAACAAAAACCAGTGCACCCGCAAGAAGGAGGTAGGACCCTGTTTCAACCTGCCATCTCGACGAGAAATAAGCTTTTCTTGCCATCAGATCCATTGCCCGGACCTGCTCGGCAAGGTCTTTATTATTTACATCCCTGTCAAACTGTTCCTTAACAATCTGAATGGCAGGGTTGGCAAGCGGATCTATTGTTTTAAGCTGTACGAGGCTTAAAACCATAGTAATTGCAATTACTACAGTAAATATGCCGGCAACAAGGCTTATACCATTAAAAATCCTGATCTCCTTTTCTGAAAACTTCATTTTTCAATTATTTATCTTAACTGGACAAAACTTCATGCATTTGGCACAACTGTAGCATCTTCCCCGGTCAGGTTCATAATCTTTTCTTACACTGCGTGCTGTCAAACGGAAAAGACCTATTCCAAGCGATAAACCCAGGAATAGTCCTACCCATGGAGCACCTTTCCTGAATCTGCCTGTTATCTTCTGTTCCTCAGCAAAAAGTTCATCCTCTGTTTTGCCTGATTCATAGAAAGCTACAGCATTCTTTGATACGGCTTTTATTCCCTCATTCTTTTCAAGTCTGATTTCACGGGCCAGCTTAACGTTATCATTCACAACAGCCAGTGAGGGTGAAATATTGTACAAAAGTACAGCTAATCCAATTGCAATTACAGGAATAACTGATAAATAGATTGCTGATTCCTTCCAGGACCTGGCTGGTCTTTCTGTTTCAGCATCAGGGTCAGACTGAAGTATGGCATCATATGGACAGCCTGATTCGCACAGACGGCAATTCCTGCATTCAGCAGGAGTGATTGTCATATGCTTTACAGAGAATCTTGAGAAAATATTCTGAAGGACACCATAGGGGCAAAGATACCTGCAATAGGGCCTGTTGACAAATATACCGACAATTAAAAGCAGAGACCCGAAAATTACCATTGTATACGGAGCATCAATTCTGAAGAAACCGACAAAAGGATCATACCTGCAGATAATGAACTGGCTTTCTGTTGCTGCAAAAAGAACAGCCAGCCCAAGGTATACAAAGGGTATTGCTGAAAGAACAGCCTCCACCTGCCTTGGAATCCTTAGCTGCCTGAAACCGGTAAGCTCCTGGATTGCACCAAGCGGACATACTCCTGCACAGAATACACGACCAAACAGCAGGGCTGCAATTAACGGGATGCTGAAAAAAAGTAGCGCAGAAACAGGAATTGCATATGTTTCATTGAATAATGCAAGGGAGAGATTCTGTACTGAACCTATTGCACAGATGCATCCCTGTCTGTAGAAACCAAAATAGGCAAGGGAAAAAACCGATATCCAAACAAGACCCTGGCGTGATCGCTTTTTAATCACCATCCAGGCTGTAGCAAGCAGGGCAATAACCAGAACTGCAACGTCCATATATTCCCATAATGGGCCTCGCTGATAAAGGAACTGGTGAGTGGGGAAGGTGTATCCTCCTTCGAATTCAGGCCTCGGAAATCTCTGTGGCTGAGCATAGAGCACCGTGTGCCCGATAAACATTATCAGCAGGATAATATATGGTGCGTATCTTGAAAATTTCTTCAAAACTTATAATTTCTTAATCTCTTTTCTGATATACGGATCTTCAGCAGGTACTCTTGAAATTGCATCAGACGGACAAACTCTTGCTATTGCACACTGATTACAGTTTACACAAAGATTATGCATGATCTGGAGGTAGAGTGATCCGTTTCCAAAATCATAGCATCCTTTAACGCATTTTGAGCAACCGTCACAAAGCTTTTCATCGATGGTATATTCGAAATACGGCTCTTCGACAAATTTCCGTTTAATTGCACCAACCGGACATAACTGGTTCTCTGCTGCTGTATTGAATGTTTTGGCTCCCTGGCGAAGATATCCCGGACAAAAATCGCAATAACCACACATCGGAAAAGCATTCATGCACTTAACAGCTGATGGTGTCATTACACAGCTGCTTTTACAAAGCTCACAGCTTGTACATTTAAAAGGATCAATCTGCCAGACAAAACCTTTTACATCTGTTCTTTTTGCAAGAATTACAGGCAATGCCAGAACAGGGGCAGCCAGAAGTATTCTTCCTGCTGCCTTTACAAAATCGCGTCTCGATTCCCGGTTATTCTTGTTTTCGTCCATTACTTCTGCGATAAAAATGTGGTACAATCAGTTTCACCCGAACATATTCCTTTGCCCGGACAGGCTGAACAATCATTGCCTCTAACAACCCTGCGACCTGTTAATGCAATAACAGCAGCCAGAAATCCGAACAACAGATATCTTATAACTTTTTTAAGAAATTCATTCCTGTTCATAACTGTTTCCTTTTAAAAGTATAAAGTTTTGAATCGCCCGGATTGGCACCAAATATAGTTTCACCCTTAGGTGATACCGCAATATCAAGAGGGATGGGTGCATGAAAACTGTTCACCGACGATACAAACTCTATGAATTCACCATTCCTGTCGAGTATTTTAATCCTGTTAACTCCTTTTTCAGCTGTAATAAATCCATCACCATACAGTGCAAAATGAGCAGGGTTACAACACCCACAGAAAGAATCAGGAGCAAGGCCTGCTTCACCGAAATAATCAATCAGTGTTCCGTCTGTTTTCCTGCGCTCAATGCGTCTGTTTCCGGTATTTGCCACAAAAAGGGTATTATCCTTTCCTAAGGCTACATCAAAATACGGACTTGGTATAACAAACGGTTCTCCCGATCTTCCGATAATGGATCTCACCTCACCACCTGAATCAAGTATATATACTGATTTACCTGCTGCATCAGCAAAAGCAATTAAATCTTTATTTGCAGAAACAGAGGTGATCAAAGTTTTTTCATCATAAGGGCCCCATTCAGCTATAACTATACCACCTAAATTCAGTACCGTTATGGCATTTATTCTTGCAGCATAGATTTTGTCTGATGAACATGCTATTGCCGTTACCTCAGAATCAGTCTTGGTTTCCCAAAGAAGATTCAATTCCGGATCATAACAGGCTATGAAAGATTCTCCTGCAAGTATAATTTTCCCATCTTCAGAAACTGCTACTGCTTTTAGTTTACCCTTACCGCAGTCAAACACTCTTTCAACGATCCACTGATCCGAAATAACAGAATCGCCGGTTTCCTGCACAATATTCTGAACAGTATCCTTCCTGAGTACCAGATCGAAAATCATATATCCGATGAATACCAGGATCAGGACTATTATCGTTACGGTAGTCCAGATTTTGTTCATTCCATCATTCCTTTTTACTGATGTCGAGACACAACATATTATGAGAATCTCTCATTATCAGGTATTTGCCAGCCATTGCCATCGGGCTCCATGCTTCAATTGCCTGGATAATCTTATGACTTGCTGCAAGTGTGGCAGATGATTTGTCAATTTTAAACAGGTATAAAGTTCCTTCATCATCAAGCAGATAAAGTTTATTGCCACTCATAATGAACGGACCCATTCCTTTTCCGAATCGTCCTTCCTTGCCACTTGACCATACAGGTGTAATAAGATTGGATTTATTATAGCATGCAAGCTGCCGTTTTAAGGCACCTGCATTTTCCGGTAATACTGCCCACAGGTTATCACCAACCATGATAGGTGTATGCTGTTCACTTGCTATTCCTCCTGATGATTTATGTTGTGCTGCAACTACAGCTTTAAATCCCGATTCATCTCTGGTTATCAATATTTTTGCAGTGCCGGCCCCATAGCTTCCAAAAGCGGCAATCTCACCATTTCCCATGTATAGGGGAGAGGCAACCGTTATTGAAGGACTCCATGCAGTCGTTTTCCACAGAAGCTTACCAGTATCTTCCCCTTCGGCTGAAACACCACAAACTCCGCCCAAAGCAGCATAAACATACATTTTCTTACCATGAATATTCATTGGTATTACAGAAGTATGAGACATTCTTAGCGAATCAGGGTTTGGAGTTTTCCAGAGCACTTTTCCAGTAGCACAATCAACTCCTGTCATGAGGGTTTTGCCTCCCGGGGCAAAAATTGCAATATCATTATCTATAAGCGGACATTGTCCTGAATAGAACTCAGGAGTAATCTTTCCTTTGACTGTTCCCTGAATTCCATACTCCCTTTCCATGTCAATAGTCCAGAGCAGCTCCCCGGTTAAAGGATTCAGGCACATCACATGCGATCTGGGACCTATTGTTACCAGATATTTGTCAGTAACAGCGGGAATAGTCCGTGAATAACCATGGTTGCGCTTAAATTCCACTGTATACCACCTTCTCCATAACTCGGTTCCTGATTTAAGTGAAAAGCACCTCAGCATGTCAGCTTTTCTCTTCTCGTTATAATCAAGAACATAAACACGTCCGTTATGGACAGCCGGACCTGCATATCCTTCTCCAAGTGTGACCTGCCAGGAAACTGGAGGGCCTGAGGTATCCCAGGTCTCAGCCAATGGAGTCGGATCCTTGCTTATATTATCGAAATCAGCACCTCTGAATCGTGGCCAGCTGCCTGATACCACTTCATCAAATATTCCAAGAGTATCAAAATTCTGACCAATAAAGATTGAATCTGAAATCTGTTTCTGAGGTGGTCGGTTATCCATTCCTGGTACCCTTACGACCACATTATATGAGGGACTGGATAGAACCCACCATGAAAACGCTATTGCGAACACCGCAACAGAGGCACCTATTATTACGCTATTTCTTTTAAGCAGGGACAATTTCCGATTACTTATTTTGCCTTAACGTTATAAACAGCCATATAATCACCGTGACGTAGGAAGAGCCTTCCTTTATCAATTACGGGATGTGACCAGTGAGGTCCTGATCCTTTAGTGATCTTAAATGAACTTATTACTTCAAATTTTTCAGGATTGGGTTTTACCAGGGCAACATTACCTCCTTTTTCTTCAAAAATGTACAGAAGTCCTTCGGCTGCAATAATTGATCCTTTATTATTCCATTCGGTAACCCACATTGTCTTGCCGCTTGTCCAGTCAACGCATACATATCTTCCCATGGTATTATTATCATGAGTTGAGCCGTACAGGTAGTTTCCTATAAGAACCATTCCTCCCACATGAGGATTGAAATCAGGATTCTTCCATTCCAGGGTCGGTTCACTGCCATCTGTGTTTACCTTAATTTTGGCAGATGTCTGTCCGTAGCCATTTGCTGAAAAAACATATCCGTCTTTGTATATCGGAGTATGAATATAGTTCTTGCCACTTTTTCCATCGGCATTTACTGATCCGAAATTAAATTTCCAAATCAGTTTGCCATCAGCAGCATCAACGCCAATTATCCAGGTAGGGGTGTTTGTAATAATTACTTTCTTTCCGTTTTGCTCAACAAGAAGAGGATTAACATACTGCATTCCTTCATTCAATGACGGAGTCTCCCATACAACAGTTCCTTTTTCCAGATCAAAGGCTACCATAGCTGCAACAGAACCTCCGGGAGTTATAATTACCTTGTTATCAACCACTAGAGGAGATTCGGATATGCCGAAACGGGGTACTGTACATTTATATTTAGTGAAATAATCAACTGACCATAGTATTTTTCCACTTGTTGAGACACATGATAATTCACCGGCTCCGCTGACAACATATATTTTACCTTTTGTCACAGTGGGAGTACAACGACTCTCAGGGTAACTGTTTACTTTTGACATTTTGCCATACTCAACATCCCATTTCTTCTTTCCGTCCTGTGTTAAAGCAGTAAGAACATCCTTGTCTCCACGCACTCCTGTAATGTAAATTGCATCATTTGTTACTGTGGCACTTGAATATCCGATACCAATGCCTTCAAATTCCCATAATAATGCAGGTCCTGCTGCAGGCCACTTTTTCAGCAATCCTGTTTCAGTATAGACACCTGTTCTGCCGGGTCCTCGCCATCCAAACTCCTGACTATATGAAGTTACTGTAATCATTATCATTACAGCAGCCAGAAAAATCCCTATTACACTTCTTTTCATTATGATCATTATTTAATGTCAATTAATAATTAATATCTATTTTTTAATTGAATATACACCAATGTAATTTCCATGTCGCAGATAAAGTCTTCCATTGTTAACAGCAGGATAAGCCCAGTAAGGTCCGCTGCCTCCGTTGATTTTAAACTCACTGATTACATCAAGCTTTTCAGGTCCTGGTTTAACAAGTCCCACATGTCCGTTTTTCTCTTCAAACAGGTATAGCATTTCATCTGCCGCTATAAGTGATCCTTTATTGTACCAGGGAGTTATCCATTGAGTTTTTCCTGTATTCCAGTCAACACAAACCCATTTGCCATATGAACTTGTCTCCCAGTTTGATCCATATAGATATCCTCCCAAAAGCAAAGCTCCTCCTACATGTGGATCCAGGTCATCATTCTTCCACACCAGAGTTGGCGTAGAGCCGTCAGAGTTAAGCCTGAGTTTGAGGGCAGGTTTATCGTATCCGCTTGAGACAAATAAAAAGCCGTCACGGTATATTGGGGTATTTATATGAGCAAATCTCCATTCTGACGTTGTGGAATGAGACATGTAGTCAAACTTCCATTGCAGCTTTCCGGTATTCATGTCAACAGCAATAACATACTTTGCAGAATGTGTCACAATCAGGCTTCTTCCAGCGAATTCTACCAGAATGGGATTCACATACTGAGTTACATCATCAATTGACGGGGTCTCCCAGATAACGCTGCCATTCTCACTATTCAGAGCTACCATTGCAGCTTTCTTTCCACCAGGAGTCACTATGACTTTATTGCCTGTTACCAGAGGATTTTCAGATATACCAAAATCAGGAATTACTCCTTCATATTTCCTAAAATAATTTACTGACCAGATAATTTTTCCCTGTGTACTTATACAGACAATATCTCCGCTTCCGCTTACTAGATATAATTTGTTTCCCGAAAGGGTGGCTGTTCCGCGACTGTCAGGGTAATTGCTGGCAGATGCTTTTCCATAAGTAACCGTCCAGTTCTTTTTGCCGTCAGCTGTGAATGATGTCAGTGCATCATTTTCGTCAACACGGCCTGTTATATATACAGCCTCTTCAGTAGCAGTTATACTTGAAAATCCAGGACCTATATCAGTGGTTTCCCATAGTAGGTTAGGCCCGCCTTCGGGCCAATTCTTCAGCAACCCAGTCTCGGAATAGCGACCAGTCCGGTCAGGTCCGAGCCACCCATCCATCGTCTGAGCTTCTGTAGTAAAATACAGGCTAAATAAAAAAACTAATAATATCAGGTGTCCTTTTATCACAACCTTCACAAAATATTCGCAATATAGAAAAACAACTCTTATGAATTCTGAATCCTCATATTTTATATTATATGAAATTGCTTCTTTTAAATATTTTTAACAGCTAAAAATTGAGGAAAATCAGAAAAACAGGAATTTTTTCAATATTAATGAATGTTATTTTATTTGCCATTTAAATTGTGATTTTATTATAATAGAATTGCTTTACTTAATATTATTT
>Ga0129298_10000338_pt1 | contig 18104 bp, 21 predicted proteins | sample I19B2metaG_FD_94707 | JGI IMG/M metagenome (GOLD analysis project Ga0129298, IMG submission 94707) | Lake sediment bacterial and archeal communities from Gulf of Boni, Indonesia to study Microbial Dark Matter (Phase II) - ​I19B2 metaG | ecosystem: Environmental > Aquatic > Freshwater > Lake >... | reverse complement strand
GGGGGCAGCTCAGTCGGCGAACGAGACCTCCTGGTCAAAGTCATTGAAGAATCTGGAAGTCTCCTCTTTCACGGTGTTCAGATAAAGCCCGGAAAACCGACACTCTTCGGCATAGTGAGAGGAACACCCGTCTTCGGCATGCCAGGCTACCCGACTTCGTGTCTGAGCAACGCATACATCTTTCTCGTCCCAGCGGTTCGGAAAATGGCCAGGCTCCCGGAGAAGAGGCCAAAAACCGTCAAGGCAAAGATGGGCAAGCGGATCGTTTCAGCCTCAGGTAGGGAGCAGTTTCTGCCCGTCAGATTGACGGAGGGGAGGGCATACGCAGTCTTCAAAATGTCAGGAGACATAACCAGCATGGCGAAAGCCGATGGCTATGTGATTCTGCCCGTCAACCTAGATGTGGTAGAAGAGGGAGAAGAAGTCACCGTCACCTTGTTCGAATAGTATCTTCTTCATGTTGTCCATCAGTTTTCCATGGTCCTCTCTCTCGCGATCATAAAGATCTTCCTTTTTTGCCTTTGGGCGAGGATCAAAATACAGGGTATGGGCACCCATATTAAGTACACCTACCTATACCAATAAAGCTTTCAACGCTGCACTATAAAGCACTAATCAACAGTCACAAGTTCCGTACAGAAGAAAGGGGAATTCGCGGGAGACTTCGCCATCGTCTGCGAAAATATGGCAAGCCTGCCCTTTGCCGGCCTATAGGCGCCTCTAGGCGGTCTGTTGAATACTTTTAAACCCAGAGCCAGCAATACAGAAGTGAGGCGAAGGAATGACGAGAGATAGATTCGAACTCGCTATCATTGTGCTAGCTTCTGCACTAATCATCTACATGCTGGTCTCCATCCTCTACCTGTATATTGCTGTCGGCGAACGTTGGAGTTCGGTTGTGAACGCCCTCTTCGACAGTCGAGTTCTCGGCGCGATCGCTATCAGCATTTCCTCAGCCCTTATCGTGGGCGCCTTAGCAATCGCCGCTGCAATCCCAAGCGCCTACCTCCTCGCCTACAAAAGCTTCCGTGGCAAGGGCGCGCTGGAAACGTTTCTGATCGATCTGCCGCAGACCTTTCCTCCTGTCACCGAAGGATTGGTCTACCTTCTCATGTTCGGTCGTGTAGGACTGGCTTACACCTATGCAGCAGTGATCATAGCCAAATTCTATGTGTCTGCACCTTTCGCCATCAGCTTCGCCACGAGACGTTTCAGAGAGATAAGAGAGAGTGGACTGGACGTAATAGCGAGAACGTTGGGCGCCGGAACTAGGCATGTTCTAGGTCGAATACTCCTCCCCCTCTCAAGCCGAGATCTGCTTGCTGGCTTCTCACTGACATGGGCAAGGGCAATGGGTGAACTCGCCGCAACCCTGGTATTCGCTGGAGCCATACCTTGGAGGACCGAAGCCATCCCGACGCTTGTCTATCTCACTGCAGCAGAGATGCCTGAAGTGGCAATCGCTGCGTCCGTCATTGCCGAGACTCTGTCGATCGTGGCCTTGCTTTCGTTCAGGTGGATTGCGAGGAGAAGATCATGAAGGGGCTTGTCGTCCAAGGTGTCAGCAAAAGCTACGGCACCATCAAGGCTCTCGACCGATTAGAGTTGAACGTCGACGCCGCGGAGTTCATGGCTGTCATGGGGCCGAGTGGTTGTGGAAAGACGACGCTTTTGCTGGTCATCTTGGGCGTGTTGAAGCCGGATGAAGGCCACATCTGGATAGATGGAAACGATGTCGATGAACTCCCGCTTGACAAAAGGAACATCGGCTACGTGCCCCAAGACTTCGGGTTATTCCCCCACCTAGATGTGTATGAGAACGTAGCCTTTGGTCTTAGGGTCAGAAAACATCCTGAGGCAAGGATTCGCGACAGAGCAGAGGAGTTGCTAGTCATAGTAGATTTGGAGGGTATGGAAGGGAGAAAGCCTAAGGAACTGAGTGCAGGCCAGAAGCAGCGTGTGGCTTTGGCGCGGGCATTGGCGACAAATCCCCCAGTGCTTCTACTGGATGAGCCACTAAGCAGCATCGATGAGGCAACCAAGGCGGAAGTCAGAGCCAACCTCAAAGAGATCCAGAAGAGATCAAAAGTCACAACGCTCTGTGTGACACATAATCCTGAAGACTCTTTTCAACTTGGGGAACGCATCGCCATCATGTATTCAGGAAAGATAATCCAATGCGACACCCCGCAAGGCATATTGGACAACCCGAAGACAGATCTGGTAAGAAAACTTGTAGCGCCCATGTACATCCTTTGGAACCGAACGGGACTATTGTGAAAGTACGAAACTTTGAAAATCTTTAAGCGAGGAATGAACAGAATAGTGAACCGTGGCATAGAAATGGGAAGCAGCAGGTTTCAAGGAATCTTCCCTGCCCTCGTTACTCCTTTCACCCGTGAAGGAGAAGTGAACCTAGAAGAGCTCCGCAGGGTTGCCTGTTTCCATGTCGAGAAAGGAGTGGACGGCTTCTTTGTATGCGGCACAGTGGGGGAAGGCCCTCTGATGTCTGTTGGGCAGAGGAAACTGGTTGCCGAGACCGTCATGGATGAGGTTGGCAGCCATGTATCCATAATCGTCCATGCGGGCACGACCAATACCGAAGAGACTGTTCAACTGGCGAAACACGCTCAAGAGATTGGAGCCCATGCTGTGGGCGTAGTCTCACCTTACTACTTCAAACCCGATCTGGAAGGACTTGTGGAGCACTATAGGATCGTCTCCGAATCAGTTGGCATCCCAGTCTTCGTATATAACATACCGTCCTTGACCGGTCTCAACCTAACGCCTCTGATGGTGGCGAAGATATGCGAACTACCCAACATAGTAGGCGTGAAAGACTCAAGCAGGGACTTGATACAGATAAGAGAGATTATGGAGACAGCTACAAAGAAGATTACAGTGATAAACGGAGCTGACAACCTAATCTTTGCAGCGTTGATGGTTGGCGTTGACGGCCAGATATCTGGCATGGCTAACGTGGCTCCGGAACTCTTCGTCGGACTCTACAAGGCTTATAAGGCTGGTGAACATTCAAAGGCGCTTAAACTTCAGAAGGACATCAACTCAGTCATCCGAGCTCTGAGCGGCTTTCCCCCAATCGCGCCGATCAAGGCAGCTTTGAAACTGAGAGGGGTAGGAGCGGGATTCCCCAAGAGACCGCTCAGACCACTTAAACCAGACGAGGTCAACATACTGAAAGAGAGGCTGTCTGCCCTGAACCTGTTCTGGTGAGGAAACCAAAGCACTCTCACATCAAGGATCGATGTTGATGAATGGCAATTCACGAGCCGTTCTATCCAAGAACTGAAAGGGCGCGAGTACAGGTTGAACAAAAGGTTGAAGGTTGCCATAACTGATTCAGATTACGAATCGCACGATATTGAGAGGGGAATCCTTTCGAAGATTGGTACCGAACTGGTGGAGTTCCAATGCAGAACAGAGGACGAAGTTGTCAGGTTCTGCAGCGACGCTGACGGTTTGCTGGTTCAGTATGCCCCGATAACGAGGAGAGTTTTAGAGAGCCTCAGCGCAAAGGTGATCACTCGTTACGGGATCGGCGTCGACAACATAGACGTGAAAGCCGCGACTGAAAGGAATATACTTGTGACTAACGTCGTCTATGATGTCACAGATGTTGCAGAACACACTCTCAGCCTCATCTTGTCGTTAGTTAGGAGAATTCCGTGGATTCGCAGCAGCACAAGAGCCGGCGAATGGGACTGGAGAATGTGGCAGCCAATAGAGCGGCTCAAAGGAAAGGCCATTGGAATAATAGGCTTCGGCAGAATAGGCAGACAAGTTGCCCAGAGACTGAGAGGCTTCGAGGCGGAGCTGATTGCGTATGATCCCTACGTCCCACCGGAAGTCTTCAAAGAGCATAGGGTGGAAAGGGTGGACTTTGAGACCCTTCTCAGAAGGTCGCAAATCGTTACAATTCATGTCGCTTTGACAGGGGAGACACGCCACATGATCGGGGAGGAAGAGCTCAAGAAGATGAGGAGGGACGCCTTTCTAGTCAACGTGTCAAGAGGCGGTATAGTCGACGAGAAAGCCCTTTACAAAGCCCTGAAAAAGGGATGGATATCTGGAGCTGGACTTGACGTGTTGGAGAGCGAGCCGCCGAAAAGAGGCAATCCGCTATTGTCGTTAGGCAACATAGTCTTAACTCCTCACATGGCTTGGTACTCCACCAGCTCGCTTACAGAGATTCAGGAGAAAGCAGCGGAGGACGTCGCAAGGGCTTTAACTGGACAGATTCCCCTTCACCTCGTCAACAAAGAAGCCCTCAAGAGTCTGGGGAATCTTGCGCATTGAGGCTGCTCTTCTGAGTGACCGTTGAATCGTCGAAAAGGGAACTCAATCGTTCATCTTGGTTCTTAAGAAAAAAGGGTAGGGGAGATCTTTGACAGTGCTGGTCAATTCCGGACCGAAGATTAGTGCACCTAGTTCCGGTTTTCAGTCCTCTATGTCGATGTTGAAGGGCAGGACGGCGTAGAACGTGTGCTCACCGTTCGAAATCTCGTAGGCCAGTATTGCTCTGAAGGTTACTTCATTCTTGTTGGTTACTTCACTTTGTAGAGCCCTTATTGAGACCATGTCTCCTACAATGATATAGTCTTCGAACATCTGTGAAACGTTGATGACTTCGTTGTTCACGTTCCAAGCTCGGGGTAACACGATGTTAAGTCTTTTGCCAGCGGAGTCAACAATCAATATGCGTCTGAAGTGAGCTATCACCTCACCCTCGATTGTTATGGCTTCGGCTTCACTGAGGAACCTCCTTACTATCGCTCCTCTTCGAGCGAGAGGTCCCGAGTTCGTCAATAGCTGGAGAGCCCCTCCCCTCAGCGTCGGGTCAGACTCTCCGTCGAGTTCGCTGCTATCCGCCTCAACGCTTAGGGCGCTACCCACTAAAGGCAACACTATGGCGAGCGCTAGTATCATGCCAAGCAACGCTTTCGATTGTGTCTTCATTCTTTATTCCCCCTTTATGTTTGTGAGAGGTTACAGAACGGTTGTTTAAAAGAGCATCTCACCGGGAATACTCACGCAAAGTATACACCAAAGATGAAGGGAAGCCACATCCTCCATAGGGTTGGGACCTTTCCGTTAGTTTTAATACAACCCTATGCAGATTTATCTCCGTTCGAGGTGGAAAATCTTGGTTAAAGTGGGCGATTTTGAAGTTGTCGAAGGGCTCTATTACTCGAAGGATTGGATGTGGGCTAAGATAGAAGGCAGCAAAGCCAGAATTGGCATAACAGACTACGCCCAGAAACAGCTGAAGGAAGTAGTCTTCGCTGAACTCCCAAGCGCAGGCGACAAAGTCACGAAGGGTCAGCCTTTCGGAACCGTGGAATCGGTCAAAGCCGTATCAGACCTCATTGCTCCTCTAACGGGGAAAATTGAGGAGGTCAACGGAGAAGTCAGAGACAGTCCGGAGATGCTTAACGAAGACCCCTATAGCAAGGGATGGCTAATAGTCATCTCTCCGACTAACCTGCAAGAAGAGCTCAAGACCCTCATGGACTTCACGAAAGCCGTAGAGTGGCACAAAGAGCTCGCCAAGGAAAGCTAGACATATGCCCAAACGAATAGTCATCGTCGGAGCGAATGCAGCCGGCGTCGACGCGGCGGTAGCTGCCCGAAAGACAGATAGAGAAGCCGAAATCACGCTTCTGACAAAAGACAATGTCGGAGCCTACTCCAGATGCGGGCTTCCCTTCGCCCTCGGAGGTCATATACCGTCCTTCGAGGACCTGATCGTCTATCCGCCAAACTTCTATCGCATGATGAAGTTCGACCTAAGGCTAGAGACCACAGCTACCAACATCGACACAAAAACCAAGGCAGTTGAAGCTGAAACGAAGGATGGGAAACACGAATCTCTGCAGTATGACAGCCTCATCTTGGCCACGGGCTCAGAATTCTTCACTCCGCCCATCAAAGGGATAGACAAGAAAGGGGTAATGCTTCTCCACACGATTGAGGAAGGCAAAGAGATCGACCGCATGATCAGGGAAGGCGCAGGCTCCGCAGTAGTCCTTGGGGCCGGTTTTCTGGGGCTCGAGGCAGCGGTTGCCCTTGTCGAGAGGGGGGTCAAGACCACTGTTGTGGAGATGCTTCCCTACTGCCTTCCAAGGCTTCTGGACAAGGACATGGCAGATGATGTCCAGAAACTCCTCGAAGAGAAAGGCATGAGGATAATAGTTGGCCGTGCAGCGGAGGAAGTAGTTGGAGAAGGCTGCGCTGAGGCAGTATCTGTTGCTGGGGAGAAGATGCCTGTCGACTTCGTGATAAACGCATGCGGCGTCAGAGCGAACGCGAACCTGGCTCAGAAGGCCGGGATAGCCTTGGGCAAGACGGGTGCCATCAGCACAAACGTTCGAATGGGAACAAGCGTGAAGGATGTGTACGCTGCCGGTGACTGTGCAGAAACGGTCCACTTAATCACCAACACGCCAGTCGTCCCAGCGCTTGGAACAACCGCCGTTAGACAGGGTAAGGTGGCTGGCATAAACGCGGCAGGCGGATATGCGCTCTATCCCGGAGCACTCTGCTCAGCCGTGACAAGGATGTTTGATTTCGAGGTTGGCGTAACTGGCCTGAATGAGTTCTTTGCTGAGCGCAGCGGCTTCCAGACTGTTGTGGGAAAGATTGGCTCGAAGACTAGGGCAGACTACTTTCCAGGCGCTTTGCCAATACGGGTCAAACTTGTGGTCGATGCTGAATCTAAGAGGCTGATTGGCGCTCAAATAATTGCGGGCGAGGAAGTCACCCAGCGGATAAACGCCCTGTCAATCGCGATTCAGAAACAGATGACGATATACGAGCTAGCCAAGGCTGATACGTGCTACGCTCCGCCTCTGAACGAGACTTGGGAGCCTGTTGTTCTGGCTGCAGAGATGGCCATACGAAGAATGTGACGAATCCCTGGAACGATCGGATGCATGTAGATGAAGAGAGGTGCCCGGCAAAAGTCTCGTTGATTGGCTGCTCGAAAAGGACAACCCTTCGATCCGCTATTTCACTCTCAGAGACATCTTGGACCGAAAGGAAGACGATCCTGAGTTACAGGTAGCCAAAACTGGGATCTCAAGCTCAAAAGTAGTGGCAAAAATCTTCTCGAAGCAGAGACCAGAGGGACATTGGGAAGAACCTTGGAGCCCCTACCATCCTAAGTACAAGTCCACCTACTGGCAAGTGATGATCCTAGCCCAGCTCGGAATGGACAAAAGCGATCAAAGAGTCAGAAAGGCATGCGAGCATATTCTCCAGCTCCAGCTAGATAGCGGCGGTTTTCCTAGCTCTACGACTGAAGGGGCATTGAGAGAGTATCAGGGTCTTCGCAAGAAGGGAAAAAAGACGCCCTCCCCTAGTGAATGGGCGGCTTCCACAGTTCTTGAGCACCAGTACTCATGCCTAACTGGCAATATAGCAGCAGCCTTGATCAGAATGGGATATGCTTATGATCCTCGAGTACTGAAGGCTTTGGAATGGCTGGTGAGAATCCAGAATAAGGATGGCGGATGGCTCTGCCCCTACTGGCGAGCGCACATCAAAGACACGCATGGATGTTTCTATGGCACAATCTGCCCAATGGAAGCCTTCAGCGAAGCTCCGAGAGGAATCCTCACAAGAGAAATGGAACACGCGGCAGAAAGAGGGGCAGAGTTTCTCCTTATGCATCGGCTATTCAAGGCGGACCACCACAACTTCCAAGTGATAAACAAGTCGTGGCTGAAACTCAGTTTCCCATGGTTCTATGGATACAACATTCTGAGAGGCTTGGACGTTCTGACCAAGCTGGGCTACGTTGACGACGAACGATTGGGGGACGCCGTGCAAGTTCTGTTGCAGAAACGCCGCCCAGACGGAACCTGGATCCTTGAAGGCGCTCCCACAGGCAGAATGCATGCCAACATAGAAACTGTAGGGAAACCAAGCAAATGGATCACGTTGAATGCCTTAAGAGTGCTAAAACGTCTCCATCTGGATTCGAGTTTCGCAACTTCGTCGGAGAGTAGCTAACCAGATAGGTGTCTATTGAGGCTTTCTTGGCTCGGGCGGTATCAAGAGCTTCCCTTCAGTCATGAAGGTCTCTAGTATCTCCTTCAGCTCTTCGTCGCTCAGTAGAGTTTCCTGCACGTCAAAGCTCTTTGCCAGATCAATCTTACCGAATTCAGTTCTCCAATCTTCTTGCAGGACTTCGAGAACCCAGCGGTCTTCATCGTAAAGTCCTAGCAGAAGCATCCTTCCGCGGTCATCTTGAAAGCCCACGAAATCTGGGCTCAACTCGATCCTGTTCATCTGCCTAAATTCCAAAATCTTCTCCCAAACCTCGTTGAAGTCACGGGCACCGATGATTTTCCCTCTGTCAATCCTGAAGAGCGATCTGAGCATGCCTGTCCCCAGAGACCCCACATGCACATGCCGCCTTAAACATTTCCCTGAAGACCAATCACGCGCAGGAAAGCTCACTTCACAAGTCATAAATACCGTGAAGGCATACCAATGAATTGTGTCGAGTCTCGTTTCTCTTGGACGAGGAAGTAAGAGATGGTGGGAACGGAGGGAAAGAAGATAGGGATATCTGGCCTCTTCAAGCGGGGTGCACAGAGGAAATCTCGGGAAGATGTGAGATGCTCCAAATGCGGGAGAAAAATAGAAGCAACAAGGACCTCGATAGCTGAGGACCTGAGGCGTAGGGGCGTACTTGTAGTCGAGGAACCTTCTCTAAGTTCAGTCATGTACAAATGCACTATCTGCCAAGCGTGCGGGAGCGTGTTTTGCCTCAGTTGCCAGAGATCAGCTCCTGATCCATGTCCCAAATGCGGCAAAAGCAATCTCAGCCCAGGCTTTGCTGATCTCGTGCAGAGATACTACAAGGCTTAAGGCTTCTGATGTCTAGGAAGGGTCCTGCACGTTTGGCGCAGTCGAGCCATTAAGGGTCTAGGTGAGCTAGAAGGTTTACATGTACGGTGGGAGGATTGTGCTATGAAAGTTGTTTCAGACGGGGCTGTTCTGGCATGTCTAGCTTCGACGGGTTATTTCCGCGTCTTGAGGAGCCTCTATGGCGAGGTCACGATACCAAGCAAAGCCGTCGATGATTTGCTTGGCGATGAGGGGTGGACAGCGGCACAAATAGCTCGGAGAGAGGGTTGGATGATATTGAGAGACCCCTCTGATGAAAGCAGAAGTAAGTATCTGACAAGCATCCAAAGAGCTGTGCTAGAGCGGGGACAGATCGAGACTTTCCTAGTAGCCTTGGAGGAGAAAGCTGAACTCGTGCTCACCGAAAGCATCATCCTGAGGGGGGAACTCGAAAAGCATGGCATCAAGGCCGAGAATTCTATTGGTTTACTTGCTCAAGCCCGTGTAGCAGGCTTGCTCAGCGAAAAAGATGCAAACAAAGCTGTCCAAAGGCTCGCCGATTACCGGGTGAGAACAGGAGCACGGCGGCACTATATCTAGTGGGCAGATAGGCTGAACCAGACTAGAGATTTTCTAGATTGTGCGATTGGTCAGATCAGCTGGGTTCTGGAAAAACCTGGGAAACCATGCTAGATTGTGTCGAGATATAACAAGGTCTGGATGGTCTGAAGCATATCAGAGGAAATCTGTAGAAGGCACATGCTTGCCAACATAAAGCTTTTAGTGGCTTGGAGTAATTCTACTAGTGTTCTACGGAGATCAGGAATTGGCAGAAAGGTCTAGGCTGGTCTATGTTGGAGCTTGTTCGCATCGTTTCTCGATTGGCTTGTTTAGGAACATTGTCGCCGCTAAGCCTCTTCACCCTATGGATGTTGTCTTGGTAGACATCGACGAGAAGCTGCTCCGATACGTACACAAGATTCTGCAGAACATGGCTGACAACGCCAAGGTTGACGTCAGAGTTGAGAGCACAACGGATCGGTTGAAAGCCTTTCAGAATGCGGATATCGTCTACCTTTCAATATCAGTCGGCGCCCAAGAAGCTGAGTGGACAGATGTCTACATCCCGCTGAAGTTCGGCATCCCCCAGAACACGGGCGACACTGTTGGACCCGGAGGCATCTTCCGCGGGCTTCGTTGCATCCCCGTCGTGACAGAGATCGCGAAAGACATGAATCAGACATGTCCAAAGGCTGTACTTCTGAACTATTCTAATCCAGTGTCTACGCTGATTCTGGCTACAAGAACAGCTGCGCCAAAAGTACAGAGTATAGGTCTGTGCCACGAGCTCTTTGGCGGCATGCAAACGGTTTATGCCTTGATGCGGATAAATGGGTACGATATCGAGAGCTGGGAGGACATGGACATCACGTATGGTGGGCTCAACCATCTAGGCTGGTTGATGACCTGCCATTACAGGGGCGAAGATGTCTATCCTCTATTGCGTGAGAAGCAAGAGGAATGCGTCAAGACTGATTTTAGCGGCAGAGGCTTCAACTTCTATATATTGGGAAAGTACGATTTGTTTCCTTACCCGGGAAGCAGACATGTAGCTGAGTTCATACCGCGATACTACAACTACTTCAACTATCTTCAATCGCCTTTTGGCATCACCGTGATCCGTGACGTGCAGGAGTTGGATCTCAGTCACAAATGGACAGTTCTCCTATTCGCTGCAATGTCAAAAGAATGGTACAAGAAAAGGTTGCCCACGCCTAATGAAGGGGGAGAAAGGGCCATGGTGATGACGACGGACTGGAAGTTCAATGTGCCTAACCGCCACGTCGTGAACCTTCCTAATGACGGCTTGATCCCGAACCTTCCCCGCGACTGCGTAGTGGAGGTTCCAGGATACTTCACCAACGGGAAAATGACCGGAGTCCCAGTCGGTCCTCTTCCAGCAGAAATAGCGAAAGTGGCTAGAACCCACGCCGAGAACCAGCGCCCCATAGTCAAGGCGGCTCTTCAGGGTGACAAGGAAGCTCTCCTCACGGTCTTGCTGAACGATCCGATGTGCGGGTTCATCGAGGACTCTGACGCCATAGAGGACATGATGAACCTTATGCTTTATTATCAGAAGATGTGGCTTCCCAACTTCGAACAGATTCCAAACGAAGGGCAACTTAAGAGGCGGCGTTGTATAGGCCCCGAGGAACTGGCAACGAAAGAACTGGCGCTGAAGGTAAAATATCCGCCGAAGGAAGCCCTTAAGACGAAGGCTTGGCCATCCTGCGAATAACCAAGGTGGTTCAGGAAGGGATTCCGAAGGTGGGCTCAGAGGGAAGTTGAAGTTAACCCTTCAAGTCTAGACTCAGGCTCATTATGTGAGCGTCTTCTCCGTCCGAGTAGTATCCCCTAACTGTTCTTTCTATCTGGAAACCCTCTTTTCTGTAGAGGTCTATGGCGCTCCTATTGCTTGTGCGGACCTCAAGGTAGCAGCTCTTGGCTCCATAACGATCAGACATGGCCCGTAGAGCCTCGTTTACGAGGGCGCGTCCCACGCCCTTCCTCCGGTGTTCAGGCAACACGGCGATCGAGATTATGTGTCCCTTCTTTCCAGTGTTGAAGGGTCTGAACCCTAGGCTGGGGAAACCGCCTTCTATCCTGCACATTATGTAGCCAGCGATTGTTCCGTCTCTCTCGGCTACGATGAAGGTCTCTGGGAACCTTTCGTAAAGGTCCATGAAGAAGCCGTCTGAATAGTTCTCAGGAAGACTGGCCTGGTTTGTGTATACCACTTGATCAAGGTCTTCCGGTTTGAACCTTCTCAGTGTAAAGCGAGGTTCCACATTCGAGCCCAGCCGGAAACATTGTCCTCTCTAAGAAGACTCTGGAAGATTTATTTCTTTCCCAGTTTCCCCTTGCTCTGGTGCACCAATGGACAGCGTCGTCAAGTTTCCGTAGGGAATCGCCGAGATCTTTCCATTCTTGCCAACTATGTCAAAGGCGTAATCAACGGCTTCGTTTGCGGTCCTAGCCATCTTCACTTCGAGGGCTTCGGGAACAAGATACTCAGGCATCACTGAGACCAGAATCATCCTCGTCCTCTGAAGAGCTGTCAGCATCCGGTAAGCCATGAACGCGCCTATGCTGAAGCGCTTCTTCAGCGATCTTTCCAAGGCACCCGGATCCTTGAATCTGGACAAGGCCTCACGGAAATCCCTTTTCCCGCAACCATTCATGCATTCAGCCACCAGAACTACGACCTTCCCTCTTTTTGTGGCTGCGACAGCGCCATCGATTCCCTTTGAGGCCTCTAAGAGGTCGATGTCAAAGGGATAGCCGCCTGGGCTTATGAAAACCACGTCAGCCCGACCCTCTACAGGCACCTTGTATATGTCCTCTGCGAGTCTCACGGATTCGCCAAAAGCCTCGTTCAGATCGCCTGCGAAGGCTCTCACAACCTCAAGCCTATGGTTCCGTACAACATTAAGAGAGAAATCCACCTTAGCAAGTCGGGCTGCTTCCATCATATCATCATGGACCGGGTTGCCTTCGAAGGACCCCCGTTCAGCCTTCGGGTTTAGACTCAATGAGAGACTCTGCTGGATAGTCTCCATGCTTGAGACCCCTGGAAGAACTCCCTCACGGCCGCCGCTGTACCCCGCGAAGGGGTGAGGCTCAACAACCCCTGCAAGAACCTTCAGCCCAGCCTCCAAGAACCGCTTGTTCAAGTAAACATCTGTTCCACGAGAGGTCCTCCCAACTCCCACACATTCGCTTGTTCCGCAATCGTGGCGTAGGACTGTGACCTTGGAAGAGAGGTCATCGCTCAGAAAAGGTTCTGCCGATGGCGGCGGAGAGGTTCTGAGAGGGTCGTAGGCAGCGATGATGGTGATGTCTCCTTCCTTCACGTTGGCAGCGGCTAGCTCCTTCAGAATCGCCGACACGATAATCCGGTTAGTCGACGTACCGGAGTCTTTCAGGACTACAGTTACCTTGTCCCCGGGCTTTGTAGCTTCAGCTAACCGCCTCGTACCAATGGGGTTCATCAAGGCGTTCTCGATCTCAGCCTGAGGGTTCAGAGCTCCTTCCTTCTCCCTTGGCTCGATCACGGCCCCAAGGTTTCTGGTCGGAATCCTTACGCAGACTTCGGTTTTGCCGTAGGGAAGCCAGACCTCGACCACAAAGACCTCTCTCCTGCAGACGCCTTATGATTTTCCACGAAACCCCATTTAAGCGTAACGAGCCGGGAGAAGATAGTCCCGCAAACTCAGCTTGAGGGACCCTTGAAAAACCGTATGATCTTCTCCGCGATCAATGTGGACGCAGCCCTCTGTGCTTCTACAGTTTGAGCCCCGATGTGCGGCGTGCACACGACATTCGGCAATCTGACCAGTTCAAATTTCCCCGGCGGCTCAAATTCGTACACATCCAGGGCAGCTCCCCCGAGCTTCCGAGTTCTCAATGCGGTCAGGAGAGCGTCTTCGTCGACAATGCCGCCTCTTGATGTGTTAACGAGGAATGCGCCTTCCTTCATCAGGCCGACTTCCGCCGCGCCGATCATTCGCTCTGTTTCACGGGTAAGGGGAACATGGATAGACACTATGTCGCTTCGTCTCAGCAGCTCCTCCAACGGCACAAACTCGGCTTCTAGAGCCTCAAGCAGCTCCGGGCTTGGCGGAGTCCGTTTCGTGATGAGGATTCCCACGCCGATCGCCTTAGCAATCTTTGCCACTCTTGTGCCAATGTTCCCCAACCCAATCAGCCCCAAGGTCTTCCCCTCTAGCACGTAGCCTTCCATTTCGTTCTTGAGCCATTGTCCGTTCTTCATGGAAGCGTCTGCGAGGCTGATCTTGCGAGCAAGAGTCAACATTAGCCCGATTGCCAACTCGGCGACGGACTCAGCGGGCGCTTCGGGCGTGTTTAATACCGTTATTCCTCTTTCCTCAGCGGCTGCCATGTCGATGTTATCCAAGCCGGCTCCAGCCCGGGCTACGACCCTCAGCCTCTTTCCACGTTCGGTTATGTCCCGAGTTACCTTGGTTCGGCTCCTGACAACAAGAACGTCGTACTCGTGAACGATCTTGGCGAGCTCCTCCTTCCTGATTGAGGGCTTAACATCAACACTGAAGCCTTCAGACCTCAGCTTGTCAACGCCTTCCACGTCCATATGATCACAAACAAGGATTCTTACAGACATTCCCCACCCTTTCCATTCGGATGGTGGAGAATGTTCTAGGTTTTAAGTTTTTTCATGCAGCCATCGGGACCATATCGGTGATCTCTATCGCACTTCCAGAAGCAATCTGGATTTCAATTGTTTCTGACGGAGCCGCGGGCAGGATCCAAGCCAGCGATCCACAGAATGGTTCTTAAGTCTAGGGATGCTATCTTTTGATCACGGTGGTGCTGTTGTCTCCGCGCGAATTGAGGCCCGATGAGAAGGTGAACCTTGCCATCGGTATGACGGACGTATGCTTCCGCGTTTGCGCTGGTGCGATTAAGGATCAGCATCCAACTATAGGTGAAGAGGAACTCTTGAAACGCGTGAGAGAAAGGGTGATGTTTTCGAAAGGGCGCAGATGAGGGGTCTGGAAACTGGAGACGTTTGAAGGGCTAATCCGAAGGATTGTCAGCATCTTCAACGCTGTTGGGCTAGACTATATGTTGACTGGGGCTTTGGCGTCGAGCTACTATGGTACGCCGCGGACTACATTGGATGTCGACATCGTGGTAAGGGTCTCTGGCGTTGACTTGCAGGCCAAACTTGTACCAGCGCTAAGGAAAGCGGAACTGCAAGTTGACGAGGAAAGAATCGACGCGGCTCTTGGATCAGGCTTCCGAATAGCTACATTCGAAGATGGCAAATCGCCTTTCACTGTGGACATCATCTTTTCCGTCGAGAAGCTTAAAAAGAAAGATGGCTCCATCCTGGGCTTGCCCACCTTCTATCAGACACCTGAAGACTTGATTCGCGTGAAACTGCGCATGATTAAGGCAACTGTTCCAAAGGAGAGAGCCTTGAAAGACGTCGATGACATAAGAGCGATTCTGAGGTTCACCGAGGTGGACTTGAAAAGCCTCAAGAGGCAGGCCTCAAAGGATAGTACGCTATCAACACTAGAAGAAATCGCCAACGAGGCTGTCTGAAGCAGAAACACAGGCACCTATATGATTGGGAACTCGAGTGCCAGATCTAGAAGAGGAACCCCGGGCGGGATTAGAACCCGCGATCCATGGCTCCCTCTGCCTAGGGCGCATTGGGCTGTTCCTTGGGCTAGGTTCATATTTCCGCCAATGAATCTCATTCCACGGAGCTTCTCCAATCCAGTGAGCTCCGAGAACACCAATTACTGATTTACCTCTTCTTCTACATAGAGAATAGTTAAAACAAAGGAAGGGACCTTTTGATCTGGACTGGATTGGAATGTCGAAAACAAGATCAAAGCCTTCATTGATCCCTGAATTCGTTTCGGCAAGGGTGCCAGATTCGCTGCTAGAAGCCAAGGAAATGCAGTATGAATTGTCACGAAAGTACCTACGATTGCTAGGAAGTTTCCCGGAAAGATGTGATCTAAACCCAAAGGTGGTTTCAAGGCGTAGGTTGAGCTGGTTCTCAGGTTACACGGAATGTCACGTAACGTATGAGAGCCAGCCAGGTGATGTGGTTCCTGCATACCTACTCGTGCCTAATGTTGGCACTCCGCCTTTCCCAGCTATAGTAGCCCAACATCAATGCTTTGTAGACTGTGATGTAGGCAAGGATGCTGTTGTCGGCAAGGCTTATCTGCGCCCAGACCAAGCTTACGGTTTTGAGCTGGTCAACCAAGGCTTTGTGGTTCTCGCTCCGGACTCGATAAATTGCGGTGAACGAAATATTCGGGGCTTGCGTGAGGAGGGACAACGGGACAAAAGCAAATGTTGGGGGGCAGCGTTTCCCTACGTTCAATCTTTGGGCTTCAGATCATTCTATGCTAAGCATATCTACGACGCCATGCGTGCGGTTGACTACCTAGAGACATTAGACTTCGTAGACCGACACAGAATCGGTATGATCGGACATTCTTTGGGAGCCGGCACCACTTTCTGGACTACCGCAATGGATAGTAGGATCAGATGTGGCGTAGCCAGTTGCCACTTTCTCGGGGGACTTAATTCGAATGGTTGGGGTCTCTTCTATCGACGAAAAGATGAGCAGGGGTTATACTTTCATGAACTTCTACAACTGATTCCACCTCGAGGTTTCCTTATGGTTCTAGGTGCCAATGACAAACCATTTCCCGAACAAGGGGACTTCGACACAGCTGAAGACCGAAATGCAGTGATACGATGGGCTTTTGAAGGGGCTAAGAACATATGCCGTCTATATCAAGCTCCCCCACGTAGGATTGAGCTGCGGCTGCCTAACTACGGACACAAATTCTCAAAAAAACAACGCCAATACGCGTATAGATGGTTAGCGCGCCATCTTAGTTAAGCCATTTTCTTCGTGCATCCTTTGAAAGATTAGAGAGTGGCAGCAGAAGTTCTCTCAGAGAATTCCAAAAAAGTACGAAAAGGCCAGAAACAAAACCATGGCAAGTCTCTGGCGGAATTTGGAGCCCCGGGCGGGATTTGAACCCGCGATCCACGGCTCTCTCTGCCTAGGGCGTACGAGGCCGTTGCTTTGACCACTGAGCCACCGGGGCAAACAGAGATACCTATTGCATACACTTACATAAATCTGTATTTTCCCAGTCTGTCTAGGTCAACTGAGCGAATGCTCTTAAAGAAGATAAGGCTAGTAATCCTATTGCCAAGTTTCCCTTCGGCGGAGGCTCCTCTTTGAGGTCAATCATGGAGCTCGGCGAGAAGAAAGTAATCAAGGCGATCATAGACTGCCTAGACAAGATGCCGGCTATGCCTATCCCGTTCGGGGACGATGTTTCAGCGGTGGAACTGGACCGGAATCGGCTGGTCGTTGTGAAAACTGACATGCTCGTGGGAAAGACCGATGTCCCTCCGGGTATGAGTCTGAAGCAGGCAGCCCGCAAAGCTGTTGTGATGAACATCAGCGACTTTGCAGCTAAGGGGGTAAGACCTCTCGCTGTTCTATCTTCACTCGGGTTACCTCAGAGTTTCACGGATGAGGATGTGAGGCAGATTGGTCTTGGCTTGAATGAAGGAGCCCGGGAATATGGTACGTACATCATCGGTGGCGACACAAACGAGGCTTCTGACCTAGTCATCAGCTGTTCGCTTTTAGGAGTATGCGGTAAAAGGCGCCTAGTGAAACGAAGCGGAGCTAGACCTGGCGATCTCGTAGCCACCACGGGATTCTTCGGGAAGACGGCAGCCGGACTGAAAATCCTCCTCGAAGGCTCGCATGCCCCAAGAGGGTTGCGGAAAGTTCTTGCGGAAGCCGTCCTCTTGCCTAGAGCAAGGCTTAAGGAAGGCTTAGCTCTCGCAGAGGCCGAAGCCCTTACTGCTTCCATAGACTCCAGCGACGGGTTGGCTTGGAGTTTGCACGAGCTTTCTGAGGCGAGCAATGTTGGCTTCACAATCAACTCGGTTCCCATGGCTCCAGAAGCCATTGAGTTCGCTGAAAGCCACGGGCTTGATCCACTAGAATTGAGCCTTTACGGAGGAGAGGAGTACGAGTTGGTTGTGACAGTCAGACCCGAGCTATGCGGAAAAGCCAGCAAAGCCCTTCTGGCTTGTGGAGCCACGTTGATGAGGATAGGGAAAGTAACTGAAGAGAAAAAGATCGAGCTGAAGACGAACGGAGAAACAAGACCGATACAGAGAAGAGGATGGGAACACTTTAGAGCCTGACCATATGCGAGACTGAGCACCCAGAAGATGGTTAGTCTATGTCGAACCTGTCTCTGCTACTTCTTTGAAGCATGCTCCAAAGCTTCAAGGACGCCGAAGATTTCTGAAAGCCGCTCTATCTCGTATTTTGCTTTACCCTCAGGTTGTGCCGGCTCTTCAGCCACTGAATCTCCCTTCCTGATCCTAACCGTAATCATTCCTGCTCTGTTGGCGTAGACTATGCTTTTGTTTGGTTTGCTACCTACGTAAATGGTTTCTCCCGGCTTTGCCTCCAACTCTTCTAGGCATTCCTTGAACACGTCGACATTGAACTCTTCCGTTCCCAGATCTTCCGATACTACCACTGAATGGAAGAGGTGTTGGATGCCCAACTGTATGAGCTTCTGCCACTGCTTGACCGACCTGCCCTC
>Ga0129298_10000336_pt1 | contig 18117 bp, 12 predicted proteins | sample I19B2metaG_FD_94707 | JGI IMG/M metagenome (GOLD analysis project Ga0129298, IMG submission 94707) | Lake sediment bacterial and archeal communities from Gulf of Boni, Indonesia to study Microbial Dark Matter (Phase II) - ​I19B2 metaG | ecosystem: Environmental > Aquatic > Freshwater > Lake >... | reverse complement strand
TTTCCATATAAATTTGACCAGTACAAGGACAGACCAACTACACTATAGTTTTTTATTCCTTTCGGAAAAACAATTTGGGTATGATAACTTTGAAGATTTAATGTGTCATTTCTGGGTATTATCGATATCTTGACTTTTGCCTGTTCACCAGTAAACTGATATGGTAAAGACAGATATTCGTTATTTTTATTATTCTGTAAAAAGACAATAGTTGAAAGTAGTTTATATGTTTTATCTGGTGAAATTAAAGATAATACATTTGTCAAAGTAGTTGACAAACTGTTATAAGATTGTTTGATTAATTTGTCAAGTTCGACTAACTCTGGCTTTTTTACAATAAATTCATTATTAGTAACTGAGTATATTTCATAACATTCTTTCGATGCTATAATATCTTTTTTTAATTTAATAAGATCATTTCTTAATTTCTCTATGTCTGCAAGAGCTTTAGTATAATCACAAGTACTAGATGGATTCTCTAATTTATAAGAATTCAGTATTAGTTTATAAATTTCAAATACTAAGATATCAATTCTCATAGCTAGTGAATAGATTGTATCCTGCAAAATTTTTACATTTTCATTTGCATTTTTCATTTCCAATGGGATGTGTTCCGTTCTTAAAATTTTATCTTTTCCAGCATCAAAGGCGCTTCTTGGACTTATTCCTGAAATTACTTTTGATATGGCATCTAGATTAAAATTTCCGAAAGCTGGCGTCTGTTGGGGTTTACTCAGAATTGTATCAACTGTTGTAAGTGATACTTCAAATAAATTTAAATTTATATTACTAATCTTTATTTGATAGTATCCACTTTTTTTAATGTTTTTTATATTGAGTTTATTAATAACCCTTTTTGTAAAATCAATCTCAATTGTTTCTGGTGTTTCTTGTGCTGATCCCACAGTAAATAAACCCCAGCAAATGATTAAAATTAAAATTATTTCTTTCATAAGGTTCATTGTTTTTTAATAACAAAATCTTTCATTTTAAGAAAAAAGCAAATTGTAAGTCCTTTAACTTTTAAATGGGTCAATGGTGCAGCCAATCTTGTTGAATTAATCTACGATGAAAGACATTTTAATACTTTTTTCCTTTGCTTAGAATAGGCAAAGGAAAATAAAACAAACAGCAGGAATTCGGTCAAAGTGAAAACCAAAGTTTGTGCAGAAAACTCAGGGTGAGAAAAATACTCAATTAAAGTAAGGATAAAAAGAACCAGAGACATCGAGGCAAGAGTCCTGTACATATTCATTGCCTCAAAAATGATTTCAAGTTTAAGGTTGTCTTTTGATTTTTGGATGTAATCTTTAGAATTGAGGGGTTTTATTAAAGATGATTTTAATAAGATAGTTTCAATAATCAACGAACCGATTCTGCTTAAAACCAGCCCTGTAAAATATATTATTACTATCTCTTCCAGAACAGTTATTCTATCCATTAAAACTTCTGAATAGGAAGTTGTGTAGTTTAATATTATTACAAATAAGAATCCGGGGAATAGGTAATTGAATAAATTATAGGAAGATAACTTGTCAATGATATCTTTTATTTGCATGGCATGTCTGCTTAAACATTGACTCAGTCAAAGTTACGAGATAAATACTATATAAGTCAAATTTATTTTTGTTTATATCCATTTGACCAATTGTACTTTTGAGGGATGTAATTACAATAATTGTTACCGCTGCCACTTCCTGGATGGTCCTGACATAATAAAAACAGACATTGATACAGTATATTCAGGGAAGATACTGGTTGCTCATTCCTGAAAATAAATTTGACTTGTATGTCATTCTCGCTTAACTTTGTTTATGTCAGCTGGTTTCAGCTGGCAGAAAAGATTGGGAATCTGTGTTGCATCCAGGGTAATAGTTATTTTGTAAATTCCATCTTCTGATGCCAAGTATTATTGAAGGTTACAATTACGACATTTTCATCAGCTATCGTCAGAAGGACAATAAAGGTGACCGGTGGGTAAGTGAATTTGTTGATGCCCTCAAGACCGAGCTTGATGCTACCTTCAAAGACGATATTTCCATCTACTTCGATGAAAATCCTCATGATGGGCTGCTTGAGACCGATGATGTTGACCTATCGCTGAAAGAGAAGCTGAAATGTGTAGTATTTATCCCAATAATCTCACGTACTTTCTGCGATCCGAAAGCGTTTGCATGGAAGCATGAATTTCTTGCATTTATTGATCTGGCATCATCTGACAAAATAGGTCTCAAGGTCTCTCTGCCCAATGGAAACGTTGCCACAAGAGTGCTACCTGTAAGGATTTATGAACTCGATCCGGCAGATATTCAGATGTGCGAAGCAGCCATCGGAAGTAGCCTGCGGGGTGTTGATTTCATATATAAATCTCCCGGAGTGAACAGACCTCTTCTGCGCAATGAGGACAATCCAAAAGATAACCTGAATAAGACCTACTACCGCGACCAGGTCAATAAAGTGGCAAATGCAATTGACGGCATATTGAAAGGACTTCATCGTGATATAATTAATAAGGAAGAAAGAATGGATGAAGCTTTTTCAGATGATCATATATCCAAAACTAAAGATTCCAGCTTAATTGAGAGAATATTTTTCAGCCAAAACAGAAAAAGGTATTCCAGGATTCTCATTTCTTCCACTTTATTCCTGATTGGTTTGCTGTTAGTGTTCAGACTAATATATCTCCCCTATTACGGAAACACTGTAGCCATTCTCCCTTTTGCAATAAATAAAGATTCCAGTCTGACTGCAATTGGCGATACTCTGATGGTGGATATGTATAACCAACTCAGGGGAGCAAGAGGCATTACAGTGAGATCTATCCTGGTATCCTTCAAATACAGGAATACCACAATGCGTTTCCAGGAACTCAGGAAAGAATTAAGAGCTAACTACCTAATATTCGGGTCATTAACTCCTGTTTCCGGTAAATTGAAAATCACTATTGAACTGGTCAAAGCCAGGAATAATACAGCTCGTTTTTCCAGAGATTACAGAAAGGAAAAATATGAGATTTATTTACTGGGAAAAGAGATCGCATTGAACATTTCCGACGAACTTAATTCCTGGCACGATGATGCAGAGAAAATCAAAAAAACTGAAATATCGACCAGCAAGCCATATGCATATCTAAATACAAAGGCCGGGAACTCTATTTCAGATAATACCTGGTTCTATTATCAGTATGGCAACAAGTATATGGATTCATCAAGTTTCCAGCAGGCAATAAGCAGATATGATGATGCAATAAAACTCGACCCTCTATATGCCCTTGCCTACGCGAAAAGATCAATAGCGCGTTCGAGGGGTTTCTACGCCAGACAGCTTGATTCCACTCATATTGAAAAAAGTCTTGATGATATTAAGACAGCCCAAAAAATTGACAGTACAATAGCTGAAATTCAAAATGCTCTAGGATTCTACTATTATTACTGTAAAAAGAAGCCTGAAACTGCCATTCAATATTTCCAAAATGCTGCAGAACTAGAACCTGGAAACTATGAGCCTCTGTTCTACCTGGCAGTTGTTTACCGAAGATTGGGAGAGTGGGCAAAATCGCAGGAACTTATAAACAGGGTAGTAAAATTTGATCTTTCGGATGCGTTATACCTTACCAATATTGGTCTGTCATATACTTATCTCCATAAGTACGACTCTGCCCTCATTTTTCATCAAAAAGCAATAGATGCCATGCCTCAGTGGCCGGCTCCGTATAAGAATATGATTGAAACCATTTTACTGAATAACGGAAATGTTCATGATGCAAAGAATATAATTGAGATGGCAATTATTAAGACCAATGAGAATATGAGTGAGCAAAAGATAATGCTGAGCATTTATGAAGGGAACTACCTGGAAGCTATGGAAATAGCGAGGCAGACAGATAAAAGATATTTTAAGGCAATTGGCAGCAAATATATTTTAATGGCATTGATAAGCAGTTACCTGAACAGACCAGGAGATGCAGTAAAATACTATGACACATCTCTTGTTGTTCTGAAAAATGATCTTCTTAAAGAGCCTGATAATGAAAATACGAGGGGATATATAGGAATTGCCCTGGCCGGAAAGGGGAATAAAGTAGAAGCTGTGACAGAGGGGCTGAATGCTGTTAAAATGGCAGGGCAGGACGGATTGAGTTCAGGCGATATGAAAATAAATATGGCAATCATATTCGTACTGGTAGGGGATTATGAGAATGCAATAAAACTTGTGGAGGAGCTGCTCGAAAAACCATCTAATCTTTCAGCAGAACTTTTAAAGATTGACCCGGTATGGAAACCACTTGCATCTGTACCGGAATTTCATTCATTGATCAGTAAATATTCTAGAAATTAAAAGCATCAGGACAGACAGGCCTGTCAATATTGTTTAACCTTAATACTTAAAGTTATGCCACCAAAACCACCTTATTGCAAAAACTCTTCTGAATATCCAATGCATCCAGAATGCGCTGCAGCAATGATAAAAACAGCCTATGAAAAAAGCTGTAAGGACTCTGCTGATGCAACTGCCATATTTTTCAACGAAATAGCAGCTGCCCAGCAAAATTATATTAAAGCATTAAAGAAAATTCTTCCGTCGGAATGGGATGAACCTAAGTATCCTTTAGATAAATAAACTAGGTGTTATCTAACACATTCCTTTTATTTACTTACATTTTAATTTCTCCTTCTCAAAGGAAAATGACAAAAATTTATTCCGGCCTGTCTGTTTTTGTTATGTAATTATTTAAAATGAAAGGAAAGAATATAGTTTTAGTAGGCATCAAAAATACTGAGAACCTGGGGATTGGTTACCTGGCCTCCGTTCTTAATTCAGCTGGCTATAATGTGAGAATCTATTGTCATAATGACTTCAACGATGAGATTCTTGAAGTATTAAGAGAAGAGGATCCTGTAATTGTAGGTTTTTCTGTAGTCTACCAGTATTATATTGACACATTTATTAACCTCGTTAAATTCCTCAGGGAACAAGGAATAGCTGCCCATTTTACTGCAGGAGGTCATTATCCCAGTCTTAAATACAGGGAGCTGTTCAGCTTCACAAATGCCCTGGATTCGATTGTCAGGTTTGAAGGGGAGTACACACTCCTTGAGCTTGCGGATTGTATAAGTTCAGGAAGAGACTGGAGGCATATAAAAGGAATTGCATTTAAGTGCGGTGATGAAATCATCACAAATCCATTGCGCACATTTGAGAAAGATCTTGACAAATTTCCTTTCCCTGTCCGTCCGCCTCTGAGAGATTATGGTTTCGGCAAGAAATTCGCAACCATAATCGCAGGCCGGGGTTGCATCCATAGTTGCTCATTCTGTAATCTTAGGGAATTTTACCGACAGTCAAAGGGCCCTTACAAAAGAATCAGGCGACCTGAGATGGTTGTTAAAGAAATGGATTATCTGTATAAGGAGAATCGATGTTCAGTATTCCTCTTTGAGGATGACGATTTCCCGGTTAAAACCTCATATGGATCTGAATGGATAAAAGAATTCTGCAAAGAGTTATCGCAGAAAGGCCTAAGCGACAAAATACTGTGGAAAATAAACTGCCGTGCCGATGAAATTGAAGAGGATCTTTTTGCCCTTATGAAAAGCAATGGATTATATATGGTATTTATAGGAATTGATGATGGCACCAATGAGGGGCTGCGGAGTCTGAACAAACATATTACAGTTGATAAAAACCTGGAAGGGATCAGTATTCTGAAGAAATTTGGAATTGGATTTGACTATGGTTTTATGCTCTTCCAGCCTGTGACAACTTTCAGTACCCTGGGCAAAAACCTTGACTTCCTGCTCCAGCTTTGTCATGACGGTTACAACACTGTCATGTTCAATAAACTCAGGCCCTATTATGAGACAAGAGTTGAAAAAGAACTTGTCGAGGCAGGGAGAATGAAAGGATTACCCGGATATTTCGACTATGATTTCATTGAGGAATCAATGAATGATTACTATAACTTCATTACAGATTGTTTTATGGATTGGCTGAGGGACACAGAAGGAGTTGTAAATCTTTCGCGGTGGGCAAGGATTTACTGCCTCGTTTACAATCACTATAACAGGGTAACTGATGAGGTATTGAAAACTGAGAAAGAGATTTCAGACTTTATAGCAGAAAGCAATCATTTCATTCTTGATTCGATGAAAGAATTATCAGCAGTATTTGAATCGGGACAGTATATTTCCGATAAGAGATTACTTAAAAGATTCAGGATAAAAATAAAATCAAGACAAAGTTATTTCGTAAAACAGATTAACGATTCAGTAAGTAAGCTATTCAGTATTTATAATTACATGGATCTTGAGTCACTGTATAATCTTGTGAAATATGCAACACCCGGATTCAGTTATAATAAATAAAGATACCTCCACAGATAAAGTGGAGAATAAAAGGGAAATAAGTCATCCCATGTTTCATGTGAAAATGAGGTCCCTCTATAAAGTGCCAGACTAAAAATCATAAATGAAACTGTGTCAGGAATCCGCTTTCCATTCTTGGAATAAGTTCACATAATAGCATTCTTTAATAAAACATTTACCTTTATGTTATTATTCTGTTTAGCAGTCATCATTTTAAAAATCTTATATGAACCGAAGAAACTTTATTCAAACAGCCTCTTTAACGGCCTCAGCCCTCTGGTTATCAGGTAATTTGTATTCAGAATCAGCAGGGAAAACAAAAAAGAAACTATTTGTGGGAGCACATGTATGGGTCTATGCTGCCTCCCAGCCTGGTTATGATGTATCACCAATTCTGGATCAGATATTTTCCGATATGGCATATGCCGGATTCGATGGCGTAGAACTTATGGAGAAGCCCCTGAGGAGCGCTGATTATACAAAACAGATTAAAGAACTGATTGAAAAACACAAAATCAAATTACTGGGGACTTCTTTTGGCGATGATATGTGGGATAAGAACAAGTACAACCAGATAGTAGAGGATGTTGACCTGATTCTTACAAATATGGCTTCTGTCGGAGGCAGGACATTCGGTGTTTCTGTCGGAAAGCCTTCCGGAAGGAAAAAGACTGAGGAGGATTTTGATAACCAGGCAAGCCTGCTGAAAAAGCTGATATCAATATGTGAGAAGAAAGGGATCGTTCTCAATCTTCATAACCATACATATGAGGTTGAAAACAATATGCATGACCTTAAAGGAACTCTCAAAAGGATACCCGGTATCGGACTGGGTCCCGATCTCAACTGGCTCCTCCGGGGTGGAGTCGATCCTGTAGCATTCCTGAAAGAATACGGGAATAAGATAGTATTCCTGCATCTCCGCGACCAGCTCAGTAACGGGAAATGGCCCGAATCACTGGGTGAAGGTGATGTCGATTTTAGCAAAATTGCATCTGTCCTGAAGGATATAGACTTCAAAAGCGATGTTGTAATTGAACTGGCCCATGAAAGCGGTTTCTCTCCTACCAGACCATTAAGGGAAAGTCTGAAGTTGAGCCGGGAACATCTGAAGAAAACAATGAATATCTAGAAAGAAAAAGAGTCCACTTACTTCGATGCCTGTAGTTTTATAAAATTCAGAACCTCCTCAGTGTCTTTTTCAGCATTTACCGTTTCATTCTTGTAGATGATCTTCCGGTCTTTACCTATAATGAAAGTCCATCTTTTCGCAGTAACTCCGCGTACAAGGTCAAATTCGGTTCCCCCTACAGTACGCTTAATGGCTCCTCCCTCTGAAAGTGGTACTCCGAATGCTTTGGCTATGTCACCCTTTTCATCAGACAAAAGAGTGAAATTGAGATTCTCAGCCTGTTTGAACAACTTTAATCCTTCTACCTTGTCGCCGCTGATTCCCACAACTTCAACGTCTGCTGAAATGAGTTCTTCCCTGTGATCACGGTAAGAACATGCCTGTTTGGTACATCCTCCTGTCATTGCTGCAGGATAGAAATAAACTACAACATATTTCTTCCCGAGGAATTTACTGATGTCCCATGTTGAACCATCATCCGCGGAGGCTTTAAATACAGGTGCTTCATCTCCTACTGATAATCCCTGCTGACCTGACATTACACCAGATACAAGGATAAGAAATGTAAATATGTATAGAACTGTTTTCATTTCATTGTCTTTTAAATTGTATATCACAAAGATACAAATTATCAGTGACAGGATTACGGAGATATTCTAATTCCGTGGAGGTACAAGGTCAAACTCATCCAGCTTCTTCACCCTTCTCCGGAATTGCTCTTCTGTACTGAATTTGGCATTCAGGAAGTTCTTTAAAATCTCCTCAGCAACACTCTTTCCGATGATCTGGGCTCCTATGCAAAGTACATTAACATTATCGTGTTCAACACACTGGTGAGCTGAATATGTATCATGGCATAAGGCTGCCCTTATCCCCTGTATCTTATTGCAGGCTATTGCCGCACCGACACCGGTACCGCAAACCATAATTCCCCGGTCAGCTTTCCCTTTAATTATCTCATCAGCCAGAAGGATGGCTATGTCAGGAAAATCTACAGGTTCAGGATTAAATGATCCGACATCCTTAACACTGTAATTCCACGATTGCAATACCTTCATCAACGGACCTTTAAGCGGAAATCCTGCATGATCGCTTCCAATAACAAGTTTTAAAGGCGATGCTGATCCTGCTTTAAATTCCTTCTCATAATTAACATTTGTCGATTCAATTGTTATTCCATCGGAAGGTACCACCAGTAAAGAGGTGGACAATAGTCCTGCTTTTTTGAGAAATTCCCTTTTTTTCATAGTGTTATAGTATTATAAGTCTTTTCGCATTCAGATCATTCAAAATATATCAGGTTCTGCTATTAATGAATGGGGTGTATCTGTCTTCCATGCTTCTGTTTTTCTGCTCCCATTATCATCTGATTAGATTTATGCTGCAAATTGCAGGCTATTGAAATGAATTCTTTTTGTCATTGTTTGATTTTATATAATCTTTTGGAGAGACGCCGAAATACTCTCTGAAACATCTGGTAAAATAAGATGGACTGGAGAACCCAACACTATTTGCTATTTGAGTAATATTCCCGGTTTTATTACCAAGAAGAATGGCAGCTTTTTCCAGTCTGATGTTCCTTAAAAATATAACCGGAGGAACACCTGTCAAAACCTTCAGCTTCCTGAATAGATGCATGCGGCTTATACCCAGATTATTCTGAAGAGCCGTTACATCAAAATCAAAATCATTTAAATTACTGTTAATAATTGACATAACTTTCCCCATAAATTTATCATCAATCGATACAGATCCACCTTCTGGTTGAAAAAGAGTTCTGAAGTTCCGGTATTTCATCATAAGTTTTTCCCTCTGAATAAGCAGGTTAGAGATACGGACTTTCAATTCAGACATGTTAAAAGGTTTTGTTATATAATCATCTGACCCTGATTTCAATCCTGAAATTTTATCTTCAACAGAGGCTCTTGCTGTGAGAATAATAATTGGAATATGACTTGTGGTTTCATCATTTTTAATTTTCTCACAGATATCAATCCCATCCATATCAGGCAATCTGAGATCTGTGATTATTAAATCAGGCATTGATGTCATGCAGAGTTTAAGCCCTGTACTCCCGTTTTCGGCATCATAAACCTCAAACTCATTCTCAAGGTCTGATTTTATGAACTTCCTTAAATCATTGTTATCCTCAATTACAAGTATTCGTTTCTTTTCATTTTTACCTCCTGAAGCTAAAATATCAGTCCTTGTATCTTTCCACTTCCATGAAGATTCAATATTGCCAATTCTTTCCTCAGGGTCGACTAATAAATATTCCTCACTTTTCAGGTGTTTCACCCCTAATGGAATTGTAACGCTGAATTCAGATCCTCTGCCAGGTTCACTTTTCACATCTATGTTCCCCTTATGAAGCGATATAAGCTCCTTAACCAGCGATAGTCCAATGCCTGTACCTTCATGAATATCATGGCTGGATTTTTCGATCCGATAAAAGCGTTCAAATATCTTATCAAGATGCTCACTATTTATTCCTTCTCCTGTATCCTTAACCGTAAATCTTAAAACCGGGGAATCATTCTTTGTATCTGCATTCAAAATTTCCGAGTCGAATGAAACAACTCCTCCCTCTTCAGTATACTTAAATGCATTTGAGAGGATATTTGCAATAATCTTTTCCAGTTTGTCTCTGTCAAAAAGGACAAAAAAAGTTTTATCGGGAAGTTCTACCAGATATCTTATCTTTTTACTTTCAGCATATGATACAAACTCATAAACAAGCATTTTAAGAAATAACGTCAGATCCGATTCCGATAACATGATTTTCATTTTACCGGCATCCAGCCTTGAAATGTCAAGCATTTGTCCCACCAGCTGCATTATTCTCTGACCGTTCCGTTTCATCATATCTATAAGGTCGTCACCTTTTTTTCCGGGATTGTATCCTGAAACCAGCTTATCAAGAGGTCCCAGTATCAGCGCAAGAGGAGTCCTGATTTCATGTGAAATATTTGTAAAAAACTTGGTTTTAAGCCTGTCCATTTCTTCCAACTGCCTGTTCTTCAAAATCAGCTCTTCATTTCGAAGTTGTACCTCAGCTTCAAGCCTGGCTTTCGCCAGACTAAGATTACTTATCCTGTATCTGATGTATAAAACCAGGAGTGTTGCTGAAATCAAAGCATAAAAAAAGTAAGCAACCCATGTCCTGTAAAATGGCGCCCGAATAATAATTTCGAGTGCAATGCCCTCTTTATTCCATATCCTGTCATTATTTGACCCGGTTACCCAGAATATATATTTTCCTGGTTGCATATTCTTATACTCGGCCCGGTTAACTGTTCCGGAGTAAACAGTATCTATATCGATACCGGACATTTTATATTTAAATTGATTGTCCCATGGTTCAAGATAATTCAATGAAGCAAATTCAATTATGAAACTGCTTTTCACATATTTCAGAACAATTCTATTCAGCTTATCCTGGCTTTTTTCATATGGCAAGACTCCATTGATTCTTTCCCCGTTAACCATTACTCCTGTTATAAAGACCGGGGGTATAACATCATTAAAGGGAATTTCCCTTTTGAAAATATAAAGTCTGTTTTCATTAACATAAAATATATTGCCTGAACTTATCTGGGCACCATGTATATCAAACTGAAGTTTAGGAGTTTTGATATTCCTTATGCTACCCGAATCATAGTTATAAACTGAAATACCAGAGTTGTTTGAAATCCAGAGTCTGTCATCAATATCAATGAACAAATTGAGAAAATATGTTATCCTCATTTCCCCGGGTAATTCAACAGGGACAAACTTATCGCTGGCCCTGTCAAACAGGAATAATCCTTTGATGTTATTTAAAACCCAGATCCGGCCTTTTTTGTCTTCTTTTACATTTATATAACTGCTCCCGTCGGGATAACCATCTTTCCTGAATCCGGTGAAATTGGTTACTGTATGATCATCCATCTTCAACCTGTGGAGATAATCATAGCCCAGGAACCAGAGATAACCTTCGCTGTCAATATGAAAGTCTGCTAACCATTGTAAATCCTTGTTTTTAAAAAGGTCTTTATATCCATAGGAAGATTCGAATCTTCGTGTTTTCAGGGAGTAGATATAGAATCCGTCAATGATTGATCCAAACCATAAATTCCCGTCTTTATCCTCCTGCATAACCCTGTATACACCGAATGGATATATATGGTGGGTTGCATCAGGCGGATATATAGTAAATCTCGTATTCTCAGGATTGTATCTTGCTGTTCTACCGCTCCTTGCAGCGAACCATATGTTCCCTTCCGAGTCTTCATTAACCATGCTGACCAAAGAGTCTCCATCAGGTAATTTGAATTTACCGAGCTTAAAAGATGAATTGGGATCAAAGTGCCTGATCGTAAAAATTCCATTATTGAACATAAACCAGATGTTGTTCTTCCGGTCTTCAATAATTTTCTGCATATTTCCCTGCGAGGCCCAGGTAGAATTCTGAATCGGCACAATATGAAAAGGGAGATTCCTGGTAACAAGCCTGTAAAGATTATTCCTGACACAGGCAAACCAGAAAGACTCTTCGCTATCCATAACACACTGATATACAATGAAATTAGGAACTCTATACAGACTCAGGATGGAGGATGATTCATTAAATCTGAATACAAGCCCTAGTGATTTATCAACAAACCAGATATTGCGATCAGATGTATAAAACGCATCTGTTATTTCATATGGTGTATCCGGGAATTTCCAGATACTTGGGAATGAATAATTAAATTCATAATTTCTTATATCATCGGAAAACGGCTCATAACGAGAAAATGCCCTGTCGCTGAAAGCCCAGATGGCACCATCCGGATCACACAAAATTGCCGTTACGGCAAAAGCTTTCCCATTTTTGGCAAGGTCTGGCCTGAGATTTATCTTTTCCGGCCTTTCCCGGTTTTTATCCCATCTGTATAAGCCCCCTTTGTTTGTACCAAAGTAAATTACTCCTTCATTGCTCTCTGTGATGCAATTAATATTATAATCCTGTTCTTTGGTATCCCCTTTAACAGGAAATACCTTTAAAAAAGAGGTATCAGACCGATCATACTTATAAATGCCACTTCTTGTTGCAATCCAGATATTCTCTTCCTGATCACACAAAAAAAGGTTTGATTGGTCCATATATACAGCATCCGATTTCTGCCATTTTAATGAATCAAGTTTGTATTCAGTAAATTCACCTGTAATTTTATTCAGTGAATAAAAGTGCCTGTTAGTCATTATCCATAATATGCCCTTCGTATCCTGATGGATATGCCTTATTAAATTACTGCCACCCGCAATCCCCGATGAATCGGGTTGATATGATCTGAATGTTCCGGTTTTCTGATCAAGACAGTTAAGTGCAGATGTTGTACCTGCCCATATATATCCCCCGGAATCTTCATAAAGACAGGTAACAATATTCCCTTTAAATCCTTTATTATCTGATTCACTGATTCTATATTCAAGATAATTCTTCCCATCGAATCTGTAAAGTCCTGTTTCTGTACCCGACCAGATAAATCCATTTTTGTCTGTCATGACACAGGTTGATGTTTCATTTGCTTCGCCGTTTTTCACGGGAAAATTATCAAACCTGCAGTTAGGGGGTTGAAACTGAACTTCAAGTTGTATCTGACAGTATAAATCACTTCCAAAAAAGAAAAATAATAATACAAGAGTGATTATCTGAGTCAGTTTAGCCATTATTCCCGGATAAAATATTTCACTTAAAAATCTGATCTATTCTGAAAATTCATGGGTAATTGTTACAAATGTTATAGTATATGTTACATATGGGATAGAACCAAGTAAATGCAAGACCTAATATTGATCTGACGATAAGTTACAATATTTCTTTCAAAAACAATTAATTATTATCATTATGAGAAAGTTTTTCTTGATCTTTTCAGTGGCAATGTTAAGTTTAATATTGTCATGTTCCAGGGAAGAAAGCAATGGTCTTATGAATAATTCAATTTCTTCCTTTGAAAACTTTGCTGTGTATAATGCACCAGTATTCACAGTGCCACCAAGTGGTGGTGATGATACTGATGAACTTCTTCAGGCCTTTGCCGATGCACAGGCTGCAGGGCCCGGGGCAATTGTACAACTTACTGAAGGCACCTTTATTATCTCATCAATTGAAATCCATGATTTTATTGGCTCTTTCAGGGGGAAAGGGAAAGATAAGACGATTGTTCTTGCCGCTCCTGATCTGCCATGCAAGGAATCTTTTGATGATAAAAATACTACCTCCCACCTCCTGAAATTCATTGGTGGCGATGTGGTGATAGCAAACATGACACTTAAAATACCAGATGGATTTGCCTGTGCAACTGAAACATCATATGGAGGACGTGATCTGGTAACAATTCTATCCCTCTCAGATTTTTCAGACGCCTATCGTCCGGAAAAAAGATTTATCAAGGCCCTTGTAGATGATGTTCATTTTATCGGAGGCTTTGATGATGGAACAGGTGGATCCGGAGACTATAATGTTACATTAGGAATTTGGGCAGGAGGAGACTTTTGGTATTTTATTGAAGGTAATGATTATCCTTTTTCCCGTCAAAATATATGTATAAGGAACTCCGAATTTGAAAACTTGCTTGGAGCATGTGAAGTGTGTAATATGGGATCTGAAGGAATATCTGATTTCAGCAATAATTTCTGCCATGATCTGATACTGGGATTTTATTCAGGTTTTAACTATGGATCAAATTTATCATTCAGGAATAACAAGTTTGTCAATAACAGCTGGCTGGACTTATGGCTTGACGATGATGACTGGGGAGTCTACATGTATACTGAAAGAACCAAAAGGACGGTTTACGAAATCACAGGTAATACATTCAGCCCTGCAAATGGTGCCATAGCAATCAATATGTTAGACTGGAAATTTGTAGTATATCCGGAAATGAACCTTCCTCCAATGTTATTTAAAATAAGCAATAATCTTTTCAACCTGAATCCCGACTGCATAGGTATTCTGGCGCAAAACACACAGGATGCGGTCATAAAAAATAACAAGTTCAGAGGTTCATGCAATACAGGTATTCTGGCTGAGGGTATAGTGATAACTGATTGGGGGGGAGTTGAACATCCGGCAGTTTATGCGAATAACATCCTGATGCTTGGTAACAACATGTCAGGACTAACAAGTTCTGTGGCTAATATTGTTCTGGCAGAAAAAACCAGTAATTGCACCGTTGCAGGTGGTAATAATAGCGGGAACGTAATTGACAATGGTGTAAATAATAAAATTACAGGACCTAAAAAAATCAAATCTCAACTACATCTTGGAGGTACAATAAGGGACAACTACAGAATGCACAGAAAAAAATAATCAGGACAGCACTATTTCAATCGTTGTGGTTTAGATTTTGCGGGCCTTTTTATAAGGGCCCGCTTTTTTTTCCTGGAATTTTTTATGTGCCATCTGACATACGTAAATAATTTGTAATTTACAATTCAATATTAAATCTGACTATATGAAAAAAGTACTTCTTCCTGTAATATTTCTGGCAATAATCCTGATGTCAGCTTCAAAAAAAGAAAAGCATCATGGAAAGTTCACCGAGGACTTTAAAAAATCACTTCCCAAATACTTCAATGTGAATTTCAGGAAAACCGGAACCGATGACCGCTATGTTTTCGGTGTTGAATCAAAAAGCGAACCTGCAACAAAAATCGCTCTTTACAAAATCGATCCGAATGATCCTGCAGGCGCAGGCAGGGGACCTGAAATAATTTCAAAGAATTATACCCACTTTGGTACTTATGCAGCAAGGCTTAAAGTGCCTGATATCAGAAAAACACAGCCCAACACCGGTGCCGTGGTAGGATACTTTACCTATCACATGGACAGTGTTCCGGGATTAAGCGAAATTGACTGGGAATGGCTTATTGCGGATCCCGAAATAATATACATCGGCACCTGGACAGGCCCAAGGGGTAACCTGCAGAGAATTGGCCGTTCTCTTAACCTTGCGAAAGGTGAGATCTATAACACCTCTTACCGGGAAACGAGGAATGGTGAACGAAAAAAGCTGGAAGGTCTCCAGAACCAGCCGGAAACAATTCCTGCACTTGAAGGCTATGATGCATCAAAACAATTTTACACCTATGGATTCGACTGGTACCCTGAAAGAATAAGGTGGTGGATGATAAATCCTGAGACTGCGGATACAATTGTTCTGTGGGATTACCAGGGCAGCCAGCTGGGTATACCTCAGAACCATACACAATACAGACTGAACTTCTGGCATACCAATAACTGGCCGGTGGAAGGAAATCCAAACTCGATTGAAAAACCGCTTGACAGGTATGAACTTGAAATCGACTGGATGTCATATAAGCCATTTAAATAATAAATTCTCTAACCTAAAGCAAGGAGTGGTGGCACGGTACCTGGTGCCGCGGGCTCAGGTATATAAATGCTGCCCAGATAATGCCCTATACCCTCGACTGGGCCTGGAGTGCCGACTCTCTTTCAGAGGTCCATTTCAATCTCAGGAACAGCTATGCTCCTGTCGCCCTTTTCGATAAAGACTATGACGATATGGGCATCGATGTTCTGAGAAAAAAGCAATATCCGGAACTGAAATCAGGAACAACTGAAACACGTACCCTTGTGCTTTACAATGACTGTTATACAGATGAAAATGTGCAGGTTGAGGTACGTCTTGAGAGCCAGGGAAAGCTTCTTGCAAACGATATCAGGGATTTAAAACTAACCCTTGGTGAACATCTTGATTTCAGGTGTGAATTTATGGTCACTGCGACCGGTTACGGCAAAATCGATTTGGTACTTATTACACGTAAGAATGGAAAACTCACGTTCAGGGAAGTTATAGCATTCAAGGTTGTTCCGGGTGCTGAAAAGACAGAGCAGAGAAAAACTTACCTTAAAATACTCTGACTTTATTCTCTGTATAATTACCGTTGGTTCATTACCGTTGGCTTCAGCCAACGGTCTTAGACCAGGGAACTAACAGGGCTTTAGCCCCTTTTCACTTCACCAGGTAAACAATCAGCCAGTCGCCATGCCTGATATAAAGTTTACCGTTTCTGATCACCGGGTGAGCCCAGAATGGCCCTTCTCCTTTTGTGATCTGGAATTCACTCACAACATCCAGCTTTTCAGGATTCGGATGTGCCATTGCAACATGTCCTGATTTCTCCTCGTACAAGTATAACATACCGTCGGCACTTACTATCGAGCCTCTGCTATACCATTTGGCCGTCCATAGTGTTTTTCCTGTATTCCAGTCAACACATCCCCATGAATCATTTGGCTGAGCCTGGTGAGTTGACCCAAAAATGTAATCGCCCAGAAGGACCACTCCTCCAAGCTGCGGATCAAAATTCCTGTTCTCCCATACTTTCGTAACAGAATTTCCATCCTGAGATAGTTTCAGTTTCAGTGCAACCCAGTTATATCCATTGGCAATAAAGATATTACCATCCCGGAAAGTTGGTGTGCCTGCATGGTTTTTATATCCCCGCTCTGGTCCGGCATTGATACTTACATAATCCACTTTCCAAAGGATCTTACCATCCCTGGCGTTGACAGCAAATATGTTGGTGCCCATTACAGTTATTATCATCTTCTTCCCGGCATATTCAATCAGTTTTGGATTAACATACTGGGGAATGGTTTCAATGGGATCTGCTTCCCAAACTATCTTCCCGTCTGATATATTGAATGCCACCAGTGAAGCTTTTTTGCCCCCTGGTGAAGCAATAACCATGTTGTCAACAACTAACGGTGATTCCGAAATACCAAACATTATTGGTTTACTTTCATATAAATCATAATGATTTTTCGACCATTTAATCTTTCCGTTCGAACCCACACATACTATATCTCCGCTTCCGCTGATCAGGAAAATATTACCATTATAAAATGTCGGAGTACATCTGGTTCCGTCATGATTTTTCATCCAGGCTTTCCCGTAAATAACTTCCCACTTCTTTTTCCCGTCAGGCGTAAGGGCCACAAGTACATCATTGGTATCTTTCCTGCCTGTAACATATATTGCATCATCAGTTAAAGTGGGTGATGAAAAGCCATATCCCATTCCTTCCGCTTCCCACAGAAGATTTGGTCCTCCGTCGGGCCATTTCTTTAGTAATCCGGCTTCGTTATATATCCCGGTACGTCCCGGACCGCGCCATTCATAAAGCTGCCCGGTAACAGCATTCACAATTAAGAAAAGTACCAAAAACGATAACTGGTATTTCTGGAATGGTCTGAAATTTGTTTTCATCTTAAATCATATTTTGATTTGTTACTAAGATAAATTTAATTAAGAAATTTGCTTCTAATCCATTTTGTTATTAGCTTAACAGATAATGTCATGAAAATTAACAATTTTGACTGTCATTTGTTTTTCGTAAATATAAGCTTCCCAGGTATGAAAACCATCAGCAGTTTCAGTGTCTCATTATTGTGCCTTTTTATTCTGCATTCAATCACTACAGTGAATCTCCATGGTCAGAAAACCAAGGCAACTCCTGACCTGGACCGGATTGTTGAAAAATTCCTTGAAGAAAATAATGGACAGTGGCATGATATGAATGTTCCGGAATCTGATGCTAAACTGCTCTACGACCTTGTAATAAAAG
>Ga0129298_10000335_pt1 | contig 18144 bp, 20 predicted proteins | sample I19B2metaG_FD_94707 | JGI IMG/M metagenome (GOLD analysis project Ga0129298, IMG submission 94707) | Lake sediment bacterial and archeal communities from Gulf of Boni, Indonesia to study Microbial Dark Matter (Phase II) - ​I19B2 metaG | ecosystem: Environmental > Aquatic > Freshwater > Lake >... | reverse complement strand
TGGGAGAGAAGAGGGGGTTCACACAATCACATGTCCTCATAATAGACATCACGAAATACGGTGACGGAAGAACCATCGAGAAGAATCTGGAGCAGGCAAATATAATCCTCAACAGAAACTTACTACCTTACGACTTGAAGTTCAACAGGCATTTCGAAGCCCCTGGCGGAATCAGATGCGGCACCTCAGAGTGTACCAGGCTAGGAATGAAGGAGAGTGATATGGAAGAGATCGCTGACCTTATTGCAAGGGTGGTTGTCAAACGCGAATCCCCCGCCAAAGTAAGAGAAGACGTCATGAAGTTTCGACAGGACTTCCAGAAGATCCATTTTGCCTTTGACACGATGCGAGATGCCTACGAGTACATCAAGATCCGATAGCTACTAATCAACCTACGAACCGACTGGTGGCTCAAGATAGAGCAATACTGGAGCTCGCGCGGTGACCCCATGCCCAGTGAACCTGACGACTAGCTAAGGAACACACTGGTTTTTCAGAGCTGCTAAGCAGACAAGACTTTTAGGTGGCAGGTAGGTCTCAACACCGCAGTGACCTGATTGAGCAGAGAGAAGAGAAGAAGCGGAGAGGCTCCAATGCCTGCAGCCAGTGCTGGATTGCTCAGATTCTTTGAAGAGGAAACGCCGGGAATCAAACTGCGTCCGGAGGCGGTTATGGTTATGGTTGTGGGGTTGATAGCCGCAAGCATATTCATTCTCTTCACGTTCAAAACATAGCCCTGAGACGCTCTTCTTGAGCGCACATTATCGAATTCTCTGGTGGCTGACATACCTACAAGCCGTGAGAGGTTCAAACGGACGTAGGAGTATTGGTCGTAGGTGCAGCAACTAGAATTCTTCCAGTTCAGTTTGGACTAGTGCAGGCAATGGTTTCGCCTTGATCCCTAGTCTCTTCTGGAGATACTCACCGAATATGTCGACGTAGCCTGTGTATAGGTAGATCCTTTTGGCCTTGGTAGCTCTCACATAGTTAGCTAGTTGTTTGAAGTCCGCATGGCTACTCAGTGGGAATGACGGAGGGTTTCTGGAACGCATCTTCAGAGCCCATCCCGTGGCTATGGCTCGGACTGAGTTGTCGCAGGGCGTTGACTCATCTCGGATAGTTGTTACGAGTACATGTATTCTGTCGATCGTGTCTGATTCTCTATCAGAGATGTCTACATAATTGAGTTTCATTCCGAAGGCCGCGTGAGCCTGGTTGACTCGAGATATGGATGGGTTGGCTACGATAGGCAGAGTGGTGTATGTGTTGAAGAGTCTAATAATCTCCTGAGCCTTGCCTGCAGCATAGACTCGGAAAGTAAGTGACTTGCCGTTCTTGGCTTGAGCAGTAGCCCAGTCCACAATCCTTGCATAGATGCTGTGACGGCTCGGAAAGATGTAGAATGGGTCTCCATACGTCGCTTCCATGATCAATTCATCGCATTCAGTTGTCTGAGCCGCCTTCGTGGTCAAAGTATCGACACAGTTGATGTCGCCAGTATACAGAATGGTCTTCTCGGGAGTCTCAACAAGAAACTGGGCTGACCCTAACATGTGACCAGCATTCACAGGAGTCACTTGAATGTTGCCAACTGAGACAGGTTTGTTCATGTGCATCAAGACAGCATTTCTGAGATGCTCTTGGTTCAGTTTCTCATAGATTCTGATCGTTTCAGCAGTAGCATATTTCTTCGCGTTGGTTCTCAACCCATAGGTGTGATCGGCATGAGCATGCGTCACAAAGATGGGAGTATTCCTTCTGACTCCTCTGCTGCCCACTGGATCGAGGGCAATCCTACTTTGCTTTGTAGCGATTACTACACCTTTCTGCCAACCGATCTTCACACTGTTCAAAAGACATGTCCCCAGTTGATTGGATATCGAACCCCTCAAGATCTTGAGCTACTCATTAGGCGTTTGCAAGCTCCTCAAGTTCTTTCCTTGGCATAGGCTTTTTCTTGATTCTCGTCATGTCGCTTCCCGCTATCCCGCTGTGGCCAGAAGGGTCTCTTAGTTCCAAGACAAAGCTAAGTTTTCCTTGTCTCGCTTTTTTCAGATTCATGAGAACCTTCTTGGCGCGACTCTTTCGCTTTGGAGGAAGGCTCGGGGTCACTCCTTCAAGAACTTGTTGGACTCTATTTAGGACACCTTCAACATTGGTTATGAAGCCTTCAGCGGAGACCCGGGGTCTGATCACGACGCCGAGCTTAGGTATTCGGATTGTGGCAGAACTCGATCTAACCACCTTCATCGCTAGATCTTTACGTGAGACTATTCGTGCACGGATTATGCTCGGTTCTCCTGCCGCGACCAGAGACACGTCTGAGTCCTTGTATCCGCACCGAGAACAGAATATCGTAGTAAGGAGCACCTGCCCAAAATAGTCAACGTTCTCCGTAGATTCGGTGAGAGACAGAGAGCTGGCTCGACAGATAGGACACTGCTGTCCGGGCAACGGGTAAGTCTTAGGCGCATGAGAACCCATGCTCTTCCCGGCCAGCTTCTATGATGTCTAGGTTTATAGGAGCTCTCCATTTGCTTCTGTGTGCCCTACACGAGTCTACATATCGATCGTCATCAGCGGCGTTGGCAGTTTCATCGGGAACACTTTCTCACTAGGAAAAAGAGATCAGGCCAGTTAATGTGGGCACAATGGTAAAATAGATGGGCGGGAGGTTGTGTCATATGCCCGATGAAGTTTGGAGAACGGTATATTTTGAGAAGCCGGGGGCTCATAATACTGATGCGGCACTCGGGCTCGCAAAAGAAAGAGCAGATGCGCTTCACCTAAGAGATGTTGTCGTTGCTTCATCAACAGGCGAGACTGGCGCCAAGGCTTCTGAGATCTTCAAAGGCCACAATTTGGTCATCGTAACGCACGTCACAGGGTTCAAGGAACCCAACGTACAGCGATTCACGCCTGAGAATAGAGCCATCGCTGAAAGGAATGAAGCCAAGATAATCACTGCTGCTCATGCCTTCGGAACCGTCGGCCGGGCAGTCAACAGGAAATTCAACACAATACAGGTCGATGAGATTGTTGCGCATGTCCTCCGGCTTTTCGGGTCAGGCGTAAAGGTCGCATGTGAGGTAACCTGCATGGCTACTGATGCGGGCCTGATAAGAGCAGGCGAAGACGTGATTGGAATAGGCGGAACAGGAGGGGGCGCCGACACAGCAATCGTTGTTAGGTCGGCTAATACGCACAATTTCTTTGACTTGAGAATCCGCGAGATAATCTGCAAACCTAGGATGTAAGACCGGCACGCGCCGTCATCTGAAAGGCACTTATATCTTTCTACTTTCTCCTACTGAACTACCCACTTGCTAGTGATTGAGTTTGTCAGAACAACGCAAGGTTGTATGTCCTCTGTTTCTTGAGAAGGATACTGATCTTGAGGAGGAGATACTCCGCGGTGTCGCGACTTTTCATCCTTACCAGTGCGCGAATGAAGATGAAGTTGTGCGAGTCGTTATCGATGCGGATGCGGTTATTACGGGGCCTATTGAAGTGCGCAAGAAGGCCATATCCGGAATGAGGAAGTGCAAGATGATTCAGGCTCTGGGTGTTGGATTTGACAGGATTGATCTGAAGACGGCGGGGGAAAAGGGAATATTCGTATGCAATGTCCCTGACTACTGCGTGAATGAGGTAGCGGATCATACGATCGGACTTCTGCTGGCAGCCAACAGAAGACTGCTAGACCTGATCGATGCAGCCAAAAGAGGGATGTGGTTTTCGAAACTTCCTGATCAAGTATCTACACCAGTGTTGGGTCTTCATGGGAAGACAATTGGCATAGTCGGACTGGGACGCATCGGTACAGCAGTCGCTATTAGAGCTAAAGCCTTTGGCATGAGAGTGCTATTCTACGACCCATATCTACGGTTAGGAATAGAAAGGTCTCTAGGCCTCGAGAGGTCGGAAACTCTCGAGTGTCTTCTAGACAATTCTGATGTTGTGACTATCCACACTCCATTGACTGATGAAACGCGCCACATGATTCAGGAAGATGAGCTGAGGAGGATGAAGAAACATGCTTTGATAATCAACACAGCCAGAGGCGCCATTGTGGACAAGATGGCCCTTTTGAAGGCTCTGAGAGAGAAATGGATCGCAGGCGCGGCTCTAGACGTCATAGAAGATGAGCCCCCAGATCAGACAGAGCCTCTACTATCTCTGGACAACCTCATAATCACGCCGCACAGAGCATACTACTCAGAGGAGTCGAATGTCGATTGCCGCCGAAAGGCAGCAATGAACGTTCTAAGGGTTCTAGATGGAAAGATTCCGCTTCACATCGTCAATGAGCAATTTCTTAGAGGATCTAGCGAGCGTCAGCCTAGTCGGAAACCATCGTGATTGACATGGTCGTGTGAGATGCTACAGATGCGCGTTTCCTTGGAAGAAGGGAAATAGGAGTTGAGAAAGGGATTTCCGGCCGCTCTAGCGCGGTTTATATGAGTAAATGCCAAATCGGTATTTGACATGGTGTGTGAGGAAGATCCTCAGGGAGATCCGATTCCACGGCAGAGGAGGACAAGGCGCAGTAATTCTCGCACAGTTGACGGCTAAGGCGGCGTTTGCAGAAGGTAAATGGCCCCAAGCGATGGCCTTCTTCGGAGCCGAGAGAAGAGGGGCTCCAGTGGAAGCATTCTCAAGGATCAGCGATCATGAGATACTCATACGAAGCAAAGTGTATGAACCGGACTATGTTGTCGTTCTTGACCCATTTCTCCTCGAGACCTTGAACGTGACCGAGGGATTGAAAGAAGGGGGAAGTCTACTCGTAAATTCAGCAGAGAAACCTGATCTGCCGAAATCATTTGCAGAACAAGGAAAGAAGGCGTATTTTGTGAATGCGACTAGCATAGCACTGGAACTGAATCTGATTGTTGCAGGACAACCAGTAGTTAACACGGCTATGCTTGGAGCCTTCGCCAAGGTTACGGGGGAAATTCGGCTTGAATCTGCTGAGCAGGTAGTAAGGCAGGAGTGGCCAGGTGCAGCAGGAGAAATCAACTCCAGAGCTGTCAGATTTGGATACGAACTGGTGACATGAGGCTAGTCGAGTATCGCTGAAGAAATGTATCTCAATCATGCTGGGCTGTGGAAAGAATCCAGTTTCGAACCTCCTTGAGAACGTTCCCTGCTGGACTTGATCGAGACGAGAGCCTCTGAGAAAGGTTATCTTTTCCTACTTCGACTAGCAATCGTTCCGAGTGGATCACGGATGAGCCGCAAAGAGCTTCCAAAGTCGATCCACGAGATGCCTTTTACGTGTCTCTCGCCGGCGGTCAAGGGAAGCGCGGGGAGAACAGGTTCCTGGAGAACAGTTCGACCTGTTTTTGACAGGGGAAGATGCACCAAGTGCCTACTCTGTTGGGTCTACTGTTCGGAAGCCGTGATCAGCCGCGATGAGAAAGACTACCCTGTGATTGACTACGAGTACTGCAAGGGCTGTGGAATATGTGCTCATGAATGTCCCACTAAGGCGTTGACCATGATACGGGAGGCTGGCGGAGAATGACGCTCACCATTGTTGATAGCGGAAGTCACGTTGCCGGACTTGCGGCTCAAGCTGCGAGAGCAGAGGTGGTTGCAGCATACCCAATAACCCCTCAGACAGCGATAGTCGAACTGATAGCTGAGCTTGTGAGCTCCGGCAAGATGAGAAGCGAGTATATTTGCGTCGAATCCGAGCATAGCGCAATGGCTGCTTCTGTTGGAGCCTCTGCCTGTGGAGCAAGAACTTTCACGGCCACCTCATCCCATGGCCTAGCGTATATGCATGAGATGCTTCATTGGGCAAGTGGTGCAAGACTGCCAATCGTCATGGCTGTTGTAAACCGAACAATAGGACCACCCTGGAACATACTCCCCGACCTGAGCGACTCCATCTCTCAACGGGATACTGGATGGCTGCAGTTCTATTGCGCGTCACATCAGGAAATCTTGGACACAATAATCCAAGCTTACAAGATCTGCGAGAGTTCCAAGGTCCTGCTTCCAGCCATGGTATGCTTTGAAGGCTTCATTCTATCTCATACGAGTATGCCCTTCACGATTCCTGATCAAGAGAAACTGGATTCCTTCCTCCCGCGCTTCAAGCCAGGCTGGAAACTTGATGTGGACAACCCGATGGCTCACGGAACTCTTTCCTCTTCCGACTATTTCATGGAACTGAGATATCTCATTCAAGAGGCGATGGACAATGCGAGGGAACTTATCCCAGCAGTCGACAAGGAATACGCAGAGACGTTCAAACTACCATACCATGGAGGACTTCTGGAAGAAACCTTCTGTGATAACGCCGAAATCCTAGTTATCTCAATGGGAACGATTGGCAGTGAGGCCAGAGTCGCGATAGAGAAGCTAAGAAACAAAGGATACAGGGCTGGATCGGTAAGAATCCGTTCATTCAGACCATTTCCAATAGAAGAGATAAAGAAGGTATGCGAACGGGCTGACGCAATCGCTGTAATTGACAGAGCGATAAGCTTTGGTATGGAGGGCCAGCTGTCCACAGAGATACAGCGCGCTCTCTATGATGTAAAGGACAGACCGTTGGTTCTGAACTTCATAGCAGGAATAGGAGGAAGAGACGTTACTGCGAAGGACATCGAAGAAATGGCTACGCATACAGCGAAGTGCGCGAGAGACGGAAAGATCGATCAAAAACTGACATGGCATGGACTAAGGACGTGACAGCAATGGTCTCGTTAAGAGAACTCACAAGAGAAGAACTCATCCTACCTGGAAACGCTTCATGCGCCGGATGCACCACAAATCTATCAATAAAGCTGGCACTGAAAGCACTCGGACAGAAGACCATTTTCGTGGTTCCAGCCTGTTGTACGAGTGTGCTTCAAGGAGTCTTTCCTTTGAACTCTCTGAATATTCCTGTTCTCAACATATCATTTGCCAGTGCGGCTGCCGCTGCTTCAGGAGTCGTTGCAGGCCTGCGAGTCCAAGGGATTGACGATGTTACGGTTGTCGGGTGGGCGGGCGACGGAGGAACTGTCGATATTGGTATTCAGGCTTTGAGCGGTGCTGCGGAACGAGGGACTGACTTCATCTACGTATGCTATGACAATGAGGCGTATGGGAACACGGGTATGCAGAGGAGCGGTTCGACCCCCATGGGCGCCTGGACAACAACGACACCAAAGGGAAAGACAGAACAGAAGAAGGATATGCCGCTCATAATGGCAGCGCACAAGATTCCATACATAGCCACACTTTCTCCGTCATACCCAACCGATTTCATCGAAAAGTTCCAAAAGGCGAAAGGAATCAAAGGGACCAAGTATCTTCATATCCTAATTCCTTGCCCACCAGGATGGAGAACTGATCCTGCGGTATCTATAGAGCTGGGCAGACTTGCAGTTCAAACAGGTGCATGGACCCTTTTCGAGATAGAGAGGGGAACTCTCTCAATTTCCGCTCCTAGCCGACCATTTCTCGACAAAGCGAACAGAAAGCCAGTCCAAGCCTACCTCGAGAAACAGGGCCGGTTTAGGCATCTGACTCAACAGGAAACATCTCAAATCCAAACTAGGATCGATGAAACTTCGGAGCACTATAGCAAGGTTAATCAAACGAGGCTCTGCCCATAGTCTGTGCGATTTCGAGGGAGGAAGAATGACAGAAAGACCTGAGAACCTAGTCCGCGTAGGCAAGAAGCCGGTGATGAACTACGTTGTCGCATGCGTCACGCTTTTCAATTCAGGCAGAGATGAAATTGTGCTCAGGGCAAGAGGACAATCGATAAACAATGCGGTGGACATCGTGGAAAGACTCAAGAAGTTCCAGAAGAACCTCCACGTGCAAGACATAAACATAGGTTCAGAAGACGTGACAAGACCTGATGGAACGCGAGCAAGCATTTCCACCATAGAGATCGCCCTCAGAAAAGCACAATCGTCGGTAGACTAGCTAGGATTTCTCAATCATTGTTTATGAATCGCCTGACCTTTCTTTGTCTCTTTCAATCCTGTCAGGCCTGATTCTTGTCGATTGCTCTCCGAGGTATTGCTTATTTCTGCAGAATCGTTCGGGAGATGAGTGGAAGATATGGCGCGCAAGGATGAATCAGCTTTACCCTCCAAAGAATTGATAGAGCATGGCATAGTAACCGCGGAAAACTCAGATCTCGGCTCGGCGGAGAATCTTCTCGACATTAAGGTTGACTTCACAACCGTTCACTGCAAGATCATGTAGGATCGTCGAGAAGCCACAGATGCGTGAAGTACTCTGGAGGTCCTTGCTATCTGCGTTTCTCGGGTGTGCAGATCGCTCTCTCTAGAAAGCATGCCAGCTACTTCAGGTGTCGTTCGCTTCTAACAGTCTCCTTGAAAGTTATGTTTCTCTTGGCCAATTCAGCTATCAGCTTCGCGTACGCGGGGCCCTTGAAGGCCACTTCGGGGGGAACTATGCCTTTGTCCTTTATTTCCCCTCTAGCGACCATTTGCGCCGCTATTGACGCCGGATAGGCTGTGGTTCTAGCCATGGACGTTGTCTGTTTCACTTCATCAAAATAGTCAATCATCTCATATGTGCAGTGGATGCGAGTCTCGCTTTTGCGACCAACCACATCAACCCGTAGCAGCGTAACGTCCTTATCATCGCCCAATGCTAGGACCGGGGACAGCAGTTTCGCAACAACCTCTCTCGGTGCGACTTGGGAGTTCCCTACCTTGATCGGATGCGTTCCGAGCAATCCGAGTTCTATCATTGTTCTAATCTTCTGAATATGACCTGGCCAGCGGATCGTCTTCTCATCCATTGTTCTCACGTTCTTCATGGTATGCAACAGAGTGGCTAGACCATCTGTGTTAAAGCATTCAAGCCGTCCGAAAGGCGGAGGAAAATCCACAGGCTCTAGATCTGACAATGATTCAACTTCTACTATCTTCCCCTCTCTTACAATGCGCACTCTTCTCGTGTACATGTCGAGGACGCTCTCAAGCGAAAAAACGACCTTATACCATAGCGGAGGCAACGGCTTCTGTGGAATGCCCCCACACTTTATGTGAACCTCCTCAACAACATCGAGGTTCTCTGCGGCGTGAGCCGCCAGTATGTTGGTCAAGCCCGGTGCCACGCCGCAACCCGGTATCAGAGTGACTCCGGCCTTACGTGCCTCGTCGTCGAGAGATATCTGATCGCTCTCAAAAGCAAGATCGACCAGACTCACGCCTGCTTTGATGGCTGCAGTGTCCGCCACGATCGTCATGCTATGAGGCAGCGCGCACACAACTACGTCAAATCCCTTCATCAACTTCGAAGCGGCCGACTGATCTGAAATGTCCATAACCTGCGTAGATAGTCGGCCTCCTCCGGCTTTTGAGGAACAAGCCTTCAGTCTTTCGGGATCCTTGTCAGCGACAACAACTTGTTCCACCTCATTACTTTCCAAGAGATCTCGGGCAATTGTCGGCCCCATGAGACCGGAACCCAAAACAAGCGCCTTCATGATCTACGCGCTCATACCCACAGACAGGCCTAGCAAATATAAGCGTTGAAAGCAGCGAAAACGATTGGTCTAGCAAACATCTTGTCATTGAAGAACCTCGATCTAACAGTAGATGCGAATTTGGGTCTGGCCGGTTCCGGTTTGACTAGTCAAATGCGTTTGGGGTGGATCTTGGCCATATGGTCTTGGAGGTTTGTGGATTTGACCTTGACTCCGCAGAGTTTGCAGACCGCCCGCTCTGCTCGGGTGGTGTGGGCCATGAGGGCATTTATATACTCGTCCACGGTGACGCCTCCTCGGCGAGCTAGTTCCTTAACCCTCTTTGCGGTCGCAGTTCTGACGGTTAAGATGGACCACCCCTTCTCAGGCATATTTGAACATACGGTGCGGCCGCTCATAACGTTGACTAGTCAAAACCTCCCTCAAGACCTGAAGATTCGCATCTACTGTGATGTTGGAGCATAAGCATCTTCCCGCGTTCGCTCAAGCCTGTCCCTTGACAAACGTCTAGCTTCAGCGCGCACTCAAGGAATTTCACCTATGGCAATTTCCCTCGCTATTCTTGAGTTTGCTTTACACCCTTCCGACAAACGGCTGTAGAGTAAAGTGTGATCTTGCCGAGAGTAAAGCATATCCCTGAGGGTAAAGTATTACTCATCAAGGTAAGGCTCGTTGCGTCACAACCCAGAGAATCAATTCAGAGTCTTATACAACGATCATAGGATACTGATTGCCCTCAAACAGGCAGGGCCGTCTAGGTTCACTGATATCCACAAAGAGATCAGGAGTTCCCAGAGAACCCTTGCCAAACACCTCAAGATGTTGGTCACTGAAGGCATGGTCAGGAAACTGGGCCGGCTCTATGGTATTACAGAACTGGGGCTCGGGACTATTGAGCGTCTCGAAAGTCAAATGGAAGAACTGCGCCAATACAAGAAGATAGCACCTATCGAATCTTCACAGGAAACTAGAGAACCTGAAGAAGAAGTGAAACGATCCGGCCATCTTATGGGCACATTCCAGGGACCTAGGCCAGCCATATCTCAAGATGTGGAGGGCCAACAAGTGGCTGAACCACCTGCTCAAGCAAGTCCCGTCACAGACCATTCAAAAGACGAATCGATTTTTCCGGAAACCCGTAAAAGCAAGGGATCAGTCGGTGGACCTAGAAGCATAGGCAACATAGGGAATCGTTTCTTTCTTTACATTTCGCCAGAAATAACGCGTGACCAAGCATTTCCTTTCCGACCAGGCACACCACTGACTCTTGAGATTCAACAAGACTGCTTGGTCATAAGAGCTAATGAAAAAGAGAGAACTCGTGTTCCCGTTGTATCGCCGAACCCTATCACGTGTTGGTTCAAGGGGGTCTGCCGCATCGTTACTCGAACAATCGAAGGATAGACTCGAGGAGAAAGTAGTTTTGAAATGGCCCACACATATTGCTAGGCACAGCTCTGCTTCCCTGATGTTCAGAAAGTACAGATTCTGCGGCAATCCGAGTGAAGAGCACCTGACATCAATCGCATGGCTCTTCAGGCCTGTCTGGTGAGGAAATGTAAGTTGGAAGAACCTCGAATCGGCGTTTATGTGTGTCACTGCGGATCAAATATCGCTGCCGCTGTTGATTGCAAAGAAGTTGCAGACATAGCAAAATCTCTTTCCGGAGTTGTACTAGCGAAAGACACCGAATATACCTGTTCCGACCAGACTCAGGAAGAGATGCGACGCGACATAAGAGAGCAGAAACTGAGCAGGGTTGTCGTTGCCTCTTGTTCACCGCGCCTTCACCTTGACACATTTAGAAGGACATGCGAAGAGGCGGGATTGAACAAGTACCTCTTCGAGATGGCAAACATCAGAGAGCACTGCAGCTGGGTACATTTGCACGACAGGAAAATGGCGACAGAGAAAGCGAAAGATCTTGTCCGGATGGCAGTGGCCAAAGCTCGACTGCTTGAGCCACAGATAGAACTTGAAGTGCCTGTCCTGAGAAAGGCGCTGGTTGTAGGGGGAGGAGTGGCTGGAATACAGGCAGCGCTCGATCTTGCTGACACTGGATACGAGGTGTATCTCGTCGAGACGGCACCTACCATTGGAGGAACCATGGCCCAATTGGACAAAACATTCCCTACAATTGACTGCTCGATATGCATACTTGCACCAAAAATGTCTGACACTGGAAAACACTCAAAGATCAAACTGTTGACTTGCAGCGAAGTCAAAAAAGTAGACGGATACGTGGGCAGCTTCAAAGTTCGTGTTGAAAGGAAACCGCAGTATGTTGATCCAAAGAAATGTAATCTATGTGATGAATGCAGCAAGGTCTGCCCGGTTGAGGTCCCAAATGAATTCGACGCACGACTCAGCTGGCGAAAAGCAATCTATCTCTCCTTTCCTCAGGCGGTGCCCTCCACATTCGTGCTTGATGAAGAGAGTTGTCTTGGATTCACATCTGATTCATGTGGTCGCTGCAGAAGAGTATGTGACCGGGAGGCAATCAATTATGATGCCGCTCCTGAGACCATCGATCTGGAAGTTGGTACAATAGTCGTTGCGACAGGAGCTCAATCCTATGATCCCACTGAAACAGGCAAGTACGGCTATTTGTCGTGTCAGAATGTTTTGACTTCGTTGGAAGTCGAGAGACTCGTGAATGCGGGTGGTCCGACTGGAGGGCGATTGATTCGACCTAGTGACAACAAGATTCCCCGTAGCATAGCGTTTGTTCAATGCGTGGGCTCCAGGTCGGAAAGAGATGGGCACACTTACTGCAGCAATATCTGTTGCATGAACACAATAAAACAGTCACTTCTCATCAAGGAGCACTGGCCGGAAACTGAGATCTACGTCTTCTACATGGATATGAGAGCTTTTGGAAAAGGGTTCGAGGACCTACTGAAAAGAGCTAGGAAAGAAGGAATCAAATTCATTCGCGGGCTGCCTGCAGAGATTCTTGAGAAAAACCCGAGCAGAGACCTTCGATTGATAGGTGAAAACACGTTACTTTCCGAGCTATATGAGATCGATGTTGAACTTGTGATTCTGCAGACCGGCCTAGAACCGAGGCGAGGAAGCGAGGTAACACAGCGCCTATTCAATTTGTCCAGATCTCATGATGGATTCTTCCTAGAGGCTCATCCCAAACTCAAGCCAGTCGACACACCCACAACAGGAGTCTTCTTGGCTGGATGTGCTGAATCTCCCAAAGACATCAGGGACAGCGTCACACAGGCAAGTGCTGCAGCAGCTCGTGCAGGCATTCTCATGGCAAAGGGTAGCTTGACCGTTGAAGCAATCACACCGAGAATAAACATCGAGAACTGCGTAGGATGCGGTTTGTGCACAAAGGTATGTTCCTTCAACGCGATTACTATGAACGAGAAGATAAAGAAGGCTGAGGTTGTGGAGGCTGCGTGCCGGGGATGTGGAACCTGTGGGGCAGAATGTCCAAGTGGCGCGATTGAGATGCGTAATTTCACTGACGACCAAGTCTACGCCCAAATAGATTCCGCAACTGAAGTCGAACCTGAAAAGAAGATTGTCGCTTTCTGCTGTAATTGGTGCAGTTATGCCGGTGCAGACATGGCAGGCACAAGCCGAATGCAGTATCCCACAAGTGTGAGAATTATCAGAACAATGTGTTCCGGACGGATTGCTTGGAGACACATTGATCGCGCTTTTGCTAGACGCGCAGGAATAGTGTTGGTGTCCGGGTGTCACATAGGCGATTGTCACTACATGAATGCCAATGTCCAGACAAAGAAAAGGGTTGAGAAGTATTGGGAGAAGATGGAGCGACTTGGACTGGACAGGAACCGATTGCAGCTCGGATGGTTCAGTGCTGCTGAAGGAGAAATGTTCGCCGTGAAGATCAAAGAAATGAATCAGTACTTGGATAAAGTAAAGGCAGAAGACATTAGGAAGGCCGCGTCTATTCTGGCTCCCACTCTGAAGGAAGAAGAGACGAAAACTAACGAAACGGCAGATCGATCAAGATGACCAAGACGTCTCCGAGTCAGAAACTCATTTCTCCTGAAGCACTAAGAATCTCCGAGTGTTATGAATGTGGAGTGTGCACTGCCAACTGCCCCTTGGCCAAGATTATTCCAGAGACATACAATCCACGCACTACGATGCTAAGAGCGTTCCTTGACCCACAGAGGAGCAAAGCGCAGATCGGGCCTTGGCTGTGCATGAGATGTCGACGGTGTTCGAAGAGATGCCCGCAGAAGCTAAGCCCACATGAATTGTTCTTTCATATTAGGACCAACACATCGGAGAAAAGTCACATTGATGACATATCACAAAGAATGGATGAAGTCACGAGGCTCCTCGAAGAGGAACTACCCCTTCCACTGATCTCCGGTTGGCTTTGTCTGAGACCAGATGAAATGCCTGACATGACAGGAAAAGTGGTTGAAGAAGAACTGATGAAATCTATCAAGAGGCATCGAGAACCCCATCCAAAAGCGATGAATCATGTGGAGAAAGTTGCTGTGATCGGGTCAGGGCCAGCTGGGCTGGCTGCAGCCTATGAATTGAATAAGAAAGGTTACTCGGTCACGGTGTTTGAAAAGTCACCCAATCCTGGCGGCATGCTGAGGAACAGTATCCCAGATTTTCGCCTGTCAAAGGATTTGGTTGATGCTGAGATAGCCCATCTGGAGAGTGTAGGAGTAGTGATCAAGGCTAACGCACCGATAGGGAATGGCATCAGCATTGCGAAACTCTTTGAGGAGAGATACAAAGCGCTCTTCGTCGCGACTGGCGCCGGCAGAAGCACCACGCTTCGCGTTCAAGGTGAGCAGATCGAGGGAGTTATTCCCGGCCTCGAGTTTCTGAGAAAGGTGAAGTTGGGTGAAAAGATGACTGTGGAAGAAAAAGTTGCAGTAATCGGAGGAGGTAACTTGGCCATCGACGCCGCTAGGACGGCTTTACGACTTGGTGGAAAAGTCGCTGTATTGTATCGCCGATCAAGGAAAGAGATGCCGTCAGATCCCACAGACGTAATTAGAGCAGAGAAAGAAGGGCTTCAGATCCAACCTTCCTGCATACCTAGAAAGATCTTGGCCAAGGATGGAAAAGTAGCTGCTATTGAATGTATCAAAACAAAACCTGGCCAATATGATCGAAACGGAAGATTCTTGCCAGTACCTATCGAAGGGACCGAGTTTACGGTAGAGGCCGATACTGTTATCGTAGCTATAGGCCAACAAGCGGATCTCGACTTTCTACCAGAGAAAATCCAGGTCGGGAAGGGCAACATCATCGTCACGAATCCATTTACATTGGAGACTAGTATGAAAGGAGTATTCGCGGGAGGCGATGTTGTTTCAGGCCCAGCAAGTGTTTTCGAAGCAATCTACGCCGGATGGAAGGCTGCGATCTCCATAGACGGATATCTGAAAGCTGAAAGCTCACATTGACAGCCATGTCGTGCTGCTGACTAATGCTATATTGGGTATCCTGCTTCTGGCCTTAGTGTTTCCTTCTTGAATTCTTCGAGAATCTTCTGTGTAATTGGTCTAGGCTTTCCAGTTCCCAGTGTCCTGCCATCAATCTGGATAAGTGGTTGAATTTCACCGCCGGTACCAGTAATAAAGGCCTCTTCCGCGTTGTACAGTTCGTGGATAGTGAGCTCTTTCTCAGTCATCCCAATACGCGCGCTTCAGACATTCCAGATCTTCCCAGTGCTGTGAAATACTTGTGACTACGTAGTGCGCTGGTCGGTTACCGCTGCAGATTTCGGACAATCTAGTAGCCTTGATGGCGTCCAAGAGTGGCAGGATTGTCAGGATTTGTTACATCTTGGCTATTCCATACCGTGTCCTAAGCAGTCAGAGCGGGGAAAAGTGATTTCCCACGATTTTCTTTCAGGATGCATGGTTCTAGCGAAACTCCTCTCCCGCAGAACCCCTATGAAGATTTCGACCATGACGAAGGTTTCACATCCTTCACCAACGTGCCCTCCAAGGATCACGATTCTTCCGTTGATGATCTTGGATAGTGTGGCGTGCATATGGACATGTATAGTATTGTTTACCCTTCTGCAGATGTTTCCGGAGACACTGAGTATCTCTATTGGTCCTTCAATATCGTGATACGCTCTTTCCTTATCTGATACCGGGAACTCGGTAGGATAACTTTTCACATTGCGAAGTCTCGCCCTCCTCAAGCTCCCTACAATAGAGAGTATGATGCCGGCGGAGACTCGTTCTCTTTCCGCGATTGTCTCGATACTCTTCTGCAGATCCTCACCCGGATCTATCCTAGCCACCAATATTCTTTCGATTTGTGTCGTCGAGTTCTCAATAGATTGTCTCATTGAAAATCACATTGTTTCTCAAGTGTGAACTGTTTACGCTAAGAACTTTACCTCTTGTAAAGATAGCGCGCTAGGGTGTTGCAATAATGGGTTTCGTTGACATGATCTTGACCGCTAGCGGGCGACACGCTTGCCAATGGTGCCAGGCTGGATAGACACGCGTAAGTGATTACTGCAACAACCTCGCGCGCTTTTAGCCTACCCTTCTACTATTATCTGAGTAAGGAGAATGAATCTGGTTGAAGGTTCTTAGACGGGGCGAAGTAGAGAAGAGGCTCTTGCCCGGAAGAGCACTGCAGTTAGTTGTTGGAGGAGAAGGTGCGGCCTCATCTAGTCGGGCAATGACCATGGGCTTTGCACACTACTCGGCTGAAAGTGGCCGAATGGAGCCTCATCGTCACGCTGAAGAAGTCGTCCTCATCCTACGCTGCAACAATGGATGGATCCGTTTTGGAGGCTTTGGTGAAAGGCCAGAGGAAATGCGCGAACCATTCGCATTGGAAGAGGGAATGATCCTTCACATACCTGAATCGGAATGGCATGTATTCGGATACGAAGAAAACGGATATGTGGACATCGCTTTTTTCTATGGCCAAGGAGACATCTACTCAAAAAGGAAATAGCGTGCATGGTTATCCAGATGCCAGCACGTGCATGCCACTTTGAAAGAACCACGGTGGCCACGGAGGCTGCGATTCTGACGGAGAGATGCGCGCTCTCTTCGAAAAAGAGAATCTTCGCTTTGGGAAAATACTCCATTGATACACAATAGTGGATCCCTGTCATGCGGCTTCTAGGCCAAGTGCCTGCGGCACTCTTTCGAAGCTAACTGTTATATGAATCGCGCTCGATTGATCGCCTTGGTAGGTAGAGCTTACGTTAACAAATCAAAAGAACAGCAAGCTCATGGATGCAAAGGAGGCCGTTTCAAAATTCGTTGCGGACGGATCTATAGTCTTCTTGGGGGGCTTCGGCCACTTGTATCCATATTCTCTCGCTCATGAAGTCATCAGACAAGGCAAGAAAGATCTTGTGTTATGCAAACACAGCCCTGAACTTGCGGGAGATCAAATGATAGGTGCTGGGCTTGTCAGGAAGGTGATCTTTGGATGGTTTGGAAATCCTGGAGTCGGCTTGTCTAATGCGCTTAGGCGAGCAGTCGAGAAAGGTGTGCCACGCAGAATCGAATTGGAAGAACATTCGCACTTCACTTTGACCCTCAGGTTGAGAGCTGGAGCGATGAACGTTCCATTTTTGCCAACGAGAACAGCGATAGGATCAGATCTAGAGAAGTACAACAAGGAATTCAAATTCATAGATTGTCCTTTCACAGGACAGAAGCTTTGTTTGGTCCCAGCGATAAATCCTGACGTCGCGCTGATCCATGTGCAGAGAGCGGATATAGAGGGTAACTCGCAAGCATGGGGAATTGTCGCTGACCTTAAGGAAGGCGCTTTTTCCTCGAGCAAAGTCATAGTCTCTACCGAAGACATTGTACCTACGGAGATGATAAGGCGAGATCCGAACAGAACTGTGATTCCGGGTTTCAGAGTCGATGCCGTTGTCCACGAGCCATGGGGAGCCCATCCATCATACGCCCAAGGCTACTATGATCGAGACAACGAATTCTATTTTGAGTACGATCAGATGACGCGAGATGTCGACGGGATGAATAGGTTTCTCAAAGAATGGGTTTTTGACACCGGAACTAGGACAGCATATTTGAAGAAGCTGGGTGTCGAGAGGCTCTTGAAGCTGAAGCCAAAACCCTTCCCTGGTTATGCCGTAGACTATGGTTACTATACTTGAGGGATCATTATGCAGCAGAATGAAAAACCAAGTGAGTACAGCCCACAAGAAATAATGGTAGCTTCAGCTGCCAAGGAAATACACAACAGAGAAGTCGTATTCGTTGGGATAGGCCTTCCGGTGCTGGCATGTCTCCTGGCCCAGCGACTTCACGCTCCGGACATGGTGATGGTCTACGAGGCGGGAGTAATAGGAGCAAGGCCTGCTCGGTTGGCGCTGTCCATAGGTGATCCGACACTCGCATCGGACTCGACTATGATTGTAGATTTCCATGACGTGTTTGCTCTCCTTCTCCAAAGGGGACTCGTGGACGCAAGCTTCCTAGGCGGCGCACAGGTGGACAAGTACGGGAACGTCAACTCCACAGTGATCGGACCTTATGAAACTCCCAAGGTCCGCCTACCAGGTAGCGGAGGTGCTTGCGATCTGGCCATGGCCAAGAGAGGCCTCATCATAATGCCTCATGAGAAGAGGAGGCTTGTTGAGAAAGTGGACTTCGTGACAAGCCCAGGGCACAGCGGTGGACCAG
>Ga0129298_10000334_pt1 | contig 18270 bp, 16 predicted proteins | sample I19B2metaG_FD_94707 | JGI IMG/M metagenome (GOLD analysis project Ga0129298, IMG submission 94707) | Lake sediment bacterial and archeal communities from Gulf of Boni, Indonesia to study Microbial Dark Matter (Phase II) - ​I19B2 metaG | ecosystem: Environmental > Aquatic > Freshwater > Lake >... | reverse complement strand
AGTCTCCGTCAATCTCGTACGCCTTGGCCATCAGCTTCCGAATTCGAGGCTTCATTGTCGTGACCTCAGTCCAAGTGCCTACGGATGATTCAGACGCGACCCTTCCGGCAGCATCTTGAATTGTGAATCCTGATGCGGGTTGAACTCTGAATAGGCAGAGCAGATCGTTGAGCGAAGGTCTATGATCAGTGTCAATGAAGTCGAGGTACCATTCGCTCAATTTCAGTCACACTCAATGCTGTCAGTTCTCGAGCTCCTCAGGCAAGGCTTCACAAGGCTCAGGGCAACTTAAAGGATTGCTTTCACTCAGTCACCTGACGGAAGTCATTATTGACTTCATGCGCGCGAGGTCCTGATAAGCACACAAGAAGACGCTTTTTGCGCGTTTTCTGCTTGGCTGTCACTCATAAATACAAGATGCTCGTTGACAAACTACGGCGTTCGTTATGATCCAAGAGAAGATGCGAGGCTTGCGGGTAGTTGTAACTGGGGGAGCGGGTTTCATAGGATCTGAATTGACGAAGCAACTTCTCTGCAATGGGGCAGAAGTCACTGTGTTGGACAATTTCTCGTCTGGCAAAGAGGAACACCTTGCAGATTTGTCAGCTAGGATAGTGAGAGGAGACATTTGCGATAGAAAGAAAGTTGCAGAGTGTATGAAGGACCAAGAGATCGTGTATCACCTTGCAGCACTCCCGTTCATACCCGACTCCTACGTCAACCCAGAAGAGTTCTTCAGGGTCAACGTGGAGGGTTCGATAAATCTGATGTGGGAGGCGATTCAATCAGGATCAGTGAGGCGTCTTGTGTACGTGTCCTCTTCTGAAGTCTATGGTACTGCCCAAAGAATCCCGATGAACGAGGATCACCCAACTCAACCGCATTCCACGTACGCGGTCAGCAAGCTTGCGGCGGATAGAACGATATTCACGTTGCACAAGGAACACGGCTTCCCGATGGTAATTCTTCGCCTTTTCAACACCTATGGCCCGAACATCACTCAACCCTACATAATTCCCGAAATAGCCATCCAGCTTCTGGAAGGCAGCGGACGCCTGGCATTGGGAAATGTTGACAGCTCCAGGGACTTTACTTTCGTTGAGGATGCTGCGAGGGCCATCATCCTCTCGTCACTGAGTAATGAGGCGATTGGTGAAGTAATCAACGTCGGATCTGGAAGAGACATCAGAATAGGGGATCTGGCGAACCGTCTGGCCGGCATAATCGGAACGAGATTCATTCTGGAGAAGGATCCTTCGAGATTTCGGCCATACGACGTGAATAGGCTCGTGTGCGACAATTCGAAGGCAATGAGGCTATTGGAATGGAAGCCCGAGGTAGAACTTGATGTGGGATTGAGACAGACTGTAGATTGGATTAGGCAACATCGGATCACTTTCAAGTCGCCCTTCAAGGGCTGTCATGCATGGTATAGAAGGCTGGCGCCATGAGTTTCTACAGCGAAAGACGAGTCCTCGTGACTGGAGGCTCCGGACTGATTGGCTCCCATCTGATAGAGGAACTGTTAGCACATAGCGCCCACGTTCGTACGGTGGTTCACAATCGCGCACCTCGGAGATTCTTAGATAGGGTAGAATGCATTAGAGGTGACCTGACAAAGTTCGAAGACTGTGCCAAGGCCGTTGAGGATGCGGAGTACGTCTTTCACTTGGCGGCTTTTGTTGGAGGAGTCGGGAGGAACCGGGCTCACCCAGCGGGAATGTACACCCCGAACATGCTGATGCAGACCAACATGTTGGAATCTGCCCGGCTGAAGGATGTGCAACGCTACTTGTACACCAGTAGCGTTTGTCTCTACCCCGGCGATATCTCGCTGATGACCGAAGAAAAAGCTTGGGAGGGCCCACCAGAAGCGACAAATGCGTCATATGGATGGGTCAAGAGGATGGGAGAACTTCAATGCCAAGCATATGCAGAGGAATATGGGTCAAAGATCGCCATTGTGAGACCGACCAATGCGTACGGTCCATATGACAACTTCGATCTGGAAGCCTCTCACGTGATTCCTGCCTTGGTCAGGAAAGCTGTGGAGAGACAGGATCCCTACATTATCTGGGGGACAGGTGACGTATCAAGGGATTTTATCCATGCGCGAGATATCTCCAAGGGCATGATGCTCGCTCTTGAGAAGTACGCTGTTGCTGACCCGATCAACTTGGGAACCGGCCGCGCGATCAAGATAAGAGATCTGGCCTATCTCGTTCTCAGACTCTCGGGTCATGAGAATGCTAGAGTTGTCTTTGACAAGACACGGCCGTTAGGGCAACTCGGGAGAAGAGCCGATACACGGAAGGGAATGGAGAAGATCGGATTCGAAGCCAAGATAACGCTCGAAGAAGGACTTGCGGAAACTATAGGCTGGTACAGGATGAGCATCGCTTGAGGAGATCCCTCATACTGCTCACACGAAACGAGATAGAAGGACTTAGAACAATCTTCCCTAAGATTCCCTTCAAGGTTGTCGACGAAGTTCTGGCCATCGACGGCCACTCAACTGACGGCTGCGTGGAATATCTCCAAGACAAAGGAGTCAGGGTCGTACAGCAAAAGAAACTCGGAAGAGGAAATGCTATGATTGAAGCGGTTGAGCAGTGCTCAGGCGATACCATAGCCTTTCTGAGTAGCGACGGAAACGAGGATCCCGGAGCCATCCCCCAGCTGATCGATAAGCTGGGCCACTGCGACATGGCCGTCGCTTCACGATTCATGGAGGAAGGCCGCAGTGATGACTCGGATGATCCTCTGCTTATTAGAAGATTCGGCAACAGACTATTCACATCTCTTGTCAACCTGATCTGGAATACAAACGTAACAGATGCCACGAACGGTTTGAGAGCAATAAGAAGATCAGCTTGGAACAAGCTTGGAATCGATTCCGCATATCACGAAGCTGAGTTCCAGATGACAATTCGTGCCGCAAAGCTTGGCATGAAGATAGTAGAGATTCCGACAGTTGAAGGAAAGAGAATCGGTGGAAAAAGGTACGCAAGCACTTGGAAGATGGCGTGGACATTTGTGAAGCACCTGGTCAGAGAGATATGGATTGGCGGTAGGTTCAGATCTCGAACGTTAGCGAAAGAATCTTGGCTCTGACCGAACAGCCGCACTTGCGGCCCAGTTAGGCTGAGCCCTAACAGTACACTTCTTCACGCAGTTTGGAGCTGCCGTTTCCACAATACAGGCAATCGTGGGAGGCACAGCTGGAATAGGACAAGCCAAGGAAATCGCGATTATGAAGAGGCGTATAGCTCTAGGCGTTTTATTGTGGGGATGTCGGCGCCGATCACTGGGCTGTTGCGATCTACGATCTTACTGATATTGACTTAGCCTTCGGCGATTGGTATGCCTGACATTTGACCTAGACGAAGGATAGAGCATCATCCAGATCCTCGACAAGGTCCTCAGCATCCTCTAATCCAACAGACATTCTCAACAAGGCGTCGGATATGCCGAGCCGCAGTCGTTCGCCCGATGGAATGTCCTTGTGGGAGGTTGACGCTGGGTGAGTGATAAGTGATTCGGTGCCTCCGAGGCTTGGCGCACGTTTGACAACGCTCAATTTCCTCATGAATCTTATTGCTGAGTCTGGCGTCCCTTTCAGTTCGAAGGATATGACACCTCCGAAACCTTTCAGCAACCTCTTAGCCAGATCGTGACTCGGATGCGATTCCAGCCCAGGATAGTGAACCTTGTTCACAGCCTTATGCTGCGCAAGAAATCTGGCGATTTCAAGGGCAGACTCGTTGTGCCGTGCAACCCTCAGGTTAAGCGTCTTCAGTCCTCGATCCAGTAGGAAGGCAGTGTTGGGGTCGAGGCTGCATCCCAGCCTCCTGCGCCACTCCCATAAGATCTCCATTGTTTTTGCAGATCCTACCACTGCTCCCGCTGTAATGTCGTTGTGGCCGCCAAGATACTTGGTTGCGCTGTGCACCACAAGATCTGCACCCAGAGAGAGTGGTCTCAAATTGACGGGAGTGGTGAAAGTGTTGTCAACGACGAGACTCGCGTGATACTTGCCTGCAACTTCTGCCAGACGCCCCACATCGTACACGATCAGCAGGGGGTTCGACATCGCCTCAACGTATACGAGCTCCGTCCGCTCATGAATATGGTCTACAACATTCTTAGTTCCGGGGTTTGTGAAGATCGGTTTCACTCCGAACTTCGTCAGATCCTGTACAAGAGCGGAGGTCAAGCCGTACATGTCTTTCGGAATAACGACCTCGTCTCCGGCCTGAAGCGAGCCTATCAGGATCGAGGCGCATGCAGCCATCCCCGAGGATAGAGCCACACAGTCCTCGCCCTCTTCAAGGCTGGCTATCTTTCGCTCCACCGCGTATACGGTCGGATTGTCTTCCCGAGAGTACTTGATTTCCCGTCCTCTCGCTCTAATCCTACCTCCTTCGGGATGCGTGAACACGGCCGTCTGATATATCGGAACTATGAACGAGCCTGTCGTCTCATCGCAGAATTCCTCCCCGTGCACAGCCTTCGTCGAAAAGCCCTTCTTCCGCGTAGGCTTCCACCGCTCAAGAATATGTGCCTCGCCACAGATTACATTTGCGAAAGGAATCGCATGGCTTGGAACAGAACTGCTTCATACTTGCCACGGCAGTTGGCTTCTCTGTATCAAGGGTGAAAGATCCGTACTACCTAGGACGATTCAAGCAGAGAGCTGTTCAGAAGGGCTCACCAAGCGCTAACCTCAATAGTAGAAGAAATGACGACACACCGTGTCTCCACCCGATCTTCGCAGTTCCGGCTTTCCTGTAGGAATAGGTGATCGGGATTTCAGAAATTCTAGCTCTCCTCTTCGCCGCACGTGCTATTAGTTCGACTTCAATCTCGAATTCGCCACTCTTAAGCCGCATCTCCCTTAGCAGGCTTGTTCGAAACGCCTTATGTCCGGTCATCACATCGGTTACGGCTTGGCCGGTCAACAGAGAAGCTGTCCAAGACAATACTTTATTGCCGAAGGCATGTGACCAACTCATTCCCTCAACCTGTCCAAGAAAGCGTGAGCCAATAACAACATCCGCTTCTCCTTTGAAAATCGGATCGACCAGCTCCGGTAGAAAGCTGGGCCGATACTCCATGTCCGCATCTTGAATGACCAAGACATCGCCGGAAGCTGTCTCTATGCCGGTTCTGATTGCTGCCCCTTTGCCTCTATTCGTTTCGTGTGTGACTAGCTTGACCTCAGAGAATGTCTTGATGATTTGATCAGATCCATCCGTGGATCCGTCGTCGACAACTATGATCTCCCTTTCGCAGTCAAAGCGCACTTGGAGTATTCTATCTATCACTTCCGCAATCGTTCTGCCTTCATTGAAGCAAGGAATAACTATCGATACTTTCATGTCGATCAGCCATCCCGCTACTGCGCAAGAGCTGCTTAAGCCAGCTCGCGCCAATGCTCACAGACATGGCACGCGTAAGATATCAGAGTAGTGTTTGTCAGCTGTTAGCGCTTGAAAGAGATTGCACAGTAGCCTACTTGTATTCTCTGAGAGGCGACGCAGGATAGACCGCGACAAACGACAGGGGCGCGTTTCCCACGTTAAACACTCTATGAAAATCTCCCGGAGCTATAACGATGACATCTCCCGACTCCACATCATGCTTGTTGCTCCCGGTATGTATCACACCTCTTCCTTCCAAGAAGACATATACCTCTTCAGCGTCGAGATGCTTGTGCCCGCTTGTGCTCTGCCCTCTCTGAAGAACCGTAAGGGCGCTTTCTAGCGTCGGACCTGTGAACAGCGGCGCAACAACCTTGTCAGCTTCTCTGGGTATCTCGTTCAACTTGATCTTCATTGATCGGCCGCTGAAGATTTCCAACCCTCTCAGCAGTCTATCTGCGCTAACGATCTGCTCCATCTTTCCAGTATCTATGTACGTGCCCTCAAACCTCAGATGGAACACCTCCTCCCCTGAATCTATTAGACGCTGCACAGCGTCCGTAAGCTCGATCTCCCCGGTCTTGGGATTCGGCGAGATCTCCTCCGCCGCTTTGAAGATTTTCGGAGAGAAAGTGTAACAGCCTACAATCGCTAGGTTGCTGGGTTCTTCTCCTCTCCCGGGCTTTTCAATAGCCCTCTTCACTCTTTCGCCATCGGGTTCGATCACGCCATAACCTGATACGTCGTCTAGACTCTTGACGAGAAGCGTGGCGGCCGGTCTCCTAGTTTTGTGAAATTGCACCAGAGTTTTCAATGAGTTAAGTGGAAACAGAAGTGTGTCGCCAAGGAGGCACAGGAAGTCTTCGTTTACGAAGCCCTCAGCTGCGAGGAGTGCGTGGGCGATTCCCTTGGGATCAGGCTGAGTAACGTGGGCAACCTTTAGTCTGAAATCCGACCCATCGTCTACGTAAGATATCAGCTGCTCCTTCTTGTAGCCAACAATCAAAACAACTTGCTCTACGTCAGCTTCACGTAGCATGTGGAAAATGTGGTCGATCGCTGGCCTTCCGGCAATAGGGACTAGCGCCTTCGGGAGAGCCGCCCCGATTCTTCCAAGCCTTGTACCCTTTCCAGCTGCTGGCACAACGGCGATCTTCATCTATCCTGCCCTTGCCTCGTACAACGAATATCCGCAAGAAAAAACGCTTGGAAGTGCTTAAAAATGCTGGGAAAAAATGCCGCCGCCGGGGTCTTCTGACATAGCTGTGATCTAGATTGGCCATGTGATAGCACACATAAGAACAGGACGACAGTCGCCATCAATCAGCGTGTCCTGGATAAGTACAATTATTTGACCAGTGTTTCGTATATTTCCTTGAAGATCGACTTTAGATCTCTCTCTGGTCTCCACTGGGAGTAGTGAGCCTTTATCTTATTCAATTTCGAAATCCACCATACATGATCTCCCTCCCGTGGAGGTCCCAACGTGTAATCGATCTCGTGTCCGACTAAGTCTTGAATTAGATCTATCGCTTCGAGCAATGATATCGAGTTTGTCCTTCCACCGCCAATGTTGTAGACTTCGCCAGAATTAGGATTTTTGATGAACTCGTGAAAGAGCTCTGCAAGGTCCCTTGCATGTATGACATCCCTAACTTGGTAGCCTCCATAGCCAAAAATTGTAAGTTTTTCCTTGTTCAGAGCCTTCTTGACGAAATACGGTTCCCAATTGTGAAGCTCGACAGCCATTGCTGCACCACCTGTGATGCATCCCATCCTGAAAATGCCCGTCTGTAGCTTGTATAAACTAGAGTACTCTTGTGTGTATAGATCGGCCGTTGCTTTGGAGACTCCGAAAGGCGTGTGCAAACACCTATCAATGCGCAAGGTTTCGTCAAAGCCGTCTTTCAGAAACGGATCCTCCGGTTCGAATCGTTTCCCTATCTTTCTATAGCGGAAATAGTTCGGCACGTCCCCGTAGACCTTGTTGGTTGAACACAGGAGAAAGATTGCGTCGCGATTGTGTCTTCTTATGGTCTCGAGTAGGAGCAGAGTTCCCCAAGCATTGATTTGAAAGTCTTCCGTTGGAATCTCGATTGACTTCGGATGTGAGGGTTGGGCAGCAGCATGTATTACTGCCTCTGACTTCTTGACAAGCGGCAGTATTCTTTCACTTCTGAAATCCACCTCGTGATGCTCAATATCACATTCCTTCAATAGTTTCCTCATGACAGGAGAGGTGTTTGCATCCTCGCCTAGTATCTTCCCCCGCATGTAGTTGTCAACGCTGATTACCTTGAATCCTTTCTCATATAGCAGCCTACAGCACTCTGACCCGACGAGGCCTGCACTCCCTGTGATTAGAACGTTCATTGTCTCAGTTCTCTCTTAGGCACCTAGTTCTGAGGTTCTGCAAAGACTAATATGACTTATCTCTACACTCAACATACGTTTTCGCGATCATTTGGCAAACAACAACGGCTGAGTCGCCTACCAACCTTAATCAAGCCAGTATTGCCAGATCCGCTATCCACAGTCGATCTATCCGTCAGATCGTGATACGTCAGGTCTCTTGTTCTATTCAGCACTCACAGCTCAGGTTGCGTGTGCCTTGACGGCCTGCAGGAGAACCAAAGAGGTCAGCATAAGCAGCGATTGTCATGTCAATCCTCAATGATCGCTAAAGATCATCGCCGCCAATCCAAAACATCTATAATGCAATCGCACCCACTTGTCTATCAAAACTTGGCCACAGAGACCGTGAGATGTCGCTGACTGTCTCAGTCATCGTCCCGTGCTACAACGAGGAAGAGAACATTCAGGAATGCATCAGAAGAATTCTTCAGATCTGTTCCGATTACGAAATCATTGTCGTTGACGATGGAAGTCAGGATAGAACATCAGGAAAGGCGAAAGAAGTTAGCAGAGAGAATGTCACAGTCATAAGATACGAGAAGAACAGGGGTAAGGGATACGCTTTGAGAGTCGGGTTGGCGAGCGCCAAGGGCGATGTCATTGTCATCCAGGACGCGGATATGGCCACGCCCCCAGAGGAAATACCAAGTATCTTACAGCCAATATTGAATGGAGAGGCAGATTTTGTCAACGGGACTAGACTAGTGCATCCCATGGAAAAAGGTGCTATGAAACGATTACACATCATAGGCAATGGAATCTTCGCACTTATCGTTTCCGCTTTGATCGGACAGAGATTGACGGACACTCTATGTGGCTTCAAGGCCTTTCGAAAGGATAGAATAAGGGGAAAACTAGAAGAAGATAACTGGCCGGACTTTGAGCTTCTGATCAAAGCAAAGCGAAACGGTCTGCAGATTGTGGAAGTACCCATACACTACCATTCAAGGAAAGGCGGAAGATCAAAAATGCGGACATTTAGACATGGCTATGATATGTTGAGAATGCTAATCAGAAGCCTGCTCACCTAGCTAGAAACATTTGAATCCAGAATTGCACTAAAGACTTGCTCCCCTCTGCATTTACCATCTTGACTGGTCACCGCCAGCGCTATAAGCAGCAATTCGCACACCTGAGATCTTGAATCTTAGAGGATGATGATTGGACACATCAGAAAGGCATCGCCCGAACGCGGCATGGCCCATTTTGGCAATCGCATTGGTCACCGCAACAATCCTCTATTTTTGGAGAATAACAGAAGTAGGATTGAGCCATTGGGATGAATACTATTTTACGGACACAGCCAAGAGAATACTATCAATCAAAGGATCTGAGATCCACCCGTGGGACCCACTTGTTCACCCTTCGCTAGTGGCACTCTTCTTCCGATTCTTCGGCATTCATGACTATGTCGCGATCGCCACTTCTGCCACGTTTGCCATCCTTACAGTCTTCGCTATCTATGTCTTCGGCTCTAAGATGTACGGGAGAAGAACAGGCGCTCTTGCGGCTCTGCTCCTTTCCTCAATTGAATACTACGTCATATACTCTAGAATGGCCCTATCTGACATTACTTTTGCATTCTTCTTCACAGTGTCCCTGCTGGTGTACTATATTTCCTTTCAAAGACAAAAGTTGATTCTTTTTGCGATAGCTGGTTTCCTTACCGCTCTGTGCATAGGAGCTAAGTACAACGGCTTTCAACCATTGATAATAGCCGCAATATATTTCATAGCACGACATTGCTCCGTGCCTCGCTTCGGAACCGTTTGTCGCTCCACTCCAAGGGGCCGGCCTGCCGCCAAAGACCAATTCAAGCGCCTGACACGATCTATCGAGTTCAAAGGCCTAGTGGTAGCGGGTTCAGTGTTGGCAATACTCAGCTTCTTTGCTCTAGCATATCTGGGCTCCACATGGCTGTATCACGGCTTGGTAGTTCCACCCGATTTCTTTGTCAGCAACTTTGTCCGAAGTCTAATTGTTGGCCGTCAGTATTTCTTCAATGTTATATGGGCAAACAAGGCAGGGTACCTCCAGCCTGGATACTTCAACCCATTCTATTTGAGAGCTTTGTCGACATGGGTATCTCCGTTGGTACTTGTCTTGTCCACACTTGGAGTAGCTCACTCTCTGAGAAGAAGAGAATCGGGCGGAATATTCTTATCAATCTCGGTTCTCTTCCTACTGTCCTATTTTTCCTTCATGAGCTACACATATCCGAGAGTACTGCTACCTGCTTTGCCACCTCTGGCATTGTTGTCGGCCAGAGGGCTGATTGCTCTTGATAACGTCAGGGTTCCCTTCATAGACAAGCTCCCTAGCCGAATGCGTAAAGCAAAGTTAACCTCTTTATGTTTGATCGCGGTGATGTTCAGCAGCCTTTATCTGTCCACCGATACAATTTCGTCATGTCACAACGCATACAGAATGGCCGGCCAATTTCTGAACAACAGGCTTAGCGGCAATGACATTGTCTGGATTGACAGCCAGCCGGTAATACTCTTTTACTTGAACACAGCAGTATGCTCATGGGAAAAGCAGGATATTCTGAAAGGACGCTACATCCTAGTTGACTTTGTCGCGGCAGCGAGGGGAGACCTGCCTTGGATTCTGGAGATTGTCGAATCAAGAGGAATGAAACTGGTCGCGGAATATCCAAACCCAGTTCATGATGTCGTCCTGCTCAACTGGCTCTCATTTGAGAAGATGTCGCAGACAAGACATTCGCCTAGCTACAACACAATAAGGATCTATGCATCGGCCGATAACGCAACTTCTACTGCCTAGCGACGAGAGGGATTTTCCCCTTCATGCTTGATTCATTATTCCAGCCTTATCTGAGATGCGCATACGCTTACCAAACAGATCTATGTCTGTGAAGTTCCAAGAGCGGTCACAGCCGGGTCGACGTAAGGACTCCAAGGAAAGGACAAGATCCTAGTGTAATAGTTGTTTGCAAGAACATACAACGCCACGGACAGTACTCGCCAGACCCACATTGGAATTGTCTGCAAATATGGCCTCTTTCCGAGCCTTCGACATATCCACTGCAGCCCTGCTAGTGACATAGGTATGATGCTAGGGAAGAGTATGAACATGAAACGAGTATCAGCGACCGGCCAGGCAAAGACAACCAGAAGGCCCGCTGCAAGCACATTCATGTGCCATCTAATCATTGGATCGGAATCCTCTGACAGGAAGCCGAAGATCGCCAGTATCGCACCAACCCATCCAAACGCATAGGTGAAGGCCACAATTAAGAGGCGCGGGCCTATTGGGAAGCCCCTTTCCATCGAATACTTGACGCCCCCTGTTAGGTACCAGTGTAGATAGTCGCTCCCAGAGAGGATTACCCATCCGATGGGAAGGAGAAGGCACAGCCCCGCCAAGATGATCGACTTCCTTAGGGGACGGCGAAGAAAGAGAGCTGAAAGCAGCAGGAAGAGGGGCACCATCACCACATTTTCTTTGGTGAGAACCCCAAGATTCGCCACTAAGATGAGAGCTATTTCTGATCTCTTGATTGGACAGTTGCCCTTCTCATGGTCGATATGAAACCAAATGTAGAGAGACAGCAGGATGAAGAAGTAGGCGCCCATATCCGTGAGTACTGCCCCTCCCCATCTGAGATAGGGAAAGGATGTAGTAAGCAACACAGCGGCTGTATACGCGTCCGCGAAGTCGTACTTTAGGTAATCTCGACATAGTGCGAACATGATCAAGGAGCTGGAGATCCACATTATGAGGTTGACCACGCCATAGGCGTTACCTAGTCCGAACAAAGGTTCCAGCAAGGCAGCCAAAGCAGGAACGACTGGGCGAAGAAGTCTCGCCGGAGATCTCAGGTCCTCCTTACCTGCCAGATACTTGCTGAGGTTCATGTAGCCCGGCGAATCTGGATAGACCTGACCGAAATGTGTGATACACTCAACAAAGCCCAGTAGGACAAGGGCCCCAAGAAGCACCTTTTCTCGCGATTTCAATGCTTAACGGTCCCCTGCATCAACGCAAGTGCTCTGTAGGACATATTAGGGATCTCTTGGCGCCCTATCGGACGTGCCTAGTCCTACTGCGGCGAATCTGACTTTGTCTTGGAAGTTCTTAGGGTCGAAGATTCTCCTCCCGTCGATTACCACTGGTGTTTTCATCGTTTTCAAGAAGTCTTCAGGCCTGAGTCTTTTGAACTCCTCCCACTCTGTGACAACTATGCAGGCGTCCGCTCCAGCCATGCATTCTAGTGCTGATTGAGCGTAAGCAACCCTTCCTCCAAGGATCCTCCGTGCGTTTCGAGTGGCAACCGGATCATAGGCAACAACCTCTGCTCCGTCGTCCAAGAGCGCTTTGATGACTTTGATAGAGACCGCTTCTCTTACATCGTCCGTGTCGGGCTTGAAAGACAATCCGAGGATCGCTATCCTCTTGCCCTTCAGACTGTTAACAAAGCGCTTCATCAGTTCGACTGCTTTTGACGGCTGCAGCTCATTGACCTTGATTATTGCATTAACCATCGGTAGGTGAGCACCCACGTTTTGTGCGAAGCCTTGCAGAGCTTTCAGATCTTTAGGGAAACAGCTCCCCCCGTAACCCAGTCCTGCTTTGAGGAATAGGGGACCTATTCGTTTGTCGAGGCCAATTCCGTTGGCCACTTCTGAAACGTCTGCGCCTGGAATCCTTTCGCAGAGGTCAGCTATCATGTTGATGTAGCTAACCTTCATGGCTAGAAAGGCGTTACTTGCATATTTGACTATTTCCGCGTTCGTCAGACTCATCCTCAGGATGGGTGGCCTATCGCCTCTGTGAAACTGCTTGTAGAGATTTTCCAGATGGTCCCCCGATCTCTTGTCGTGTTCACCGATGACTATTCGATCCGGCCTCAACGTGTCTTGAATAGCGGAGCCCTCTCTCAGGAACTCGGGATTCATGCACAGACCCCAGTCCGTGCCGCATTCTTTGCCAGACGCATCTTCGATGATCGGCTTGACTACTTGAGACGTGGCACCAGGAGTCACCGTGCTTCTGATAACCACGAGATGCCATTGCTCCTTGCCTCTTAGCACTTCGCCTATTTGCCTAGAGGCCTCTCGGATGCTTCCGAGATCTATAGTTCCGTCAGCTTTGTTTGGCGTGCCGACCGCGATGAACGTTGCAAGGGCCTCAGTGACAGCTCGTCTGTAGTCAGCAGTACAGCTCAGAAGTCCTCTGTAAATGGACTTGGCTAGAAGCTTGCCTAGGCCTGGCTCATAGATTGTGGGTCGTCCGGCACCGACTGACCTGACTCTCTCCTTGTGCGTGTCAACTCCCAGTACCCTGAATCCGCGACTGGCGAAGCACACAGCCGTCGATAGGCCGACGTAGCCCAAGCCAAAGACTGAGATCGTGAACTTTGCCATGTGTATATCAACTGAGTTTGAGCTTGAACCAATCTATAGTCGTCTTCAACGCTTCCTCAAGGCCGATTTTTGGCTCCCAGTTGAGCAGCTGCCTCGCCTTGGATATGTCAGGGCATCTTCTCGCGGGATCGTCAGGTGGCAGAGGCTCATGCACGATCCGAGATTTCCTTCCAGTCAGGTCGTTTACCTTCTTCGCTAGGTCAAGGATTGACATTTCCCGAGGATTGCCTATGTTGAACACTTCGCCCTTGCCTTTCTCGCTGCTGACCATCTTCAGGATTCCGGCTAAGGTGTCGCTGATGTAGCAGAGGGATCGAGTCTGGCTACCATCACCATAAACCGTGATGTCATCTGCTCTGAGCGCTTGTGTAATGAAACGTGAAACGACCCGGCCGTATGCACCATCTTCTCGGATCCGCGGCCCGAATGTATTGAAGATGCGTGCGATTCGAACGTCAAGGCGATAGCTTCTCAGATAGGCCATGCAAAGGGCTTCGCCAAAGCGTTTTCCTTCATCGTAGCAGCTTCGTAGGCCGACAGGGTTAACCTTACCCCAGTAGCTTTCGGGGGTTGGTATGACCTGAGCGTCCCCATATACCTCTGACGAAGACGCGTACATCAAAATGGCATCGCTCTTCCTTGCTAACTCGAGCATCTTCCACGTGCCAACGGAATTCGCAAGAAGAGTCTGGATCGGATACTGTTGGTAATCGCTCGGTGAAGCTCTGCTAGCCAAGTGAAAAATGAGGCAGTACATTTCATCAAGGTCAGGTTTTGTTACGTCCATCTTCTTGAACATGAAATTCTTGGCATCGTCCAGATGCTCAATGTTATCTGTCAGCCCGGTAGATAGATTGTCAACGCAATGAACAATCGCATTTGCCGAAACGAGCATGTCGCAAAGCCAACTTCCTATGAAGCCAGATCCACCAGTAACCAAGACTTTCCTTGAGCTGAAGACATCTTCAAGTTGCTCCTTTAGCGCTTGTAGATGCAAGTCTGCTATTCGATTCATCAAATTCAATCCCACCGTCCATGATTGAAAACATTTGTGCTAAATACGTCAGCGCCCGCAAGGATCTTCACGAAGCTACCCAGAATGGCCGGGCCGCTAGCCTGGCACCTGTGAGGCTTCTCAGATGAAAGGATCATTGAAAGTAGGACACTTCTAGGCGATTGGTGAGAAGCAGCCCCAGAATGATCTTCGTTATGGTCTCCAGCTCTGCTTCTGCTCCTCCTTCTCGTAGAAGGCCACGAGTTTCAGGAACTCAGGATCCACTGGAACATTCAAATGCCGATACATCTGAAGTGACTGGCGCATTGAAATAGCGTTCGGTACTATGATTAGCGGATTTGCACGTGCCGCAACATAGCTATCCATCGCCATCGCTGTGCTTCGGCGAGCATGGAAATAGCCCAACGCGATCGAGGCGGGAGCCAGCCCGAGGGATGACAGAAGAATAAAGGCCAAGAAACTGGGGAAGATCGCTCTAAGGATTGGGATACGCTCCATCATCAAGTAATATGCAATCATCATGAAGTTGAAGATTGCCAAAGGAAAGCTGATGTAATAGCTATATCCGAGGCGAAAGTATGAAACCAACCGCCAGAAAAGTGCCGTGTTTCTTCTCATTCTCTCAACACCTCTTAACGATATTCTGCTACTAGACCAGGCGTATCTCATATAGAAGCTCTTTCCCAGCCTGTATATGACGCGTCTCTGAGAAGCTCCCTTCACTGATGTTGTTCAATGCAGATTGAAGTGATTTCAGCCCTTCACCGACCGCATCTGAACTGCCTAACGTGACCAAAGCTGTTGCCTCATCAGGTTTCCATTGCACTTCTTTAGCCGCAACAGTCTTAGATTCCTCTCCAATTGATATCTTACATTCTCGGATTATCCTGTTTCCTCACTGCTATAGAATCAAGAAAATACTAGATCAGAGTCACCCTTCAGGTAAAGACGTATCTCTTATAACACTACACCTTGAAGATATTGAAAGAGTTCTCTCGAGATCATCTCGACAGCAAACTTTCTTTCGACGTACCTTCTTCCGTCCAAACCAATTCGTTTCGCCTCGTCAGGGTGGTCAAGCAGGTACCTAATCGACCTAATCCAACTCCGCGTGTCATCATAGTCAACAAGCAGCTGCGCGTTGCTTGTAACTTCAGGTATGCCTCCAACATTTGATGCGATGACTGGTTTCTCCATCAGCTGAGCTTCCATAACTGAAACAGGGCACGCGTCCAGGCCAGATGGGTGGGCGTAGACTTCGCCATCAGTCAAGAAAGCTTTGACTTCTGTCGGATATTCAAGTTCGCCCAGGAAAACCAGATTCGATGGTATTTTCATTGAGGTCAGCCTCTTGAAGTATGGTCCTGAGCCTGCAATGTAGAAGTTCAAGTCAGGCATCTTCGTTGCCACTTCAAAGAATCTTATCAGACCTATTAGTTTGGGCCAAACTCTAAACTGAAACAGAGAAACAACGGCGGGATGTCTAAGGTGTAGACTTCTCCCCCCTTCGCTGCTCGTCTGAATTCTTGAATCGAATGGATGATATAGGACCTTAACCCTCTTGTGAGTCAGTCGCGATCTGACTCGCTCGGCCAACCACTTGGACACTGGCATTATCGTGTGTGAAAAGTCCAGTCCTCTTTCATGAATGAACTTGATCCAAGTTGAAGCAACGAGCCTCGGGACGCTTTTGACTTCAGCACGAATGTAATAGAGATAGCGGAACTCCTCCCAGAAATCTCCGAGCATATAGGCAATTGTCGGACAGCTAAATGCCCGAGCAAACCAAGCGTCAAAACCATACGTGTCAGTGAACACAACGTCGGGCCTAAAATGAGATATGAACCTTGCGAACTCGGGGGATGGAACAACTGTAAACCTTGGAGAAAGGGGAGCAGAATCGGAATAATTTAGAACGGAAGTTTCAACTCCTAGTCGCTCTATTGCCTGTGCCAGTTGCCCCATCTGAAACACTTTCCTTCTTTGTGCAACAAACAGGCAACGCATGTCATCGCTCACCTCTAGCCATGCTTAAATCGAGTTGCAGGGCATGTCGCCAGAAAAACAAAAAGGAGCAAGTACACCTGTGAAACACTTGTTTACGGCCGGCCTTTCATACCAATCGTCTCAAGAATATATCTCCTCAATGTGAAGCTCGGCGAGTAACCGAGGATTCTGCAAGCCTTTGCGATATCAGCGCAGCTGTGCCTGATATCGCCAGGTCTGGCGGGAGCATGAACTGGGCGCATGTTTATCTTTCCACTCGCCTCAGTAGTCATCTCCGCCAACATATTTATGCTCGTCTTCACGCCAGAACCAATGTTATAGACTTCTCCAGCAGCCTCCTTTACTCTCATCGCAAGCATGTTTGCTTGAACAACATCCAGAACTGATACGAAGTCTCTTGTCTGCCGGCCGTCACCGTAGATTATTGGAGGCTTGTTCCCGCGCAGTCGATCTTGGAAGATTCTTATCACGCCGCTATACGGTCCCCGCCCCTGCCTCGGGCCATAGACATTGAAGTATCTTAGGCATACTGTTTCGAGTTGGCCAAGTCTACTGAAGGTCGAGCAGTAATTCTCACCTGCAAGCTTGGACGCGGCGTAAGGTGACATAGGTCTTGGAAGAGAGTCTTCCTTGATCGGTTGCTTCGTTTGCTCTCCGTAGACGGACGAGGAGGAGGCGTAGATCAGCCTGCGCACTCCCAGTTGGGCACTGGCCTTGAGTAGCTTCAGTGTACCTGTCGCGTTAACCTCATTCGTGGGAAGAGGATCTGCTACTGAGTCAGGGACACTTGTCAGTGCCGCTTCGTGAAATACCACTTTAACCCCTCTGAGAACTCTTCTGACCTTTACCGCGTCCATTATGTCGCCCTTAACAAAGCGAAAACCGCCTCTTCCAAGGTGACCCGCGATGTTCTGTAAAGTTCCTGTCGACAGGTTGTCGAGAACGCGGACCTTGTAGCCTTCAACAAGCAATCTGTCAGCGAGATGGCTACCTATGAAGCCAGCTCCGCCAGTAACAAGGACTGACTGATATTTGCGCGCCAAGATTCAAACACCCAACGAGGCTCTGCCTCCAGTCAAGATCTGCTGCCAGCATCGCCCAAAGGTTTGGGATGTACTCATTATCTTATTGGCAGATCCACTCAAAAGTGATATGCTTGCACAGCCAGGTCAGAGGTTCCCTTTCCCTCCACATGGTTGCTGGCTGGCTAAGTTCGTCCTGTCATACTAGGCTTCTGTGTGGGGCTGAAAACTTGGATAGGACGAGTGCCCAGCTTTGTGTCCCTCCCCATGGCATACTCAGATCCGCGACACCTGTCACTCGCAGAGTTTGGCAATCAATCTCATGAAAGCATTTCTACAAGGCCTGTGCGTCTTATGAGTCGCATCCACGTGAGTCGTTCCCGCACATTAGATGACCTCAGAGAAGTACATACCCGGACTCAATGATTCGTTCACAGTTCTCACGGCTATTGAGTCTTGCTATGTAAGCCCACATAACTACTCGCGAGGGCAGGCACCACGTTGATGGTTCGAGGCTCTTGTCCTATCAGCAATATTGGCAAACCATAACGCAACCTAGACCCTGAGAGTGGCATGCCAGTTGTTGTATCATTTGCGTTCAAGAACAAACCTCACGCCATATCGACTGCGGAAGAAGTCTCTAAGCAGCACTGAGAGTCGGTTCCAGCATCTTCTTCTGGTGAAGTTTTCTAGATCGAACCACACTAAGGGGATCTCTTTCTCCAGCAATCTTTTTGCCTCTTCTGTGAATCCTTCCAGGCCAACTACTGCCAATCCGTCAGATCGGAATCCTGAGGATGCAAGTAGACGTAGGATGTCGCCACACACTTTTCCGGCCTCATAGTACAGTGAAAATACATCTCCACCAGCTCCAGACGGTACCTCATATAGAACTCCTTTACCGAAAGCTATTGCCTTAGGTGCCCGACCGACGAGCTCCCCCATCTGATTCGCAAAAGCTAGCAGGATCTCTCTTACTCTTCGGTCCTTCTCCCCGT
>Ga0129298_10000333_pt1 | contig 18274 bp, 19 predicted proteins | sample I19B2metaG_FD_94707 | JGI IMG/M metagenome (GOLD analysis project Ga0129298, IMG submission 94707) | Lake sediment bacterial and archeal communities from Gulf of Boni, Indonesia to study Microbial Dark Matter (Phase II) - ​I19B2 metaG | ecosystem: Environmental > Aquatic > Freshwater > Lake >... | reverse complement strand
TGGGCTTGGATTCTGTGCTTGGTCTTTGCGATCATAGGAATCGCTCTTGGAATTATCTTGCTGCCTATAGGGATTGTTTCCATCATAGCCGATGCAGTCATAGCCTACTACTTAACAAGACCCCACGTGAAAGAATTCTTTGGAAAAGCTACTTCACAGTAGCGCGCATAGGTGTTCCTAAATTACTTTAAAGTCGTATGAGAGCGCGCGCTAATAATAACCTTAGGCTCTGGAGTGTTTCCATCTTAGTATTCAATTGATTCCCTAAAAAAGAGGGAAATTAGCTGAGCATTTTTCAGCCCAGCTCATCGTGAATTAAAGTCTCTCAAATGTATTTACCTATAAGAGCTTTATCGCTTCTTCTCTTGGAATGGCAACCATTGTTTCGGTTGCTGCAAACTCCCCAGCCTGCAGAAGCATCTTCATTACAGTCTTCTCATTAGGTGCCTCGACGATTAATACTGTGTCATACCTTCCAAGGGTCCAATAGAACGCTAGAACTTTAACCTTGGGCTCACTGGCAAGAATCTTGTTCGTCCTTTCAATATCTTCTTTAGCTGCCTTGCCCCTCAACCTATTCAAAGTGATAAAGATCATTTCCCACTTACCTCCTTTATTCCTTTACAGTTTATTTGCTTAGGAAGAATCCAGAAAGATAATATGCTGGAATACTCCTTAGCATTATAATTCTATGTCGCACTAATCTTAAAATTTTGGGTAAAACCAAAATCCTTTAAGACTGATGTTTCTTCCAAAATTCTATTTCTTTTGAACATCTTTATTCATGGCTAAGAAAGAAGTATTTGAATGGATACACAATGGACAGAAAACCATTGAGCTTAGAGACCTAGCAAAGAAACAGGGCGTGACATTACACGCGGAATAATGCGTAAACTGGCTGAAGACGGTAAAATTAAAACTACAGAGAAAGCAGAGGGAAAACGGAAGCACTACACGTATGGATTAATGAAGCAAAACCAGACTAATCACCTTTTTTGTTCAAACTTATTTTTCAAAGCTGAGTTATTTTCGTAGCAAACCGATATTTGAACCTAAACTGGGCTACCATTGCTCAAGCGCGCGCTATCCTTCACTATCTTCAGGCAGCTGGCTTGAAGGAGATCAAGTGTTACCCAGATTGGAAGATTAAGCCGCGCGCGCGAGTGGTCAACATCTAGCTTTATCAAATTGAGTAGACTCTTGACTACGCAGTTTCTAAATGCGGTCTTCACAAACTGGATAGAAAATGTTCAGCATGGTAAAAAGCGCCCGCGATAGGTTACCAGCCGAAACAGCTGGAAAACTTGAACGTCTTGACTTGATCGAGAGTCTAGATATTCTTCCCCGTACCTTGGACGTTTTCTTCAGGAAAAGCCAGCATTGACAAATATGCGCCTTAACAAACTAGCGCGCGTTAGATACTGCGAAGCACATCGATGTCATCCGGCCTGAAGAGGAATTCCCAGGATTCTGCTTCGAAATTGAGCGCCCGCTACATCGCGCGGAGCATATTTAATAGGTTTAGCCACAGCAATAGGTTTAGTCTATTGGAAACAGTAATTTCATTCACCAACAGACATAGTTTGATTAGGTGAGAAAATTGAACCCTTCAATTAGGCTAATGTATAATAGACTAGCTGATTTCATAATAGAAAATCTTGACATTCATGACATATCAGTTATTCTTGAAGTTGGATGTGGAAAAGGTCAATTAACTATTCCTCTCGCTGAAAAGTTGAAGGAAAATATTAAGGATTTCAAAATTATTGCTTTTGATGCCTGCACTCGTCCGTATAAGGGTGTTCTGGATACTTTGAAAGGAAAGATACAGAGGAGAGGTCTTGACAAAAACATTGTAATTGTTGAGGGAGATGTTAGAAACATGAATACTATAAATGACGAGAGTGTTGGCTTCATAATTTCGAACGAACTCTTCTGCGACCTTAATAGAGAAGGACTTCTGAAAGCACTTGAAGAGTTCTATAGAATTTTGAAACCTAAAGGTCAAATGGCACATGGGGAACTTAATTCAATCTCAGAAAATCCCGCACAAAATCTACTTATCATGTCCGACTCTCATTCCCTTGAAACTTTGACATCTGAATACGAATGGTTTTCACCTTTCTCTGACGAGGTAGCTGCTTTCATGCACAAGATAGGTTTCAAGGATATTATTGTGAAGTATTTTGAAACAGCTGTTCATCTACCATTTAAGGATGCAATCAAGCAACTAAAGGAATGGAATATTGAACCAGGATTTATTGAAAAACACAAGGATGATCTTAGAAAATACGGGCTTGAGTTCCCTATTGAACATGTCATCTTTTGCAGAAAATAATCAACTACTGAGGATCCCCGCGAAATTACCAAACTTTTGAAAGATTAATAATAACCGATGGATATCGAAGGTATGAATGAGGCGCACGCGGTTGGCTCTTGTGCTGGATGCTTTGCTAGCTGTCTTGGCAGGGTTAATGTGGGCAGTCGGGGTCGTACTTCTGAGGAAAGGCTTGTCCAGCTCAGACTTCTTCTCATCTGCCGCGGTAGTTACGATGATTGGAAATTTGATCTTTTGGCCGATTGTTCTAGTCCTAAGTCCTAAGAGTCCGTTCAACGTGTATGGCTTTCTGGTTCTTGCTTTGGCTGGCCTCCTGCATCCGGGCTTAGTTCGATTACTCTATTATTTAGGCATATCAAGAGTTGGCGTTTCCGTTAACGCTTCCATCTACGCTACATATTCATTATTCGGCAGTCTGTTCGCAATCTTGCTGTTGAATGAGCAGTCTACCATTATCCTATGGCTCGGAATTGTTTCTGCAGTCGTTGGAGCAGTTGTCATTCAATTCTCCGTAAGTAATGAAAATGCAGCAAAGAGCACGAAGAGCGGTTTGCTAATACCCGCGAGCGCTTCCGTGACCGCTGGCCTAAGTTATGTGCTGAAAAAGATGGGGTTGAATTTTTATGGTGAGCCCATTGTAGGCGTGGCTATGGCATACCTTATCTCTCTCATCCTCTACGCCCTAATGTTCACTATCTCGCCCAAGGTAAGAAGTCAGACATCAATCAACTCCCACACGTTTAAACTATTCTGGAAGACCGGATTGTGCGATTCAATAGGCTTTCTCCTCTTGTTCTACGCATTCCAATATGGTGATGTAACTATGGTTACACCTTTACTCCAAGTACAGCCTTTATTCATCCTTCTTCTCTCCTATTTTTACCTCAGAAAGATTGAAACACTTTCTAAGAAACTAGTGCTAGGGACCATACTTATCGTACTGGGAATCGTGCTTGCCACGGCATTTAAAGGTTGAATGTTGAGTCAAAGAAGGGTTCTAGCTAGCACTATAGTTGGAGAAGCTGAGATAACAGAATAACTAGCGCTCTACATTGCCCCACTTATCAAGGCAACGGCTTTTCTTTTCCTATCCATTCTTCCGCTACAAGCTTCCTGTCTCCGGCCTTTCGGTTCACCGTGACAACCGCGTTATCCACGCCTTTAAATGGTAACATGCTTTCGCGCGGGCTTTCCCAAGAAAACCACACGTAAAAAAGAAGCTGAAAAACAGAAAAAAGAAGGGATTGTGCGTGGGAAATCGCCATCTGAAAACAGAATTTATATTTGAATGAAGAATTGCATAATGACTGAGATGAAGTGTTTGGGAGAAGTAATTGAAGTCTTACAGGACTTGAAAGGTGAAGTAACCGACACAATTTACGATTTGTTCTTCACTGAAAAAGGCATTATAGCTGCTATAGTGCTCCATTATTCTGACTCAATGGAGAGATACCATAGACCTGGTCTACTGACGATATTTTTGGGAAACGGGTTGAGACGTGCAGAAATCAAGAGGCAATCAATGAGGCTAATAGAGGAACGGAGACAAGCTTTCAAAAATAAGACTCCTGAAGAAATTTTAACTACACACAGAGCCAACGTGAAAATAGACTACGAAAACATAATCTCTGTGGCGACTAAGAAAGGTCTTCTATCAGCATCATTGGAATTCTTACTTCAGAATTATCCTCGAAAGAAGATACAGTTCTCACTCCAAAATAGCCGTATTGCTGAGGTTGAAAGAGTAATAAACAAAATTCTTCCAAGCAAAGTCTTAAAGACCCCATAGAAGCTAAAAACCAAATGCCGTTTCTCGAGACTGCAGAAGAATCCAAATGCACTATTTATGGGCTAAACCAGTAGACCGTTTTCCCAAAGGAGCGTGCAGGTGGAAATTCCACCCTACCGTCACAAACAAAAAACGAGATTCAGCATAAATTGCAGTTTGGGAACGGTCCCTCTCGGACTACCATTTCCGACTCCTCTTTTAATGTACTGGTGGTCTGGCAGGTTCCCCGCGACCTTTCTCGGTGATGATGCCGAAAAGTAGAAACAAGAAGCCTAGAGCAATAATCCAGTTTGGACCGAATGCCCAACCAATTAGCATTGCCAAGATGCCCAACACAAAGAGAAAAAGTTGAGGATTGTCCGCAATTATTTCAAGAAGGCGGAGTAGGGCTTCCACTACCGTAGACAAATTCAGACCGATCTAATAGGAAAGAAACTGAATAATTAATTTTGCGTATACCCGAATGGGACTCTTAAAACCCGCGCGCGGGGATTAAAATTAAGCCCAAACCCAAGAAACAAGCGTATTAGAAAGGTATGCGTAATTAGGTATTCAGATCATTTTCAGCCAAATTCATAAAGATATCTATTGCGCCGCTGACAAATTTGCTGCATTTTTCTTCGTGCACATTCTCTTCTCTAAATTTCCTAATACCCTCAACGGTGGAAATATCGCATCCACACAATTCTCTGCAAACGGTGCTTCCAAACCTTTCCTGAAACTGTTTGAAGAATTCTACCACAGGATTGTATGTTTTAGCTCTAAGTTCATCTGGGCTATTTCTACCGTATTTCAAGCCAAAGGCCATTATAGCACCACTCACTGCCCCACAAAGGTATCCCTGCCTCGCAATGCCGCCGCCGAAGCCAGTGGCAACTTTCGGTATCAGATCACTACTTATTTCGAAAGCATCTTTAGCTATCGCTAAAAGCACACTCTCAGCACAATTATACTCATTCGCAAAATAGAACAGGGCCTTATCAGTAATTTCTCCTACACTTTTCATGAACGAAACTTACCTTATTTATACATAAAAATTTTTGCAGGCGCTGCGCGCTTGTTGATGGCGCAGAGACATTAGTGCGCACCATCCAGTTGTTGCATCAAGACATCAGAATCTAGACAGATTGCTACATACTCAGATTAGGCTTAACTATTCTGTCGACTACTAGACGAACCATTTTGCCAATATTGCAGAGGGTGTCTTCTCCCAAAGACGGAAAGTCTTCGACAATAATCTTGAACAGTGACGAGTAGGAGCTTGTTGGCAAATAAGATAGATTTTCTATGAGTTGTCTTTCAATTTCGTTGCCCAACGTTTTGTCAGCTAAAAATGGTATAGCACAAGCTGCTGTCTTCAAACAGGAAACTAGGTATAGAATCTTGGCTTGCGGTAGATTTCTTGATATTTCCCATGACAATCTGTCACTCTCAGTGAATGTCACTAAGTGTTTGGAATAAGCTATTTGGTCCTCAATAAATCCTCGATCGTAAAGAAGCCGTGACACCTCATAATCTTTAACTGCTATGGAAGTAAGGTACAACAAGTCAGACGCATATTGTTGGGAGATTTTTTGTCGCATTACCAGTTCTGAGAGTGATTGTGGAAAAGGAAGAAGGTAGTAGAGCAAACTGCCGTGTAAAACTGAATGGCCCACTTCATGCCTAATTCCTCCCTCCTGAACTAATTCTGGCAGATTTTTCATTCTCTCTATGCATATGATAATACGGGATATCCCGCGATAAGCGTCATGCATCGCGAAAAACTGTTCGCTAAAAGATGCTGAGGCTATGCCCACTTCCTTTGACTCTCTTTCAATAAAAGCGTCAAGGGATGAGGATTTCTCAAAGATGTACAAGTCCACTAGTGAGACTTCGTGGGGCTTCAATCGAAGGTAACACTCTTGCATAGTCGCTTGGATGTAGTCCGTAAGGGTACCTTCAACCTTGCCGAACTTTGATACAGTAATTCTTGTTCTTTCTCTGTTGAATGCGTTTGAGCAAGCCATCTTTTCCCCTTTTTATCTTCTCAAAGTCTCGTATAAATAATAAATTTCACGACATACAGAACTTCTAGATGAGTATGCACTCTCAAGTTTTAATTTGACTTTTGCCACTCACATAATGCAAATTGGACTAGGAGGTATCAGATTATACGTTTGATGCTTATTCTGCTTCCTTAGAGTCTAATGCTTCTGCCACTATTTCAACATCTTTAACGCTAGTCGGCCTATTCGTTGCTTTCAAAACCAATCGTGCTCTCCATCCACACTCTTCACATTCAAACTTTTGCGGCAGTATCCCCATATGACCCCACAAGTCTCCTCTCATTGTTCCAATCCTGCGAATTTTAGGGCTTTTGCATTGAGGGCAAATCTGCACATCCACATACTTTCCTTCTTTTTCAAGCTCCTCTAGGACTCCAACCAATTCATGAAAAGTCTGGCTTTCACCCTGTTCTACCACAAGAAGCGTGAGTTGCTTCTTTTTCTTCTTCTTTCTTTTCTCTTCCACAATGAGCCCTGCTTGACGTATAATTTAAGATAAGAAAGGTTGAAATAAGTCTTGTTAGCGCGCGCGCAAAACCACAACGAGTAACAATGCGATCTTTCGTGTGCAAGGGATAGAAAAGTTTTTTCTGCAAGTTTGGTGCTTGGATTGTGTTCTATTCTTAATTCAGCATTCAAGAATCAATAGTGTCCTAACTCTTAGTACGAGTTGTTCTATTGCATAGAAATTTATACTGTGCTATCTAGAATAGGCTAGGTAAAAAAATGAAAACACAAACTTTGGTCGCAACAGTTGCTGTTATAATCGTTATAGGAACAATAGTGGGAGTGACTTATTATTATGCTGCATCGCCAACTCCTACTCCGACTCCAACACCTACTCCTCCACTTCCAACTCCAATTCCAGGCATCCAGTTATATGTACAGAACCTCACGGTATGGACTAACGGAACTGTTTCTTTCAAGGTCACCCTCTACGAGTACGAGTCGGGAGTTCTTAAAGCAGTTTCAGTGAATAACACCCGTTACTCATGGTCGGACGGAAGCTCCGAAAGCGCTGACATGCTCAAGGGCGAAACAAGAAATTGGAGCATGGATGTCGGAAGCTTCAACGAGGGTGATATTGTCCATGTCGTTGTTGAAGCCACCCCAGAATGGGGGAGTGATCAAGCCATAGCTCAGAGCTCCTCACCTTCATGGGAAATGAAGGTGACTCCTAGGCCTACTATTCCGATGACCATTACTGAAGGGGCCATTTCATCTATCGTTGGGCAAAGATGCATATTTCTGGTGGTTGTTGAAGACGAAGAACAAGGGCAATCTGTCAAAATCTCTGCAACAGCCCTTGGCGCCAACGTAACTGTATATCCTCAAGCGATCATACCAGGACAAGTTGGTGAAATAACCGTGATCCCCGATAAAGCAAGCGTAGGTAAAAATCTAACAGTGACCGTAAATGGGGAACGAGATGGACTGAAGCAAACAAAAACATTCACAGTCGAAGTATTAGAAGGAGAAGACGATCTAGCTCAGAAAGCTACAGAGATGCGTGACAAGTTTATTCCATGGCTTGCCACTAAATATCCCGAGCTTGGCATATCAAATGAAACCAAATGGACAGGAACGATTGTGAATCCAAGGATCTTGGTTGTTATGCACTACATCTTCCTATCAGAGGATTGGGAAATATACGTTACATGGCATGTGACAATACAGCCACACGATTGGACGCGAATCTACCTTAGACATCGGTTCACTGAATCACGTCCTTCCTATGCTTTTGAGATTTCGTCAGTTGAAGCGCAAGGAGAGCCACATGCAATAGAAGTGCCAGAATGGGTGTAACACGGGCCCTAGACCATAGTTAATCTGGATAGCAAACAACGTCTCGTTTTCTTTTTTTATTTCCTATCTCTACGCTTAGAGCTTCTTGATTTTTGTATAATAATGCCTTCTAAAAAGTGCGCACTTCGTGGCCTTCACTGGTCATTCTTTAGCCTCTCTTTTGCCCAAGTTTCGATTTGAATGAAAAAATTTTAGTGGTCCAGATGGTTCATAATTCTAGTTAAGGTGGTAGCATGAATAACAAATACTATGCATTGCTAGGCATTGTTGGGCCTGTAGTAGCCTATGTATCCATTGCAGTGTCCATTGTACTTTCACCTTGGTTCAGTTGGGAAAGAAATGCTTTAAGCGATCTTGGTCATTCTGTCAAAAGCGGAGTAGCATCAATTTTCAATCTCGGTTTATTGCTTGCCAGTTTTCTTACGATAATCTACACAGCGATGATCTTTAGGGAACATGCAAAGTATACAAGTGTTTTTTTGGTTATCTCAAGTTTTACGCTTCAGTTGGTGGCGACATTCGATGAAGTTTATGGTTTTCTTCACTTTGCAGTTTCATTACTGTTTTTCGTATTAATAGGCGTTAGTTCCATCGCGTATACAATTGAAAGAAGATCACGTTTTGCAGGGGTAATGTTCATAATTTATTTGGGTTCTTGGATATCATACGGAGTTAGAACATATAATGCTGGAGTTGCAGTGCCTGAAACAATCTCGACAGTAGCGGTTGTGTTATGGATCGTAGTTTCAGCAGTCAAAATCTTATCAGATTAACACATCGCGCGCGCTCTTCTGTGTAAAGAAGTACTGGAACATCTAGAAGTTCTGGAATGTAGCGCATAGCTAATGACTGAATTTGATCTGGAAACGTCCTCACATGCACTCCAGAAATATTAAACAGTTGTCCAATCAGCACAGGAGCAAGTTGAGGTGCATTTGTGTGGAAGCTGCGTAATGTACTAGCCTCTTTGAAGCCTCTTAGCTCTCTCAAGCCTCTCTGTTAATGCATCATTGCTCAAGTCTTATATTTTGTACAAACAATCTAAATCACGTGATTAATTTGAGCAGATCTCAGAGAAAATCTGTCTTTATTTATGAATTGATTGGGATGATTTTCATAATAATTCTAGGAAGTGTACTGCATTTTACCTTCGAATTTTCTGGTCATCAACCAGTGGTAGGCGCATTCTCCGCTGTAAATGAAAGCGTATGGGAGCATCTGAAACTGGGCTTTTGGCCAGCTTTGTTATACGCTGCGATCGAATACAGATATGTAAGAAAATCAACGAATAACTTTCTCTTTGCAAAAGCTGTAGGCATCTATGTCATACCAATAGCTATAACGGTTCTCTTCTATTCCTACACTGCCATTCTCGGAGAAGACTTGTTTATCCTAGACATATTGACTTTTATTTTAGCCGTCATAATTGGACAATTGGCAAGTTACAGGTTACTAGTCTACAGAAAATTACAGGGCAACTTGAACAAGGTTTCTCTAGCTGCTCTAGCCTTATTAGGTCTTGCCTTCGTGCTTTTCACCTTCTATCCACCACAACTACCAATATTCAGAGACCCAATCAGCGGAGAATACGGTATAATCAATCACATGTATTAGATGGCACTTCCAGAGGTCTTAGCCGATCTCCCTGTTCCATCAAGCTAGTTTACTATTTTCGCTATTGTTACACCATTTAACGCGCGCGCTCGACACGTTTAAATAGCACGGGTGTCTTACGATTTAATATAGGGCCAAACTATGAGACGAAAGCAGCGAATAGCTTGCGGTTGCGGAAGAGAAGGGGGCAACGACGGATTTTGCGAACTATGCAGATACCTGATGAGAGGAGACATCGACGAAAAACCGATTCACATACTCTTGTTACCAACATTAGTTGAAGCGAAGAAAAAAAGTTGAACCATAAAAAACTGGTGTTAAGCATAGCGCGCGCTTTTCTTCTAAACGAACATTCATATTTGTTTCGTCTCTAGACTTGAGTAACCGATTTAAACCTACCCTCCACACTACGTCCAAAAATCTCACTTCCACCGTCTTTTTGAAGTCAAAGTCTAAATAAAAATGACAGCATAAAAAGATAATACAGTGATGGAGAAATGAAAAGGGCGATAGTTATTTACGACACAAAATTTGGCAACACCAAAAAGATAGCCAGAGTGCGCGCTTTCAGTGTGTATGAAGCTACACTATAAACAATTGCTCTGTCTATTCTAACCACGCTGTTAGTGGCGCCAAAGCTTAGATTTGAATAAAAGAATCAGATATTGACACATCTCTATGTTTGGGTTTCACGCGTATCTATTATATTCTCAACATACCTCATATAGGTTGGTCTGCAGGAACGGGAGGGTTCAGATGGCAAAAGTCAAAATTCAAATGAGTAGACCAGTTTATCCTACGCCAGCATCTCTTGTTACATCCGTGGATGAACAAGGCAAACCAAACATAATCACGCTAGGTGAAGTATTTAACATTAGTATTGAGAGACCAGTTATTCTAGGGATATCGATCCGCAAAGCCACCTATTCGCATTCGCTTATCACTAAAACGCGTGAATATGTGGTTAATTTGGCGCCAGCGTCGCTGATTGACAAGTTGATTTATTGTGGCCGGATCTCTGGAAAAGATGTGGATAAATTTGAGAAATCAGGCTTGACTCCACTGCCTGCAACAAAGGTGAAACCGCCACTTATCGCTGAATGCCCAATCAATCTTGAGTGTAAAGTGCTTGCCATTCAAGTTGTGGGCGACCACGATCTGTTTTTGGGCGAAGTAGTGGCACAACATGTTAATGAAGAAGTTCTCGACGAAAACGGGAAAATTGTCGTTGAAAAACTTGATGGTTTTGCTTTCGTTTTGGGAGAGTTTTGGACTTTCGGTAATAGAATTGGGCCAAGAATATGAACTATATGAATGAACTTCACCCACTGGGTCATCTTCTCATTACACACAATTAATGACAATTTGGAGAAAGACCACGTCCTGCTAAATTACCGGTATTTGTTTTTTTGAAATGTCAATTGGAAGTCGTAATAGTTGTCATGATGGCTTTAAATTGACTATTCTACACCACACCAATCGATTATAAAGCACGCAAAAGCTTTGGCGCAATTGACCATGTGAACAGTCGGCACATGTTCATCTGGCCCGTGGGCGCCCATACTTAAGTCACCAGGTCCCATGCTCACACCGGGAATGCCCAATGCTTGGATAAAGGCAACGTCATCCACTGCCTTGAATCCAGAAAACTGTGCGGGCTTTCCTACAGCTTCTTTCCAAGCGTTAGCTAACGCTTGACACCCTGAATGGGTGGAATCGGTCTCGTAGGGAGGCCAAACAAAGACCTTTCCTGCAGTAAACTTTGGCGGATTTTCTCTCAACCAGTCATCCGTTGAAACATACGCGTCGATCGCGTTTTTAATGTCAGCTACAACATCTTCATACTTGACCCATGCAGGGTAATAACATTGGCAGTGAGCCTTGGCATAGCCTGGAACTGAGGCTATGTAGGTTCCTCCTTCAATAAGAGAAGGGTTGATGGTGAAGCAACCTACTCCTTGCGTATCTTCATGCGCAGGATAACCTCCACTTCCCAATATGGGATTTTTCCATCTGTGGACCCACTGTCTCTCAAGCTTCTCGAGAAGTTTGAGTATGTCTATCAGTTTAGCCACGGCATCTACACCAACCACTTTGCCGCTTGGGATGCCCCATCTCTGAGGGTATAGAACCAAATTTCGCATAGCTGTGTGCACTTCTCTTCCTGAAACCACTATTTCGAAATCAAATGTTCCAGCACTAACATTGTGTATTTCACAGTTAGTGGGTTCAGGGTCAATACAGAATTGAAATTTATGGCCCTTGTTCAACAGTCTTTTTGTTGCAGCCGTTGTGCCAAATTGATGTTGCATAGATTCTTCGCCAATGACAAACTCCATGGCCAATGTGCCTTTCAATTCAACATTGAGATCCATCAATGCCTTGGCAGCCCAGATCATACTGGCAATGCCTCCCTTCATATCGTTAGAGCCTCGGCCATACAACTTTTCATCTTCTATGAATGGCTTCCACGGATCTCTGGTCCATCTCAGCAACTGGTTTTCAGGAACATCTACAACATCTACATGACTGTTAAATAGAAGACAGTTGCCCTGATCATTTCCTTTTAGTACAGCATTAATATTTGGCCTCTCATCGCTTGGGATAACACTAAAAAAGTCTATTTCATCCCATACCATTTCTCTTTTCAAGAAAGGCAAAATGACGTCTCTTTGTATCTTCAGCTCATGGCCAGTAATCGACTTGCACTCTACAAGTTTCACGCAAAAATTGATGATTTCATCTCTGTTCTCTGTGATATACCTAAGGACTTCTTCCTTCATTCCACTTAAGCCCATTCTTGCCCTCTTTAAAAATTTTATGTTTATAACTGGATTATTCGATATTTAAGTCTTGATCAAAGTGAAAAAATGCGAAGGAATTTTAACGCAAAACTTAAATTCTATGAACAATAAACCAAAGTTCTTAGGTGCCATTATGTCTGAAGAAAGAAGTTCTAATGAAAGAAGTTCACTGGCTAAAGATGAGAAGGCATTGTCAAGAAGAGGATATTTGGCAGCAGCAGGAGGTGTCGTTGCCGTCGTCGTCATCGGTGGAGTGGCATACTATCTCTCAACTACAGGTCCAGGTCCAACTCCAAGTCCAACACCGACTCCAGGTCCAACTCCAACACCCACACCAGCTCCAACAGCAACTCCAACACCAACAAAAAAAGTTGATATTGATTTTGTTATGTGGGCTTTTGACACACCTCTCCAAGAGCGAAATGCTACGGAATTTGCAGCTGCATACAAAAGAGACACGGGAGTAGATACCATAGTGAGACCTACAAGCCTTCCCTATGATGCCTATAAAGCCTCAATAATATCAAGATTTGAAGGCGGCACAAAAACCGACGTACTTTATGTCGAAGATAACTGGTTTTCCCTATGGGAGAACGCAGGCTGGATAGCTCCGATGGAGAAATACCGACCTGAAATAAGACAAAAATATGAACCGGATCTCATGCCAGGTGTTCTGGACGCTCTCACTAGCAGAATCAACAAAGGAATGCTCGTTGGACTGCCCTACTACGTAGATACTCTAACATTCATGTACGACAAGAGGATCATCGAGGAAGCTGGTCTTGCAGCTCCTCCTACGACATGGAATGAGCTTTTAGATCATGCTGACCAAGTCAAAGCAAAAGTTGGGCTTGCCCGTCCCATCGCCTTTGCATGGAAGCTAGCTGAGTGGACCTTTGAAGAAGTACTCTTCGCATTGATGTACTCAAGAGGCGAGAGATTCCTTAACGCGGATGGTTCAGCAAACCTAGATGAAGGAAGCGCAATGCACCAAGTTCTGCAATGGATAGAAGAAGCAGGAGTTACCCGTCAGCTTATAGATCCTGCTTCCACTGAAATGGTATGTGAGAACGTAATGGAAGGGATGAAAGGAAAACTCTACGCATACACGGTTCTTCCGTCCTACTTCCTATTCTTCACCAACATATCCGACGCACCTGCCGCAGGCGACTGGATAAACGCTATGATGCCTGGAACTGGCGATACTACACAACTAGTTAGATTCTATGCCATGACAGAGCAAGCTGCAACGAGGGGCGCGGACCACATAGATGCCTGCTATGACTTTATCCAATGGGAAGGTGGAATGTACGATCGAATGGGAACTGGCGAAGAACTCTACATAAAACCAAGAGAATTTGCGTTGCGTGACGGCCTACCCTTTGGGTTGACCGGCCTTCTAGATGACCCAGCAGTACAGAATTTCATGAAAGGATGGATAAATCCAGATATTGCCAAGGCGCAAGCTGCAAAGACAAACTACATAGAAGCCAAGTGGTCTATACACTGGGAAGAATGGCGCGCCTCCTTCGAAAAAGAAGTTCAGAACGTTCTGTACGGCCTCAGCAGTCCAGAGGAAAGCCTGGGAAAAATCAGAGACGAATGGAACAGGCTCAAAGGTTAGATTGTTTATAATCTAACTCCCTTTTTTTTTCTGGTGAGAGAGTTGGAGGAGCGTCCTAAGAAGGGCAGATGGTTTGGGAAAGACACAAGGTTTGGATATTTGTCAATAGTTCCTGCGCTCATCTTGATGAGTTTCTTTAGTGCTGGACCTTTAGTATACGCTTTAGCATTAAGTTTCCAAAAGTATACGTTAGGTGCAGTTGAGCGACCCTTTGTCTTTTTGGAGAACTATCAAAAGTTAGTTGAAAGCAAATTCTTTGCTCCTTCACTGGTTAACACGCTAATCTTCACCGTAGGAGCTGTTGTTTTTGTATTCTTGATAGCATTAATTTTTACTCTAATCTTGAATGAGAAATTCAGAGCCAATACTTGGGTAAGACTAGCGCTTCTAATACCTTGGGCTATTCCTGAAATTGCAAACGCCCTCGGATGGAGGTGGATTTTTGACAGCAATTGGGGAGTATGGAATGGAATAGTAGTTTATGGATTTGGTATCTTCAACAGCTATCAGTCTTGGCTTGGAAACCCAAACTATGCTATGGGCACAATTCTCGTGCCTCACATCTGGAAAGAGGTGCCCCTTGCCACCATACTTCTTCTTGCAGGAATTTCAACAATTCCCAAGAGCCTCTATGAAGCCGCAAAGTTGGATGGAGCGAATGTACTTGCACGCTTTAGAAGGATAACTCTCCCAATGTTAAGACCAATTATTCAACTTGTCTTAGTCTATGAAACTATTCAGGGTATAACATCCTTTGCATATGTATTTGTTTTAACGGGCGGAGGCCCAGGTTATACAACCACCACCCTTTCCTGGCTAGTATGGATGACAAGCTTCAGTTTCGGAGATTTTGGACAGGGAAGCTGCGTGGCAGTCATCATGTCTATAATAGCCCTTCTACTAACGTTGCTCTATTTCAGGCTTCTGCCAACCAAAGAGTTTGGAGCGGTAACTGTGAGGTGACAAAGATTGGTACTCGACTCCATTAAGAAACGTTCAACGTTGAAAAACATCGTAATAGCGATCTTGTCTATAGTTATATTAGTTTTTCTACTTTCGCCACTTGCTTGGATGGTAATAACAAGCCTCGAAGAAGAGGCGTTGATGTTTAAAAGACCGCCTGTAGTTCTACCCAACGGGCCTTTCTTTGCAAACTATCAGTTCATCTGGGTAAGGTTTGTAAGCGAAGAGGCTTTAGAATGGGGATACGTACTTCCGGGAAGCCTTCCAGGCGTCTTGGCTGAGGCCCGCGGTATGGTCCAGTCAGTATTAAACAGTTTAGTAGTTGCTTCATGTACTACCTTGGTCTGTCTGGCTCTAGGATTACTAGCAGCATACACTTTTGCTAAAGTTCCGATCGTCGGCGGAACAAAGTTTCTTTTCTATATCTTCGTCAGCAGACTGCTTCCACCCATAGCGATTCTCATACCAGTGTACACTGTCTTCAAGACCATCGGTCTTCTCGACACTTTGGCATCAATCATACTTATCCATGCGTCTTTTGCCATGCCCTTCTTTGTCTGGATCCTTTTTGTTCACTTCAAGTCTGTTCCTCAAAGTGTGGAGGATTCAGCAAGAGTTGACGGATGTTCCCGATTCCAAGTTCTAACCAAGATAATGCTCCCAATTGCTAAGCCAGGCATCATAGCAGCTTCAATATTTGCGTTTATGATTTCCTATAATGAGTTCATCTTTGCCACTACCTTATCTCAGTCAGCAGCATCCAGAACAGCCTCAGCGACCGTGTCTGCTTTGGCATTCTCTATAGGACGATACAGTGTCCCTCTAATAATGGCAGGCGGGATTTTTGCAATACTACCGCCAATCATAATTGTACTGATCTTTCGAAAGACAATTTTAGAAGGTCTTGTTTCAATATTCAGGAGGTAGATTCAAAGTGGTTTCAATCACGTTGGAAAATCTTACAAAGAAATTCGGAAAAGTTGTTGCAGTAGATAACGTCAATATAGAAATTGAAGATAAAGAGTTTGTTACGCTTCTAGGGCCCTCAGGCTGCGGAAAAACAACAACATTAAGGATGATAGCAGGTCTTGAAACGCCAACCGAAGGCAAGATATATTTTGATGGCAAGTCTGTGACGGACATACCACCCCACCAGAGAAATGTGGCTATGGTGTTCCAAGACTATGCACTTTACCCTCACATGACAGCCTATGACAACATGGCCTTCAACTTGAAAATGAAAAAGATGCCTAAAGAAGAAATACAAGAACTGGTGAAGAAGACTGCTGAACTTTTGAAGATACAACATCTCCTAGATAGATTTCCTGCAGAAATGAGCGGTGGAGAGAAACAAAGAGTAGCTCTGGGAAGAGCGCTTGTCAGACAGCCAACTGTATTCCTCTTTGACGAGCCCCTAAGTAGTATTGACGCGAAACTCAGGGAAGAAATGCGCTCAGAGCTTATCAAGATTCATGAAAAAATTCAAACTACTTTTATCTATGTGACACACGACCAAGTCGAAGCCATGACGCTATCAAAACGATTTGCGGTAATGAACCAAGGGAAAGTAATGCAGTTTGACACACCCATGAATATATATAACGAGCCAATGAACACTTTTGTAGCGAGCTTTGTTGGAAGCCCATCGATAAATCTTTTCACGGGAGTGATTGTCAGAGACTCAACGAAAGATAGGTTTCTTTTTGAGGGGGAAGGTTTTGTCTATTCGCTCCCAAAATCTCTGAAGTTTCCTGAAAAAGTAATCAAAACAAAGAGCACGCTGGGAGTTAGACCTGAGGAGATTTCTGTTGTGAAATCAGAGAAGGGTGAAGGAATCTCGACCAAGATATACACTGTGGAACCCAGGGGGGACGAAACTATCCTAAGCGTCAAGTTCAAAGATGTGTTGGTGAAGGCTAAGGTTGAGCCTGGAATCGACCTTCAGATTGGAGATTCGGTTATAGTGACCTTCAAAAAAGGTTATATTTTCGATGAGGACTCCAAACTGCTTGCTCGCTGGTAATCTTTGCCAGCAATGCAAATCTGACAATTCTCTTGTCCTAAAGGATGTGTAGCAGATATGAAAGTTGGAGCAATGGACATAATGTGGTATGATCTGCCCTTCAGAAAAAGGGTAAACAGGATAGCCAAATTGGGCTTTAAGGGTTTTCAACCTTGGCTTCTTACAGCAGAGTTAGGTTTCAAAATCCCAACATCTTGGTTTCCTAAAGGAGAAGAATTCGCGCACATTGTATTAACACCAAATGAATTCAATAGAATAGTACAAGAAGCCGGTTTAGAGGTAACCTGCTTTGGCCCTCACTACATTCTGGGTAGTTTTCCCTCTTTCTGGGGCGACCCAGGAACACCTGAATTCAAAAGTGAAGGAGAGAAAAGAGAAAGAGTAGAAGACATCAAGAGACTCATCACCTATTCTAAAGATGTGAACGTGAGTATTGTAGCCCTCTTTTCTGGAGGTGATCCTAGAAGGAGAGAACACTGGAGCCAACTCGTAGACTTAACTCGCCTAATCGTTGATTTTGCCGAAGAATCAGATATAATTCTTGCAATAGAGAACATGCCTCAACTTCTCGTAAATGACGAAGACTCCCTTCTAAGATTGGTTAAAGAAGTAGACTCAAAGAATCTGAAGATCAATTTCGACCCTAAGAATTTGAACATGCTAGGGAGAGATGTGCTGGAAGCTGTCAGAAAATTGAAGGGCGAAATTTGTCATACCCACGCAGGCGATTCTGTACCAGGAGGAGGAGAATTCGGGAAAGCGCCAGACGGAAGATGGATCATACCTGTCATAGGGAAAGGCACCATTCCATACCCTGAATATGTAAGAGCATTGAAAGATGCTGGATATGATGATTGGATGGTTATAGAGTATAGTGGAGACGCACGGGGATTTGAACCCGGTGTGATGGAGTCAAAACGATACTTGGAGAGTGTTCTTTCTAAGATTTAGGAGAAGTAGATCACAAATCTCCTGTAGTTAAGTGGCAAAATCTTCAGTCCGCGCGCAGTTAAACTATCTGAAGTGTTTTCTACATCAAACCGCTCTAGTCTATGCTCACAGATTGGCATGCTCAATTGTGTGATAGTCGCGTGGCATGTCTTCTAGATTTTCAACTTGATGTTGTGATTCGTTAGAAATCTGTTTAGTTCACCTTTGTACGGTAGAGCAGTTATCGCCCCGCGTTTTGTGACAACCAAAGCTCCGACTGCATTGGCTATCGTAGCGCATTCCTCTAATCTGAAACCTTTGAGAAGGCCCACAAG
>Ga0129298_10000332_pt1 | contig 18298 bp, 13 predicted proteins | sample I19B2metaG_FD_94707 | JGI IMG/M metagenome (GOLD analysis project Ga0129298, IMG submission 94707) | Lake sediment bacterial and archeal communities from Gulf of Boni, Indonesia to study Microbial Dark Matter (Phase II) - ​I19B2 metaG | ecosystem: Environmental > Aquatic > Freshwater > Lake >... | reverse complement strand
CATGGAGGCATCAATTTCTTCTCCCCCGAATTCTCCCGGTTTCCAGGTGCCAAGTGTATAGTATCCGCTGTGCCTCGCTTTCCATGTAGTGTCAGTGGTGATAAGAGTATGCCATTCCCTGTTCTTCAGAATCTCCAGTTGTGCCCTGACAACAGGTCCCTCGGTTACCACACCCGGTAATCCGGCTGTATACCATCCTCTGCCGGCCCATATTACAAGATCATTTTTTCCGGATTTCGCCAGGGAAGTGACATCATAAGAAATTACCTGCGATCTTTTGCTGAACTGTGCAACTGCCGGGGCAAGAACCATGTTTCCAATCCTGTTACCGTTAAGGTAAACTTCATGGTAACCCAGGGAGTTGACATATAGAAAGATCTTTGACGGAGAATCCGAGATTTCAAAATTTTTATGGAATTGGGGCGAAGATGATTTATCATTATTGTTCTTAAGCATTATGTATTCTGCCTTCCAGTCGGATTCATTAAGCAACCCGATACTGAACTGCGAAACAGAACTCCATTCCGAAGTTTTATTCTGCTGATCCCAGATCCTTACTTTCCATACACATGCCGATCTGGATTCCAATTGTTTACCTCCATATTGAACAAGTATTTGCTCCGTACTTATAATTTTTCCTGAATTCCACAGATCAGCTTCTTTTTCATTCAGAAGACTGGTGTCTGAGGCTGCAAGGATCTGGTATGCCTTCTGGTATGTTCCATTGATACCGGATGCAATTTTCCAGCTCAGTCCGGGTTCAGAGGTTCCTAAACCATCCGGATTTACCAGATTCTCACAGGAGAGATCATATACACCAGCGTCAGATTTTTTCTGAGTGCATGACTGCATAATTAAGCTTAATAATACTCCAAGAGTAAGAAGATGTTTAATCATTATTCTAAATGTTTTAATGTACTAATTTCGAAAATTAATAACTTTAAAACAATTACATCAGAAATGGGATTGTTTTATTTTATTTAATTACCGATTTTATGAGAATCAATTATCCTGGCAGCAAAATCTTTCTGTTTACTTTAATGTTCCTGTTTGTGCAATGTTCAGATATAGAAAAGGTTACATATAGCCTTAAGGTGATAAAGGGAACTGTTAACGGTGCATTTATTGAGAAAAACGGAAAATTTCTTTCAATATATGGGGATCCTGCAGACAAGATGTCAGAAGCTGAAATGGTATTGTTCACCCATTTCAGGAGAGATGTGACATGGGCAGGAGAAAAGCTTCTTGAATCAGGAAGCAAAGGTGTAGCTCCGAAAGGAGAAAGGATATATTTCATTTCAGCGGATTCAGTAATTGATAAGTTACCGGTATCCAGGTTTCATGATTATTATTGCCAGACCACGAAATTTCCTGACAAGCCATATAAAATCAACCGCTTTGTGAGTGGTGGTGACATGATATCATGGGAGGGGATTGACATGAAGGTTCTGTCAACACCGGGTTACACGAGGAACGCGGTATCATACATTGCTTCAATAGATGGTAAGAAAGTGGCCTTCACCGGAGATCTTATTTATGGTGACGGGCAACTTATTGATATTTACAGTATGCAGGATTCATTTAAGGAAATAGGAGGATATCATGGATATGCCACTCGTCTTGGGAACCTTATTTCGAGTCTGCAGCTGGTTAAGTCTGAAGAACCGGACATCATTATTCCAGCCAGGGGTCCGGTAATTTACAGCCCTTCTTCTGCAATAGATGACCTTACAGAAAGGATCAGGAAAATCTATGCAAATTATCTTTCAATATCAGCATACAGATGGTATTTTCCTGAACGGATGGTTGATCTTGAGCAACATATTCTGGAGAGAGGAAGAAAAGCAGAACCTATGGAATATTCGGAAATCATCAGGGATAACCCTCCGGTATGGTACAGGCATATAAGCAACAGCAACCTTGTTATTGCAGATGACAGTTCGGCATTCCTTATTGATTGCGGTACAAAAGATGCTTTTGAAGGAGTAACTGATCTTTTCAAATCAGGCAGGATAAAATCTGTTGACGGGATATTTATCACCCATTACCATGATGATCATACCGATCTGATAAATGATGCCGCTGAAAAGTATGATTGTCCTGTTTATGCCACGGAAGAGCTGAAAGATATACTACAGAATCCGGGAGCTTACCGTTTGCCATGCCTTACCACATATCCTGTTAAAAATTTAACAGTAAAAAAGGATGGAGAAAAAATGATTTGGAAGGATTTTGAGCTCTCTTTCTATTTCTTTCCCGGTCAGACTATTTATCACGATGCTGTTCTTTTTGCAAAGAAAGGAGGTGAATCTATCTTCTTTATTGGCGACTCATTTACCCCTTCAGGAATAGATGATTACTGTCTTCTCAACCGTAACCTTCTGCATGAAGACGAGGGTTTTTTCTATTGTCTCGATATTCTTGAGAAAATGCCTGAAGGTACTCTCCTTGCAAACCAGCATGTTGAACCACCGTTCGCATTTTCAGCACAGCAGATTGATTTCATCAGATTGAAACTGCGTGAGAGAAATGAATTATTCAGAGAGCTGTTTCCCTGGGATGACATCAATTTTGGCATTGATGAACAATGGGCCATTGCTTATCCTTATGTACAGAATACGTGCAAAGACAGCCTTGCAACAATAAATGTTGAACTGACAAACCATTCCGGGATAAAAAGAGTATTTAATGTTTCAGCAAATCCCGGTGAAGATCTTTTGTGCAGCGATAAAGATTTGTCTGGGACAATTGAAGCAGGTCAGACAAGGAGTTTTAGCTTTAATGTTGAAGTGAAAGATAAAGCTCTTCCGGGTGCAAAAATAATAACTTTTGATGTTGGTACCCATGGTATGGAATTCAGAAAATTCTGTGAGGCATTAATAATAGCAGAGAACTAACATAATCTCAACCTCAACCTCAACAAAATGAAAGATCAAAACTGGTCAAGAAGAAAATTCATCAGGTCAGCCGGGCTTGGTTCACTGGCATTGGTAACTATTCAGTACAGCTGCAGCTCTTCAAAAAAAGCTGCACAGGCACAAGTTGCACCTCCCGCAATTCAGGGCTTTGAAAGGGATAATCAGATTGTTGCAAATCAGGCTCCATGGAAACCTTTTTCGGACAGAAAGTTAAGAGTAGGAATTGCCGGTTACGGGGTATGCCGTTTCGGTGCAGATTTCGGATTTCAGAACCATCCGAATGTGGAGGTGGTTGCCGTAACTGACCTCTTTCCTGACAGATGTGCTGAACTGGCCAGGGTCTGCAATTGTTCAAAAACTTACCCTTCTATTGAAGAAATGGTTAAAGACGATAGGATTGAGGCAGTTTTTGTAGCTACAGATGCTCCTTCACATGCAAAACATGTAATCGATGCCCTGAAACATGGCAAGCATGTTGCTTCAGCAGTACCTGCTGTTTTTGGTTCACTTGAGGATGCCGATAAGCTTTATGAAGAGGTAAAAAAGAGCGGATTGAAATACATGATGTTTGAGACTTCATATTTCCACGAAGCCCTGTACGGGATGAGAAAGATCTATAATACGGGAGGTATGGGTAAAATTGTATATGCCGAGGGCGAATACTACCATTATATGAGTGAACCCATTGATTCCTACAAGGGATGGAGAATCGGTCTTCCTCCACAATGGTATCCGACACATTCCAATGCCTATTATATTGGAGTGAATGATGGTTTTTTTACTGAGGTTTCCTGTCAGGGAATGCCAAGCATTATTAACCATCTGAAGCCTGAAAATAATATTTACAAAAATCCTTTTGGAACTGAGATAGCATTGTTCCGGACCGATTCCGGCGGTACTGCAAGGATGGCTGTAAGCTGGGATACCCCGGGAGATGAGGGGGAGAGGGGGAGGATAAGGGGTGAAAAGGGATCCTATTATGGTAAATATCAAGGAATTGTAAAAGATCTTCCGGATATTGGGAAACCGGCTCTTCCTCCGGGTGTTCCTGCCGGTGGACATGGCGGTTCACATGGTTACCTTATGAATGATTTTGTTGAATCCGTGATTCTTGACAGAACCCCTCTGGTCCATGTTGCTGCTGCTCTGAATATGACTGTTGCAGGAATTGTTGCCCATCAGTCGGCCCTAAGGGACGGCGAGTTGATGAAGATACCGCGATATAGTGTTTAGAAGAGGAGAGAGGGAGACTGGGAGAGGGGGAGATTGGGAGACTGGGAGACCAGCAGATTGCCAGCCTTCGCTAAAGCTTCGGCTGACAAAGCTCGACTATCTTATCTTATAATAATCCTGAAGAATGAATCTGAATAATTTGCCGGGGAGAAAAGCCTTCAGATATACTGAGAGTTTTTGTTCGAATGATCCGATAATATATCTCTGCCTGGGGTGATTGTTTTCCACAATACTTACAAGCTTCTTTGCCAGGATTTCCGGAGGCCAGCCTTTACCTTCGTCCTCTTCAATTTTCTTAAGGGTTCTTGTGTATTGATCATTGTAGGGATCCTGTTCATCAGTAGGGGCAAGATAATTCCTCCTGTTTGCCGAGTTGCTGGTTTTAAAATCGCCTGGATTAATGAGTATTATACGGATATTAAACCTGTTTACTTCCATCCGAAGTGCTTCGCTGAAACCCTCAATGGCAAATTTGCTGGCTGAATAATATGACTGGAATGGCAGTCCCATCAATCCTCCGATTGATGAGAAATTAATTATTGTTCCCCCTCCCTGGTTTCTCATAACCGGAAGGACTTCACGGGTGATCTGCACCATACCTGTGAAGTTGGTATCCATCTGAAGCCTGATATTATCAATGGGTAATGTTTCAGCAGGTCCACCTGTATGCATACCGGCATTATTTATAAGGACATCGATCCTTCCTTCTTTTTCAATGACGGTTTTTACTGCCGATTTAATTGAATCGTGATCTGTAAGGTCCATTGTAAGATAATGGACAGGGGTATCCGAAGATGTGTATCTGCGTACAGTACCGTAAACAGAATGACCTTTCTCAGCCAGTATTCGTGCTGTCTGTTTTCCAAACCCCGAAGAGATTCCGGTTATAAGGATTATTTTTTTCATTTTCAGGACAGAATCCCGATAGCTTTTGCTGCCCGGGATATCTTATCTATTGAAATTTCCACCTGTTCCCTGGTATGTGTTGCCATAAGTGAATATCTTATCAGGCAATCTTCTTTCGGAACAGCCGGTGAAACAACCGGGTTAACAAAAACACCATCAGCAAGAAGCATTTGTGTTAACTGAAGAGCCTTAATATCGTCACGGATAAAGAGAGGTATGATCGGAGTCTCTGATTTGCCGGTATCAAAACCTGCCGATTTGAATCCCTTCAACGCCAGTGCAGTAATCTCCCACAGATGGCTTATCCTCTCAGGTTCATTTTCCATGATTTCAATTGATGCCAGTACGGCAGCTGTTGAAGCAGGAGTCATACTGGCACTGAAAATGAGAGATCTTGAATTATGTTTTATAAAATTAATTACTTCTTTATCTGCCGCAATAAAACCGCCCAGAGAGGCAAATGACTTGGAGAAAGTCCCCATGATAAGGTCGACTTTACTGGTCAGCCCGAAATGTGATGCGGTACCTGAGCCGTTTTTCCCCAATACTCCTATTGAGTGTGCATCATCCACCATAATAGATGCATTATACTTGTCTGCAAGCTTTACAACTTCAGGAAGCCTGATAATGTCTCCTTCCATTGAGAAGATCCCATCAACAACAATCAGTTTGAGCTTATCCCTTTCGCATATTTTCAATTTGGCTTCCAGGGAATCCATATCGTTATGAGAGAATTTCAGCACTTTGGAGAAAGAGAGCCGGCTGCCTTCAATTATTGAAGCATGATCGAGTTCATCAAGCAGAAGATAGTCATGCCTTCCTGCCAGCAAAGAAACAACTCCCAGGTTTACCTGAAATCCGGTACTGTAGCAGAGTGCCCCATCCTTATTAACTAGTTCTGCAAGTTTGTTTTCAAGTTTGATATGAATGTCAAGTGTTCCGTTCAGAAATCTCGATCCGGCACAGCCTGTTCCATATTTGTCTATGGCATCCTTGGCTGCCTTCTTCACTTTGGGATGGTTGGTAAGTCCCAGATAACTGTTTGATCCGAACATCAGGATCTTTTTACCATTCATCATAACCACTGTGTCCTGGTCAGATTCTATCTCCCTGAAATAGGGATAGATACCAGCCTGCATTGCTTTTTGCGGGGCATCGTAAGCTGAAAGTCTCTCCTGTAAAAATCTCACTGGTCTGATTTAATAGTTATATTTATGGTCAAAAATAACTAATTTCAAATATAAAAGTGAAATAACTGATATTTTCTAATTTAATTTGACTTTTCGCTTCAGTTGATTAAGATAATATGGCTGAATTTAAAGCATTTAATTACAATAAGTTAGTTGTGTTCGCTGCAATTCATCATTATGACAGATATATATAATTTCTTTCTGGTATTTGTTTTTGCCTTTTCAATAATAGTATTTGTTCTATTATTCTTTATTTCAGCACCTTATGGTAAATTTCTGAGAAAGGGATGGGGACCGGTAATTAAATCGAAGTGGGCATGGATGATAATGGAAATGCCTTCACCTATATTAATGATTGCATTTTATATTACTTCCTCAGAAAAGTCATACATCACTTTTATATTTTTGATAATATGGCTTTCGCATTATATCCACAGAACCTTTATATATTCTTTCTTACAATCGGGAAAGAATAAAGATTACCCGGTGGCTGTTTCGGGTATGGCTTTTATCTTCAACTGTATTAATGGATTCATAAATGGATACGAAGTATTTCATTTAACCGGATATGGTGCATCCTGGATAATTTCATTACCGTTTATATGTGGTATTATTCTTTTTATAACCGGTTTCATTATCAATAAGACAGCAGATGAAAAGCTAAGGCATATGCGCAGAAATAGTCCTGAAGATTATGTTGTGCCCCGTGGCTGGCTGTTCGATTATGTTTCATGTCCGCATTACTTTGGAGAGATAATAGAATGGCTCGGCTGGGCAGTTATGACCTGGTCTTTATCCGGTTTGGCATTTTTCCTGTTTACTGTTGCAAATCTTTTTCCAAGGGCAATAAAATCTCATATCTGGTACAGGGAAAAGTTTGCTGATTACCCTGTTAAAAGAAAAGCTATAGTACCATTTGTAATTTAATCCAGTTTCATTTGGTGGATATAAATATGAAATTTACTTTTGTGACCGAAACAAAATAAATTAATCTGATGGACGACGACCCGGCGGATAGGTGTAATATAATCCTGATATAGAGGAATTGCCGGTAGTGCCGGTCACTTCCTTAAATATCAGAAAAAAAGGAGGTGACTATGACATCACTCACAACATTTTATTTAAGCGGAATTATAGGAAAGGAGGCCTTTGATGCCGATGGTGATGCTATCGGAATAATAAAGGATCTGCTTGTGAATGCCATGCCCTCAGGGCAGAATGATCCCGGCCAGCAGATGGTTACCGGTATCAAACTAAGGATAAAAAAGGAGACACACATTTATTCTTTCAGCACCTTCAGGGTTGTGAAAGCCAGGGAGGTCATCAATGTTTCATGTACCGGACTTATCAGGCTTGGTGCTGAGGAATCAGAAAATGGTCTTCTTCTCGTTGAAAACATACTCGATAAACAGATTGTGGATCTGAACGGACGAAAACTGGTAAGGGTGAATGATGTAAGACTTGCAACACTTCCGGCCGGTACATTTGCAATAGCTGTTGACATAGGAATAGAGGGATTATTGAGAAGGATAGGGTTTGTACAACCGATGAAGAAGTTACTCAACCTCTTCAGGATAAACATCCCTGCCAAATTCATACTCTGGGACGATGTCCAGGCAATAGATTATTCAAACCTGAATATCAGACTGTCGAAAAGCTACGCCAAGCTCCATACCCTTCACCCTTCTGATATTGCCGATATCCTGGAGGACCTGGGGAAAAAGTCAAGTATGTCGGTTTTCTCCTCTCTTGATGAAGAAAAAGCTGCCGATGTTCTTGAGGAGCTTGAGACTCATGCACAAATCCATATTGTTGAAAACCTGCCTGTTGACAAAGCAGCAGATGTACTTGAAAAGATGCCTGCTGACGAGGTTGCCGATATTCTTGATGAACTTGAGGATGAAAAAGCTGAACTGCTGCTGAAGGAGATGGATACAGAATCATCTCAGGAGGTAAGAGAACTTCTCGAATATCCCGATAATTCTGTCGGAAGCCTGATGTCCACAGATTTCATCTCTTTCAAACCAGGGACTACAGTAGAAGCTGTTATTGAAGAGTTGAGAATCAAAAAGCCTGAGCCATCAGAACTCTACAACCTCTTTGTCACAGAAAAAAATGATGAACTCATCGGTACTTTTAATCTTCGCGATCTTGTTATAGCTGCTCCTAATTCGCTGGTTCGTGATATTATGAAAAAGGATCCCCTGTTCCTTTATGATAATCAGAGGGTACAGGATATTGCAGAACTTGTTTCAAAGTATAACATGCTGGCTGTACCCGTTGTTGACAGAAATGAACAGTTACAGGGTATGGTAGTGGTTGATGACGTTGTGGAGGACCTTATTAATGAACGGAGAACGAAGAAAAGGTAAAAGACCAAAGGATTGCTTCGCTTCGCTCGCAATGACACTGCAAGCAATCAGTTCCCAGTAACCAGAACCCAGTACCAAGTACCCAGCACCCAGAAACAAGTAACAAGTAACCAGCAACCAGCAACAAATAGGTAATGTTCAGGAACAGATTTAAAGGCGCACATTTTTTAAAGAAGCTTGCAATCTTTTTTGCAATTCTTGGCCCCGGAATTATTACGGGAAGTGTGGATAATGATGCAGGAGGCATCACCACCTACTCGGTAGCCGGAGCACTTTATGGCTACGGATTAATCTGGACTCTTATACCATCATTTATTGTTCTGCTGGTAATACAGGAAATGAATGCCCGGATGGGAATCGTAACGGGAAAAGGGCTTTCCGACCTCATCAGGGAGAATGCCGGTATGAAGATCACCTTCCTCATTTTCCTGGGTCTGCTCTTTTCAAATATTGGTAATACAACCACAGAGTTTGCAGGTGTCGCGGGAAGCATGGAAATATTCGGCGTCAGCAAGTATATTTCTGTTCCCGTCGTTGCTGTGCTGGTATGGTTCCTTGTTGTGAAGGGTACCTATAATATTGCCGAACGCATTTTTCTTTTATTCAGCCTGTCACTTCTCACTTACGTTTTATCTGCACTAATGAGTAAACCTGACTGGTCAGAAATAGGAACAGCAGTTATCAGACCAAGGATGGAGATGAGCACGCAGAGCCTGACAATGGTCATTGCTCTTGTGGGTACCACTATTGCTCCATGGATGCAGTTTTATATGCAGGCATCAGTAATAGAGAAAGGTCTGAAAATGAGACACTTCAGGTTTACCCTGATAGATATAGCAGTAGGATGTGTTGTTACAGTGGTTGTGGCCTTTTTTATTATAGTCGCCTGCGGATCAACTCTTCATCCGAATGGTATCCAGATAAACGAAGCAAAGGATGCTGCCCTTGCACTTGAGCCTCTGGCCGGCAGACTTGCATCACATGTTTTTGCATTTGGTCTGTTCATTGCATCCGTTTTTTCTGCAACAATACTACCGCTTGCAACTGCTTTCTATGTCTCGGAAGCTTTCGGTTTCGAAGCAGGGATCGATAAAAAATGGGATGAAGCCAAAGAATTCTATATCCTCTATACAGGCATCCTGGTTCTGTCTGCTCTGATCATACTTATACCAGGGGCTCCGCTTATCAAGATCTCAATATGGTCACAGGTACTTAACGGTATACTTCTTCCAGTGGTTCTGATAAGCATGATTATTCTCATCAATAACAAAAAGATAATGGGCGCATATGTGAATAATCTGACTCAGAATGTTATCGGATGGACCACTATTGTTGTACTCGTTGGATTATCTTTCATACTGCTGTTTATGCCTTTTTTCAGCAGGTGAACATATTTTTTATAATTTGCACTTTTACCGCTAAAACCACTTTTGTATGAAATGTGAAAGGCATCCCTGGCACAGTATTAGTCCGGGGCAGGATGCTCCTGAATATGTGAGGAGTATAATTGAGATCCCGAAAGGATCAAAGGGTAAATATGAGCTGGATAAGGATTCTGGTTTGCTAATGCTTGACAGGGTACTTTTCTCATCTGTACATTATCCGGCAAATTACGGATTTATTCCCCAGACATATTGTGATGATCAGGACCCGCTGGATATACTGGTAATATGTTCAATTGATGTATATCCCATGTGCCTCATTGACGCTAAGGTCATCGGGGCAATGGAGATGATTGACGGGAATGAGAGGGATGACAAGATAATTGCTGTTGCCAGGAATGATATGTCAGTCAATTATTTAAACGACCTTTCAGAACTCCCGCCTCATACCCTTGTGGAACTTAGACGCTTCTTTGAGGACTACAAGAACCTTGAGCACAAGAATGTTCTGGTTGACAAGTTCATGGACAAGGAAAAAGCATACGAAATCATACTGGAGGCTATAAAGCTTTACTCCGAGAAAAAATTAACCCTTATCGGTTAGTCCTTATCATTTAACCTCCGGCCATTTGTTATCAGCAAGGGGCATTACTTTTATTTTTTGCGGATCGATTACTACGTGTTTGATAAGCATTCTCTTCCATGTATAGGTGATATGGATCATACCTTCAGATGATTGTATTACTGCAGGATATGAAAACTCGGTTCCTTCCATATCATTTTCCAGCAATGCAGCAGCCTGCCATTTAATCCCATCTTCAGATATTGCCACATTCAGCATGTTCCTTCCTTTGGCAAGATGGTTATATACAAGCAGATGTCTTCCGTCCTTCAGGGTAACAGCATCTATTCCAGAATTTGGATTGGGAAGGTCGGTTTCAGAAAGAGGGCTCCATGTATAGCCGTTGTCGATAGATTCTGATGTAAGTATTTTTGATGAGGTACTTCTGCAAAGCATCTGTATTTTTCCTCCCCTGTGAGTTATAATTGTCGGCTGGATTGCACCTGTTGCCTTTTCATTTAATGCGGCTGTCCGTTCCCATGTCTGACCAAAATCAGAAGTGAATTCCATATGGACCCTCCATCCGTCATTTTCAGTACTTGAGGGGCAGATCAGGTCTCCGTTTTCGAGAAGTACAGGTTTATTCTTTATCGGACCAAGTATATTCTTTGGAAGTTTTATTCCCTCCGACCAGGTCGTGCCTTCATCGGCAGAAGTCATCATCATACCCCACCAGGCTGAAGGTGATGCACCGACTTTGTAAAACAAAAGGACCTTGCTTCCTGAATTATAAAGCACCGGGTTCCAGCATGGATACCTCCAGAGCTTGTTCTGGATCCCATTTGCCACTTCAACAGGTTTCGACCATTTGCCTTCCGAAAAACGGCTAACCCATATCCCAACATCCTTGTTCCCTTCCTCAGTCCCTCCAAACCATGCTGCCAGTAACCCATAACTTGTTGTTACAATTGTGGAGGCATGACAGGAGGGTGCAGTTATATCACCGGTTTTCCAGATGAATTCTGTTCTGATTATACAATCCTTTCCGGTATAGGGATCAGACGAATATGCTATTGAGCATATAAGTATTGTTAATTGAAATAATAATATTTTCTTCATGACTTACTGATTGAAAAATCATTTAAATTTAGAGATTTGAAATCAATACCCGTGTTTTTATAAGATAAATTTAAGAGATATCGATGAAATCATTATTTAAAAGAAGGTATATCCTCACAACAACTTTAATACTGTTTATTATCCCCCTTTCGCTTTTAGGACAGAAGAACAAGGAGAAAGAGGAAGATTATCTGGGAAAGGCTGAGCTGTATAAGGCAAAGAAAAGCATGCTTGAATATCTCAGCGATACAGGTGTTATAAGGAAATACGGTCTTATTTCTGATGTTATCTGGAATTATGCTGAACTCGGTATGCAGGAGTTCAGGTCATCGGCATTGCTGATAAAGACACTTGAAGAGTCAGGATTTGATGTGGAAAAAAATGTTGCCGGGATGCCAACCTGTTTTGTTGCAACATGGGGTTCTGGTAAGCCTGTTATAGGTATTCTGGGTGAGTTTGATGCCCTGCCCATGATTTCACAGAAACCACTGAGTGTGGTTCAGGCTCCTCTTGTCAGCGGAGCACCCGGCCACGGATGTGGTCATAATATGATGGGAACAGCAGGGGTGGCTGCCATAATTGCACTTAAGAAAGCAATGGAAGAGAACAAAATAACCGGTACAATAAAGTTCTTCGGTTCACCTGCCGAAGAGACACTTATAAGCCGTCCCTATATGGTCAGAGCAGGTGTTTTCAAAGATGTAGACGCAGTTATAGACAATCATGCCTCTTCAGAATTTGCTACCAGCTATGGAGTAAATGGTACAGCTGTTATGTCTGTGATTTTTTCGTTCAAAGGAAAAACAGCACATGCCGCCGGTGCTCCATGGACTGCTAAAAGTGCACTTGACGGTGTGGAGCTGATGAATATTGCATCAAATTATCTGAGAGAACATCTGTTTTATACCCACCGTCTTCATTATGTTGTAACTGAAGGAGGTGAGGCTCCGAATGTAGTTCCCGACAGAGCCTCTGTATGGTATTATATCAGGAATACCGATGAAAAACTGGAAGAGATGTATACCAGGGTTATCGACTGTGCAAAGGGAGCAGCACTTGCATCAGGAACTATCCTTGATACAGTTACAGTTCTGACAGCAACCCATCAGCGACATTCAAACAAGGCACTTGCAGAGGTGATACAGAAGAATATTGAACTTGTGGGAATGCCTGAATGGACGGACCAGGAAAATCAGTTCGCTAAAAGCCTGCAGAAAGAGATGGGAGAAAAGGAAACAGGTTACCCGGTGAAACCAAAAGGGCTGTCCAAACCATCCGGGATCCAGGTAGGGGGAGGATCCTCAGATGTGGGCGAGGTAACCTTAATTACACCTACTGCAACTATTAATTTCCCGGGCGGAGTCCCGGGGGCAATTGGTCATCACTGGTCTTCAGTAGCGTCCAATTATGGCCCGGCAGCATGGAAAGGGCTTAATGCCGGTGCTAAAGCAATATCAGCCTCCGCACTCGACCTTCTCACAAATCCCAGGCTCCTGGAGGAAATTAAAAAGGAATTTGAAGATTATTCAAAAGACCATCCATATAAATCTTTTCTTCCTGAAGGCGCAACACCTCCTTTGAATCTCAATAAGGAACTGATGGATAAATACAGGGATGCAATGCTGAAACTCGGAACCGGAGAAAACTGATTTTCTGAAAATGACTTTGTAATATATCTTTGCATCTTTAAATAATAGGTGAATCTATAACCAGTTAATTTATAATGCAGAAGGGATATTTTCCAGCGGACAGCTATCAGACACCACCAAAAACTAAGCTTTCATTGTGGGACAGAATGATTTCCAACAATCTTTTGTACTTCACCCTGAAATATGCATATATCGTTTTGCAGACGCGTAAGCAGGCGATAAAGAAGATATATGATACACCGGCATGGCATAAGTCCTCATACTATATTTTCCGTTTCATAGAGAAAACAGGAGGCAGGTTCAGTATTACAGGCATGGAAAACATCTCTAAAAGTGAAAAGCCTGTTCTCTTTATCAGCAATCATATGAGCACTCTTGAAACTATGATATTCCCCTGTATCATAGCGCCTCACAGGGAAGTTACCTTTGTTGTAAAGGAAAGCCTTGTTAAGCATCCCCTTTTTAAGGATGTGATGCTTTCAAGAAATCCCGTTGTTGTAGGGAGGTCAGATCCCCGGAAAGATCTTGAAGCTGTAATGAACGGAGGTGCGGAACTTTTAGCAAAAGGAGTTTCAATTGTCATTTTTCCCCAGAGTACCAGGAACCTGGTGTTTAAGCCGGAGGAATTCAATTCAATCGGGGTTAAGCTTGCAAAAAAGACAGGCGTTCCTGTAGTACCGGTAGCAATAAAAACTGATTTCTGGGGGAATGGAAAGTATATTAAGGAGTTGGGTCCGCTTGACAATACAAAGACAATCCATTTTAAGTTCGGTGAACCATTTATGGTAACCGGAAATGGGAAAGAGGAGAATAACAGGATCATCAGCTTTATTCAGGAATGCCTGGAGGAATGGAATAAATAAGTCTTATTCTTACACATTATTGCAGAAATCATTTGCATTTTTTAACACTGAGTTACCCGGAGTTATTACGGATTTTCACTGTTTTTACATGCGAAAAATCCCCTTCCCAGCCTTCCCCCAAGACACTGTGGCTGTCTCAATAGCACCTTTTTCTATATTCACCCCTAAATCCCCCAGGGGGGGGTCTAATCTTTCATCGCATCTGCAAATAAGCTAAAAGCTGAATGAAGAAGGAGATCCCTCGCTTCGCTTCGGGATGACACATAATTAGCTTATAAACAGAGGGAAAGAAGCGGCGAGCCGCAAAGATACCAATCTATATTTATCCTGAGTATTAATGCGGCTCGCCGCTTCTTTCCCTCACATTTTGCCACAAAAGAACCTGTCATCCCGAACCCGCTTCAGCGGGAGAGGGATCTCCTTCTTATAGAGAGAAAATATATAAATAATATGTGCCTAAAGATTAGTTGGGGGGTTGGGAGTAAACGAAGACATATGAGACAGCCTCTTTAAAATGGAGTGTAAGTATTATAGAGAATAAATGCTACTATATTTCCAAAGCATTACATAATTATCATCATCCCCTGGTTTCACTTTTTTTACTCCGTGAAACTCCGTGGTTAATAACCTCTAAAATGAGGTCAGATAAAAATTTTAAGTGTATTTTATACATTTATTATTTATTTTTTCTAGATTTGAAAGAGAATTAAGATTTTTTGTTTAATTACCCTGAATCTGGAATATAATTACTTATTAATCATATTTATAATACCTGAGAATCGTTATGGGAACAATGGATTGGATTGTTTTGGGGATTTTTTGTCTGGGTCTTGTCGGAATAATAATCTGGGTTGCAAGGCAGAAAGATGAAACATCGGCTGATTATTTTCTGGCAGGACGTGATGCGACCTGGCTGGCTATAGGCTCATCGATATTTGCATCAAATATTGGTTCGGAACATCTTGTTGGTCTTGCCGGAGCAGGTGCTTCAAGCGGTATGGCAATGGCTCACTGGGAAATGCACGGATGGCTTATTCTCATACTAGGATGGTTTTTTGTTCCCTTCTATGAACGCAGCGGTGTGTTTACAATGCCTGAATTCCTTGAAAAGCGCTACAACAAAGGATCCAGAAGTATCCTGTCTATTATATCACTTGTAAGTTATGTCTTTACAAAAGTTGCAGTTACTGTTTATGCCGGTGGAATAGTATTTCAGCAGGTGTTCGGGATTGAATCAATGTTTGGAATTGATTTCTTCTGGATCAGTGCAGTAGGACTTGTGGTTCTGACCGGTATCTATACCACACTCGGGGGGATGAAGGCTGTCCTCTGGACATCAGTGCTTCAGACTCCGGTGTTGCTTGTAGGTTCACTTGCAGTGCTTGTCATAGGGCTGATAAAGCTCGGTGGCTGGTCAGAGATGATGGAGATCTGCCGGGCAGTTCCTGTAAATGCCGACGGTGATACAATGACCAACCTTATGCGTTCGGCAAACGATCCTGAATACCCATGGACAGGCGTCATTCTGGGCTCAGCAATAATCGGGTTCTGGTACTGGTGTACCGACCAGTACATTGTTCAGAGAGTATTGTCAGGGCGTAATCAGAAAGAATCCCGGAGGGGAGCTATCCTTGGCGCTGCATTCAAGCTTACACCAGTATTTATTTTCCTGATCCCGGGAATGATTGCATATTCACTGAATGCCAAGGGAATGATAAATCTGACAAGTTCAGATGCAGCTTTCTCCGTACTTGTAAAAGAACTGCTGCCACTTGGTTTTAAGGGCCTTGTTGTTGGCGGAATACTTGCAGCTCTTATGAGTTCCCTGGCTTCACTTTTTAACTCATCTGCCACATTGTTCACTGTCGATTTCTATATGAAATACAAACCCGATGCCCCTGAAAAAGAACTTGTTAAGGTAGGCAGAATTGCAACTGTGGTCGTGGTGGTACTTGGAATTTTATGGATTCCTGTTATGAAAGGTCTTGGCAAAGTTTTGTACGCGTACCTTCAGGATGTACAGTCTCTTCTTGCACCGGGTATCGCTGCCGTATTCCTGCTTGGGATAGCTTCAAAAAGGACAACACCTGCTGCCGGACTGATAGGCCTTTCCGCAGGATTTATTCTTGGTATGACACGTCTTGCTCTTAAGATATTTTCTGCCGGCATAAATCCTGATGGGCTGATTTATAAAATATTCCTTGCCCCTAACTGGCTGCATTATGAGATAGTCCTTTTCATTATTGTTATTGGAATAATGGTTGTAACGAGCATGGTCACAAAGAAAGCTGATCCCGAAACAATTAAGGGACTGTATATAGGATCAGCAACTGCAGAGCAGAAAGCCCTTACAAGAGCAAGCTGGAATAACTGGGACCTGCTGTTCTCAGGGATAATCATGGCGGTGATTATCGGATTTTATGTATATTTTTGGTAACGTATTTACCCACTAACACACCCAAGTACCATGGACATCATAAAAACAAAAGAAGTCTGGTTCATAACCGGAAGCCAGGATCTGTACGGCCCTGAAACACTGAAACAGGTGGCAGCTGATTCGCAGAAGATTGCAGCCTCACTTGGCAAGTCGAAAAGAATATCGCAAAAGATTGTTTTTAAACCTGTGCTTACCTCGCCAGCTTCCATTTCCGGACTATGCACACAGGCAAACAGTAATGAGAATTGTATAGGGCTTATTGCCTGGATGCATACTTTCTCACCGGCAAAAATGTGGATAGATGGTTTGTCTGGTCTCAATAAACCCCTCCTTCATTTTCACACCCAGCTTAACAGGGATATCCCCTGGAAGACCATTGATATGGACTTCATGAATCTCAACCAGTCAGCGCATGGTGACAGGGAATTCGGTTTCATAGGCACAAGGATGAGACTAAACCGGAAGGTTGTGGTAGGACATTATCTTGATGAGGATGCTATAGAACGAATAGCCGTCTGGATAAGGGCTGCAACAGCATTCAGTGATGCCAGGGGCATGAAGGTTGCAAGGTTTGGTGACAATATGCGCGAGGTGGCTGTAACTGAAGGCAATAAGCTAAGTGCCCAGATAAAAATGGGTTATTCAGTTTATGGTTACGGTACAGGAGACCTTGTGAGGGAGGTTAATAAAGTCCCGGAATCAGCAATAAGAAAACTGCTCACAGAATATGCCGGTGAATACAGCATGACAAAATCAGTTGCATCATCCGAAACTCTTAAAGAAGCAGCCAGAATTGAACTTGGGATGGAATCATTTCTGAATAAAGGGAACTTTAAAGCGTTCACCACGACTTTTGAAGACCTGCATGGATTGCGTCAGCTTCCCGGACTTGCAGTACAGAGGCTCATGGCAAAAGGATTTGGCTTCGGAGCAGAGGGTGACTGGAAAACAGCGGCACTGGTTCGTTCAATGAAAGTAATGGCTGGTGGGCTGAAAGGGGGAACTTCCTTCATGGAAGACTATACCTATCATCTCGATCCGAAGAATACGGCGGTGCTGGGTGCTCATATGCTTGAGATCTGTCCTTCGATTGCATCGGGGAAACCATCTGTGCAGGTACATCAGCTTTCAATAGGAGGAAAAGAAGATCCTGCAAGGCTCGTTTTTAAAACAGCTCCGGCTGATGCAATTAACGTATCGGTAATAGATCTTGGTAACAGGTTCAGAATGATTGTTAATGAGGTTGAAGTGATCAGATGCCCTGATATGCCAAAGCTGCCTGTGGCAAGCGTGCTGTGGAAACCAGTGCCTGATCTTAAGACCGGAGCTGCTGCCTGGATTTTTGCCGGCGGGGCACATCATACAGGATTCAGTACAGCTATCAATGCCGAGTATCTCGAGGATTTTGCAGGGATGACAGGAATTGAATATGTCCATATAGGCAGTAATTTTAATCTCTCCGATTTCCGTAAAGAGCTCAGATGGAATGAACTCTATTATCATCTGGCAGGTGGAATATCCTGATCTATGATTAAAGTATAAAAGGAGATTTTTTTTATAAAAGCAATAATCTTTGAAATAAACATGAGATTCTTCGCTTCGCTCAGAATGACAGCTGATTGCTTTTTTGAGGAGCAGGTGGTTGGCGGCTGTGCCGCCAACCACCT
>Ga0129298_10000331_pt1 | contig 18334 bp, 15 predicted proteins | sample I19B2metaG_FD_94707 | JGI IMG/M metagenome (GOLD analysis project Ga0129298, IMG submission 94707) | Lake sediment bacterial and archeal communities from Gulf of Boni, Indonesia to study Microbial Dark Matter (Phase II) - ​I19B2 metaG | ecosystem: Environmental > Aquatic > Freshwater > Lake >... | reverse complement strand
GCTCCTGATTTATACCACTGATATTTGGTAACGGAGTCAGCCGGATTATAACAGATAAGTACATCACCTGACCATTTTGATTTTATACGTGGTACAAGTCCGGTCTGTACCCTTGATGCAGTAGCAGGACTGTAGCTGCTAGTCTTACCTCCTCTGTTAACTGCTGATATCCTGAAATAATATGTCTGCATGTGAGTGAGTCCTGCTATAACCTTTGTTGTATCTGAATTACTACCTGAGGTGGAATCAATCTGAATTACATTTGATGCATCAGGTCCGGCATAAATCCTGTATCTTTTAAAGTAGGGGCTTCTGACCCTGTTCCATTTTAAAGTTACCAGATCGTTGCAGGAGACTGATGTAACGCTTGCAGGAGCGTCCGGTGTCAGTAATCGCTGATCAAGGAATACTGCACCCATATCCATCCTGGTTGTGTCGGGATCCCTGTCATCAGCATCTGCTGTCCAGTCCTTTAAATCTTTATCAAGGTCCGGAGATCCGGCATCCAGACCGGGTGAGTTAGCGGTGAGCGTGTAAATCTTTTTTTGCCTGTCAGTGTAAAGAGGATCCTTACTAATTTCGCCTGTTCCCGCCTGCAGGCCTAGATAATTATTATTGTTTCCGAATACAATATTATAACTGTTTGTGATAGTACTTTCCGCATTAACGGATATTCCCGATCCGCAATGAGAAACTATATTATTTGTGATAAATACTTCGGAGGGAGTATTCTCAACTGAGATACCATTCCCAAGATTATTGACTATCGTATTATTTGTGATGAATAATCTCTTTGTAGATTTCTCATTCCAGCCTGCCACAATACCATGACCTGCATTATCGGATATAATATTATTTGCAATAACAACTTTTTGATCCCCATAGACTTCAATTGCCGAACGATCCGATTCTTTTATAGTGAATCCTTTAATGGTTGTATTGGATTTTCTAAGGGCAAGATGCCCTCCTTTAATTATGGTATTCTCAGGACCGGCTCCGATAAGGCAGATTTCGCCAATATAATCAACGCCTCCCTGGTATATGCCTGGTGCAACGATTACCGTGTCTGAAGTTACTGTCCTGTCAATTGCCTCTTTAAGCGTGTTATATGGCTTCAGCTTTGTACCGTATTCTATACCCGAATTATTTAAAGTATCAACATATAAAGTCTGTCTGCCATCGCTTCTGTATACAAACCTGATATTGTTTATTTCCGATTCATTCCCCCAGTCACCATCATCTGTCCTGATTACGAGAACATAAGCATCGCCATCAGTTAAAGCTGAACCTGTATTGTCCATGTTGTATTTTGCCGACAGCATACCTTTAAGCCTTCCACTGGTCCACATTGTCCTGCTCCAGTCAGGATAATATACTGTTACTTCATATCTTGTTGCCCCTGAAATGGCACTCCATGTAATCGGGAAATCCTGTTGGGTAACAATTGAGTTATGTGGAATATTAAGGTTTTTAGGATAGTCCAGTACAATTTTCAAGGTGTCTTTTATGCTTGTAAGATTGCCCGATTTATCCCTGCATTTCAGAATATATTCACCTACAGGAGGGGGGACGGTAGTGCCGGTTGATACTGTAAACCTGCTGTCTCCTGATGCCCCATCTCCGTTGGTGGCATCATCATAAAGCTTCTGATGATAACTTTCAGGACCGTCGAGCCAGACAGAATCTATATCGCTTAATCCCTGTGGATCTGATACATTTACCCAGCAATCAATGCCCCACCACTCATTTAAATTTCCATCAGCCCAGTGTCTTGATCTCAATTCATTACCAGTGACAATCGGACTTACAGTACTTTGAGAGCAGTAAAAGAGCCTGTTATTCTGTTCCCCGAGGTTACCATCCTGGTCGTAGGCGGTAACACTTAGCAAATAGCTGAATCCGAATTTCAGACTTTCTCCTGCTCCGCCATTCTGATTATAAATAACCGTTGTATCTGTTAAGTTATCCATTCTCCATAGTTCACTGTTCCTGGTACTGTTGACCCGAATAGTATATTTTACGGCACTGGCAACTTGTCTCCAGCTGAAAACTGGCGTGACATTATTGACTATTTCAGTATGCTTAGGTTTCAGATTCCTTGGATAATCAATTACAGAATTTATATTTTTCGTTACCTCACTATAGTTAGCCGATTTATCAGATATTCTGAATTTATAAGGGCCAAGAACCGGGATTGAAGTAGTACCACCGAAGGCCAGGTCAAAACGGCTGTTGTCAGAGGATCTGTTAAGTATATAAGTTTTCTGATCAGGCCCTGTTACGATCACTGAGACAATATCACTCAGACCCTGGGGATCATTGGCAGATGTGCTTAAATGAATATAGTAACTTTCTTCACCTTTGTCCGTTCCGTAATGGCCTGAAATGGCAGATGTGTTGGCAAGGACAGGAGCATTTCCATTTGTAGAATAAATCAGTGAATTCCCATAGTGATAACCATAGTTGCCTTTGGAATCAAACGACCGCAGATCCCAGTAATAAATAGTACCAGTCTTCAGGTTCTGTCCGGTTCCGTTATAGTTGTAAACCACAGAAGTGCCTGAATATATGTTTATTCCACCCCAAACCGGAGGCATTCCATTGGGTGAGACATGAAGCTGATAAAAAACGGTACCGGCTACACTTTCCCAACTGAATGTCGGAGTTGAAATGGTTACAACACTATTTGTTGCAGGTGTTAAATTCCTTGCAAAGTCCATCCAGGAGTATAATGTGTCATAAACGATCGCTGAATTTCCGGATTTGTCTGTAACCCTGAACTGGCATTGTCCAAGCTGAAGCTTTGCAGAACTACGTGGCCAGCCTGAATACCTGCCGTCATTTTCGGGATCACTGAGAACATATATTTCACCACCCGGAGCTGTTAAGACTACATTTGCAATATCTGCTGTACCTTGTGGATCGGATATATCTACCCATACATCATAACCCCAATCCTCGTTGCCCAGATCATCCCCTCCATGATAGGTTACAGCATAATGGTTTCCAATTATTGGTTTTGAAATATCACTTGAATAGACAAACTGCCTCCCGTAATGCTCTCCCCAGTTCGAGTTCTCATCATTTGCTTTAACTGACCAGGTATATAATGATCCATCCTTCAGGGCTTCAGTAGCCATGCCGTTGTCATTAAAAGTGGCAGTCGTTGCTGATCCTGAAAGATCCCCTCTGTACCAAATCTGTTTCCCGGTTTTGTCATTTACCCATATTTCATTTCTGACCGATCCCGTAACAGCATCCCATGTAAATACAGGAGCAGGAGTATTTAATACAGCATTATTTGTGGGATGAACATTCCTTGGATAATCCATAGTGCCTGACAAAGTAGAAGTCTTTTCAACCCAGTTGCCTGATTTATCAGTTGCACGGAAGATATATGTTCCTAACTGTGGCGGACTGGGCATTTGAGAGAACCAACCATCCCAGTAACCATCTCCGTCTGAATCTGATAGTGAATATATAGCTCCACCGGTACCTGTTACCTTAACAGTTGCAATGTCGTTGAATCCCTGTATATCTGAAGTCTGAATACACAACTGCAGAACATATTCTTCTTTACCATAGTCATCACCATAATGAGCCGAACGGACTAACGGATAACTAAGTACGGGAGCCGTAGTGTTTGATGAATAAATAAAAGTCACCCAATAATCCTGTTCTCCGGTATTTCCATCTGCATCATAACAATTTACTTCCCAGTGATGAATACTCCCGTTTACAAGAGCTGCAGTTGCAGTGCCATCATCATTGAAGGTCACTGATGTTGAAGTAATTCCGTTTTTATACCATATCTGGTTGCCGTTTATATCAGCTACAACAACATTATAGCCGGTTATACCAGAAACTGAATTCCAGGAGAATACAGGTGACTGACTGGAAGTTATGCTGTAATGATATGGTATAACATTTCGGGGGTAATCCAGTATGGCTGTAATATTATCAGTAGCTTCTATCCAGTTTCCTGATTTGTCAGTCACTTTAAAGGTATAAACCCCGGTCGTGGGAGGAGTATCGTAATTTGGTGTCCACAAATTCCATACACCATCTGTTTCAGGATCAGTCAGTGTATAAGTAATTGATGTTGGTCCGGTTACGATCACTGAGGCAATGTCAGAAGTTCCCTGGGGATCTGTAACATTAATTGAGAAATACATGCTGTACCTGTGCTGATTTCTGTCATTACCCATATGCCTGGAATAAGCCACTGGTCCGTCAACGACTGTCGGCCCGTCAGCAGGTGTTGCTGACACTATTAATGGTAGAAACAATGCAGTAAAAAATATTGTAACCGAAAGCAATGCTTTCACTGATTTTATGTTGCGAGACAGGTGCACTATTCTGTGAAAATATTAACAATAAAATAATTACCTCTTAAAATAAAACTCCCCTCTTAATCCTGATGATTCCCTGGGGCTCTGCATCCCTTTACTTTTCTGCTCAACCTGTACCCTGGTCTTTTTAAATACACTCTCAACAGGCTGTATAATAAGCATTTGCTTAACAAGCTCCTCTGTATATAATCCGTTTGTACCGGTCCCGTCTGCAGCGGTTGCCCCTTCAGCAGTTGCATAAGCGATTATTGTCCCGCTTACATCGGAGATGAACCTGAAACCTGCCTCATTACCCCGTACCCATGATCTGAAGGGATTATTACGGCACGCATCAAGAATCACGATATTGATATTATCAGGGTATTTCTCAAATTCACTTACAATATCAGAAACTGAAATAGCCTCCCATTTGCATGATGTTTTTTCCTCAATTACAGCATCTGCGGGAATAAGGTAGTTTACTCCGTCAACCTGAATACCGTGTCCTGCATAATAGAAAAGGGCAACATTGTAAGAGGGCAGCATCTGAGTGAATTCTACAAGTGCTTTTTCCATTTCTGCCTTACCTGCATTCGTATGCTTCAGTACTTCAAAATTCAGTTCCTTAAGAGTTGCTTCAATCAGGTTCGCGTCATTCACAGGATTCTTAAGTGCAGTACCATTTTTGTATTCAGAGTTACCGAATACTAGTGCGAGCCGTTTTTCGGAACCCGTCTTGCTGAATCTGATTACCCTGTTTTCTGAGGTTGTGCTTCCTGCAATGTTTTCAGCAATTATATATATACTGTTATCACCCTCCTTCAATACAATCTGTGGTTTCCAGACATAGCTGCAATTCTCAAGTTCTGACTTCTGAAATACTTTCGCTGCACCAGCCTGCATTCCATTTACGAGAACCTGTGCTGACATCAGTTCAGCAAGAGATTTTATGCAAACCTCCATATTGAATACCTCAGTATTCACAATTGAGTTGGCGCTGACAGGATTGCCCCATTTAATTTCAGGCGGATCAGCCTGTGGGTTGGTGAAATACCTGAGGTCAGATTTGGTTGATCCAAGGTTGTTGGTCGCTACAAGGTAAATTGCATTAGATCCCGGAATGAAATCTATTGTCTTTTCAATTATAAAACTACCCGGTTCATCAAGAGCGCTTCTCATTTCACCCTCACCTTTTGAATTACCATTGACATAAAAAAGCGCAGACTGCAGTTCTGATCCCGATTTTACTTTTGCCCTGACTCTGGCTGTGTAGTTGTTAAGAATTGTATTGCTGCCGGATGGACTGATCCATATAATTTCAGGAACTGAGGGAACCAAAGCAGCTGCCAATGCTGCCGCAGGGACTGAATCAGCAGAAGGTACATTTTTATCAGCAAGCAGTACCGGTTCAGGAAACTTAAGACTATTTACATTAAGAATATCAACAGAAATTGAAGAATTAAGTCCAACGCTGAAACCAATCTGGTCACCGCTGAATGACATATTTGCAATCTGTTTGAAGAGAATATCATTTATATAGAAATAGCATTCATCTTTTATTTTCCTGACAGTAATCTTATTATTGATTCCAGGTTCATTGACCAGCCCTGTTTTTCCTGAAAAGAGTTTTTCAGTTCTTCCCTTTGATGGTACATCTCTGAATATAAACAGATTTTTTTTGCTGTCTGTCTCTACCCTGTAGTGTTCAAAATCGCTGGTCATTCCGAATATCAAAGCTCCCGTTCCGGATGTTATACTTAATTGTGTCTCAATTTCGAAATCACCATTCTGGTCAAATGGAATTTTTATGTATGATAATCCTGCCTGTTGTTTGTAGTTTTTGCAGGTAATAATATATTTTCCATCATTTATCTGTCCGCTGATCCAGTTGTTATCTGTTAACCAGCTGTTTGAATTAGAATCGTATGTTTCAGAAAATAAGGACTTTTTCTCACCTGAATTAAGATCAGCGTAAGTCTGTTGTCCCAAGAGCCTGGTAACCTCAATTATCAGGAAAAACGACAGGATCAGTTTATTTACTTTGTTTTGCATAAATCAGATGATCAAGCAAACAAAAGCTGAAAAATCCTTATACCCAAATATATATTAAAACCAAATGATTAGCAATATTCAGTTCAGCTTTTTTTAAACAGAAATACCCGAATGGCACAAGGCACAGAGCGCAGGGCGCAGGGCACAGAGCACAAAACTACATGACTGCATGACTGCAAGACCGCCAGCCTTCGCTAAAGCTTCGGCTGACAAAGCAAGACCGCAAGACCCTTACTTCTTCTCCGGATTTTCAGGATGATCATCTGAATAGGGTTTTGCATACAGATCCTCAACCCTTACTCTCGGCTCTTCATTTGAATGCATGTATTCCGTTTCCTTCTTATCTTCCTTTGCCTTTCCGTTAAAGTAGAGTATTGTTGCAAAGATCGGCATAACAGGTATCGTAACCGCATTAGCCAGGGCTGAAAGGATTATGAAAAGAGGATTTTTGGTCATCTCAATAGCTGCAGAAGCCGCTTCAGGATTGAACAGAGTCTTGAAAAAACTTCCTGCAAAAGGCAGAAGAATAATCCCTGAAAGGATAAGTGAGATTACAAGCAGAATAACAATTATGGCAGCAACCCAACCGAAATTCGCCCAGAAATCCCTGTGTGCCAGTTTAAAAACCCTGCTTACGGTTCTTCCGATATCAGGACTTTCAGCCATCATGACCGGAAGGATGAAGAGATACAGAGTCAGAATATATAAAGCTGCAAACACTGCACCTACAATAAGTGCAAGTAATCCTATAACAATAGCAAAAGCTCCTGCAAATGAGAGCATTATAAGAATAATAAGATAGGGTATAAAGTATCTCAGAGATTTGAGTACAGATGTCAGAACACTGTTGCTGCTATCGACAGGGCTGAAAAGTATATAGTGTTGAATTATTGTTGTGAGCAAAAGATTTATCAGAGAAATTATAAGCATCGGAACCAGAAAAGCTTTCATCTTTTCCAGCATTATAAGCGGGTCAGGATTGGACTGAATATCTTTCATATCCACTGACAACGAAAGATACTGCATTACAATTGCAAAGACAGCTGACATAATGAACAGCACCAGGAAATTCTTTTTATAGAAATCCCACAATGAATTCATTGCAGTGTCGATAGTGTGAACTTTGTATAAAGGGTGGTTTCTGAAATCGGTCATTAATTGATAAGATTATGTTTTGGCAAAACTAGTTAATTTTTTAGATAATACGATTAGGGTACGACGGTGCGACGGTATTGCGGTACGACGGTATGGCGGTACTAAGGTTCAACCGAAGTCGCACCATCGAACCGTCGAACCGTCGCACCGTCGCACCGTCGTACCGCCGTACCGTCGCACCGTCGCACCGTCGCACCGTCATACCGCCGCACCGTCATTTCCCCTTCCTCCAGTTCCTGAGAATATGACTGAAATTTGAAAACGCATTCTGCTTCTGAGGTGTAAAGATCCCCTCATTGGCAGCCTTGATGTCTTCAATTGTATAAAATGCCCTGGGATTAAATGCATTTATAAGGTCAATGACCTTGCCCAGTTCATTTCTCTGAACAATCGTATATACAAGATGAACTTTATCCCTGGCTCCGTGTGCCTCAACAGATGTTGCTCCATACCCGTTCGAATTGAGTTTCTGCACAAGTTCATTACCTCTTTCATTTGCAAAGATCCTTATCATCTGGATTCCCATCGCCAGTTTTTCCTCGATTATCATTCCAACCAGGTTTCCGGTTGCAAATCCTGCAGCATATGCTATGTAATTCATATAATTGTCGAGGTTCTGCATGATCTTGCTGATAGCTGTTATCCATATCAGAACTTCAAAGAAACCCAGTAATGGCGCAATGTTCCTCTTGCCTTTTGATACAAATATTATTCGCATTGTACCTATCGACTGGTCGCATATCCTTGCAAGGAAAATAAGAAGAGGCATTATTACATAACTGAAGAATCCGGAATCGGTGAAAGATGTTTCCATTGAAATCAGGTTTGGTTAAAATGTAAAGATAGGAATATTGGTATTACGGTGCGACGGTATGGCGGTACGACGGTATGGCGGTATTAAGGTGCGGCGGTACGAGGGTCAGCAGTATAAAAACTTTCAGACTTATGGACAATGGAGAAATAGAATTTTGTAAATTTGATTTATTGATCATGCAGGTGGAATAGCATGAATGAAAAAATGTCTTACAAAAATTATTGTGCTAAATGGGAAATTATCAAAAACTTCATGTATGGCAGCTTGCCAAAGAATTAGCTGTTAGAATTTACAGACTTACCGGTAATCAGTCATTTAAGAAAGATTTCGGATTTAAAGACCAGATGCAGCGTTCTGCAGTTAGTATTCCCAGTAATATTGCGGAAGGGGATGAGTCAGGTACAAATAAAAGCTCTGTAAGGTATTTCTACATTGCCAAAGGATCGGTAGCTGAATTGCAAACTCAAATAATTATTGCAGGCGAAATTGGTTATCTCGAAGCTGATATGAAGGAGGTCTTACTTAATGATTGTGATAGGATCTCAATAATGCTCAATAAAATCATAAAAGCAAGATCTTCATAACCCTACCGCCGTACCGCCGCACCGTCGCACCTTGAACTTTTTTCTACTACGATTGTTATTCAGAAGAAATATTAATTTACATTACGAATCTATTATATCTTTGACAAATTGTTTAAACAAAAAGAAACGAAGTATGAAAATCATCAAATCAATTATTCCGGCATTTATTGTAATTGCCATTTTATCATCAGTTGTTTCCTGTTCAGGAGGTGGTGAAAAGAAAGAGGCTAAATCAGGCGTTGAATATTACAGGGGACTGCAGTTCAGCGAAACCCCGTATGACACTGAGAAGGGTGTTCATCCTCTTACCGCTGATGAAGCAAAAACAATTAATAACTATAAATTTACTTATGACGAATCAGGAAGACTTGCTTCCGTAGAGTTTAACAGGAACAATGTCCTTCTGGCATATTCATCTATGGGTGCTGCAAAAATTGCTTATGAATATAAGGACAATAAGCAGATTAAACGCTGGTTCAGCAATACAAACGAGCAGATTGAATCTGCCGGAGCATATACAGCCGAATATACACTTGATGAAAAAGGTTTACGTACAGGACTTAAATTCTATGGAAAGGATGGTTCGCCGGTTGAAAACAGGAATAAGATACATTCATGGGTGTGGCAAATACTTCCCGACGGGATGGTTCAGGAGAAGAGATATAACCTTGCCAGCGTTGAGGTTGTAATGAATCCATTCTGCCCGTTCTATGAACTCAGGTTTTCATATAACGATAAAGGGTATGTAACCCGGATGGCCAATTATATGGGCGATACACTTTACAATTGTACAGCAGAGAATTGCGGTGATATAGGCGTTTCATATTTTACATTCACCCCGAATGAAAATGGGGATAATCTGAAATTCGAAGTTTTTAACGTTATAGGACAGATGTCAAACCTCTACTGGGGATGGTCAAAGTTTGAAACTAAGGTTGATGAGCATGGTTATGTGCTTGAAATGGCATTTTACGATCAGGACAATGAATACCTCGGCGGAAAAAATGTTCCGGTTTCACAGAACACTTATGATGCGCACGGTGCTGTTATAGAAACCAGGAACCTTGACAAGGACAGAAATCTCATAAATGATCCGGAAAGCGGTGTTGCAATTACCGAATACAAATATGATGAAGCCGGTAACAGAACAGAAACCCTTAGATACAATAGGGATAAAGAACTTGTTAAAGAGTAAACAGAGCCTCGGTTGAAGAATATGATGGCATTAAAATTTAAGAATGCAGCAGCAATACTGATTATTTCAGTTGTTGCTGCTTCCTGTTCGGGAAACAGATCAGGTGACGGCAGTGAATCCGGCCAAAAAACAGAAGCCCTTACTTCTGCTGAACCTGAATCCGTATTGTCAATTGATAATGAAACAACACTTCTTCTCAAAGACCTTGAGGAAAATGGTGATTATGTTAACAGCCAGGTATTTCCGTCGCTTATAAAGTCATCTATTGTACATGAGAGCCTCGGGAAAAATATTCTCGTGGTTGACCTCAGGCCGGCAGCACTTTATAAAACCGGACATATTAAAAGTGCTGTTAACAAAAAATTTGAAGAGTTGCCTTCATGGTTTGAAACAGGGATTAAACCATTTGAATATGATAAGATTATAATGGTTTGTGAAGACGGGCAGCTATCAAGCTATACCACATGCCTCCTCAGACTAATGGGATATGGAAATGTTTTTGCCATGCGCTGGGGTATGTCGGCATGGAACAACAAATTTGCACAAGCCGGTTGGTTTAAGGGACTATCAGGCAAATATGAGGCAAAACTTGATACCACAATTCATGAAAGACCCGCAGCTGTAAGGATGCCTGTTCTGGGTACCGGTTTGACATCCGGAGCAGAAATAGGAACTGCAAGATTCAAAAAACTCTTTGAAGAGGGGAGTGGTAACATACAGATAACTGCTGATGAAGTGTTTACCAATCCGCAGTCATACTTTATAATAAATCTTGAACGTAAGGATAAATACGAAGACGGACACATACCCGGTGCAATCAGGTATAAGCCCGATGCTACACTTGGATTTACAGAAGAGATGGCTTCTATATCATCCGACAAAACTGTTGTGATTTATTGTGGTACTGGTCATAATTCAGCATTCGCGACTGCATATTTAAGACTCTTTGGATATGATGCAAAGACATTAAAATATGGTAACAACAGCTTTATGTACGATAAAATGGTCGCGCAGAGGACTGCTCTTTCCTGGCTTCCATTCTCAAGTGCGGATGTGAATGATTTTGAAGTTGTCAAATAGATTTTACAAATCTTATTGTAATTCCGGCCGGGCCAATGTGTCAGGCCGGAATTCATATTTCAACACCTCTGGTTCAGTATCTTCCGATAGAATGTAAATATTCCCGGCACCCATCTGGCTCAGGATCATCCATGCCCTGACAGAAACGGATATTTCAGATGAGCTCAGCAGAACAGGACCATTATGGTTCAGAAGTTTTCTGATATTTTCCTTTTCAAGGATGTCTTCCGGAGAGATTGTTATTATTTCAGCCGGAAAATCATGTTTTATAACATCTTTTCCAAGAGTGACAAGTAGCTTTTCACCTTCAAGACCGGATGCTTTTCCGGGAGTTACCAGGTTAGATCCTGAAAATGAAGGTTCAGCATGTTTAACAGCATCAGCCTTAAAGTGATTGGTTCCGAAGGATCTTATAAGAACCAGAATGACAACCGGAACCAATATTATCAGTATCGTTTTATACTTTTTTATAAAATTCATATAGACATTTTTTATAGTAAAACATCCCCCTGTCCCCCTTCAAAGGGGGAACCGGGTCATTCGCAACCACCGTCAAGCTTTTTCGCAGCAACATGTCTCGCTTCAAAATATTTTCTTTTGAGACTGTCGGGCAGACTGTTTATCTCAGTAAAGATTTGTCCCGCTTTTCTCCTGTTCTCAAACAGTGCATTCTCCCTGGCTGAAATTCTCTCACCGGTAAAACGGCTGTTCATCACTGTGCTGAACCAATCATTAAGGCCTCCGTTCATTACGTACACATTGCTTATTTTCAGTCCCTTTGCTATGATCCATGCATTATTGGCATCAATGTCCCCATTTGAGTATAGGATATACTTCATATTGCCACCCGTCAGGATACCGGGTGCAATATCAATGAAACTTTCATATGGAATACTGATTGAACCTGGTATATTTAATTTACTGAATGCCTCCTGTGTCCTGAGGTCGATAAGCTGAACGGATGTGTCTTCAGTGGCAATGAACCGGGCTACCTGGTCGGTGGTGAAATAGGATGTCTGGTCAAAAGCACCTGCAACCAGTCTTTTTGGAGAAACGGTAAATGACCTGTTTCCGGTCAGTGGAAGCAAGGCCAGAATTATCCCCAGACCGACAAGTACTATTGAAATCTTTTCACGTATATTCATATTTTCAACTTTCAACTTTATACTTTATACTTCACTTGTTATATCAGGTCTGGCAAATTTCTTTTCAGCCAGTTCTGCTATCCAGAACATTACAGCGGCTGCAGCAATAAGAAGAAGTGTGAACAGTCCCGGGGAAATGCCCAACGCTTCATCAATCCTTACCGGACCTTTATAATTCCCGTTTGCAAGGATCTGAATATAAGGATATGTCTCAGCAAAAAGAAATGCTCCTGAAAGTCCTCCTGCTGCAAAAACCATTGCATCAATCTTCCCAATTGAAAGGGCGCTCAGACCGGTTCCCGGACAAAATCCCCCCATGATAAAACCTGCTCCCATAATTATTCCGCCGACAATAGCAGCAGTTACATAAAACTCATTGACGAATACAAGGTTGAGGTCGAGCAACCCGAAGTAGCTCAGGAATTGCGACCCTACAAGGGCAACTATTGCAGCTGTGAAGAATACTTTTATTACAGTTGTATCGTACCCGTAAAACATCCCTGCCAGTTTACGGCTCGAAGAAAATCCGGCCTGTTCCAGTGCGAAACCAAATCCAATACCTATCACCAGGGCGAATATTAAATCAACCCATTCCGGTAATCCTGCTAATGTAACTATTGGTCCCATATTAAATCCAATTTTTACGGAAAAACCACGCAAATACATAAGCTGAACCGAATATTGCCATCATTGTCACAAATCCGGCCAGGGATAGAACAGCCATCCCTGAGAGTGCGGCACCACTGGTGCAACCCCTTGCCAGCTGGGCACCATAAACAAAGAATACACCTCCCAGAAATGCAAATAGAAATCTTCTTCCGGTTGATATCTTCGGTGATTTTTCAACCTGGAGTTTTAATCTGCCCGAGAGAGCACCGGAAATAAAACCACCAATTACAACTCCTAATATTTCGAGAGTAAGCCAGTTTTTAAGAGGTTTACCATCATTCTCAAAATATTTGCTGTAATAAACTGAGTTGTCGGCATGAGATCTGTCAACAGCTCCAACTAGGGAAACCACGCAATATTTCAGTCCGCCGCTTGCGCCTAGTCCTCTTCCTGAAAGGTACATTGCCAGCAGGAGCACAAGTCCGAGCATTGTTCCTGCCAGGTATGGATTCATGTATCTGTTCTTCATTTCTTTTTAATTACTACCCGTAAGATTTTTAAATAATGATATAACATTGATGAACAATGGAAAGTTCAGGCATAAAGTTATTAAAGTTCGTTTAATTAAAATATACTGCCGGGGCATAAGGTTAATACTATAAATTACTAACAGGTGGTAATCTTGTAAGTGTAATAAAATCAGATATTTATAATTTGTAAAATACTTTCTTTAGTTCAAGGTATGTTAATAACTATTGAACCTAATTACCATGTAGATGTTTGGAAGAGTATGAACTTTGTAAATAATATAGAAATGAGTGTATTGATGAAAAAGATGGTTGTTATCATCTGTTTCTTCCTATTCTCACTGAATCTTTTTGCACCGGTATCAGGAGGGCTTGTTGCTGAAGTATCAGAGCCGTTGAAACCCTTTGGAAAATTGATTTATGCGATCGGGATGGTTGAAACCAAACTTGATACGCTGGCTTATAATCCTGAGGAAAAAGCAGTGGGATATTTTCAGATACGGCCTATCAGGCTCAGGGATTACAATGAGCGTACAGGCAGTAATTACAAGCTGAAAGAAATGTACGATTACGAAAAAGCTGAAAAGGTGTTCTTATACTACGCTTCACAGATCGGCCCTTACAATTTTGAGAAAATAGCAAAAGACTGGAACGGTTCAGGTAAAATGACCAGGGTTTACTGGAAAAAGGTGAAAAAGCATCTCTGAAACAATTTCCCGAAAAAAGGCTGATCACACTATAATTTAACTGTTTATTTTCAGCTAAATACGTGTGATCAGCGGTTTCTGACTTTAAGTTACTTAATTAGCAGGAACTAAGTCTTTTGTCTTTACTTTGGCAGGGGTGAATATACCTATAACACCCTTAAGGCCAACGCTCATTACAATATTGTAAAAGAAGACAAGAAATCCTGTCAGCAGGAGTGTACCGCATATAGCTGCAAGTATCATCAGCAGACTGAATTCCCCGTTAAAATAGAGTGTCCTTCTTAACATTCCGTTTAGTCCTGCTATTCCCATAAATGCTCCCATTCCAATACCTCCGGTAAGGTGACACCAGAAGTGTATTGTTACAAGTTTCTCACTATACATCTTTGCGCCGTTTGTAACAATAGGGAATAAAAGATAGATAGCAGAGTAAAGAGTCATTGTAAGACCAACCAGTACAGCAACATGCACATGAGGTCCTACCACCCACTGAGTATTATGAAGTATCCTGTTCAGACCGACATCAGCCTGCATAATTCCTGCCGGTACGGCAAGAGCAAATCCCAGGAGTCCGCCCAGGAGGAATTTAAGCGGGGGAGTCATCTTAAGAGGCCTTGCACTCCATAGTGTAGCCAGTGTGATGAAGAAGGCAAGTCCCTGTGTGATCAGTTCAAATGCTGTTACAAGTTCCCCTGAAACCACTTTAAGCATACCTGGCTGAGCCTGATCGGAGAGCAGGTGATGTGACCAGACGGTCCATGATACAACAAGTTCAAGCAGAAGTGCCGCACGGGCAATATTCTGCATGAAGAGTGGCTTTCCGGTTATCATCATTGCAAGAAGATACCAGGTACCTGCAACAAATATCAGGACTAGTCCGTCGGCAATGAGATCAAGACCCCACCAGAACCAGTTCTTATACAGCAGTGCATCTATTGCTGATTCTTTCAGATCGAATCCAAGAATTGCAGCTACCATATACACAAGGATTAACACTCCTGTAAAGAGAATGGTAGCAGTATTAAGTGCCATGTCAACACTCCCCCTTGCAACCGCAGCAACAGGCAATGGAACCAGGTGTTCTTCATTTTTTGATGAAAACAGGTTCTTTGCTGCAACGAGCCCCAGAGCTGAGGCAAGAAGTTTTCCTGCCGGCTGCTTATCCCATCCTTCTGGAGTATATGTAATTGTCTTAAAAATATTGATGATAAACAGAGCTGTTCCAACCATTATCAGAGCTATCCCGACAATAAAAAATGTTCCGCCCCAGACACTGAACTGAGTAAAATCAGCAGGAAGCGGCCAGTAAAGAGTGTAAAGAGGAGAGTAGTGACTGACAAATCCTGCAAACCAGAATATAAATGTACCTATTGTAATCAGCAGGAATGTCCAGTTACCCATTTTGATGCTCCATAAAGGTTTTTTCATAAGGAATGGAACCACGAAGAGGAAAGCACCACATACAATTGAATATGTTGAACCGAAAATACCGACAAGCGGATGTGCAGTTAAAATAGCAAAGAACTGCGATTCAGATATCTGAGGAAATGGTTTTATCTCGTATACACGCATCAGCATTCCCTCAATTATGACAAATCCGTAATAGATCAGGCCGACTACAACAAAACGAAGCAATAGTTTCTGCATCGGAGTAAGGGATTCTGGTTTGAAGAGGCCACCTTCACCTTTAATAAGTGTATTTATGAAACTCATAATTTTCAAATGTTAGTTGTTAGTTGATAATTAGTTTGCTGATCCTTCCGGAATAACATGAACTGCATCTTTAAGCACCATATTTATCCCTTTCGGCCCCGAATATTCGGTTGAACGGATTGAATAAACACCTTCACGGTCGAAATGCCAGAGAAGATCATTTCTGTGGCCCGGAACAACCTGCATCTGAAACATCATGCTGTTATCTTTTCTGAAAAGGCCGAATCCATAAGTCAGATCCTCCGACTGAACATCGAACAGCACCTTATCATTCACATTGATTACAAGTTTTTCCGAAGGCATAATAAACTGGTGATCCTTCACCTTTATTACAAAGGTCTTGTCAGGTTTGTACTCATCCCTGTTGAGGTCCATTTCTGCCCACGGAATTGTGTTGTAGGTGATCAGATGCAATGATACACCAAGTACTGCAAGAAAAGCTGTAAAAGTATAGAATAGACCCGGTTTTACCGGGAGGGAATCACCCTTCCCCGTAACTTTTATGCTGAACCAGGCCACAAGCAGAATAATGACTATACAATAAAATGTATATGCCATCGTCTGCCCTGTCAGAACCATTTCGGAATCAACCATATTACCTCCTTTTTTGTTAAATTAAATGATATAAAAATGTAGCATTTATTCTTAAAAAAATTACTTTCGTTTCGTAGATAAACTGTTTAATGTTGTCTCTTTCAGTATTTTAACTATATTACTTCTTGTTTGCTCCCAGGTAGTATGCATTGCACACTGGTTATCGAAGGGACACTCATTAAATCCCAGCATGCATCTGTTAAGTGTTTCCAGTCCGTCAGTTGCTTCAAGAATATCGGCAAGAGAAATTTTCTTTGTTGATTTACGGAAGATAAATCCTCCGTTCCTGCCCCTGTTGCTTCTGATAAAACCGCTTCTTGAGAGGTTTGCCAGAATCTGTCTCAGATATGGATATGGAATTTGGAGCTTTTTATTCAGTTCAGAAGCAGACATTACAGTATCCTGATTTGCTGCCATATAACTCAGGATATTTATTGAATAGGATGCTGTTTTACTGAAATTCATAAAATGATATGTACGTATATCATATTACAAAATTATAAAATGAAATCAGATTTCAAAGAATTATTGTTAATTTTTTCACAATAAAGACGGTATGACGGTACGAAGGTACGACGGTACGACGGTAGGAGGTTATGAAGGTATTATTAACCGCCGCACCGCCGCACCGCCGCACCGCCGTACCGCCGCACCGTCGCACCGTCGCACCTTTAATAAATATAGCTATCTTTAACGAAATAATAGTGATGAGCAGATTTAAACTTACTATCGAATATGAAGGAACCCGCTATTCAGGCTGGCAGATACAGAAGGGCGGAAAAAGCATCCAGGGTGAGATACTTGATGCCTGCAGGGATCTTTTTGAAGGTGCTGAGATTGATTTTTTCGGAGCAGGACGTACCGACAGTGGTGTACATGCCCTCGGACAGGTAGCTCATCTCGGAGTGGAAACGGAATTGTTACCACTTAAAATCAAATATGGTATCAACGATCGGCTTCCGGCCGATATAAGCGTCATAAATGTTGAGGAGGCACATCCCAAATTCCATGCCCGCTATGATGCCCATGCCCGCAGTTATATCTATCAGATCAGCAGAAGACGAACAGCTTTCGGTAAGAAGTATGTATGGTGGATCAAAGATCAGCTCAGCCTTGACAATATGAATGAAACTGTAAAGCTTTTCAGGGGTCTGAAGGATTTCAGATCTTTTACTGATGAGGAAGCGGAACAGTCTTCAACAAAAACTGAAGTATTTCACTCGGCAATCTATGATTATGGTGATCTTTTACTGTTCCATGTTGTGGGAAACCATTTTCTGTGGAAACAGGTGAGAAGAATGACGGGTGTACTTGTTGAGGCTGGACGAGGTAATCTTAAACCGGCTGATGTGGAGGGATTCTTCAGACAGAAGTCTGAAATACCTGCTAAACTCACTGCTCCTCCAAGCGGATTGTTTCTTGAAAAAGTATATTACAGAAATGAGGAGCTTGTCTATACTTCAAAACCTGTTATAAGATTCTAGCTGACCAGCATCTTATCTGGCCTGTTTATTATGCTTTTTGAATTGATTTATAAAATAATCCACACAATTTACTATCTTTTCAACAGATATGAAAATTATTAACCTTAACGTGAAAATATGAAAAGAAGGGATTTTATAAAGACGACTGCAATTATTGCTCCGGCTATCGGTATGTTTCCGGCAGATCTTACTGGTATTGAAAGGAAAACTGCTCCGGGAAAGATTGAGAAGAGATCCCTGGGACGTACCGGGGAGATGCTTTCCATGATAGGATTTGGCGGTATTCTGGTAATGAATGCTACCACTGAAGAGTCAGCTGACATTGTAAAACTGGCTATTGATTC
>Ga0129298_10000330_pt1 | contig 18358 bp, 12 predicted proteins | sample I19B2metaG_FD_94707 | JGI IMG/M metagenome (GOLD analysis project Ga0129298, IMG submission 94707) | Lake sediment bacterial and archeal communities from Gulf of Boni, Indonesia to study Microbial Dark Matter (Phase II) - ​I19B2 metaG | ecosystem: Environmental > Aquatic > Freshwater > Lake >... | reverse complement strand
GTCTATGCCGGCCCGCTGAACAAGTACCTGTTCCGCGGCAACGACCTGAGCGGCGGCAAGTGGGTAGTTCAGGGTGGGGTTGACCTCTATTACCAGAACTGGTCATTCGGCTACTGGACCAACTATCAGGGGAAGGCCGACAATGAACTCGGCATCGTACGGGGTGTCACCGAAACGGACATCTATCTGGAGTACGGCTTTTCCCCTTCAGACCTGATGACCCTTGCCGTCGGCAACAACCTCTACAGCTTCGACGGCACGACGACGAACGAACTGTATCTGAAGAGCAAGCTGAACACCATCCTCTCACCCACCCTCACAGCCTACTGGGACTGGGACAAGGCCAACGGGGACGGACTGTTCTTCAGCGCATCGGTTTCCCACGAAATGGAACTGGTCCCCTCCCTGCTCTCCATGACCGTCGGTGCCCTGGCGAGCTACAACCAGTACAACAACAACGCTGCCACCAATGTCAATTACGACCCGGCCCTGGGGGACGACATCTTCGACGGCGCCTACAGCGGCTTCCACAATTACGAGCTGAGCGCCAAACTCGACTACAAGCCCACCAGCTACCTCACCATCACACCGAGCTACCTCTACTCGGATGCCTTGAGCTCCAAGGCCAAGGACGTGGCAGGGATCAAGGAGCAGCACCTCTTCAGCCTGAAGGCGACGCTGGCATTCTAGCCGCCACGCCTGCGGGCCCGGAATGCCCGGAGAGGCACGCTCTTCGGGCAGCGGGCATGAAACAGCATGACGTCACAACAACAACGGGCCCGGTGAAAAATCACCGGGCCCGTTGACACATCCATACTCCGTAGACAAGTTTTATCCAGCCGGGTTGCAAGACAATCAGAGGATTGACAGCGTATCAATTTGCGAACGAGAGGCCGGTTGGAACTGGGAAGGCAAGCAAATAGTGATCATTCAGGGATCAGGAACTCCATCGCCTGCAGATCAACCCAGAGCGTCCTCTCCCCCGGCACCCCCCCCGCACCCAGCAGCAGCTTGCACACTTCTGCGGCCTGCAGCGAGGCAATCGCCGCCGGGGTAAAGGAGGGGTTTCCCAGCTCCTTCTCAAGCCCCCCCTGCTCCCCTTCGGCAGGGATCCAGTGCAATCCGCTGCCGGCACGATCGGGCAGCTGGATACCCAGCTGGCCATACCAGCCGGCAATGGCGCCCTGCACCAAAGGCAGCCGAAGCTGCAGGCACTGCTTCGCCAGTTCACGGCGGGTAGCCAGGTTGTCCAGGGCATCCACCGCCACCTCGGCACCCTGCAGCAGCTCGGCCCCGTTGGCGGCAGAAAAGGCGCACTGATGCGGCTCCAGCTCCACGGCAGGGTTGACGGCCCCGATCCTCAGCCGGGCGGCGTCAACCTTGGCTTGCCCCAGATTCTCCACGGTGCTGAGCAGTTGCCGGTTGAGGTTGTGCTCCTCGAAGCAGTCAGGATCGACTGCCCGCAGCCGTCCCACCCCGAGGCGGGCGAGGAGTTCCAGCACGTAGCCGCCAAGCCCGCCGCATCCGACCACGACCACGCTGGCACTGCACAGCCTGAGCTGCCCCTCGGTTGTGATGGTCTTCCGGTTGCGGATGTAGCGTGCCGGCAGCAGGCCGTGCTGCAGCGCGATCAGTTCCACTTCGCGCACGGAGCGGTTGAACCGTCTGGCCGCCGAGAGCTGGTCCTGCCAGGCCAGGAGCTCACCACGGCTTCGGGAGAGCAGAAACTCAAGCAACGGCGACGTTGTCATGGCCTGCCCCTGCGGGGGGAGTGACGGAGCTGGGCGGCACAAACTGTCCGCAAAAGAACCCTGAAGGCAGCGCCATCCGGGAGACGACAGGGGAGGCCATCGTCAGCGGAGGTCCGTCCGCCATCGGTAAGCTGCCTGCCGCTCTTCTCCTCCGGACTGTAGCGTCTGCCGACCATCACTTAAGCTCCGGCTTCAGGCAGCAGCCCGGCCAGTTCCGGCTCGAAGACTGCCCAGACCCTCTCCTGGAGTTCGGCCAGAAACTGCTGATTCGTGATTTCGGGGAGCCTGATGTTGGGGTTGCGGCGCTCCCATACCTCGGCCGGCAGGGTGTACTCTGCCTTTTCGTACCCCTGGCGGAGCTCCAGGGCCAGGCCCCGCAGGAAGGAGCGGCGTACCGCGGCTGCCAGCTCGTCGGTGGTCACCTCCAGATTGAACTCGCTCTTCAGGCAATCCACCACCATCTGGGTGCAGATCCCCTTGGTGATGTCGAAGAACTTGCAGAGGCCGATCATGTCGAAGCCGACGATCTGCAGCTTGGTCCTGGTGATCCCCTCCACCCAGGAGTCCATGTCCGATTTCCCCTCGCGGGTCAGCAGGCCGTAGGTCCCCATGGACATGTGGCCGCCGGCGATGGCCCAGGCGTAGCCAGGATTGGTCTCCGGCTGGTAGGCCGGGATCTCCAGCCCCTTGACATGGTAGGCGTAGGAGGTCTCGCCGGTGCTCTCCGACAGGCGCCACGAACCGCGGCCGATCTCCGGCAGCTTGCCAGTGCCGGCCATCACGACCAGCTCCCTTATATTCTCGTAGTCGCCGAACAGGGCGCCGTTCAGGAGCCGGCTCCCCGGATGCCGCTCATTGTAGGAGAGGAGGTAGGAGATGGTCACCCCCAGGGAGATGGAATCCATGCAGTAGTTGTCGCAGAGGTGGATCAGGCTGGCGGCCTGCACCGGGTCATGGATGCCGATATTGGTCCCCAGCAGGTTGAGCGGCTCATAGTCGAACTTGGCGAGGAAGCGCCCCGCGCTGCCGTCCTCCAGCTTTTCAAAGATGTTGTTGTGGCAGGTGATGCCGCAACGGTAGCAGGCCTCGGACCTGATCACCACCTGACCTTCGACCTGTTCGCGGCAGAGTTTCTCCGGCAGGTCGTCCCCCTGGGGGCGGAAGTTGTTGACCGGCACGGCATGGAAGGCCTGCAGCACGTCGTAGGCAGCCCAGGTGCCGCCACCGCCGCCGCGGCTGATCGGCTGGAGCCTTGCCGACCCCCCCCCTTTGACCACGTTGAGGTTGACCGCCTTGACCTCGGGTGACGTCGGTTTCATCTTGTCGCTGCTCTGGGCCACCAGGGCCAGCAGGTTCTTGTACCCCATCAGGCTCCCCATCCCCCCCCGGCCGGCAAAGCGCATCTTGTCCTCGCCCGATTTGAACTGGTTGTCGGTGGAGAGCGCCACCGCCCCCATGTAGACGTTCTCCCAGTTCTCCCCGGCCTGGCCGATGGCGGCGACGTGGGCGCCTTCGCCGTATTCCCGGCGCAGGGCCATCATCTTCTCGTGGGAGGTGAGGCCGACCAGGTGCCGTGCCGGCTTAAGCTCCACCGCCGGCCCCTCGGCGGTCTCCCTGACCAGGGCGTAGACCGGTTCGGGCGAGCGCCCTTCGAAGATCAGTTCATCCAGGCCGGTCCACTTGAACCTGGGGCCGAAGTTGCCGCTCCCTGTCGCCCACATGGCCGCCGGCAGCCCCTTCTTCGACCCCTTGATCGGGCTGTACCCCGAAAAGTAGGTGCGCAGGCCGGTCATGGCGGTACTGCCGGTCAGCAGGCCGGTATTGACGATCAGAGGGTTCTCCTCGCAGTAGGCATGGGTGATCCGCCGCTCCGCCAGGAGCTGGAAGGAGCGGCCGAAGCCACCCAGCACATCTTCCAGGTTGCGGCAAGGAACATCCTCCAGTCGGATGCTGCCGCTCTTCAGATCGACCGTACCACGGGTATAGAGTATGGCCGCGGGGTCAGCTGCAGGATGGGTGGTCAGGATTTTCATAGAAGTTCTCCTCCGACATGAAATAGTGCATGGCAAGAATGTATGTCAGCCGCCGTCGATAAACGGCAGCAGAGTTATGGTGTCACCGTCCCGGAACTGGTCATCGATAGCGGCATGGCTGCCGTTGATCAGGACGATCCCCAGCAGTGAAAGGGGGATGCCGAGTTCACAGACAATATCCCTGACAGTTGCCGTCTCCGGGTAGCAGCGCCGCTCCTCCCTGAAGCGATCGATGCGAAAAACCCCCACCAGCCTGACGGTCACCTGCATGGTGTCCCCCTGTCGGCACTGCATGCCGCTGCAGCCGTATCTCCCCGCAAGGGGGCAGATCCCGGTCCGGTTGATTGCAGGCCGGCCCGGAATCTCCCCTGCCGTTTACAGATTGTTGCGTACAACGCTTCCATGATGCTCCCCTGGGGCTATCCGCCACTGATGCGAGGCATCAGCGCGAGGGAGTCCCCTTCAGCCAGCGGTTGGTCGAGGTTGGCAGGGGTGCCGTTGCGCAGGGCGATACCCACCTCCCCGAGCGGAATGCCGAGCTCCTGGACGATCTCCCGGAGCGTTGCCCGGTCACTGAAGACGCACGTCTCTTCCTTGAATCTGTCGGTTTTGAGGGAAGCGAACATCTTTATGGTTATACGCATCGGCGACCCCGCGTCAAGTCGTTTGGGCCGGCTTTACGAGCCTCTTCAGGCGAGTCTCCACCAACGCCTGATAGTCGTCTGCCTGGTCGCTGCAGTATACCATGGAGGAGGCGATTTCACTTGAAAGAATCGCATACCGGTACTTGGCCGGCAGCCGGCTGATTCTGTTGCGATACCGGGCGGCAGTCAGCAGCCTGGGGAGGTGGCTCAGGATGGCGGCGCGGTAGAGCGGCCTGTCGCATAGGTGCGGATTGTTCTGGAAGAAGGAGAAGAGCCGGGCGTAGTGGGCATTGATTTCAGTACTGATCGCATCGGATATCTCGGTATAGAGCATGGTTCCCCCTGCCTCGCGGTGGCGGCGGAAGATCAGTTCCGCTTCATCACGGGCGCGTTTCTTGAGGATATCCAGCACATCGGCAACATAGGCCTGCTTCTGGTCGAGAAACTCCCTCTCGCTCAGCAGCAGGTTGGCGATGATCTCGTAGGAGGATGAGATCACGCCGCACTTGTTGGCCGAGGCGTCACGCATGATCACGACCCCCCCCCGCTGCAGCTCCACCCGTGCCCCGGGGGTAAGGAAAGAGTTGGCCCCCTCGACGATGGCACGGGTGAGGGGGGTCCCATCCTGGGCAAAAAACCGGCCGAAGTTGTTGACGTCAACGGTCTCCGGCCTGCCGCCGGCCGGGATGAACAGGTCGGCCTCAACCGTGAAGATCAGGCTGTTGTACTCCCGGTAGAACTCGTCATTCGACACCCAATGCTCTTCCAAACCCCGATCCGTGCGGAGCATCTTGCGGAACAGCTCCCGCATGCCGTCACGGCGCTTCTGGTTGCGGTAGATGATGAAGCCGCCGGGGTGGAGGGCCTCCGGGTCGAAAGCCTCGATATCGGCCTGCAGCACCACCCTCCCGAAGGCGTCATGGTCGGCGCCGGCCGGATCATAGAGGGCGCCGGTGCCGTCCAGCACCAGCCTGATCTGGACCCGGGGGCACTGCTCCAGCAGCAAGCGCATGGCATTGCCTGCCACATCGCCATTGGGGCCGCCGGTGAACTTGACCGAGAAGGGGTCGTGGTGGATGTCGATTCCCAATCGGGCCATGGTGATCTCGGCAAAGGTTACCACCCCGGTGGAGGTGACGCCGAACTCCTTGTGGTTGATCCCCACCCTCTTGCTGGACATTATGCCGATCCCCAGCAGGTAACCGCGCCTCACCGACTGGACCGCCACCAGCTCCACCATGGCATCGTGCATGTTCTCATCCGGGCCGAGCTCGATCGGCTCATCCTCGCCGTAGTAGTCCACCACCCGCGGGTCCTTGGCACGCCCATGCTCGGTGACGAAGATGTCCAGGAACGCATTGATCAGGCCGAACTGCAGCTTGTAGAGGCGCTGGGTGATCACCTCCCGGTCGCTCACCCCGGCGGCGTCCAGCACCACCACCATCTTGGAGCCACCCTCGTAGATATCCTTGTTCTTCAGGTGCTGGGTGTGGGCCAGGACGTAGTTCTCCCGAAAGAGGGTGTTGGCGCAGGTGACATAATCGTCGCGGCCGTTGGTGATCAGGGTGCGCCAGCCACCGCGGGCGATGTCCGAGAAGCCGATGTGGTACCCCGACCCGTAGCGGCCGTAGAAATAGGTGATCCTGAACGGTCGCTCCGGGGGGAGGTCGCAGGTGAACTTCCGCTCAAGCTCGGCCAGGTAGGCCGGATCGATGCGAAAAGCCAGGGCACTCTTCTCCAGCACGAAGAAATTCGTCTTGAGGGTATGACGGATGAACAGCAACGCACAGCGGAAGATCGTCCGGCGGAAATCGTCGAGAAAGCGGTGGCCGGTGTTGTAATTGTCGACAACGAGCGTGCTCTCCTCCAGCAGCTGCTGGTAAGCTGCCCCACGCTCGGCGAGCATGGGGTCGAAGCGGGTCTTGAACAGCCTGACCAGTTGCAGCGCGATGTCCGGGTGGTTGAGAAATGCACGCATGATCCCTTCAAGATCGAAGGTCTCCGGCAGGGTGTGGGCAAGGTTGGTGTGGCAGAAGCCTATCATGGCGTTCACCAGCAGGGCGTCATCGCCGCTCATCACCCGGTTCGTCACCAGCTGCTCATAGGAGGGGGAGGCGGTCGAGAGGATCTGGGTGGCGTACAGTTCCTGCCGCAGTCGCCGGAACTCCTCCGACTCCTTGGTGATCGGCCTGCCGTCTCTGGTGGTGACATAGAAGGAACCGAGGAAGTAGGGGTGGATGCCGTTACTGATGGTGAGGCAATATGACCTCTTGACGCTCACCTCCAGGCGATTGAAGATCTCCATCACCTGCAGCAGGAAGTCCCGTTGCGGCGGGTTGCCGACCGCAAAGAGGAGCCGGGCCTCATCGGTGCCATCCGCACGGCCCGCCTGCTCCACATCCAGGTAGATGCCGTCATGCCGGATGGCCTGCTGGTAGAGCCAGAGGACCCGTGCAACGCGCATGGGGGGAGAGATCCTCACGTAGGCCGGATTGTTAAGCCAGAGGATCCGGAGCAGCTTGTCGAGCCCCCGGTGATCGAAGGAGGGGTATCCCTGTCGCAGTGCGGCAGCCACTTTCCTGCGGAGAGCAGCCGGCAGGTCGTCAGTCGTCGCACCGGCAATCTCGGCAGCAGACTTGCGGTCGAACTCGAAGCGCTGGATCTCCAGGTGGTGCCCGGAATCCGGGAGTGGCCCCTCCGACACCGCGAAGTGGGCGTAGGAGATCTCCCGCTCCTTCAGTGTGCTGAGGGTCTCGTACAGGGAGCCCGGGCGGTTGAGTACCGCCAGCAGCAGCAGTTTTTCCCGGTCCGCCAGGATCATGCGACGGTTATGGGCCAAGTGCTGCAGCGAGGTGACGAGGATGGAGAGGGGCTCCACATCATTCTGCATCGTGATGAAAAAGTACGGGTGCGTATTGCTCTGCACCCACGCCAGATTCCGCTCGTAAAGACTCTTGCAGGCGGTGATGCTCCGCTTTACCTTGTCGGTCAGCCCATTCTCTCCGAGTGACATCTTGTTGACACCTCCGTGCTTTGATCGGCCACTAAGGGCGGCGGCCGCAGAATGATCCTGCTGATCACGTTGAGATAGCACATAATGTGCCACTTTGTCGGCAGATGCCGAACGGTGCCACCCGTGCGGCAACAACAATAGAAAATTGTTTGTCTCCAAGGGGTTATCAGGCGGCCATTTTACTCAGGCAACGGCAACATGTCCTGCCCGCCGCCCGTTACGCTTCCGCCCTCAATGCAACATGGCATCAACGGCACATTAGCCACATCCCGGCATCCCGCAGGGATAGCGGCAGATAACTGCCGAAATTCCCTATCGTTACACCCGGGCCACCCTGAGCGCAACAGCTCAAGCCACCCGGCTAGAACCGGCATTACTGCCGCATGACCGAATTCACTATTGCATATATAATGCATATATGCATTAATTTGATTCGTCTACACAGATGTCTCGCGCACCCCCACACATGCAATACGGCGTTAGGAAATGGAGATGCCATGAACGATCAGTTGATGACTGACCTCGAATCCCCCTCCTCACAGGCGAGCCCCTACCTGTCGGCGTTCAACAGCGCGCAGTACAATGCCATGGGGGACGGGATCACCGCCATTGATGCCTACGGGACAGTGATCCTTTCGGACAAAATCAGCCGGGAATCCCTGGAGATCTATCCGAAGCGTTCCCTGGCTGAGCTCTACCCGGGACTGTGGGACGTGGTGGTCGAATGCATGAACGACCGGCGACCGCGCCACGAAATATCCCTGCAGCGCGGCGATTCCAGCTTCTTCGTCTCGGTGAACCCGATCGTTGTCGACGATGCAGCCATCGGCGCCACCTGCGTCTTCGTCGAAAACACAACCATGGGGATCCTGAGCCGTCAGCTCCGATCCTTCCGGGAGCTCTCCAAGGAGCTGGCAGCCATCATCGACTCCTCGTCCGAGGGGCTGTGGGTCTGCGATGGCGCCGGCATCATCCTGCGGGTAAACCCGGCATCTGAACGACTGAACAATCTTCGCAAGGAAGAGGTGATCGGCAGGAACGTCAGCGAACTGGTCGAGGAGGGGATCATCGACCGTTCCGCGGTGGCAGAGGTAATGAAAAGCAGGTCGGTGGTCCATCTGATGCAGGGGATCGCCGGCCGCAAGCTCATCACCACCGGCGTGCCGGTATTTGACGACGATGGCGAGCTGATCCGGGTCGTCGTGACCGAGCGCGACATCACCGAGATCGACCGGCTGCAGCGGGAACTGGAGGACCAGGAGGCGCTCAAGGGGCAGTTCTGGCATCACATGATGGAACAGCAGCAGGTCGAGCTCGCCACAAGCTCCATCATCGCCAAGAGCCCGGAGATGATCAAGGCCCTGCGCCAGGCGATCAAGGTCGCCGCCGCCGATTCGACGGTCCTGATCCTCGGGGAGTCGGGGGTCGGCAAGGGGCTGTTCGCCGATCTGATCCACCAGAACTCCTCCCGGGCCACAAAGCCGCTGATCAAGCTGAACTGCGGTGCCATACCGGAATCGCTGATCGAATCGGAACTGTTCGGCTACGAGAAAGGGGCCTTCACCGGTGCCAACACCACCAAGCCCGGCTACCTGGAGCTGGCGGACGAGGGGATCCTGTTTCTCGACGAGATCGCCGAGCTCCCCCCCCCATCACAGGTCAAGCTGCTCCGCTTCCTGGAGGATGGCCGGGTGACCCGCCTGGGGGGCACGACCGGCCGCAAGGTGAACGTGCGGATCATCGCCGCAACCCACCGCGACCTGGAAAAGATGGTGGAGGAGAAGACATTCCGCCTCGACTTCTACTACCGCCTCAACGTGGTCCCGCTGCACATCCCCTCCCTGAAGGAGCGCAAGAACTGCCTCCTCTCCCTGCTGAGGCACTACATCGATTATTTTGCCGCAAAGAACGGCACCACCAAGCGGCTGTCACGGGGGGCCACCGATGCACTGCTTGCCTATGATTATCCCGGCAACGTCCGCGAACTCATGAACCTGTGCGAGCGCCTGGTCGTCATGTCCGACTCGGAGGTGATCGACCTGAAGGACCTGCCGCGCCAGTTTTCCCGCCAGATGGAGGACCCCCAGAACCTGACTGACAGCTGGCCCCGCGAAATGAATCTGGACCAGATCGTCGGCAGTATCGAGCGGAGCCTGCTGGTCGACGCCATGAAGGAGTGCGGCAACCAGTATCGCATGGCCGATGCCTTGGGCATCCACCAGTCAACCGTGGCGAGGAAACTGAAAAGATACGGCCTTACCTAGGGTTTGTCACTGCGGACAAGAGCGTCGGGCAGACAGTGAAAAGCCGGGGTTCATGAGCAATGCAGAAACCCAGTGACTGTCCGATTGCCATGGATGGTCCAGAGGCCCACTTGGAGCTGGCTGCTGCAGAGTGCCTCTGCCAACGTCGACCGGACAAAAAAAGCCCCCCCGGAGATCACGGGGGGGCTTTTGTCATGTCACATCGGGCCGTTTACTGGCCGCAGCACTTCTTGTACTTCTTGCCGCTGCCGCAGGGGCAGGGGTCGTTGCGGCCTGCGTTCCTGGCGCTTTTCGCAGGCTGCTTGGCCGGCTCCTCCTCGCTGAAGTTGAAGGAGAGCTTCTGCTTCCGCTGCAGCTGCTCCTCCTCCAGGCGCTCCACCTCGTCCTCCAGATCCTCACCCCCGGAGAGCTGCACCCAGAAGATCTTCTCCACCACCTCGGCGCGGATGCGCAGGATCATGGCCATGAAGAGGTTGAAGGCCTCCTTCTTGTACTCCTGCTTCGGGTCCTTCTGGGCGTAGCCGTGCAGGCCGATCCCCTCCTTGAGGTGGTCGATGGAGAGGAGATGGTCCTTCCACTGCTGGTCGATGGTCTGCAGCATGATCACCTTGATGAGGTGGTCCATGATCTCCTCGCCGAACTGCTCCAGCTTGCCGTTGAACAGGGCAATCACCTGATCCTTGAGGAGCTTCCTGAAGTTGTCCGGGGTCAGCCGGGCAACGGTCTGGTCGGGGAGATCCAGCTCGATGGCAAAGGTGCGGTACATGGTCTCGGCGATGCCGTCCCAGTCCCACTGGTTCCCGGGAACCTTGTCGATGGCGTAGGCACCCACCACGTCGCCGATGGTCTCGTCCAACATCTCCATGAAGCTGCCGCGGATATCCTCCCCCCCCAGGATTTCCCGACGCTGGGTGTAGATAACCTCCCGCTGTTTGTTCATGACGTCGTCGTAGTCGATGAGGTGCTTGCGGATCTCGAAGTTGTGGGCCTCAACCTTCTTCTGAGCGTTCTCGATGGCCCGGGAGATCATGCCGTGGGTGATGGCCTCCCCCTCCTCGATCTTGAGGAGGTCCATGATCTTGGCGACACGCTCGGAGCCGAAGATGCGCAGCAGGTCGTCCTCCAGGGAGAGGTAGAACTTGGACGAACCCGGGTCACCCTGGCGGCCGGAGCGGCCGCGGAGCTGGTTGTCGATCCGCCGCGATTCGTGGCGCTCGGTGCCGAGGATATGCAGACCGCCGAGCCTGATCACCTCTCCATGCTCACCGGAGCAGATCCCCCGGAACTCCTGCAGCTTGGCCGCTGCCTGCTCCTCGCTCGCCTCGGGGTTCTCCCTGAGCCACTGCTTGGCCATGCCGTCGGCATTGCCGCCGAGGAGGATGTCCGTACCCCGGCCGGCCATGTTGGTGGCGATGGTCACCGCCCCCTTGCGCCCTGCCTGGGCGACGATCTCCGCCTCCCGCTCGTGCTGCTTGGCGTTGAGGACGTTGTGGGGGATCCCCTGCTTCTTCAGCAGGGCGGAGAGGACCTCGGACTTCTCGATGGAGATGGTACCCACCAGCACCGGCTGCCCCTTGGCATGGAGCTCCTTGATCTCCTCGATGACAGCGCTGAACTTCTCCCTCTCCGTCTTGTAGACCACGTCTGGGAAGTCCGGGCGAAGCAGCGGCCTGTTGGTGGGGATGACCGTCACGTCCAGGCTGTAGATCTTGTGGAACTCCTCCGCCTCGGTGTCGGCGGTGCCGGTCATGCCGGAGAGCTTCTCGTACATGCGGAAGTAGTTCTGGAAGGTGATGGTGGCCAGGGTCTGGTTCTCCTTCTCGATCACCACCCCCTCCTTGGCCTCGATGGCCTGGTGCAGGCCGTCGGACCAGCGGCGACCCGGCATGAGGCGGCCGGTGAACTCGTCGACGATCATCACCTCGCCGTCCTTGACCACGTAGTCCACGTCGCGGCGGTACATGGCATGGGCGCGCAGGGCCTGGTTGACGTGGTGCAGGACCACCATGTTGCGCGGGTCATAGAGGTTGTCGATCTTCAGCAGCCGCTCCACCTTGAGGACACCCTCCTCGGTGAGGGTGGCCGACTTGGCCTTCTCGTCGATGGTATAGTCGCCGGTGTAGCTCTTCCGCTTGCCGGAGAGGGTGTTGGCCTCCACCTCCTTCACCTCCCCCTTGACCAGCTGGGGGATGATCCGGTCGATGACGTAGTACTTGTCGGTGGAGTCCTCGGTGGAGCCGGAGATGATCAGCGGGGTGCGGGCCTCGTCGATGAGGATGGAGTCCACCTCGTCGACCACGGCAAAGTAGAACGGCCTCTGGACGTAATCCTCCAGGGCGAACTTCATGTTGTCCCGCAGGTAGTCGAAGCCGAACTCGTTGTTGGTGCCGTAGGTTATGTCGGCGGCATAGGCCTCGCGCCGCTCGTCGTCGTCAATACCGTGGACGATCACCCCGACGGTGAGGCCGAGGAACCTGTAGAGCCTCCCCATCCACTCGGAGTCGCGCCTTGCCAGGTAGTCGTTGACCGTGACGACGTGCACCCCCTTGCCGGTGAGGCCGTTCAGGTAGGAGGCCAGGGTCGCCACCAGGGTCTTCCCCTCGCCGGTCTTCATCTCAGCGATCTTGCCGGAGTTGAGCACCATGCCGCCGATGAGCTGCACGTCGAAATGGCGCATCCCCAAGACCCGCTTGCCGGCCTCGCGGCAGACGGCGAAGGCCTCGGGGAGGATCGACTCAAGGCTCTCCCCCTTGCGGTAGCGCTCCTGGAAGTCGGCCGTGCAGCCGCGCAGCTCGTCGTCGGAGAGGGTGGCATACCTGGCCTCCAAGGAGTTGATCTTCTCCACGATCGGCCAGAGACGCTTGAGCTCCCGCTCGTTCTTGCTGCCGAATACTTTCTTGATCAGGTTTCCCAGCATATGCAATTAATCTCCCGAAAATGTGTGTGGCACAAAGAGATAGAAAATATCACAAAGGCATCCCCCCCTCAAGACAAAAGGGGGGCTGCTAGCGGGGCAGAGACTCGTATATGGACGGGTACTCGGCCGACCAGTCGACCAGCAGCTGGCTCCGCTTCATGCTCTGGGCATTGAACGCCTCCATCTCCCGCAGGTAGGCGGCATAATGCCTGTCGTACCCCTTGTTCTCCGCCTCGTGGCCTAGGGTTATCCCCTCCATGTTGTCGTGGCAGAACTGGACGAAATCCGTTGCCGTGGAGAGAAACTTCCCCAGCGCCGCCAGGTAGGGCTTCTCCACCTCCCCGTCCAGCCTTGCCAGGGGGAGGAACCTGCCGTGCCCCCCCTCGGCGAGTCGCCCCTTCACCTCGCTCACGTAACCGCTCAGGGCGGCGGAGCTCCTGGCCGCGGCCATCTCCGCCTCCCGGGCGTAGGTGAGGAGCTGCAGCGAATCCCTGGCACGCTCCCGGGACATGATGTTCATCTGCTTGTCGAGCCGTTCCAGGGCGCGCCTCACCAGGGCGGAGCGCATGGAGTGCTCGGCCGCCAGCCTCTCCACTTCCAGCACCAGTATCTTCTCGGTCACCACCTCGAGGGGCTTGACGTTGGCTCCGAAAACCCCATGGGGGAGGAGAAGCATGAGGAGAAGGGGGACTATTTTGCCAATCCTGATCATATCGTCACCTCGGCGCGGAAAGTGGCGGCACGGCATGGCGCCACCCTACTCGGCGCCCCCCCCTTGGGAAGGATCGTCGCCGGCGCAGCGGTTGTAGTCGTCCTGGAAGCGGACGATGTCGTCCTCACCCAGGTATTCGCCGCTCTGCACCTCGATGATCACCAGGGGGATGACCCCCGGGTTCTCCAGGCGGTGGTTCTGCCCCATGGGGATGAAGGTGGACTCGTTGATGTTGACGATCTTCTCCTCGTCGCCGCAGGTCACCCTGGCGGTGCCGGAGACGACTATCCAGTGCTCGCTGCGATGGTGGTGCATCTGCAGGGAGAGCCGCTGCCCCGGCAGCACCTCTATCCGCTTGATCTTGTACCCCCCCTGCTCGTCCAGGACGGTGTAGGTCCCCCAGGGGCGTTCGCCGCGTTCCATGACTGCCTCCTCATTAGATATTAAGTCGCTAGATCGTTCGCTCCGCTCACTTGCGAGACGCAAGACGTGATGGCCTTCTCACTTCTCACTTCTTCCTGATTTCCAGGTACTCCTTCAGCGCCTCCCGCCACGGGCGGGGGACAAAGCCGGCATCCGCCGCAAGCTTGCCGCAATCCAGGGTGGAGTAGAGGGGCCTCCTGGCCGGCCGGTTCAGCTGTTCGGTGCTCATGTGGCTCACCGTCACTGCCACCCCCTCCTCGACGAAGATCGCCCGGGCGAACTCGTTCCAGGAGCAGAAGCCGGCGTTGGCCACATGGTAGGTGCCGCAGCACCCCTTATCCAGCAGGGCCTTGATCGCCAGGGCCAGGTCGCGGGTGAATGTGGGGGAGCCGACCTGGTCGTCCACCACGGAGAGCTCGCTCCGCTCGGCCGCCAGGCGGAGCATGGTCTCGACGAAGTTCTTGCCGTGCAGGCCGTAGAGCCACTGGGTCCTGACGATGAGGAACTCCGGCGCCATGGCGGCGTTCAGCTCCCCGGCCAGCTTGGATTCGCCGTAGATCGACAAAGGGCCTATGGCATCGTCCTCCAGGTACGGCTCACCCTTGTTGCCGTCGAAGACATAGTCGGTACTCACCTGCACCAGCTTGGCGCCGATCTCCCTGGCGGTCAGGGCCAGCAGCCCCACCCCCTCGCCGTTCACGGCCATGGCCTGCTCCACGTTCGCCTCGCAGCCGTCCACGTCAGTGTAGGCGGCGGCATTGACGATCAGCCGCGGCCTCAGGGTGAGGAGCGACTTGCGCACCGACGCCAGGTCGGTAATGTCCAGCTCCGGCAGGTCCAGGCCGCGCACATCCCCCTCCAGCACCTCCATCAGGTCGTGGCCGAGCATCCCCTTGGCCCCTACGACAACTATCATCGAATCCCTCCATCTGTTCTTTAGTATCAGGAAAATGCAAGACGCAAGATCGTTCGCTCCGCTCACTCGCTAGACGCTAGACGAAAATGCCTTCACTTCTCACGTCTGGCGTCTCACTTACTCCGCAACAGGCTCAGAAAGCCCGCAGGGGTCCGACTACCCCGAGCCCGGAGAGGGTGAAGCTGAAGCTCAGCTCGTTGTTGTCCGGCCTCTCCCGGTAGGTGAGGTTCAGGCTCCAGCACTGGTGCCTGTACTCCACCGAGTAGAGCGACTCCAGGAAGCCAGGCTTGTCGAAGGAGTACCTCCCCATGGCGGAGAGGGTGAAGGGGCTCAGCCCCTTGTAGGTGAGTCTCCCCTCCAGGTAGTCGAGGCGGTCCTTGGCGTGATGCCAGTAGAGGCTGAGCCGCTCCCCCTTGGGATCCCCGCCGTCCACGCCGACGGTGCCGTTGCTCAAGGTGCCGCTGTAGGGGCTGACCCTCAGGTCGGTGAAGATACGCAGATCCGCCAGGGGGAAGAGCTCGGCCTTCAGCCGCGTGTCGGCAAACGGGCGCCCCCCCTCCACCGGAACCAGCAGGTCGCGCCGCTCCCCGCTCAGCTGGTACTCCTGGACAAGGTTCAGGCGGAGAAGGTCACGGTACTCCGCCTCCCCCCCCTTGAGGCTCTTGCCGGTCACCAGGTTCAGCAGGGAGAGCCTCACCACCTGGCCGGTTGCCGGCCGGTCGTCGTAGTCGAAGAAGGGGAGGCCGCTTTCATCCCGCTTTTCGCGGAATGAGTAGGAGATTTCGGGGGCAACTGCGTGCCTCACCCGGCTCATCCCCGCCAGCTGCACATCGAACGCCCGGGCCAGCTCGCTCCGCAGGGAGAGCCCACCAAGGCTCCCGCCGCCGCCGTGCCAGCCGTCGGCGCCTCCGGTTTCATCGGCATGGTAGAGGCGCTGGTCGTACCCCCCCCAGAGGGAGCCGTCCACAAACTCCCCCATCCGCCAGGAGTATCCTATCCTGGGGGTGACGGCAAGGCGCTCCCCCCTCCCCCCGACCTCCCGCTCCATGTGCACCAGGGATGACTCGCCGGAGATGGAGAACGGGGTGCTGCCGATCCTCCGGCCGCTCTCCATGATGCTCAGGTAGGGGAGCTTCTGCAGGGTGGCGCGGTTGCTGCCCCCCTCCAGGTCGCTTATGTACTCGGCCCCTCCGGTAATAAGGAGGCTCCCCAGCCGCCGGGTGAGAAAGGCGTTCGTACCCAGGTACTGCTTGTTGTATTCGCCGCTATTCACCCCGTAGTCGCGGTAGAAATCCCTGTCCGTGACCAGGTTCACGTCGGCGCGCCAGTAGGTGTCGGCGGAGAAGTTGACCTGCTGCTTGAGGGCCAGGTCGCCGCGGAACTCCCCCCTGTTTTCATCGTAGATCAGGTAGCCCCGGTCGTGGCCGTGCCCCCTGTTTTCCGACAGGTAGCGGTACTCGGCCCCGAGCCCCACCCCGCGCTTGGACTGCATGTCCAGGTCGAAGGTGGCATCGCTGCTGGGGGAGATGGCCCAGTAGTAGGGGATGTCCAGGAAGGCCCCCTTCTTGCTGGAGTTGCCGAACTTGGGGAAGAAGAAGCCGGACTGCCGCTCGGTCATCACCGGGAAGAGTATGTACGGCATCCAGAAGACCGGGGTCTCCCCCAGGTAGAAGTAGGCATTGCGGCCGGTGGCGAAGTCGTTCATGGAGACCTGCAGATCTTCCACCTCGAAGCGCCACCCCGGCCTGTCGCCGTCGCAGGAGGTGATGCTCCCCTGGCGCAGGCGGTACTCCTCGTCGCCGCTCTTCTCTATCTCCGCACCCTTGAGATGCAGGTTGCTCTTCTTCACCAAGAGGTGCCCGTTACGCACCATGCCGGTGCGTGGCCCCACCTGCAGCGTGGCGCTGTCGCCGCTAAGGACGTCGCCATCCTTGAGGAGCCTTACCTGCCCGGTGGCGGTAACCACCCCCTCCCCCTGCAGGTAGGTCGCCATGTCTGCGTAGAGCCTGGCCCCGTTCCAGAGAACCTCCACGTTCCCTTCGGCATGGATGCTCTCCTTGTTCCGGTCGTGGCTCAGCTTGTCCGCGCTGAGGCGCACCTCGCCGGAGTGGGATGGCGCCTCTTCGGCGGCGGCCGAGGCGGCGGTCATGGCCGCCATGATGACAAATGCAAGGAAAACTCTGAAAAACACCGGCACCTCTGTATAACGCAAGGGGGTCAACCCCTTATCGGCATGAATTCCCCGCCGGCCAGGAGGGAGCGCGCCTCGCCGACGGTAAAGAGTGAGCCGCAGACCAGCACCAGGTCCCCGTCCCCGGCAAGGGCCGAGGCCAGCTCCAGGCCGGCGCGCACCGTGCCGCCGACAGCCGCATCGGCTCCGCAACGGCGGCAGAACTCCGCGAGGGTCTCTGCCTCCAGGGCCCGCTCAAGGGTTGGTGCAACGGCAATTATCCGCGCAGCCATCGGCATCAGGGGGCGCAGCAGCTCCTCCCAGGCCTTGTCGGCCATCACCCCCGCAACCAGGAGGAGCCTATCGTACTCCAGCTCTGCCAGGGATTCGGCCAGGGCGGCCGCACCGGCCGGGTTGTGGGCGCCGTCCAGCATGATCCGGGGTGGACCGGGGAAGAGCTCCATCCGCCCCGGCCAGCGGGCAGCTGCAACGCCGCCTGCCAGGGCGCCGTCGTCGACAATGAACCTGGGGGGGGCAAGCAGCCGCGCGGCTGTGATGGCGCAGGCCATGTTCCCACCCTGGTGGCGCCCCATGAGCCCGGGGGTGAGCCGGCCGAGACTGTAGTCGCCGGCGCTGTAGGAGAACCCTTGCCCGCCACGTTCGCAAAGGAAGTCCTCGCCGAAGACGAAGCAGGGGGACCCGGCTGCTGCGCCGGCGGCGCGTATCACCTGTAGAGCCTCCCCCTCCTGAGTGCCGACGATCACCGGCCGCCCGGGGCGGATGATCCCGGCCTTCTCGGCGGCGATGGCCGCCAGGCTGTCCCCCAGGTATTCGCAGTGGTCCAGGCTGACGGGGGTGATGACGGAGAGGAGGCCGTCGGCCACGTTGGTGGCGTCCCACCTACCCCCCATGCCGGTCTCCATGACCGCCAGGTCCACCCCCTGGTCGACGAAGAGCTGGAAGGCCATGGCGGTGACGATCTCGAAAAAGGTCGCCTCGGCCGGGGCAACGGCCAGGACACGGCGGGCGACCTCGGCTACCTCCTCCTCCGAGGCCTGCTCGCCGTCGATGCGGAATCTTTCGCAGAAGCTGACCAGGTGGGGGGAGGAGAAAAATGCGGTGCGGTATCCGGCGGCAGAGATGATGGCGGAGAGGAAGGCGCCGGTGGACCCCTTGCCGTTGGTGCCGGCGATCTGCACCGTGGCCAGCCGTCGCTGGGGGTTCCCCAGCCGGGAGAGGATTTCGCTTATCCGCTCCAGCCCAGGCTTCATGCCGAAGCGGCCGCGGGAATAAATATGGGCAAGGATCTCCGCGTAGGTCATCGCGCCGGGAATTATAGGGAATAGAGGCGGGAAAGTCGAGGAATTTGCCGCCCGGCCACCCTCCGGCGGAATCGGGTAGGAGGCGAAATTTCTTTCGCCGTCCTCCCACACCACCGTGCGTACGGTTCCGTACACGGCGGTTCATGAAGTTTGTTGAAGTCGGTGGAGTTGGTCTATGAATGACACCAACCCC
>Ga0129298_10000328_pt1 | contig 18369 bp, 12 predicted proteins | sample I19B2metaG_FD_94707 | JGI IMG/M metagenome (GOLD analysis project Ga0129298, IMG submission 94707) | Lake sediment bacterial and archeal communities from Gulf of Boni, Indonesia to study Microbial Dark Matter (Phase II) - ​I19B2 metaG | ecosystem: Environmental > Aquatic > Freshwater > Lake >... | reverse complement strand
TGCATGGCTTTGGAAGATTCAACTCTCATACGTATTTCGAGAGAAGGATTACTAAACCTCATAAAAATGCATCCAGAGCTTTCATTAAAAATATTGAGCAGTTATTCAAAGAGATTGAGACAATTTGTCTCAAAGATTGAGGAACTGTCACTAAAAGATATTAAATCAAGGCTTGCCGGCTATCTACTCGAAAACAGTACCGTTGAGAACGGCACAACAGTATGCAGGCTTAAATATTCCAAAAAGGAGCTATCATCTCTGCTTGGGACAATACCCGAGACACTATCAAGGTCTTTTGCCTTTTTGAAACAAAAAGGACTCATTGTTGAAAAGGATAACCTTATTATTATCCCGGACCCCGAAAAATTAAAATTCCTTTCATAATAAAAATTAGTTATAAAATCCTGGCAACAACTTATTCCCAGATCCAGCGATGATGATTGTCATTGCGAGTGAAGTTGCAAGGCGAAGCCGAAGCAAACTCGGAGCGGAATTCCCCACTTCATTCGGAACAAGCTCCGCAATCTTTCCTTTCTCGATGAGATTGCCACGGTCGAAGCGACCTCGCAATGATAGTTTATGTAAGGCTTCAACATGGCTATCACTTGATTCGGGTATTGCAAAAACCTCATCTGACTATTACTTTACTTTTTCTCCTGAATCTGTAATTCACTCCTGACTGACTTGACTCCTCTTACTTCTTTCGTAAGCCTGATGAGACGGGCTTCAGCTTCCCTGCTTGGCACATAGCCAGTAAACAAGACATTTCCATTGGTTGAATTAACATTGATCTTGAAATAGCTCAACTCAGAGTCCTTAACAATTTTTGCGTTAATTTCGGTTGTAATGACTGAATCATCGATAATTTCGCCAGCAGTCCTGCCTGTCAATGATGCACAACCAGAAAATAACATGGAAGAAGAAAAAACCAATACTACTGCAAAAAACCATACTTTCTTCATAGTGTCCTCCTCTTAAAATTAAGCATTACTATCCTCAAGAAGTTGCCATTCAGCATAACCATCTTTCCTATTAGTAAGTTCCCCACCTTTCAATGATATCCTATTAAAATAGAAAATTAGGGACACATCCCATATTTTATTTGCCGCCCTCTTTTCACGGTCTTCCTGTAACTTCAACATAAATCTCCTATCAAGTTTCTTTTCCATACTCTTTACAAACTCTTCACTACCAAAAGGCCTACCCGTCCTCGTGCAATACCTTATGCTCTTCATCTGTTCTTCTATAATACTCGCCCTGATAAATTCAATATAGTTTTTCTCTGTCCTTCTTTAAATAGTGTTTCTCCCAATATTTCATCTTTTACACCAGCTATATGATCCCTTGCACTCGAATACGGAAGGTCTTCCTCCTTTTTTACTATCTTTGCTCGTGTAGGGTTTTGTTCAATGTACCTCGCTACCGCCCACAAATACATCCCTTCATCGACTACGCTGGAATGATACCTACTCTCCCATAATCTGCCCGTCCTTCTGTATGTGTATGTCTTGTTTATATACTGCGTATAACATAGTGTTATACCTTGCATCATTTTGTACAGCAACTCCTTATCATTTGGCCTTGCTAACAAGTGAACATGATTACTCATAAGACAGTATGCAAAATTGGTGAGTTCCATTTATCTGAATATTTCTTGAGTACCGATAAATACTTCTCTCGTCTTTCCTATTAAAAAATACCTTTCCTCTGTCGTTTCCCCTTTGGACAATGTAATGTGGAAAGCTAGCCGCAACCGACCTTGCTATTCTCGGCATGAAGGATTCTACAAAACAATTATTCTTATGTCAAGAAAATATGGGATGTGTCCCTATTTCCTAATTGCTTAGCTAGCCGCAACCGACCTTGCTATTCTCGGCATGAAGGATTCTACAAAACAATTATTCTTATGTCAAGAAAATATGGGATGTGTCCCTATTTCCTAATTGCTTAAGGATTTCTATATTTAATAAGCTTCTTCGGAAACTCCTCTTGAAGAAAATCTATTGTTTTCTCCCTCCCTTGACTTAAGTCAAAGACTCTTATTCTCATATGATATATAGTTTAAATAAATCACCCCCACCCTAACCCTCCCCCATCAATGGGGAGGGACATTGTGGAAACCCTGCGGCAAGACTGCAGGGAATTAACAAGTTAAAACATGACAGGAGGCATACAATGAAAAGAAAGATAATTAAGATCAATGAGGAACTCTGTGATGGCTGTGGGAATTGTGTAAGTGCATGTTCAGAGGGGGCATTACAGATCGTTGATGGAAAGGCAAAACTCGTTAAAGAAGATTTCTGTGATGGGTTCGGGGACTGTATCGGGGAATGCCCAACAGGTGCATTAACCATAGAGGAAAAGAAATCAAGACCCTTTGACGAAGAGGCAACAAAAGAATACCTCTTGAAAACACGGGGTAAAGAAGCAGTATGGAAAATGGAAGAGGCACAGAAGAAACACTCAGTGAAGGAACATTCAACTATGCCATGTGGCTGTCCAGGAAGTTTTGCTCAAACACTCAACAGGTCAGTAACAGTTAATGCTTTGAGCCATCAAGAAATAGAGTCTCAGCTCAGGAACTGGCCTTTTCAGATAACCTTGCTTCCCCTTAAGGCACCCTACTTCGAAAATGCAGATTTACTGGTTGCTGCTGACTGCTGCGCTTATGCATACGGAGGGTTTCACAGCGACTTTATCAAAGATCACACACTGGCAATCGGCTGCCCCAAACTTGACAATGCCAATGCCTATAAGGAAAAACTGGCAACGATATTCAGCGAAAACAATATCAAATCTGTGACTGTAACCTATATGGAAGTACCTTGCTGCATGGGACTTGTGAAATTGGTCGAGGAGGCAGTAAAAGAGAGTGGAAAGGATATTCCGTTAAAGAAAGTGAAGATAGGTATCAAAGGTGATCTCTCGTAGTCATTCCAAACTTCTTTCGGAATCTATAGATGCTGACCCATTACTTCATGCAAATCTAATGTCTTATCTCGGCAACTTTATCATTCCGGCTTCTTGTCATTCCAGCTTGACTGGAGTCCTTCTTGAAGAAAGATCCTGGCCAAGCCAGGATGACAAAGAATTAGAAGGACTCCCGATCCGCCTCGGGCGAAGGAGTGACAGAGAACGAGACGAACTGTGGAGGACATTTATTATGTAGGGGGCATAAATTCAGAATGCATCTAAGTTCGTATTTTATACTTATGTTAGGTTTTTAGGAGGGGAACATTTTCCCGGGATTCAGGACATTTTTTGGATCAAATACCTTTTTTATGGATCTCATGATTGATAGTCCTGCTTCTGAAATCTCCATTCCCATATAAGGTGCTTTCGTCAGCCCGACGCCGTGTTCTCCTGAGATAGTGCCGCCAAGCTCAAGGGTTTCCTTAAATACCTGCCCTACAAGCTCCAACCCCTTTTTGTATTCCTCTTTGTTTTTCCTGTCAACCATGATATTTACATGGATATTACCGTCGCCTGCATGTCCGAAGTTTACTATCTTTATACCCCTTTCCTCTGAGAGCCTTCTGAGTCGGTTCAGCATATCAGGTATCCTGTTTCGCGGGACGACAATATCTTCATTGATCTTTGTGGGGCTTATATGATAAAGGGCAGGAGAAACGGCACGCCTCGCCTCCCATAGTTTTCCCCGTGCTTCTTCATCCTCCGCCATATTCACCTCTGCACCAAGATGCTCGCATATATCAGCCACCTTCTCCGCCTCTTTTGTAATCGTCGATGGATAGCCATCAAGCTCTATGAGGAGGATCGCCTCCACCTCTTGAGGAAGACCAACAGGCTTAAAATTTTCAACTGCCTTGATCGCCTCGCGATCCATAAACTCAAGTGTCCTTGGCATTATCTTGGAAGTTATAATCTTAGATACTGCATGGCCTGATGACTCAAGATTATTGAACATGGCGAGTAAAGTGATAACTTCTTCAGGCATGGGAAGGATCTTCAATCGTATTTTTGTAAATACTGATAGTGTTCCCTCTGATCCAACAAGGAGTCTCGTAAGGTCATACCCAACAACACCTTTGGGAGTTTTTACGCCTGTGGTTACTATCTTCCCATTTGGAAGCACCGCCTCTATCTCCATCACATAGTCTCTCGTTACCCCGTATTTGATAGCTCTCGGACCCCCCGCATTTTCTGCAACATTTCCTCCTATCGTACAGAAGTTCATACTCGCAGGATCTGGTGGATAGAAGAGACCCCTTCTTTCAAGATCTCGCTGGAGTCTCCCATTGATCAGGCCTGGCTCACAGAGAACACAGAGATTCTCAGGGTCTACCTCGAGAATCCTGTTCATCTTTTCGAGACTGAGTATTATTGCTCCATTTAATGGAACAACACCTCCTGTCATGCCTGTGCCTGCACCTCGAGGGACAACAGGAATGCCAGTTTCAAAGGCATACTTTATTACCTTTACAACATCCTCTGTATGTTCTGGCCAGACAACGGCTGAAGGAGACGCCTCCAGACCCGATGCATCAAAACCATAACACAGAAGATCTTCAGGAGCGGTTGATATTTTTATGTTCGGTAATTCATCTATGAGAGCATTCATGTGAAAGTAACCTGACGATAAATTTAAAATTTAAAGGTAAAAAGTAAAAATATCAGTTCAAAAATCAAAAATCGTTACCCAAAGGAAGAGTTACTAATAAACCATATGTAAGGTCACATTTCTATAACTATTTTGTCATGCTGGCTTATCCAGCATCTTTCTTGAAGAAAGATTCCAGACAAGCTGGAATGACAGTAAATGTGGTCTTCCTTATGAACACCTTAGTAAGTTTCATATAATTTTAATTTTATGCTTCAACAAGCTGCATGGATATTACCTTGGATACCCCTGCTTCCTCAGTGGTTATCCCATACAGGTAATCTGATGCGCTCATGGTGGTTCTGTTATGGGTGATGATAATAAATTGTATATCCCTTGACAGCTCCTGCAACATCCTTGCAAACCTTTCTGTGTTCGATTCATCCAGGGTAGCATCTGCCTCATCCAGAATACAGAGGGGGGCAGGTTTAATGAGAAAGCTTGCAAAAAGAAGCGACAACGCAGTGAGTGTCTTCTCACCTCCAGAGAGGAGGTTTATATTCTGCAGTCTCTTTCCCGGAGGCTGCGCTATAATATCAATACCCGATTCGAGGATATTCTCCTCATCTGTTAAAACCAAGTCAGCCTTTCCCCCACCGAAAAACACCGTAAAGACTTCTGAAAATTTTGCCTTGAGCGTATCAAATGCCTCCTTGAGTCTCCTCCGTGTGGTAGCATTTATCTTCGTGATCGCTTCTTCGAGTTCTGCTATAGATTTGCTCAGGTCCTCCCGCTGCTTTGAGAGGAACTCATACCGTGTGCGCAGTTCTTCATACTCCTCTAGTGTGCCCAGGTTTACAGGTCCGAGTTCCTGAATCTTTTCTCTGAGCACGACAAGCCGTTCCTCATCCTCGGGGGTAAAGGGTTCAACCTCTAGCGTATCTATGTTCGAACCGTAGTTTTGACTTATGTGTTCAGAGAGGTTATCTAATTTTACCCTGTGTTCAGCTCTGGAGATATCAAGTTCTGCCACCCTCTGAGAAAGGGAATCTATTTCACGCCTGAGGTACTTAAGTTCCTGTTCTGCTCTGAGTAGGTCCTGATTTTCAGCCTCAACCACTTCTTTTCTTTCCGATATCTCTTTCCTGAGTTTATCTGTAGCAGTGATCAGGGATCGAATCTGTTCTTCATATTCTGCTATCTCTGTTTCACGTTGGGAGATACGAGAATTTACTGAAGAGATCTCTTCAAACAGATACCCTTTTTTCAGGTCGATCTCCCCTACCTTTTTGAGTAAGGCCTCCTTTTCCTTAAAGGCTGATTCCATCTTTTCTTTGAGAGATGCCATGGAAAGTCTGAGGTCTGTCACATCTGAACGATAGCTTTCGAGCTTTGTCCTTTTCTCAGTGATTTCTTCCAAGAGGGAAGCGCTATCCTTTTCCATATCTCCTCTCTTTGCTTCAGATGACTGGACTTCGGCTTCCTTCTCCATGATAAGTTTTTGTAGCAACTCCTTTTCTCCGATTAACTGCCCAACCTCTGTGTTGAGATAAGATAGCTTTCTCTCTGTGCGCTCTTTTTCTTCCCTGGTGTTATCCACGGTCAATCTCAGAAGAGAAATCTCCTTCTCTCCATCTATAATGCGTGACTCGATACCCTTGAGTTCAGATTCTCCTTTTTCTATTGACTCCTGGGCTGAAGTCAACTCAGCTTCCAGTTGCACCGTCATAGTCTCTTTATTCTCGATTATTCCCTCAAGTTCCTTTATTTCTCTTTTCCTCTTGAATATGCCTTTGACCTCTCCTCCGATAACTGCACCTGATGGTTCTACTACTTCCCCATCAATGGTCACATAGAATAGTCTTTTACCTGTGTTTATGAGATAAAGGGCTTCTTTGAGATTTCTGATGATAAAGATATTGTCTAGCAGAGCCTTAGCAACTCCTGAAAACCCCTCGGGAGTCTTTACAAAATTCGATGCCCTCCCTATCACCCCTTCAGGTACTTCTATCTCTCCAGAAAATCCCCCCTCCCCCCCTTTACTAAAGGGGGGTAAAGGGGGATTAACAGGTATGAAGGCCGTCCTGCCAAGACCTTTCTCCTTTAAAGAAGACATGGCAATCTCGATATCATTGAAAGATGATAGAATGAACAAATTCACCTTCTCAGAGAGGGCGCTCTCTATGGCCTTTTCATATTCAGCCTCGACCTCAAAGACATCTGAAATAGATTCGAGGAGACGGAGGTCTAAACCTTCTGAGAGAAGGTCTCTTGTTGGCCTGTCAAAGACAATCTCTCTGAGAGACTCCAGCCGGGATTTATATGATGCCAGTTCTTCCCTGAGTCTCGAAAGGGTCTCCCTGATTTCCTCGATCTTTTTACTGCTTGTGGAAAGTTCTTTTATGTGCGTGTCTTTCTTTTCATTCAGCAGGAGAAGTTCATTATCCTTATCCCGAAGGGTTGTCTCAGTATCCTGTATAGAGGAATCTATCTCGGTCAACCTCTTTCTCAGATTCTCTGCATCTTTTTGTGAAGACGTCTCCCTCCGTGTTAGGTCTTCGAGAGATGACTGGAGCCTGCTGAGATCATTCCTTAGGTTGCTGCTTTCCTCTGAAATCCTGAAGATCCCTCGCCTTTTGCCCTCGAGCAGTTCCTCCTTTTCTGAAAGTTCTTCTTCCAAAGACCTGAGGAGACCTGTCTTCTCCCCGAGCATTTCTCTCTGCCTCTCTATGTCTGACAGGAAACCTTCCCCGGAGATATCCAGGTTTTCCTTTTTGGCGAGCGCTTCGCTCCTCTGTAAATTGAATTCTTCCTCTTGCTGATACAGTTTTGTGAGATATTCTTTAAGATTATCCCTATCTGTTTTTGATATGGCTGTACCCTTTTCGAGTTCAGCTACTTCTCTCTCTAAGTTCTGTAAATTCCCCTGGAGTTCTTCTAATGCCTTTTCTTTCTCAAGGAGTTCAAGCCGTTTTATTTCAGTCGAATTCTCAATCTTCGTGAGTTCTGCTCTCTTCAGTGATTCCTCTTCCCTCAGGGTATTATATTCTGAAAGGATCGCTGAAAAGGATTCTTTCAGGGCCTGGTAATCTCTCTTTGCAATCTTCAGTTCTATGGAGTTCATTTCAGAAGAGAGGTTCTTATATCTCTCAGCCTTTCTTGCAATTCTGTCGAGGAGATTAATCTGCTTCTTTACCTCTGTAATAATATCGTTTATCCTCTGGAGGTTTGTCCTCGATAATTCGAGCTTGGCCAGGGCCTCTTTCTTCCTGAAATTGTACTTCATAACCCCTGCTACTTCCTCTATCAAAATCCTTCTTTCTTGTGGTTTTGAGTTCAGTATCTCTGAAACACCTTCCTGCGCGAGTATCGAATAGCTTTTTACCTCCAGACCGGTGTCAAGGAAAAGGTCCTTAATGTCTTTGAGCCTGCACTGATTTTTATTCAGTATATATTCGCTGTCACCTGACCGATAAAGCCTCCTGGTAACAGATGCTACATCTGATACCCCATCTCCATTATCATCATTCGACGGCTTAACATCATTCAGTCCGGAGACTACCATTGTGACCTCTGCCATTCCTTTGGGTTTCTTCAAAGCAGAACCATTGAATATAACCTCTTCCATCTTCTCACCTCTGAGGGTCTTTGCACTCTGCTCTCCGAGGACCCACCTGAATGCATCCACAACATTACTCTTTCCGCAACCGTTAGGACCAATAATGCAGGTAATCCCTTGGTGGAAGTTAAATATGGTTCTCTCTGAGAAGGATTTAAATCCTGTTAACTCGATTCTCTCAATTCGCATTATGAATAATATAACTTATACTGTCTGCACTGACAAGTCTATTTTGTAATAGATTCAAAATCTGACATCCGTTTCGTATTTTGACACTGAAGAGATGCCTCTGTTAAAATTTACACAAAGATGAATCCCTACATACAGAGAAAGATTATAAAAAAACAAGGCACATCTTTTGAAGAGAGAGAAGATTCCATTGCTGTAGAAAAAAGACTGAGGGTTTCTGTGAATGGAAAGGATCTTATTACTCTCTATTGTACACCTCTCATGATAAAGGAGTTAATAGTTGGTCTTTTTCTTACAGAAGGTATCATCACGGAAATCCACCCGGAGGGTATGAAGATTGAATATGGTGAAGAGATACGGGTTGATATATCCGTTGCTGACGCATCAACAGAAGGAGTGATAACCTCACGCTGCATCGGAGGGGTCACTCTGGGCAAAAAAAGAAATTTCGAAGAAGTGAAAGATGATTTTTCCCTTGAGGCAGGAACTCTCAAGAGCATTTTTGATGAGTTCCAGCAGAGGTCTGATCTCTTCAGGCTGACAGGTTGCTTTCATGGTGCGGCACTATCAGATGGAGAGAGAATTCTTGTCTTCGCAGAGGATATAGGAAGGCACAATGCTGTTGATAAGGTGATAGGATATTCTATTCTCCAGAATATTTCCTTCAAAAACAAAGTGATGTTAGTAAGTTGCCGTCTTTCCTCAGAGATTGTTTCAAAATGTTCGCGATGGGGGATTCCAATAGTAGCCAGCAGGGCAGCACCAACAGACCTAGCGATCAGAATGGCCGAGATATCGGGCATGACTATTGTGGGCTTTGTAAGGGGAGAACGCATGAATATATATACGAATCCACAAAGGATCCCTCAGTAAAACTCTAAATTCGAAATCCTAAATTCTAAACAATATCAAATGATCAAAGCCAAAATTCAAAACACTATAATTCAGATATTTAGTCCCTTAAACATTGGGATTTTGAATTTGTTTAGGATTTAGAATTTAGATATTAGAATTTTAATTGCCGGCCTATTTCATTTTGTATTTGGCCAGTCTATGCCGGAAGGACCTAAAAGACAGGTTAAGAAGTTTTGCGGCCTCTTTCTTCACTCCACCAGACTTTTCGAGTGCCTTGAATAGATATCTCTTCTCAATATCTCCGATAATTTTATCAATATCGACGCCTTCTGCAGTAAGTTCGGGAATTTCTTTTGTTTCATCTGCATATCCAGCTATTTCATTGGGGAGTTCTGCTGGTGTTATCTCTTCTTTCTCTGTGAGAAGGGCTATCCGTTCAATAACATTCTCGAGTTCTCTCACATTCCCCTTCCATGGATACCCCATTAATACCCGCATCGCCTCAGGTGTAATCTTTCTCGGTTGGTTTGATATCTTTTTGAGAAAATGTTCTACAAGTAACGGGATATCCTCCTTCCTCTCTCGAAGGGGAGGTATCTGAATAGGCACAACATTAAGCCTATAGTATAAATCTTCCCTGAACCTGCCTGATGCAGTCTCTTCCTTTATATCTTTATTCGTTGCCGATATAACCCTAACATCAACCTTTATGTCTGTCGTCCCACCTACTCGCCTGAATGAACCATTCTCAAGGACTCTGAGAAGCTTAGCCTGAAGGTTAATCGGCATCTCACCAATCTCATCGAGGAAGATACTTCCGCTGTCTGCTACCTCAAATAACCCTTGTTTGTTATGTATAGCACCAGTAAAAGCGCCTCTCATATGTCCGAAGAGTTCTGACTCGAGTAGTCCCTCAGGAAAGGCTGCGCAGTTTATTGCGACAAAATTCCGATCCTTCCTTTGGCTGAGGTTATGCAAAGCCGCTGCAACTAATTCCTTGCCCGAGCCACTTTCGCCTATGATCAGAACACTTGAGTTACTCTGTGCAATTTTGGGAATCAGTTTGAAGAGCTCTTGCATCTGAGGGCTTTGACCGATAATATTTTCAAGCCTGTATGTAGTTTTGACCTTTTTCCGTAAGAGTGAAACCTCCTCACTGAGCCTCTTCTTCTCAAGGGCCTTTTCTACAATTAACCTGATCTCGTCTATCTTGAAGGGTTTGTTAATATAGTCATAGGCACCTGATTTCATGGCATCGATCGCTGCCTCTGTTGTCCCGAAGGCTGTTATCATAATTATAATGGTATCGGGAGATATCTCTTTTGCTTTCTTCAGAAGTTCGAAGCCACCAACCTTAGGCATCTTTATATCTGTTATGACAAGATCAAAGATATCATTGGTAATATACGAGAGTCCTTCAAGTCCGTCAGAGGCAGAGACTACTTCATACTTCTCTCCTTCCAGAAGGATCTTAAGCACTTCCCTCATGCTTTTTTCGTCTTCTACTATGAGTATTCTTCCCTTATACTTTTCCATTTGTCTTAGGTAATATAACCTCAAAGGTCGTACCAAATCCAGGACTACTTTTCACGTTTATACTCCCGGCATGTTCCTCGATGATTCTGTAGGCAATGGAAAGCCCAAGACCTGTTCCATTCTCCTTGGTAGTAAAAAAGGGATAAAAGATCCTTTCCATATCATGGTCATCAATGCCAATTCCTGAATCCTTAAACATTACTTCTACAGCAGTGCTCGTGTTCCTTGTAGAGACAATAAGTTCCCCTCCTTCAGGCATCGCTTCTATCGCGTTTAACCCGAGATTCCAGAATACCTGCCGCATCTTCTGAGGATCTGCATCTACTTCGAGCCTGCCAAGGTATTTTTTATTTATAGATATATTATTTTTGTTATGGTCTGCGTGCTTCAGAAGTTCTATGGTCTCATCGAGAATACCGTGCAGTTCGCATCTTTTAAACTCAGGTGGCGTAGGTCGTGAATAGGTAAGGAAATCGGTTATGATGCTGTTGAGACGTTCCATCTCTTTCAGGGCAATCTCCATAAGTCTCATCTTTTGGTTCTGAGGCATCGTGTCCTCTCTGAGCATCTCTATAGAACCCTTCAGGGAGGCAAGAGGATTCCTGATTTCATGGGCGATGTTCGATGAAAGTTCTCCTAAAGCTGCCCATTTTTCTTTCAACTTCATTTCAGCCTCAAACTTCTTCAGTTCCGTGATGTCCTGGAATATCCCTATAAAACCAGTATCATCCCCGCTAACATCCTTCAGGGGAGTGATCTGTAAGCCGATTACCTTCTGGATCCCATCTGCCCTTATGATCTCCTCGCGTCGACTACTCACAAAAGAAGACTGGAAGAAGGGTAAGACTTCGTCTATCCTTTTGCCTATGACAGTGTCCTTTTTAATGCCTGTTATCCTTTCAGCAGCTCGATTGAAGATTAATACTCTACCAGATTGATCAGTTGTGAACAGTCCGCTCGGAAGACTTTGTATGACCTCCTTATTAAAAAACTCAAGATCCCGCAGGTCCGTATCCATTTCATCAAGTTTTTGTGCTGTCTTCTCAAGCCTTGACGAGAGATAGCCACTGAGGAAAGCAGTAAGATAAAAGGAGATGATATGAATAAATATGTTATAGAGGTAATCCCCCATCACTATTGACTGTCCAGTGCTAAAAGGCAGTAATCCATGAAACTGGAAGTTTATAAGCATCCCGTAAAGGATACTGCTCAGTGTTGCTGTTATGTAACCAGCCCTTTTATTTAATACAATACTTGAAGATATGACGGCAAGCGCGAGGGTGAAGGAAAACCAGCTCTCTATCCCGCCCGTAATATAAATGAGTATTATTCCAAAAAGCACATCGAGGATTAACTGGGCATAGGCGAAGGCAAAAAGCTTCTTAAGCCGTTCGATTATAATGGCGTAAATAATGGTTACGGCATAGAGAGAGATAATAAGATAAGAGAGGGCTTGTGGATAAGGAAATTTTTCGTATCCTGCCTTAAAAATGAAGGACGAACCGAGCAGGAGGGTAACAAAGCTAGCCCTGAAGGCTATGAGGGCCTTTATCCGTATTTTTAAGGCTGCAGCATGTTCTGCCATCTCCCTCTCATTTTATGCTTATTCCCCAAAAAGTTGTTTAAGCGGATATTATCATTTTATAAGAGTAATCAATTTAAATATCGGAAGATACATGGCGACAACGATAAAACCAACGGTGGTTCCGAGAAATATCATAAGCACCGGTTCCATCATCGCAGTGAGATTTGACACAGCTGCATCCACCTCGTCATCATAGAAATCTGCAATCTTGCTAAGCATTGCATCAAGAGCGCCGGTTGATTCACCGACTGCTACCATATGTGTGACCATTGGGGGGAAGACTTTTGTCTTCTTAATAGGTTCAGCGAGTGTCTTTCCTCCCACCACTTCCTTTCTGACATCGAGAATCGAATATTCGACTACCTTGTTGCCTGATGTCTTCGCTGTTATCTCAAGGCAATCTAAGATCGGTACACCACTGCTGACAAGTGTTCCGAGAGTCCTTGTAAATTTTGCAACAGCTACCTTATTAAGGAGTGCACCAACAATAGGTAACTTAAGCGATATTGAATCAATGATCTTTTTGCCCTTTTCCGTCCTCCGAAACTGGGTGATAAAGACGATGGCGCCAATTATTGCAATAAGAGTTACGAGCCCTCCGATACCGGCAATGAATTTACTCAGCCCAATTACCATCCTCGTTGGTAGCGGGAGTGTTCCTCCAAGCTGGACAAACATCTTTGAAAATGTCGGCACAACAAAGATCATTATGATAGCAATTACCAGGACAGCGACGCTTGTAACTACCGCAGGATAAACCATTGCACCTTTCACTTTCTTCTTCAGTTTCATTGACTTTTCTATGTAAGCTGCCAACCTGTTGAGGATTGTATCGAGAATACCGCCGGCCTCACCTGCTGCAACCATATTTACATATAACTCACTAAAAATCCTTGGGTGCTTTTTAAGGGCATCCGCATAGGTTAAGCCTGACTCAACATCTGTCTTGATCTGCGCAATTGTCTTACCGAAAATCTTATTCTCAACCTGGGTAGAAAGTATCTCGAGTGCCTGTACGAGAGGAAGTCCCGCATTTATCATCGTAGAAAACTGTCTTGTAAAGACCACAATGTCTTTATCCTTTACCTTCCCTCCTAAACGGAAGATACGCGCTTTCTTCGGTTTTTCCGTTATAAGCGTAGGGACAATCCTTCTCTTTCCGAGGATTGCGATAACATCTTCCTTTGTTACCGCTTTTATCTCCCCTGACTCTATGATCCCCTTTGGTGTCTTGCCTGACCATTGATATACAGCCATTTCTTATTCCCTCCCCCTGCCAGAGACTGCTGCCACACTTTTCTTCTGGATCATTGCGATCAGCTCCTCAGGCAGAAATGATCTACCAACAGCTTCTTCGTAGGATATCAGTCCTTTTGAATGAAGGTCGTATAATGACTGGTTCATTGTCTGCATCCCGAATTTTGACTGACCCGTCTGCATCATTGAATAGACCTGGTGTATTTTGTCCTCTCGTATCAGGTTTCTTATCGCTGGGTTTGGAAGCATCAATTCAAGGGCAAGAACCCTTCCCTGTCCGGATTTTTTAGGGATAAGCTGCTGCGCAAGTATTCCTTCGAGGACAAAAGAGAGCTGGACCCTTATCTGTTCTTGTTGATGTGGAGGAAAAACATCAATAACACGGTTAATTGTCTGTACAGCCGAATTTGTATGGAGCGTGGCGAGGGTTAAATGGCCTGTTTCTGAGACGGTAAGGGCTGCCTCAATTGTTTCGAGATCGCGCATCTCCCCTATGAGAACTACGTCAGGATCCTGTCTGAGGACATATTTCAATGCAGTTTTAAATGATACTGTATCAGCAGTGACTTCTCTCTGGTTGATCAGACATCTCTTGTGTTGATGAAGATATTCTATTGGGTCCTCTACCGTTATGATATGAGCAGATCTCTCTGAGTTTATCTTGTCGACCATTGCAGCGAGTGTTGTAGATTTGCCGCTTCCCGTTGCTCCCGTAACAAGGATGAGCCCCTGAGACTTTTTTATAACCTCATTGAGGGACTCTGGTAAACCGAGTTCCTTAAAACCCCTGATTTCAAACGGAATAGTTCTGAATGCTCCAGCGACAGCACCCCTTTGCATGAAGATATTTGCCCTAAACCTGCTAACACCCCTGATAGCAAAAGAGAGATCGAGCTCATTGTTTTCCTCATATTTGTGTTTTTGTGCATCCGTCAATATGCTGTAACAGAGAGCTTTTGTATCTGCAGGGGTCAGGGGCGGGTGATCAATGGGCAAGAGTTTTCCATCTATCCTCATCCTCGGTGGGCTTCCTGTAGTTATATGAAGATCTGAAGCCCCTCTCTCTATCATTATCCCGAGTAAGTCATACAGAGTGGCCATAATTCCTCCTTAGAGTTTATAGTTTCCCGTTATTCTTTTTAATCTCATATCCTAAAACTGATTCCATTTCTTCAGTCTCCAAAGGTAATCCTCAATACTTCTTCTCCTGTGGTAACGCCTTCCTTTATCTTATTGAGGCCACTCATCCTCAGGGTCTTCATGCCGAGCTTGACAGCAGTCTTCTTTATCTCATCAGCTGATGCCCCTTCAAGGACAAGCTCCTTGATCTCGGACCCAACTGGCATGATCTCATAGAGTGCTATCCTTCCTTTATATCCAGAACCATTGCATGCAGGACATCCCTTGCCTCTGTAACATTTCACTGTCTTTGCATCTTCCTCTGAGAAACCTATCTTCAGTAAGGCTGCCTCTGGTATATCCTCCTCCTCTTTGCACTTTGTACATACCTTCCTTACAAGCCTCTGGGCCATGATAAGGATAAGCGATGCAGATACAAGAAAAGGCTCAATACCCATATTCAACAATCTGCTTATGCTGCTTGGGGCATCATTCGTGTGCAGTGTACTTAAGACAAGATGACCTGTAAGGGCTGCTTTGACTGCAATCTCTGCTGTCTCAAAGTCACGAATCTCTCCGACCATAATGATGTCCGGGCTTTGCCTCAAAAAAGACCTCAGGGCTGAGGCAAAGGTGAGGCCAATTTCTTCTTTCACCTGAACCTGATTTATCCCATGGAAGTTATACTCGACAGGATCTTCGACATTCATTATGTTAATTCCGGGTTTATTGAGGTAATTCAATGCAGAGTAGAGGGTTGTTGTCTTACCACTCCCCGTTGGTCCTGTAACGAGGATCATGCCATACGGCTTATTCAGCGCATCCATGAAATCCTTTAGGGCGCCCTCTTCAAATCCGAGCTTTGTTAGGTCTATCTGGAGATTTGATTTATCAAGGATTCTGAGAACTGTCTTTTCACCAAAAAGGCACGGCAAGACCGAAACTCGGAAGTCTATTTCTCTCTTCTTGTCGAGTCTCAGTTTAATCCTTCCATCCTGAGGTAATCTTCTTTCAGCAATATCGAGTTTTGCCATTATCTTGAGCCTCGATGTTACAGAATCTTTAATCTTTTTTGGGAGATTCATTGCGTTAAACATTATACCATCAACTCTGTATCTTACCCTGAGGGATTTCTCATAGGGCTCTATATGGATATCACTTGCACCGCTTTTTATCGCCCTGATAAGTATTCCATTAACAAGCTTAACTACAGGTTCTTCTACTTCCTTGGTCAACATGTCCCTTTTTTCAGTAACAACCTCTACGCTATCGAGTGCATCTCCAACAAGTTTGTCAAATTCATCCACATCAACCATTGGACCTTCATCAACAGGATTAACTCCCACCTCACTAAATTCTTCTTCTGCGTATGTATAACTCTCAGTCTGAAGTACCTCTGGGGATGTATACGTTGTTTCAGCCTGAAGCACTTTTGCCTTTTCTCCTCCTTTTGCCGCGACAAGGGCTTCACCATAGCCCATGTAATAGGCTGACAGGGCATTTAAGATTGAAGATTCACTCGACACAACAACCTCAACATTGTAACCCGTCCTGAACTTTACATCATCAATCGCAAATACATTAGAAGGATCAACCATGGCAATCATCAAGGTAGCACCAACTCTCGCGACAGGCACGATAAGATATTTCCTTGCCATATCAACAGGTATAAGCTTTAAGAGAGAAGGATCGATCTTGTAATCTGAGAGGTTTATTGCAGGAACACCATACTGTCTGCTGAGAAAGGCAACAAGTTTTTCTTCCGTTACATAGCCTAACTTTACGAGATTTGTCCCGAGTCTTCCACCTTCTCTTCTCTGAAGGCTCAGGGCATCTTTCAGTTGTCCTTCCGTGATAATATTAGAGGATAGAAGGAGCTGACCTAATCTTGCTACCATCTCTCACTCCACCTCTTAGTCTCCAAAGGTAGCCCTCATCACCTCTTCTATGGAGGTAATGCCTTCCTTTATCTTATTGAGGCCACTCATCCTCAGGGTCTTCATGCCAAGCTTGACAGCAGTCTTCTTTATCTCATCAGCTGATGCCCCTTCAAGGACAAGCTCCTTGATCTCATCCTTGAGAGGCATAACCTCATAGAGTGCTATCCTTCCTTTATATCCAGAACCATTGCATGCAGGACACCCCTTGCCTCTGTAACATTTCACTGTCTTTGCATCTTCCTCTGAGAAACCTATCTTCAGTAAGGCTGCCTCTGGAATATCCTCCTCCTCTTTGCACTTTGTACATACCTTCCTTACAAGCCTTTGAGAAACAACAAGGATAACCGATGCTGCTACAAGAAAAGGCTCAACGCCCATATTCAACAATCTGCTTATGCTGCCTGGAGCATCATTCGTGTGCAGAGTACTTAAGACGAGATGACCTGTAAGGGCCGCTTTGACTGCAATCTCTGCCGTCTCAAAGTCACGAATCTCTCCGACCATAATGACGTCAGGGTCCTGCCTCAAAAAAGATCTCAGGGCTGAAGCAAAGGTGAGGCCAATCTCTTCTTTCACCTGAACCTGATTTATCCCGAGAAAGTTATACTCGACAGGATCCTCTGCAGTCGATATATTAATGCCCACCTTATTAAGGTAATTCAATCCAGAATAGAGGGTTGTTGTCTTACCACTTCCCGTTGGTCCTGTAACGAGGATCATGCCGTACGGCTTATCCAGCGCATCCATGAAATCCTTTAAGGCGCCCCCTTCAAATCCAAGCTTTGTTAGGTCCATCTGGAGATTTGATTTATCGAGGATCCTTAAAACAACCCTTTCGCCAAAAAGACATGGTACCGTGGAAACACGAAAATCTATCTCCCCTCTTTTGCCGAGTCTCAGTTTAATTCTTCCATCCTGAGGTAACCTTCTTTCCGCAATATCAAGCCTCGCCATGATCTTGAGCCTTGATGACACAGCAGCCTTTATCTTCACCGGCAGGTTCATAACGACATACATCAAGCCATCAATCCTCTGCCTCACCCGCACGGAGTTCTCGTAGGGCTCTACATGGATGTCGCTTGCACCAGCCCTTATTGCATTGATCAGCATACCATTAACAAGTTTCACGATCGGCGGTGCAACATCTCTTATAACTTCTGCATCCTCTTTGTCTTCCACCACCTCGACATTGTCAAGGGCCTTATCCACTACCTCGTCAAGTTTATCAGTATCGCCAAAACCTTCATCAATTGATAAAGAACTTTCTTCAATACTCTCTTCAAAATCCGGGACTTCATAATTCTTTGCCTGAAGCACCTCTGTTGCTAATCCTTTTGAGGCAATGAGGGACTCACCATTACTCATATAATGGGTTGATATGGCATTTAAGATTGAAGATTCACTCGACACAACAACCTCAACATTGTAACCCGTCCTGAACTTTACATCATCAATCGCAAATACATTAGAAGGATCAATCATGGCAATCGTCAAGGTAGCACCAACTCTCGCAACAGGCACAATAAGATATTTCCTTGCCATATCAACAGGTATGAGTTTTAAGAGAGAAGGATCGATCTTGTAATCTGAGAGGTCTATTGCAGAAACACCATACTGTCTGCTGAGAAAGGCAACAAGTTTTTCTTCCGTTACATAGCCTAACTTTACGAGATTTGTCCCGAGTCTTCCACCTTCTCTTCTCTGAAGG